>Ga0302323_100004777_pt1 | contig 11051 bp, 7 predicted proteins | sample Fen_T0_3_FD_201950 | JGI IMG/M metagenome (GOLD analysis project Ga0302323, IMG submission 201950) | Peat permafrost microbial communities from Stordalen Mire near Abisko, Sweden - Fen_T0_3 | ecosystem: Environmental > Terrestrial > Soil > Wetlands > Permafrost | place: Sweden: Abisko... | reverse complement strand
TCGCGGTGAACGCGTGGGTGTGGGGGTGCTTGAGATCGTCGTTGTCGATGAAGATGATCGAGCCGGTCATCGTGCCACCGGCGATCGTCGCCTTGGCCTGCTCGCTGCCGCCCGCGGGGTCCTTGGCGAGGAACTCCACGGCGGCGCCGCGCACGGTGCCCTCGAGCTTGTCGCCCGCGAACTCGCCGGTCAGCGCGTCGCCCTGCTGGGTCAGCGCGAGCCGCCAGTACAGCGGCGTGCCGTAGAAGTCGGTGTTGACGACCCAGCTGCCGGCGACGGTGGGTCTGGCGTCATCGGCGCGGACCGGGGGGGTGCCGAAGCCGAGCGCACAGAGCGCGGTGAAAAGCAACGGTTTACGTAGCATCGCAGCTCCTCGAGATCAGGGGATGACTTGATCATGCGATCCTCGTGGCGGCGTTGCGGGCTACACGCGGCTTATCGAAGCGCCGTGTTGCGCGAAAATTTGTGCTGGGGGTCCAGCCGGGCGAACATTTTCGGCGCGCGAGGAGCGTGCTCATGAGCCAATCCAGGATGTGGATCGTCGCAGTCGTCATCGCGGCGGCCGGCGCACCGACGACGGTGCGTGCCGACAGCAAGAACGAGATCCGTGCCGTGACGTTCGAGGACGACGGCGGAACGACCCGCGTCCACGTCCGCGGCGCCCAGACCCCGACGTTCACCGTGTACAAGCTCGACCGGCCGAGCCGCGTCGTGATCGACGTGCCCAAGGCCGAACTCGCCGAGCCGCTGCGCGGCCACGAGACCGCGTCGGTGCTCGCCGCGAACACCTGGGCGGTGAGCACGATCGCGGCGCAGCAGCTCGACGACGGCGGTCAGCTCGTGCGCGTGATCGTCACGCTCGCGCGGCCCGGCCGCTACGACGTCAAGACCACCGGCAACGAGCTGATCGTGATGGTGATGCCGCGCGATCCGGCGCCCAAGGCGACCAGCCCCGAGGCGCTGGCGGCCGCCGAGGCGGGGCGCGCGGCCGCCCAGCAAGCCGCGCGCGCCGCCGAGGCGGGGCGCGCCCAGGCCGAGCAGTCGAGCGCGGCGGCCCAGGCCGAAGCGGCGCGCGCCAAGGATACCGCCGCGGCGGCCATGGCGGAGGCAGCCAAGGCCAAGGCGGTAGCGGCCACGGCGCAGGCGGACGCCGAGCGGCTGCGCGTGACGTGGGCGGCGCAGGCGGCGCGGGCGCAGGAGGCGCAGCAGGCCGCGGACCAGGCGCGGCGCGCCGGCGCGCAGGCGAGCGCGGATGATCTCGCGCGCGCCAAGGCCGCGGCGACGCAGGCCCAGGCCGAGGCGGCGAAGTCGAAGATCGATGCCGCGGTCGCCCAGCGCGAAGCGGATCGGGCGCGCAGCGCGGCCGAGCAAGCGGCGCAGAGCGCCCAGGCCGAGGCCGAGCGCGCGCGCGCGCAGCTGGCCGTCGCGAAGGCGGAGGTCGCCAGGGCCCAGCAGGAGGCCGCGCGCGAGCTGGAAGCGGCCACCCGGACGCGAACCGAGGCGGAGGCGGCCAAGCAAGCGGCGAGCCGCGATGTGGAGGCGGCGGCCCGGACGCGGAGCGAAGCCGAGGCGGCCAAGCAGGCGGCGAGCCGCGATGTGGAGGCGGCGGCGCGGACGCGGAGCGAAGCCGAGGCGGCCAAGCAGGCGGCGAGCCGCGATGTCGAGGCGGCCAAGCGGGCGGCGAGCCGCGATGTGGAGGCGGCGGCGCGGACTCGGAGCGAGGCGGAAGCGGCCAGGCAGGCGGCGAGCCGCGACGTCGAGGCGGCCAAGCAGGCGGCGAGCCGCGATGTGGAGGCGGCGGCGCGGACGCGGAGCGAGGCGGAGGCGGCCAGGCAGGCGGCGAGCCGCGACATCGAGGAGGCCAAGCAAGCCGTGGCGCGCGCGAAGGCCGAGGCGGAGGCGGCGCGGGCCGAGGCCGCACGCACCAAGGCGCTCGCCGAGGCCACCCAGGCCGCGGCACAGCAGCAACAGGACGCGGCGAGCCGCGCGAAGGCCGAGGCGGAGGCGGCGCGGCGCGAGGCCGAGGTCGCCAAGAACGAAGCTGCGCGTACGCGGGCCCAGGCGCTCGCCGCCAAGGACGACGTCGCGCGCACCAGGGCGGAGGCGGCCGCGGCGCGCAGCGAGGCCGACCGGGCCAGCGCGGTGGCGCGCGCGAGCCTGGCCGAGACCCAGGCCGCCAAGGACGACGTCGCGCGCACCAAGGCGGAGGCGGCCGCGGCGCGCAGCGCGGCTGACCGGGCCAGCGCGGTGGCGCGCGCGAGCCTGGCCGAGACCCAGGCCGCCAAGGCCGCGGCGGCGCAGCAGCAGGCCGAGGCGGTCGCCGCCCGGCGCCAGGCCGAGGCCGCCGAGCGCGAGGTCGCGCAGCAGAACGCGGCTGCGGCGGCCGCGCGGGCCGCGGCGGAGAAGATGCGGGACGTCAACCAGCGGATGACCGCGGACGCGAGCCGCGCGCGGCGTGAGGCCGACGCTGCCAAGGCCGAGGCCGCCGAGCAGCGCGCGCTGGCTCTGGCCGCCCGGCGCGAGGCCGATCGCGCGACGCAGGCGGCGGCGGCCGACAAGCGCCGGGCCGAGGCCGCGCGCAGCGAGGCCGAGCAGCTGATGCAGAAGGCCCAGCAGCAGGTAGCGGCGCTCGACCAGCAGGCCGGAGCGGCGCAGGCGCTGGCCGACAAGGCGCGCGCGGCGAGCGCCGCCGCGCAGGCCCGCGAGGCCGCGGCGCGCGCGCTGGTCGTGCAGGCCGCGAGCGAGCGCCAGGCCGCCGAGGCCGCGGCCAAGCTCGCCGCCGAGGCCCGGGATCGCAAGGCGCACCAGGCCGGCGCGGATCGCGATCGCGCCTTCGCCGATGCCCAGGCCGCCGAGGCGCGGCTCGCGGCGGCGCGCAAGGCGACCGACGCGGCCGAGCAGCAGCGCGCCGCCGCCGACGCGGCGGCCACCGCCGCCCGACGCGACCTCGACCACACCCGCACCGCGCTCGCCGCGGTCGAGCAGCAGCGCACCGCCGCCGAGGCGGCGGCGAGCGACGCCGCCCACAAGCGCGGCGAAGCCGAGGCGGCGGCCAGCGATGCAGCCCGCCGCCGCCGGGAGGCCGAGACCGCCGCCCAGGATGCCTCCAGGCGGCGCGCTGCCGCGGAGCAGGCGACCGCGCAGGCGACCCAGCGGGCCCAGGACGCGCAGCGCGCGGCCGAGCAGCAGGAGCTCGCGCGCGCCAAGGCCGAGCGCGCCGCGGCGCAGGCGGCGACCCAGCTCGCGGCGGCCCAGGCAGCTCGCCCGACCCGGCGGGCACAGGGATCGACCGCCGCGCTCGCGGCCACGATCGACGGCCTCGACGGCGACGCCAGCGATCCCTCGACCGCTTCGCCGGCGACGTCGGCCCCGGTGATCCTCGCGTCGAACACGGCCGCGGCCCCGCTGGCGTCGGCCCCGGCGGCGGCAGCCCGGCCGGGCGCGTCCCCCCCGCAGGCGTCGGCCCCCGCGACAGCCGCCCGGCCGGCCGCAGCGGCGTCGGCCCCGTTGGCGTCGGCCGCAGCGGCAACGGCGCCGGTGGCGTCAGCCCCAGGGGCAGCGGCCCCGGCGGCAGCGCCCCCGCCCGGCAAGCTCAAGGGCCCGCTCGCCCACGTCCGCGACGTCGCGTTCACCGGCGACGACGTCACCGGCCACGTCGCGATCGCGCTCGACGGCAACGCGACGGTCACCGTCGGCGTGGTGACCCCGACCACGGCGGAGCTGATCATCGACCACGCCGAGATCGGCGGCAAGCTCGAGCGCAAGCTCGACGTCCGCCGGTTCGGCGGCCCGGTCACGTCGATCGCGTCGTTCCGCGATCGCCGCGTCCCCGGTCGGGTGCGGCTCGTCGCCGAGCTCGGCGCGCCGGCGACGCCGAGCTTCGACCGCGACAGCGGCGGCGTCCGGTGGAACTTCGTCGGCGCCGACATCGCCAGGCGGCCGGTCCGGACGCAGCCCCCGGTCGCGAGCGCCGCGGCGGCCGCCGCCCCGGTCGGCGGCTTCGGCGCGGCGTCGACGCCGGTGAGCCAGCAGTCGGTGTCGCAGCTGCCTCCCCAGGCCAGCCGGCGCCGGGTCTATCACGGCCAGACCGTCGAGCTGCACTTCAAGGACGCGCCGATCCATGACCTGCTCCGCATCATCGCGGACACCGGCAAGGTCAGCATCGTCGTCCCCGACACGGTCGACGCCAAGGTCACGCTCGATCTCAAGCGGGTGCCGTGGGACCAGGCGCTCGAGGTGATCCTGTCGTCGCACCAGCTGTGGTACCGGCGCGAGGGCAACCTGTACCGCATCGCGCCGCGCAAGGAGCTCGACGCCGAGGACGAGGCCGAGGCCGCGCGCCGCGAGGCCCAGCTCAAGTCCGAGTCGCCCCGGCCGGGCCTGGTGCCGCTCAACTACGCGTCGGCCAGCGAGCTCGCCAAGAAGCTCGAGCCGATGCTGTCGCCGCACGGCAAGATCGCGGTCGACGAGCGCACCAACCAGCTGATCGTCACCGACGTCGCCGGCAACCGCGAGCAGATCTCGCGGCTCGCGCAGTCGCTCGATACCCAGACCCCGCAGATCTCGATCGAGGCGCGCATCGTCGAGGCCAACTCGACGTTCCTGCGCCAGATCGGCATCCAGTGGGGCGGCCGCGCGCTGGCCGGCGCGACCGGTGGCAACGCGACCGGCCTGGTGTGGCCGTCGAGCATCTCGCTGATCGGCGGCAACGAGGACTCCAACACCAACCGGACCGGCATCGCGGCGCCGTCGGACTTCGCGGTCAACCTGCCGGCGGCGACCGGCAGCGGCGAGGGCGGCGCGCTCGGCCTGTCGCTGGGCTCGGTCGGCGGCAACTTCAACATCAACCTCCGGCTGTCCGCGCTCGAGGACGCCGGCACCGTGCGCATCATCTCGGCGCCCAAGATCACGGTGCTCAACAACAAGCAGGCGAGCATCGCGTCCGGCGTGTCGATCCCGATCTCGACGATCTCGGCGACCGGCACCCAGACCCAGTTCGTCCAGGCCGACCTCAGGCTCGACGTCACCCCGACGGTGTCGCAGCGCGACTGCGCGATCGCGATGAACCTCTCGGTCACCAAGAACGCCCCGGACTTCGGCCAGCTCGGCGCCCGCGGTGACCCGACGATCCAGCGCAAGGAGGCCAAGACGTCGATGATCGTCTCGGATGGCCAGACCAGCGTGCTGGGCGGCATCTACACGCGCAACGCCGCGCTCGCGTACAAGAAGATCCCGCTGCTCGGCGACATCCCGGTGCTCGGCTGGCTGTTCAAGAACCGCCGCGAGCAGGACGACCGGACCGAGATCTTGGTGTTCATCACACCGCGGATCACCAATCGCGCCCTGCTGTCCTGCAAGTGAGTCATAGTGAGCGGGCTTTGGCACCGCTGTTCTTGATCGGGTTCATGGCCGCCGGCAAGACGTCGGTCGGCCGCGCAATCGCCGGCGCCGCCGGGCGCCGGTTCGTCGACCTCGATGACGTGATCGGCCAGGCCGGCACGCCGGTGGCCGCGCTGGTCGCGCGCGACGAGGCGGAGTTTCGCCGCCGCGAGGCGGCCGCGCTCGCCCAGGTGATCGCCGGGAGCGAGGACGGCCCGGTGATCGCGACCGGCGGCGGCGCGGCCGGGTTCGGCGACAACCTCGCGCGGATGCGCAGCGCGGGCCTGGTCGTCGCGCTCGGCGTCGATGTCGACGAGGCGCAGCGCCGCGCGGCCGCCGAGCTCGAGGCCCGCCCGGGCGCGACCCGGCCGCTGCTCGGCCAGGCGCTGGCGCTGGCGGCAGCGCGCGCGCCGATCTACCGCCGTGCCCACGCGGTGGTCGATACCACCGGCCGCTCGGTCGCCGAGGTCGCCGCGCAGGTCGCTGCGGTCGAGCGGACCTGGCGGAGCGGCCCGCGCGACGCCACCGTGGTCGCGCTCGGCGACCGCAGCTACCCGATCAGCGTGGTCGAGCGGCTCGAGCCGCGGGCGCTGCGCGGCCTGCCGAGCGCGGCGACCAAGCTCGCGGTGATCACCGATCACAACGTGGCCAAGGCGTGGCTGCCAGGCCTCGGGCTCGATCCGGCGACCCTGGTGATCGCGATCGAGCCCGGCGAGGCGAGCAAGTCGTTCGCGACCTACCAGCGGATCTGCGAGCAGCTGGTCGCCGCGGGGCTCGACCGCGGCTCGACGATCGTCGCGCTCGGCGGCGGCGTGGTCGGCGATCTCGCCGGGTTCGTCGCGGCGACCCTGTACCGCGGCATCGCCGTGATCCAGATCCCGACGACGATCGTCGCGATGACCGACTCGGCGATCGGCGGCAAGACCGCGGTCGATCTGCCGGCCGGCAAGAACCTGGTCGGCGCGTTCTGGCAGCCCAGGCTGGTCGCCTGCGCGCTCGACACGCTGATCACCCTGCCGCCGCGCGAGCGCCGCGCCGGGTTCGGCGAGCTATGGAAGTACGGCCTGCTCGACGGCCCCGATCTGTGGCGCGCGGTGGTGACGTGCGCGGGCTGGGCCGCCGGTCCGGCGTCGACCCCGCCGCCGCCCGAGCTGCGCACCGTGATCGATCGCTCGATCGCGTTCAAGGCGGCGATCGTCGGGCGCGACGAGCACGAGCGCAGCGGCCACCGCGCGCTGCTGAACCTCGGCCACACCGTGGGCCACGCGATCGAAGCCGCGACCGGCATGCTGCACGGCGAGGCCGTCGGCCTGGGCCTGGTCGCCGCCTGCCGGGTCTCGGCGGCGGTGCTCGGCACGCGGCGCGATCTCGAGCACGAGGTGATCGCGGCGCTGCGCGCCAGCGGGCTGCCCGGCGACCTCGATCCGTACTTGACCGACGACATTCTCGCGCGGGTTCAGGTCGACAAGAAGCGGATCGGTGCCAACCTGAGGTTCATCACGATCCGCGAGGTGGGGGCATGTGAGCCGACCGATCTCGCCGTCGCCGAACTGCGGAGAATTTTGCGCCGTGAGCCCGCGGCTTGATACGATTTTTCGCAAGGAGCAATGCATGCCACGTCAAGCCGTCTTCAGCGCTCTGGTCCGCACGTTCGTCGCCGGGAGCGCGCTGATCGCGGGCTGCGCGGACAACGGCGACGACAGCATCCTGGTCCTGTCGAACATCCGCGCCGACGATAGCTGCGTGACCACCGCCACCGGCACCCAGACGGTGATCAGCCACGGCTCGCTCGACACGGTGCTGGGCAGCAGTGGCTATCTGTTCTTCGCCGATCTGAAGAGCCGGATCACCGCGCTCGCCGGCGCCGAAGATCAACGCACGATCATCGTCAGCGGCGTCAACGTCGACATCACGTTCCCGGGCAGCACGCTGTTCAACGCCGCCGAGCTGGCCGACCTCCGCGCCCAGAACCTGACCCACTTCAACGAGTCGGCCTCGACCGTGCTGCCCCCCAACGGCGGGCTGGCGACCCTGCCGTTCCAGCTGGTGCCCCAGGTGCTGGTCGAGCGCATCGTCGCCAAGGTCGGCGCCGACAAGCCGTTCGCGCTCGAGGCCAACGGCGTGTTCACCGTGCTCGGCGACATGTCGGGTCAGAAGGTCGCGAGTCAGGCGTTCTCGTATGGCGTCACGATCGGGACCAACCAGGTGGTCCGCAACGTGGGCGCGTGCGCGGGGCTTTCGTCCAGCTTCGTCGCGAAGACCGGCTACGCGTGCAACCCCGTGCAGGACGGCGAGCTCGATTGCTGCACCTCGGGCGCCAACAACACCTCGCTCGTGTGCCCGGCGGCCGCCCCGTAGGCGAGCGAATGCCAGCGGTCGGTGCTTCCTGGCCGGACTGCCTCGTGAATCGCTGGCGCGCGCGCTGGCCGGCTCCCGTCTGCTCTAGTACCGTCTCCCCCCAGGTGGAACTTGTTCGCTGAAACGCTCAAGAAGGTCGTCGATAACGTCGAAGGCGGAATCGCCGCGGTGGTCATGGGCCTCGACGGCATCTCCGTCGATACCTACATCAAGCTGGCGGATCGCGTCGACGTCAACACCGTGGCGATGGAGTTCTCGTTCATCCTGAGCCAGGTCCGCAAGGCGGGCGAGAGCCTCGCCGTCGGCAACCTCGAGGAGCTCTCGGTCAAGGCCCAGCGGCTGTTGCTGGTGTGCCGGATGATCTCGCAGCAGTACTTCATCGCGATCGTGATGGCGCCCGAGGGCAACTTCGGCAAGGCGCGCTACCTGGCGCGGATGGCGCAGCCGTCGCTGGTCTCGCAGCTCTAGGCAACGCGAGGCCGGGGCGAGCCCGTGGCGAAGCGAGCCAACCAACCCACGCGGTCCGCCAGGCCGGTGGCGCGGCGCGCGTATCGCGTCCAGGTGCTGCACGGGCCGAACCTCAATCTGCTCGGCACCCGCGACCCTGGGATCTACGGCACGACCACGCTCGCCGAGATCGACGCGGAGCTCGCGCGGCGGGCGGCGGCGCGCAACGCCGTGGTGCGCTGCCAGCAGAGCAACCACGAAGGCGAGCTGATCGAGCTGATCCACCGCGCACGCGGCTGGGCCGACGCCATCGTGATAAATCCTGCCGCCTACACGCATACGTCGGTCGCGATCCGCGACGCCATCGACGCTGTGGCACTCCCGGTGATCGAGGTCCACCTCTCGAATGTGCACGCACGCGAACCGTTTCGCCACGAATCGCTGACGGCGCCCAAGTGCATCGGTCAGATCTGCGGTTTTGGCGCACAAAGCTATTACCTGGGACTGGACGCGGCCCTTGGGCATGTGGAAGCTACGAATCGCGATGGCCACCCGCGGAAAAACCAAAGCTGAAGAGCCTGCTCAAGGTCTGCCGCTCGTTGCGATGGCGCGCGGCCTCGCGGAGATTGTGGCCGAACACAATCTCTCCGAGCTCATCCTCGATTCCAAAGAGCTCACCTTGACCGTTCGGCGTGGCGGGACCGCGGTGGCCGTCCAGGCGTTGCCGCCCGCGCCGATCTACGCGCCGCCGGTCGCTGCCCCGGCCGCCGTCCCGGCCGCCGCTGCCCCCGCTGCCGAGAAGGCCCACGTGGTGACGTCGCCGTTCGTCGGCACGTTCTACCGCCGGCCCAACCCGGACTCGCCGAACTACGTCGCGGTGCACGACAAGGTCGACAAGGGCCAGGTGCTCTGCATCATCGAAGCGATGAAGCTGATGAACGAGATCGAAGCCGATGTCGCTGGCACGGTCCTCGCGATCCTCGCGGAGGACGGCTCGCCGGTCGAGTACGGCCAGCCGCTGTTCAAGATCGCGCCTTGACGCTGTCACGAGCCAGGCGAGCCAGGCGAGCCAGGAGCGGCCCATGTTCAAGAAGGTATTGATCGCGAATCGCGGTGAGATTGCGCTGCGCGTCATCCGCGCGTGCCGCGAGATGGGGCTGCAGTCGGTCGCGGTCTACTCGACCGCCGACGCCGACGCGCTGCACGTCAAGTTCGCCGACCAGGCGGTGTGCATCGGGCCTCCGCCGTCGCGCCAGAGCTATCTCAACGTGCCGATGATCATCTCGGCCGCCGAGGTCACCGGCGCCGACGCGATCCACCCCGGCTACGGCTTTCTGTCCGAGAACGCCGACTTCGCCGAGGTGTGTCGCAAGTGTGGCCTGACCTGGATCGGCCCACCGCCGGACGCGATGCGGCTCATGGGCGACAAGATCCGGGCGCGCGCGGCGATGACCGCGGCCGGCGTGCCGACGCTCCCGGGCTCGAGCGGGCTGCACGACGAGGTGCAGGTGCTCGAGGCCGCCGAGCGGATCGGCTTCCCGGTGATCCTCAAGGCCACCGCGGGCGGTGGCGGGCGCGGCATGAAGATCGTCTGGGAGAAGGCCAAGCTGATCGACGCGTGGTCGACCGGCCGGACCGAGGCCCAGGCGGCGTTCGGCAACCCCGAGATGTACATGGAGCGGTACTGCGAGAAGCCGCGCCACATCGAGATCCAGGTGGTCGCCGACAAGCACGGCCACTACATGCACCTCGGCGAGCGCGAGTGCTCGATCCAGCGCCGCCACCAGAAGGTGCTCGAGGAGTCGCCCTCGGCGGTGCTCGACCAGCCGACCCGCGACAAGCTCACGCAGGCCTCGGTCCGCGCGATCGAGTCGATCGGCTACACCAACGTCGGCACGATGGAGTACCTGCTCGACACCGACGGTCAGTTCTACTTCATGGAGATGAACACCCGGCTCCAGGTCGAGCACCCGGTGACCGAGCTGGTCACCGGCATCGATCTGGTACGCGAGCAAATCCGGATCGCCGCTGGCGAGCCGCTGTCGTTCACCGAGCCGCGTCCGGCGCGCGGCCACGCGATCGAGCTGCGGGTCAACGCCGAGGACCCGGTCACGTTCGCGCCGTGGCCGGGCAAGATCACCGCCCTGCACATGCCGGGCGGCCTCGGTGTGCGTGTGGATACGCACGTGTACGCCGGCTACGTCGTTCCGTCGAACTATGACTCGCTGCTCGCCAAGGTGATCATCCACGACGTCGACCGCCCCGCGGCGCTGCGGCGGGCGCGGCGCTGCGTGGACGAGATGGTGATCGAAGGCATTCGGACCAACATCCCGTTCTTGCGCCGGATCATCAACAACCCCGATTTTATCCGCGGCGTGTTCGATACCGGCTTCGTGGCCCGGCTCCTGGCCGAGCGAGCGTCAGCGGCCTGACAGTTCTCGGGGGGATGACGGAGGCAGCGGCGGCCGCCCCGACCAGTGATCCGATGTGAGGAACCTGCTCGGGTAACGCCCGGGATTCTCTCGTGGATTTCCTTGACCCTTCGTCCGGCAACACCGTACCCTTTCGAGATGCGCGGGGCATACTGCCGTCTACCGATGGCCCGCGCGCGAGCACGTAGGCGCGCCGCAGCCGACGGAGCGCCCCGAAGGATGGCGGAGTAACCCCGTGGCCTTCAACAAAGAAAAGGTCATGGACGCGGCGCGCAAGTTCGTCGACCGCGGTCAGATCGACAAGGCGGTCAAGGAGTACCTGCGGATCGTCCATGAGGACCCCAAGGACGTCCGGGTCTGGCTCAAGATCGGCGACCTCTACGCCAAGAAGGGCGCGCGGCAGGACGCGATCGAGACCTACCTGAAGGTCGCGCG
>Ga0302323_100004776_pt1 | contig 11054 bp, 8 predicted proteins | sample Fen_T0_3_FD_201950 | JGI IMG/M metagenome (GOLD analysis project Ga0302323, IMG submission 201950) | Peat permafrost microbial communities from Stordalen Mire near Abisko, Sweden - Fen_T0_3 | ecosystem: Environmental > Terrestrial > Soil > Wetlands > Permafrost | place: Sweden: Abisko... | reverse complement strand
AAGGCCCCGTTGTTGGCGGCGCACGTGTATGCCGTGCCGAACTTCGCGCCCTCTGCCTGATCTGGGCTCGTCAGGCTGAATTTTCCATTGGAGGCCCCGCCTGTCCCTCCCATGCCAGAGCCACCGGCCGTGCCGCCATCGCCCATGCTCTGACCGCCGGCGCCGGCTCGGGACAGCGTTCCGCCCACTCCGACGCTGCCGCCGCTGCCTTCGCGGATGCCTGCAGTGCCGCCCGAGTTCCAATCGCTGCCTCCGCCCGTAGCCATTGATCCTCCGCGGGCAGAGCTGTCGGACATGCCTCCTTCGCCCATCGTCCTCGCATCGGCCATTCCTCCTGACGCCGGCGTGCCACCCATCCCGGTGGTGCCGCCGCCGCCCGCTGACTGGCCGCCTGTGCCCGACGTGCTGGCGTTGCTACCGCAACCGACCGCAAAACCGAGCCCGACCACCATCGCCACCAAAACAACTGAGGAACCCTCGGGGATTGCACGTACCACCATGAAATACCTCCGCAAGGGGACACCGATGCTGTTTGGAAAATAGGCCTTTCCAGGTCCTCTTTCACCAACAGATGCCAAGGCGTCGCCTGAGGTGACAGTGGTTGCTGACGGCAGGTCCAAGAAGCCCTGGGAAAACGTGCTACGTCCGTCACACCTGTCGTGGTGCCGACCGAAGCCGGTGGCCCGCGGCTACTTGCTGTAAGACGGTGTCCAGCTTCCGAGTATGCTCGCCAGCGTGTAGCCAGACGCTTGGCTGGCGCTCAGCTGGTAAGACGAACGCGCCGACGCATTCGCGCCACTGCCTGTGCTGCCGTATTCGTGAAAGCGTGCGTTTTGCGGCGAATTGCCCGACATGTCCGCGAAACCTGCTGCCAGGATGTGCGAGCCTAGGTCGATGTTCAAGAAGGCGGCGAAGCCAGCCGCGCCCCAGGGCCGGCCCAGCGCGACCGATTTCACCCCCGACACCGCAGTGAACTTTCCGCCGAGAAACACGATGCCCCAGGTCGTGCCTGCGTCCGTGTTGGGCGCGGTGACGGCAGACCCCCCCTCGACGTTGCGTGCTTCGCAGTCTTGCAAGACCGCCGTGGCGCCGCCGAACACGTAGTCGGTGTTGCCCTGGACGTAGCAGTTCCGGAAGTACTGCATTCCGCTGTGGGTGTACAGCGTGTCTTGATAGCCGACGAAGCGACAGTTGAGGAACTGCTGGCGCTGGCCGGTGGTTCGCAGCGCCACCGCTTGCGAACCTGAACCGAAGGTGTTCTGGATGGTGAGGTTGGCCGCCGAGAAGTCGTTCGCGCTGATGTACACGCTCGCGCTGCCGCTGGTGCTGCCCACTTTGGAGTTGCTGTCGCCATAAGCGAGATTTGTCGAGGTGTTGCTTGCGCCGACCACGCACAGGTTGGTCCGGCTGGCGATGGCCAGCTTTTCGGTATAGGTGCCGGCCTTGATGTCGATGCGAATGTGGGTGGAGCTGCCGCTGGGAATCGAGTCGATTGCGTCTTGCACGCTCGAGAATTTGCCACTGCCGTCCTTGGCCACCGTGATCGTCTGGGTGATGCCAGGCGGGCACAGAGGATCTTCACCGCCCGTCGCGCCACCAGCGCCGGCGCCGCCCGTACCGAGCGCGCCGCCGCTACCGACCTTGCCGCCGCCGCCCGAGCCGCCGCCCGAGCCGCCGCCCGAGCCGCCGCCTGAGCTGCCGCCTGAGCTGCCGCCTGCTGCGCTCGTCGCGCCGCCGCTGCCAGTGGACAAGGTCGAGCCGCCCGTGCCCGTGTTGCCGCCACTTTCGCTCTTGCCACCGGTCCCGGCCGGCGGGCTCGTACTGCCTCCGGTCGGTCCACCGTCGGCGCCTCCTTGGCCTGCGCTGCCGTCGAGTCTGGTCGAGGAGCCTCCGACCGCCGAACCCGACCCGCCGCTGCCGCCCTTGCCGCCAGTGCCTAGGACTCCACCGCTGCCAGATAGGCCGGGATTGCCGCCACCACCGTGGCTGGCAACCGTACCGCCTTGGGACGAACCCCCGACCGTGCTGCCACCGCTGCCTGCAGGAAGACCGCTGTCGGTCGAAGAGCAGGCAATCGGCAGACAGCAGATTGCAATGAACGACAGAATCGAATTCCAGGAATCCACCGCTGACTTGTCTTGTCGCATGGTCAATCCATGAAGGCTCATCGTGACGAGTGGGGTATCACAAGGTAGCAGTGGCGCCAGTCGGGCAGATCGCTCGCCAAAGCTCAGGCGAATCAGCGGGCATCATCTTGCAAAGGCTGGGCTTCCGCCTGCAAAGGCTGGGCTTCTGCCTGCACCTGCGCTCCGATGGCCGGGCGAATGGGAACCGGCATGAAGATAAGCACGAAGCTCACCACCACGGCCCAGAAGAGGAGCGCACGACTCTTAGGCAGGGGGCGGTCGTCCACCGGAGGGTGGTCGATCCCGCCCGAGAGACGACGGAGCAAGGTGAGCATCACGTACCAAACCAGCCAAACAGATCCGGCGCTGATAGCGGCGTAGCGAGCGGCACGGGGGTCGCTCAGACCAACGCTGGCCAGCTCGTGGCTGGTGGATAGGTATACGGCCGCCGTGACGCCCACCGCCAGCGGAAGCAACATGCGCCGCAGGAGTTGACTTGCGCGTCCGTAAGCGTTGCCGAAAAAAGCGATAGCCACGTGGCCGCCGTCGAGCTGGCTGATGGGGATCAGGTTCAGCATGGTAACCAGCAACCCCGCCCAGCCTGCGAAGGCCATCGGGTGCAGGTTCACGTCGATGCCCTTAGCCGGCAGCCACATGCCGCAGACCAAGCGCTTGAGAACCGCATACAGCAGCGAGTTGCCCTCTTGCAGTTGCCCCGCGATGGGGCCGACTGCCGACAGATGAAGCCCGTAAGCCAGGACCGGAATGGCGACCACCAGCCCGGCCAAAGGTCCCGCGGCGCCGATGTCGATGAGCTTGCGCCGATCCGTGGTTCGAGACTGCAGGATGACGGCGCCCATGGTTCCGAATAGACCGATGCCCGGCGGCAGCGGAACGAAGTAGGGCAGCGAAGCAGGGACTTTGTGGATGCGCGCCGCCACATAGTGGCCCATTTCGTGACAAAATAGGATCGCCATCAGCGGAATGGAAAACGACAGCCCGTCGCTGAGCGGGAAAATCCCTGCCCCCCCATGCTGCATGGTTGCACCTTGGATCGTGGTGGTCAGCAGCGTGGCGAAGAACAACGCTACGTTCAGGATGGGCATGGTCCTGTTTTACCTGCGTGGGGTGCTTTGTGCACGGCCGCGAAAGGTCTGACGCTGGGGGTAGGCGGCTTCGCCCAGGGCTTGATCAAGCTTGCCGAGGAGCACGCGGGCTTCGTCCGAGACCTCGCCGGGCACCTCGGCGCGGATGTGCACGTGGGCGTCACCGCGCGGACCCCCGCCCGTGCGCGGCAGGCCTTTGCCACGCACCCTAAACACGCTGCCAGGCTGCGTTCCGGCCGGAATCTTCATGCGTACGCACGCATCGAGGAGCGGAATGTCGACCTCGACCCCGAGGGCGAGCTCCGTCACGGACAATGGAACCTCGCAAAGCAGAAGGTCGCCTTCTTGGCGATAGATGGAATCGGGCTTCACTCGCACGATGACGTGCAGGTCACCCGCGGGTCCACCACGCCGTCCGGGCGAGCCTTCGCCCGGCACGCGCTGGTTCGTGCCTTGCTGTGACCCGGGAGGAATTCGCACGGTGAAGGTCCGCTCGCTGTCCGCCAGCCCGGCTCCGCCACAGTCTTTGCATCGCACCTTGGGGATCTCACCTGCACCTCCGCAGGCTGGGCAGTCCCTCTTGGCAGCGAACAATCCGGCTTTCTGACGCAGGGTACCCTGTCCATCGCAGCGGCTGCATGGAACCAGGCTCGACACGCCACCTTCGGCGCCGGTACCGTGGCAGCCTGCGCAGTCGGCACTGCGGGTGAAGCTGATTTCCTTCTCGCAACCAAGGGCGGCCTCTTCGAAGCTCAGCTCGAGGGTATAGCGCAGGTCGTGACCGGCGGCGCGCTTGCGACCGGTGCCGAACAGATCGCCAAACACCGCGTCGAAGAAATTGACCACCGTCTTGAGGTCGGCTTCCTTGCCGAAGGGCAGATCGTTTGCCGCCGAGCCGAAGCGGTCGTAGTGCTCGCGCTTGCTGTCATCGCCCAGCACTGCGTACGCGACGGAGACTTCCTTGAATTTTTCTTCCGCGGCCGGGTCGCCGGGATTGCGATCGGGATGGTACTTTAGCGCCAAAAGACGATAGGCGGCCTTGATCTCGCTCGCGGTCGCCTGGCGGTCCACGCCAAGGACTTCGTAAGGATCGCGTGTGGGGACGCCCTTCATCCTCGACTACGTACTGCTGGAACCGCCCTGCAGGAACAGGAACAACGTGTGCGCTTCGGCTTCCAGGCGTCCCAGCGATTCGCGCAGCCGATTTACGTTTTCCGGATCGGACTCCACGACGTACTTGCACTCGTCGAGGGCCAGCTGAATGCGCTCGCGCGCAAGCAGGTCGAGCTTTTCGCCGTACTCGCGCAAGGTGTTTTCCGTACCGTAGATCAGCGTCCCGGCGTTGTTGCTCAGATCTGCCAGCTCTTTCTTCGCTTGGTCGGCCATTCGGTTGGTGTCGGCGTCGGCGATGAAGCGTTTGATTTCCGCTTCGGTCAGGCCAGAGGTCGGCTGCACAATCACGGTTTGTGCCTTGCCCGTACCGAGGTCCTTGGCAGCCACGCTGACGATGCCGTTCGAATCGATGTCGAAGGACACCTCGATCTGCGGAGCGCCTCGCGGGGCGGGTGGAATCCCAGCCAGCTGGAAATGCGCCAGGCTCTTGTTGTCGGCCGCCATCTCTCGCTCGCCCTGCAGGACGTGCACGTTGACATAGGGCTGGTTGTCGACGGCCGTCGAGAAGATGCTAGCGCGCCTGACCGGAATTGTCGTGTTGTACGGGATGATGCGCGTGAACACGCCGCCAGCGGTTTCCACGCCCAGCGACAGCGGGGTCACGTCCAGCAGCAGGACGTCCTGTTGCTCCCCGGTCAGTACCGCACCTTGCAGGGCCGCTCCGACTGCCACCGCTTCGTCGGGATTGATGGCGCGTGAGCCCTTCTTGCCGAAGAAGCCCGCCACCAGCTCCTGAATGCGCGGCATGCGCGTCTGCCCACCGACCAGGATGACCTCGTCGATGTCGCTGGTCTGCCAGCTGGCATCCTTGAGGACCTTCTCGCATAGCGGAATGGTGCGGCCGATGATGTCGTCGGACAGTGTCTCCAGCTTGCCGCGGGTGAGCGACATCATGAGGTGCTTGGGACCATCGGCGGTGGCCGCGATGAACGGAAGGTTGATCTCGGTTTCGAGGCTGGTCGACAGCTCGTGCTTCGCCCGTTCGGCAGCTTCCCGCAGGCGTTGCAAGGCCATGCGGTCGGTGCGCAGATCGACGCCGTACTGGGTTTGGAATGCGTCGGCCAGGTGGCCGATGATGCGTGCGTCGATGTCTTCGCCGCCGAGGAAGCCGTCGCCGCTGGTGGCTTTGACTTGGTACACGCCCTCGTGTAGGTGCAAAAGTGAGATATCGAAGGTGCCGCCGCCTAGGTCGTACACCGCAATCTTTGCCTCGGGCGCGACCGACAACCGCCCGTAGGCCAGCGCGGCGGCGGTGGGCTCGTTGATGATTCGCCGGACGTTGAGCCCGGCGATGCGGCCGGCGTCTTTGGTCGCCTGGCGCTGGCTGTCGCCGAAGTACGCGGGCACGGTGACCACGGCGTCGGTGACCTTTTCACCCAGGTAGTCCTCGGCGGTTCGTTTCATCCGGTCGAGGATGTAGGCCGAGATCTGCGCTGGGGCGTAGCCTTGCCCCTGCACCCGCACCCACGCGTCGGCGTTGTCGGACTTGACCACCTCGTAGGTCGAGTTTTGGGTGTGTCGTTCGACTTCGGAGTCTGCGAACTTGCGCCCCATCAGGCGCTTGACCGCGGATACGGTGCTTTCGGCGTTGGTCACCGCCTGGCGTTTGGCGATCTGTCCGACCAGCGGTTCGCCTTCACCCGTGAAGGCGACCACCGAGGGCGTGGTTCGCGAACCTTCGGCATTGGGAATCACAAGAGGCTCGAGACCCTCGACCACGGCCACGCAGGAGTTCGTCGTGCCCAGGTCGATGCCGATGATTCGCGACACAGTGGTTAGGTTTCGCCTTGAGGTTTGTCGGAGGACGCCCCGTCCGCAGTCTTTTCCGAAGACGCCGGGCCGGGCGGAGCCACTGCGACCACGACCATGGCCGGACGAAGCAGCCGGTCGCCAATCATATAGCCTTTCTGCAGTTCGTGCACGACCGAGCCGGGCTTGGCGTCGGGGGCTGGAACCTGCGAGATGGCCTCGTGGAAGCGGGGATCGAAGGCCGCGCCTTTGGCTTCGAGGGGCTTGACCTGGTATCGATCGAGCTTGGAGCGGAACTGGCGCACCACCAAGTCCACACCCTCGCGGATGGCCTTGGCGTCGCTTTCCTTTCCTTCACCCCACGAGGCCGTGGCGCGTTCGAGATTGTCCATAACCTCGAGCAGGTCTCGTAGGACTTGTTCCTTCGCTCGTGCTTCGCCATCGCTCAGCTCTTTGCGAGAACGCTTCTTCCAGTTGTCGAACTCGGCGGCGATGCGAAGCATGCGGTCGCGCAGGTCGGCCTTTTCCGCTTCCAGGGTGACCAGGCGTTCTTCGAGAGTGGGTGGCGGAAGGTTGGAGACCGGCTCGGTCGGCGCGGCGGGGCCGGCTGCTGGCCCGCCGGTGGGCACGGGGTTGCGCGCGTCGTTGTCGGGTGTGTTGTCTTGGCTATCGCTCATGAATGCATGCTCCAGTTCGAGGGGCGGATGATCCGTTCGGCCTAAATCCTCGGGAGCATCTCGGTAATCACGTCGGCTGTGAAGTCTACCAGAGGGATCACCTTGGAATAATTCATTCGTGACGGACCGATGACACCGATGGTTCCAAGCGGATGGTCCTCGCTGCCGTAGCTGGTCGCCACCACGGAGATGTCGTCCAGGTTGGCCAGGCTGGCCTCGGCGCCGATGAACACGCAGATACCCGGGGCATTGAGCGTGCGGTCGAGGAGCCTGGCGATCTGATCCTTTTCTTCGAGCGTGCGCAGAACACTGCGGGCGCGTTCCAAATCTGCGGCTTCGGCAACCAGGTTGGCCTGCCCGTCGACGAAGATCTTGCCCACGCTGTCAGCCTCGGGGACGGCTGCTGCGGCGAGGCCCAGCGCCTGGGCCAGCATCGGATCCCGCGCCGACAGCGCCCTTTCGCGCTCGATTTCCAGTAGCACGCGCGCACGCATCTTTTCGAGTGTGAGTCCGGCGACCAGGCTGTTGAGGTAGTTGTTGATACGGTCCAGATCGCTGTGTGAAAGGGTTACCTCCGTGTGGACCAGCTTGTTTTGAATCTGTCCACTCGTGGTCGCAATCACGGCAAGAAGCTGACCCTCCCGCAGACGCACGAATTCGATGTGCGAGATGGGATCGGATTCCAGGCGTGGCGTCTCGACCACCACGGCCAGATGGGACAACTCGCGCAGTAGCCTGCTGACGCGATGCATGACCTCCTGGGTTTCGGTTGGGGGACCGATGCGTCCGCGAATCTGTTCCTTTTCAGGTGCAGACAGGCTGCGAATTCGCAACAGCGAGTCGACGTACAAACGCAGACCGCGGTCGGTGGGAATGCGTCCGGCCGAGGTATGCGGGTGACGCAAAAGGCCCATCTCCTCGAGCTCGCCCATGACCGAACGGACCGTGGCTGAGGAAATGTCTAGAGCGTACCGACGCACCACGGTCTGCGACCCCACGGCTTCGCCCGTGTCTAGGTACTCGCACACCACCGCGTGCAGGACCTTCTTTGCTCGGATGCCAATCTCGTTCACGAGGATGATCTAACCTCAAAATGGCGCCGTCGCCAAGGCGGTCGTCGTCGACCGGCGCCTGGGGCCAGCAATCCGTGCGGCCGGGGCACGGTTGGGTGGCACAGGTGCAGCGCGTCGCTAAATGTCCCGAAGAGGCGGATCGCGCCCTAAATCTGGTTACACGGCTCGCCCGGGTCGGTCGTCCTTACGCGGCCATCGCCAATGGATTACTCGAAGCGAACCCCTGCAGGCATCCCGAGTCGATCCCGTCTCAAGACGCAAACGAAGATTGTTTGATTAAAAATAGGAGGCCATAGGTCCTGATTAAGCGCGGAAGAGACATGGCCTATCAAGATACCCCTACTCATACCCCTACTCGGTTTCTCGCACGGATGTGTGGCTGAAAAGGGAGTTGCAGAGTCCTAATTCCATTTTTGGGAGGAGGTCTGCATCCATCGGCTCGGCCGGACATCAAATTCAACAGCATCGCGCGGGCGGCGCGAACGCGATCGGAAGGAGATGGATGATGACTCTCGCACGTACCCTCTTTGGTCTCGGCTTCTTAGCGGTGGCAGCATGTTCAATCAATGCGGATTCTGATTCGCCGACTGGGGGCGCGGGAGGAGGCGAGACAGGAGGGACTTCGGCTCAAGGTTCGGGTGGACAGGGTGGCCACGCGCCGGGAACCGGAGGTGAAACGGCAGCGGGAGGCAGCAGCTCGGCTACGGGCGGTTCAAGCACCAGCGGTGGCCGGGGGGGAAGCTCGTCGAAGGGCAGTTCGCCGGCTGGTGGCAGCGGAGGCGCAAGCTCGGACGGAGGCTCATCTGGCAGCGGAGGTGGCTTGCAGGGAACCGGCGGCCGTGTCGGCTCCGGTGGGAGCATGGGCACAGGCGGTGCGGCAGGGCCCGACGCCGGGCCGGGCGGTCAGGATGGAAGCGTGATCCGGCGGGACGGCGGCTCGAATGGCGGCGCTGGCGGGCAGACGGACGGAAGCACCGGAGGCGTCAGCTACTCGAAGGACATTCAGCCCTTGCTCAGTTCTAATTGCACCCGCTGCCACAGCTCACCTGGGCCGAGCGCTGGCATCGACCTCACGAGCTACGCGAACGTGAAGAAGAACGCCTCGTCGGCGAATTCCGCGATTCAGGGGGGCGCGATGCCACCCACGGGCGCGTTGTCGACCGCAAACAAGCAACTCTTCCAGTCGTGGGTGACCGCTGGCGCACCCAACAACTGAGCGGATCAACCCCTCGCCAGCCGGACCGCCACTTCGTCGGCGAAAAGGAACCCTTCGCCAGTCAGCCGGATTCGGTCGGGAGTGACCTCGAGCCAGCCGGCCCCGACACACTTGTCCGCGGCCGCTTGGCGTTGGGGCGACTCAAGCGGATCTTGGCCGTAGCGAAGGGCGTGCGCCCGGCGACCCACGCCGTCCGACATGCGCAGCCCGAGCCACAGCGCCTCGTCTTCGACCTGTGCAGGCGACCGGGTGTCCACGTCTGTCGACGGAAGCGCCGGTGCCCCGTTCACTTCATCGAGGTAGGTGCGCAGTGAGCGCGGATTGGTCGACCGGACGCCGCTGCCGTCGGCGAGAGGTCTGAACGACGACGCAGACATCCCAAGGCCGAGGTATGCATCGAGCGTCCAGTAGAGCGAATTGTGAATCGCGCGCCGTCCCGGACGGGCGTAGGACGATATCTCGTAATGTTCGTATCCTGCGGCGGTGAGCGTGTGGTGACCAAGTGAGTACATGGCCGCGACGGCCTCGTCCTCTGGCCGTCCAAGCCTGCCAGTCCGGTCGAGCGCGCCGAAGCGGGTGTTCGTCTCGACGGTGAGGGCATAGGCCGTGATGTGCTCGGGGCCGAGGGCGCACAAGGCCGCGAGTGACGCGCGCCAGTCGTCCATGCTTTGCCCGGGCAGCCCAAACATCAAATCCGCGCACACGTTGTCGAAACCAGCACGGCGGGCCGCTTCGAATGCTGCCGGAATCGCCGCGGCCGAATGCTTGCGGCCGATGCGCCGGAGCAGATCGTCCTGGAACGCCTGCGCACCGAACGAGACTCGGTTTACCCCCAGTCCGCGTAGCTCGCGGAGATGCGGCTGAGCGAGATCCCCTGGGTTGGCCTCGACGGTAATCTCCTTGGGCGTGCCGGCAAAACGCCGTCGAATCTGCTCCGCCACGCGCCCGAGGGCATCCGCGCGCCAAAGTCCGGGCGTGCCGCCACCGAAGTAGAGCGATACTAGGGGCAGCCCAGCAAAATCGGCTGCCCGTGCCTCCATCTCGGCAACCACGGCATCGGCGTAAGCGTCGTGCGGAATGGTCGGCCTCACCGCGACCGCAAAATCGCAATACGGACAACGTGACGTGCAGAAGGGAAAATGCACGTAGACGCCGAGGGCGCGCGCTGGGTCCACGGTGGCAGCGATGCTAGTCACGTCTGGCAAGGATAGAGCAGCGACGGCGCGAACGCTGTCTCAATCCGGAATCGGGACGATGCACGCAACACTTTTGCCTGCTTGCCGATAACCTCGGCGATGCGCACTTTCAACCCGCGGACGTTACTAGGCTGGGGCTTGCTGTTTGCCGCGTGCAATCCGGAAACGGACTTGCAGCAGCAGCAAACCGCAGCTTCGGGGACCGAAGAAGGTGACGACGGCCCGCTTTCAGGCTCGTCCGGCAATTCTCAAAGTGGCCAATTGCTCGACCCACCGACAGGCGCCACTGACCTTGCCACCAACCTGGCGGGTGTGGTGTTGCGCTTTCCCGAGGCGATCGCGGCCGCCGGTGACGGGGCGGCGGCGCTGCTTCAGCCGTCTGGGGCAGCGGTGCCTGTGGTGCTCCAGGTTGGTGCGGAGGTCCCATGCTCGTCCAAGTGCTACCTCTTCAATCCCGGCGCGCAATTGGCGGCCACCACCGCGTACACGGTGAAGATTCCCGCCACCGGATTGCAGTTCCTCGACGGCAAACCGGTTCCTCCTGGTGACGCTGGTGCCTTCACGACGGGGACAGGTGCAGACTCGTTCGCCCCCCGGGTCGAGGCCTTCACGATAGACATTGCCGAAGGTTGCGCAACCGTCCACGTGGCTGCCGACGAGCAGGTGCGCGCGGAGATTGTCCTCAGCTCGAGTGAGGGTGACGCGACTTGGTCGTCGGCCAGCGTCGGCTTGGCGGTC
>Ga0302323_100004775_pt1 | contig 11055 bp, 10 predicted proteins | sample Fen_T0_3_FD_201950 | JGI IMG/M metagenome (GOLD analysis project Ga0302323, IMG submission 201950) | Peat permafrost microbial communities from Stordalen Mire near Abisko, Sweden - Fen_T0_3 | ecosystem: Environmental > Terrestrial > Soil > Wetlands > Permafrost | place: Sweden: Abisko... | reverse complement strand
CCTTGGACGCGCGGCCCATGCGCGTTGCGACCCCGCTCATCGACTGGACTCCGGCGGCGGTCTGGGCCGTGACTGCGGCGAGTGTCGCTGCCTGTGGGCTTGTCCTGACCGGTTGGACTCTGCCGCTGCTCTGGCAGGGCTCAATCGTCGTAGCTGCAGCCGTCGCTGCGCTGTCCGCCGAGGTCACCCGTCAAGGCTTCGAGGCCGAAGGCACCTGACGGCGCACCTCGGGCGGCAACTTGATGCACGCATCCTCCTGCCCGCCGCCGCAAGCCTTGATGAACAGCTCGCGCGCGTGACCGGTATCACGTGGGACGCCATCGCCGCTGGCGGCCAGGTTGCCCAGTACGTAGCAGGCCGCAGCCACGTTCCCGTCGCAAGCGCGCTGCAAGAGTTGTGCGCCCTTGGGCACGTCACGCGGCACGAAGCGGCCGGCCGCATAGAGCGCACCAGCCTCGTAGCAGTTCGGCAAGATGTTCGCTGCACAGGCACGTTCGTGAAGCGCGAGCGCCTTCTGTTCGTTGCGCAGCGCGCCCTCGCCCGCCTGGATCAGCTTGGCGACGCGGCCGCAGGCCTCGGCCGAGCCTCTGTCGCAGGCCTCGTCCAGCAGCAGGACCGAGCGACGGATGTCGCGTACGACCGCCTGACCGCTCTGGAAAAGCAGACCTAACGTCAAGCACCCGCGGGGGTCACCAAGGGAGCAACCCTCGCGATATAGCAGCGTCGCGCGCGGTAGGTCCTGCGCAATGCCGCGTCCGGCGGCGCACAGCAGACCGAGCTCATAGCAGGCGCTCCCGACTTTGCCGCCGCAGGCCTTGTCGAAGAGGACGCTCGCCTCGGCAGGGCTCTGGGCGATCGCCACACCGTCCCGGCGCATCAGACCGAGTTGGTAGCAGGCACTGAAGTCGTCCGCGGTACAGGCCTTGGTGAAGAGCTCGCGCGCCGCGCTCGGGTCTTTGCGCACGGTCTCGCCGCGCAGCTGCGCCAGCGCAAGGTTGCGGCAGGCCGCCATGTACCCGCCGTCGCACGCCTTCTGAAAGAGCGTGATGGCCCGCGGCTTGTCCGCGGAGACACCGTCCGCGCGCCAGAGCAATTCGGCCAGCCGATTGCACGAGGCCAGATCTCCGCTCTCGCAGGCCTTGGCCGAGAAGGCGGCCGCCTTGGCCGCGTCCCGCGCCATGGGCACGTTTTCGAGATACATCGCGCCGAGACTGCCGCAGCTCCGGCTGCGACCGGCAGCGCAGGCCAGCTCGTGGTACCTGGCAGAGTCATTCAGGTTGACGGGTACCTCTGCCCGGCTCGCGTAGAGATCCCCCAGTAGGCCGCAGCCTTCTGCGTCCTTCAGGTCGCAGGCACGCTTCATGTTCGTGACCGCGAGCAGCACGTCCTTCGCGATGCCCTCACCCGCGCGTTGCATCGCGGCCAGGTCGAGGCAGCCCTGCGCAAGCGCCAGCTCACAAGCCTTCTTGTAGGAATCCGCGGCCTTCTTCGGATTCTTCTCCACGTCCTCGCCGGTGGCGTACGACTTGCCGAGCGTGTAGCAATCCGGAGCCTGACCGCCGTCGCAGGACTTCTTGAGCTTCTTTTCGCGCGACTCCTCGCCCGCGAGTGCGGACGCTGCCGCGAACGCCGTGATCAACAAGACCAGCGTCTTCGCAATGCGTGCCTGATGCTGCCATTTGCGGCCCATGAGTCCTCCTCGTGACGACGCTCGCACTCAGTCTGGTTCGACCGGGCAACTCAGGTACGCTGCGCATGGATCGGCACGAAGGCCTTGGACCCGATGCAAGCAGACCTAGGGTACACGAATCAGAGCAGCCGCGGGTCGAGATGCCCGCAGCTCGCAGGGCCGCGTTGACCGCGCACCTCAGACGAGCAGGTCGGCAGTCCAGCCGCGCGCGTCGATGGCGATCTCGTCCAGTCGGCTGGTGCCAAGGCCGTAGACCTCGTCTGCGGCGGCGACACACAAAGGCGGCGGCGAGAGGGGCCAAGGCTCGCCGCGCAGCGCTTGGCGTTTGGCCGTGATGAGCTTGAGGCAGATCGCCTCGGCAGCGACCGGATCCGTGCCGGCGATCAGGCCCTTGTAGTCCCACATGTAGCGCGGGTCGGGCTGCGGCCCTTTGTCGCACAGCGGTCGCAACGCGTCGACCAACACCAGCTTGGTCTTGCCCTTCACCTCGGGGCGTAGCCAGATCTCGCCGAGCTTGGCACTGTTGGCGTCGTGATAGTTGGAGGGCTGTCCGGAGAACATGATGTAGTTCTTCATGACGGTGCCGATGCCGGTTAGCCAGTGCGCCTTGAGCGCGGGCAGGGCGATGAGCGCAGTGGCAGCGGCGGCCCTGCCCGGGCCGCCCTGTGCCAGGACGATGCGATCAGCGGGGATGCCTGCCTCGACCAGCGTTGCGCGTACGACGTCGATCAGCTCCTTGTGCGTCACGTTGAGATGGTCCGTGTGCACGAGCCCGATCACGTCCTTGGGGGTGACGAGCGAGCGCCAGGCATCGCTGAGCGTCTTCTGACCCGTGACGCCGGCAAGCGTCGTCGCCAGCATCGCGCGCAGCACGGCTGGATCCACTGTGCGCCGCGCATCCATGACCTTCTCGTCGCGCGCGATCGTCACCTTGGCCTGCCGCTTCGGCCGCGGCTGGCCCTCTGCCAGAGCAAGGCCACCCGTCGCGGCACCGATCGCCGCGGCCACTGTTCCGCGCACAAAGTCCCTGCGAGTCACGAAAGGATCTCGTTCAGTCATCGCACTTCTCCTCGATCGCTGCGACGGTCAACCACGGGACTCAGAGCTCTACGGCAGCAAGCTGCCGTCTAGCGCTTTTGCGTTCACTGCGCCCAAGAGAGCGACTGCCGCTTGCTCCTCGGGCGCACCAAAAGACAGGGTCAGGCCACGGCCGTCAAGGCGCCAGGCGCTCCAGCCGTCCTCGACTCGAAAGGCACCCTGGTCGGTTGCGGCCGCGCCGCTGAGATACGCGCTGCGGAAGTGCATCAATGCCAGGCGCCCGGCGGCAGCGTTGGCATAGCGCACGAGCACGAGCTGAGCGCGGTGATGTTGTCCAGGTTCGCGCAAGTCGTCGTAGGGCACCGCCACGGCCTCGACTTCAGGACCAAGATCGAGGACGTTGGCTGTGGCCAGAAAATATGCCGAGTTGAGCACCAGATGCGAACGCAGATAGACCTGGCGATCGAGTCGCGCCCGAAAGCGGCCGCCGATCTCCCGAAGCAGCGTGCGCACCAGGGCGGGCGGCGTTGAGAGCGCTCGGCCGGCCACAAGGATGCGGCCGATCGACAACACGGCCTCGCGCGAGGCCGGCGTCTCGAGCGAGGCCATTGCGCGCACGAAGACGGCGCCCGTCCAGATCCTCAGCAGGCCTGAGCCGTAGAGCGCGCGCCGCTCATCGGCCGGCCAGTCGGGCGCCAGCCGCACGCTTTCCCCTCCCCAGTCTTGCGACAGGACGCCGTAGGCGTCATCCGATCCCTTGAACGAGTAGATCTCCACGAGGATCGCATCCTCCCCCGCGGCCTTCGTCTTGTACTCGTAGACGTCGATGTGATCGAAGCGGTAGCCGAGGTACAGCTCACCCCCGCCGTCCATGTAGTCGAAAATGCCGGCCGGCTCGACCCGCCGCACGTCGCCCGATAGGCTCCATGCTCCAACCGAGGCAGGAGGCACGGGAGTGTTCGAGCGAGGCACGGCTTGCGTGATCAGCGTCGCCGAAGTCGCGCCTGAGGCTGGATTGCCTGGAATGGCCAGCGCTGCGGCTACGACCAAGCCGGAACGTCGACGTGGCATGGGGATGGGCCTCCGTTCAGCGAAAGTAGTAGGCGAAACCGGCACTGCCCTGTCACGATCGCCAGCACCCTGCAGAGCATCTCGAACACCTTGCACCTCCGGGCTTTCCGTCCCTGCTGCGACTCCTCGTCCTGCGAAGTCACACCCAGTCAAAGACGGGGTGGTAGATCCCCAGCGAACGCGCATACCCGTCGAGTCCCGGGAAGAGGCTGGTGCGCGAGATGTTCATCTGAAAGAGCTGGCGTAACGCCTGACCACGCATCCCGACCGGTATGACGAGCCGCACTACGTTAGGCGTCTCGTCACGCGCGGCCATGGCCTCAAGGTTGTCCATGAACGAAACCGAGATATCGCCCGGAACCAGGAAGGCGCCCCGCTGAAGTCGCAGGCGTTCGTTGAGGCGGAAGGGATTCAGCGGACAGGCGGCGCGGACGAACGGAGACGAGAAGAGCAGGCTCTGTATGATGCGCTCGTGGCCCTCGGTCACCGGGTCCTCGAGCTTCGCCGCATCCGACTTCGCGGCGTCCTTCATGGCCGCGACGGATCGTCGCTTGGCCCAGGGGGCATTCACGGCCCAGACGGCGCAGTCCTGGTCGGCCGCTTCCAACGCGAAGTACGCCGCGACGTAGATCGAGTAGGTGAAATCGAGCAAGCGGCTGGGGGCGCCATGGTGCTGCATCAGGGAACGCCATTCGAGCGCCGCGTCTGACTGCGGCACGTGATGAGCGTATTGATGGTAGGCGCGTCTGAACTCGCGAAAGAGCTCAGCCTCGACCTCGAGACGCTTGGCCGCCGCCACATCCTGCCGATCGCAGCAGCGCTCGAGCGAGGTCTGAAGATTCCATGAGGCGACCTTCTGCCCGCGGTAGAGCCAGTCGCTGCGTTCGCGCCTGGCGTATCCGTGGATCTCGTCCCAGTTAGCCAGTGTCTCGGTCACGAACCACATTGGCGAGAGTATACGCCCCACACCAGTCGCTGGTGTGCGGGCTCGTGCTTCGGCGTGGAGATCTGCCATAATGCGACAGAAAGAGCGAGGCGGATCATGAGGCGAGTGCGGCCATGGTCGGTGCTAGGACGGGCAGTGCTTTGTGCGATCGCGCTGGCAGCGGCGGCGCCTGTCTGTCGCGGCCAGGTGGCGGAAGCCAGGACGATCGACCTGCCCGCCCCGCGGCAGTCTGGCGGTCTCCCGCTCATGGAGGCGTTGTCCAAGCCATCCACGCCGCTCGACCTTGGCAGCGGCCGGCTTTCGATGCAGCACCTGTCGAACATCCTCTGGGCCGGGTCTGGCGGCGGCCGGGCCAAGGCCGACGCATCGAGCGCCGGAGCGCCCGCGCCGCGGTCCACCGAGATCTACGTCCTATTGAAGGCAGGAGCGTTCGTGTACGAGCCTGCTTCGCACGCGCTCAAGCAGATCGCAGCCCAGGACATCCGCGGTCTGTGCGGACTGTCAGATCCACGCTGGCAGGCACCGGTGACATTGGTCTATGTCGTCGATCTCGCTAAGAGCGCGCGACCGGGCGCCGGTGAGAAAGAGCTGGGCGCCGCGATGGACGCCGGCGTCATGGCGCAGAACGTCTCGCTCTACTGTGCGTCGGAGGGCCTGTCAGCTGCGGAGCGCTCGGTCTCGAATCCGCGCGTGCTGGCTCGTCGCTTGCGTCTGCGGCCCGATCAGCGCATCGCGGCTGCTCAAGTCGTCGGCTACCAACAACAGTAGCGATTCACTCCCGATTCCGGCCCTCACGCAGGTGGAGGCGCGACTCTGCCTGCGCAACGCTTGTCGGGGGGCGCCTGGCCCCTAGAGCGTCCGTTTGAAGAGCAGCGTCGCAGCGGTGATGGTGACGAGGGCGAAGAGGGCCAGGAACGCGAGATCGAACCCTATGGCTGCGAAACCGGTGCCGCGCAGCAGCAGGCTCTTGAAGGCGTGCACCGCGTAGGTGAAGGGATCGACGGCCGCGATCACGCGCATCCATCCTGGGAAGGCCGCTTGCGGGTACACGGCACCGCTCGGAAAGAACAGCAACGTGTTCAGAACGCCGAACGTCGCGCGCGGCACGAGCGGGTCGTTCACGCGCACCATCAGTAGGAACATCATGCTGACCAGGGCCAGGGCGGTCACGACGATGATGATGAACATCCTCAGGAGGCGGAAGGGCTCAAGAGGATTGGGGATCCCGGCGATGATCGAACCGATCGTCATCAGCACCGTCCCGGCGATGACGGCCTTGATCGCACCTGAGAGATTGAAGCCGAGAATCAACTCGAGCTTGGTGATGGGAGTGACGAGGTAGCCCTCGTGCAGGCCGCGTGCTTTGTCGTCGATGAAGATGATGCCACCGCCGATCATCACCATCATGAAGATCGACATGGCGATCGTGCCTGGCAGCAAGTACTGGATGTAGGGGACGTACGGATACACCTCGACCACGTCGAGCGTCGTCTCTGGTGAAACGCGCGCGTTTCCCCCGCGCGGCTGGTTGTAGGCGCCAATCAGGCCGCTGAACGCGCCGGACAACGTCGCAGCCGCGAAGTTGTCGCTGTTGTCCTCGACCAGCGCGAGCCGCGGGTTCTGCTTCTCCAACGCGCGGCGCGAGAAGTCCGGCGGGATGATCAAGAGGCCATTGAGGCGTCCGCTGCGCAGATCCGCCAGCGCTCGGCCAGAGTCGTCGTAGGCGACCGTGTCGAAAGTGCGCGCGTTCGCAGCCACGGCCTGGCACAGCTCCCGCAACTTGACGGCCGGCAGACCGTGATCCTGATCGACGACACCTACCTTCAGGTGCTTCAGGTTGCCGCCAAAAGCGTAGCCGAGCACCACGAGCTGAATGATCGGGAAGACGAGTGATACGACGATCAAGGTAGGGCTGCGGCGGAAGCGGCGCAGCTCGCGTTCGATGATGGCCCAGGTTCGCTGCATGGCAACCTACCGCTGCGGCTGATACGAGGCTGCGAAGCGCTCGCCCGGCGGCGGCGCCTGCAGCGCGTCGCGTAGCTGCCGTCCCGTGTAGTGGACGAAGACGTCGTCCAGCGTCGTGCTTTGGACGGCGAGGGAGCGCACCTCGATACCAGCCGCCGCAGCTTCGCTCAGCAGGGCAGTGGTCGTCGCTGGCCCGTTGCCTGACGCGATGCGAAACACGTCGTCGTGGTTCGTGACGCCCTCGACGTGGGGCAAGGCGTTCAGGCGGGCGGCCCAATCCGGAGGCACTGCCGAGAAGCTCACCTCGAGCACGTTCTTGCCGGGAATCGAGGCCTTGAGCTTCATAGGTGAGTCCAGCGCCACGAGGCGGCCGTGATCCACGATGGCGATGCGGTCGCACAGTCGATCAGCCTCGTCCATGTAGTGTGTCGTCAAGAGCACAGTCAGGTCGCGTTGGGCTTTGATGTTCTTCAACATCTCCCACACGGCGACACGCGACACCGGGTCGAGTCCCGTGGTCGGTTCGTCTAGAAAGAAGATGCTCGGCTCGTGGACCAATCCGCGCGCGATCTCGACGCGGCGACGCATGCCGCCCGAGAGGTTCTTGACCGGCTTGTCCGCCCACTGCGTGAGCTCCACTGCCTCGAGCAGCTCGGCGATGTGGCGGCGGCGCTGCTGTCGCGGCACGCCGTAAAGCTTGGCGAAGATGATCAGGTTCTCCTCAACGCTCAGCTCCATGTCGCTGGTCATGGCCTGCGGGATGACGCCGATGGCGCGGCGCACGCCGTCGGGGTTCTCGACGACATCGAAGCCGGCGACGCGCGCGCGGCCCGCACTGGGTAGCACGAGCGTCGTCAGCATGCGGATGAGCGTGGACTTGCCGGCGCCGTTCGGCCCGAGCAGACCGAATGTCTCGCCATGCTCAATGGCAAAGCTCACCTCGTTGACGGCGGTGAACTCGCCGAAGCGTTTCGTGAGCTTGTCGACCTCTACGTCAGCCATGGCGCGGCCCCTAGCGCTTGACGCGGATGGGAACGTAGACGGTCATGCCCACCGCCAGGCTGCGGTCGCTGTTGTCTGCGCGCAGCCGCACCTCAAAGGTCTTGATGTCGCGCTTGGTCCTGCTGACATCCCGCTGCGTCGCAAAGGCGGCGTCGACTCCGCGAAAGCTCACCACACCCGGGCGCTGGGCGCCCGACGGCAGGCGCACCGTCAGGCGATCACCCAGCCGGATCTGATCGATGTAGCTCTCTTCCACGTCGATGCGCACCCAGAGGTCGTCAGGGTTGATGAGGGTCACGAGCGGCTGGCCGGGGTTGACGACCTCGCCAAGGCGGACCGCCCGCACGTCCACGACGCCGGCGCTCGGCGCGCGAACCTCCGTGTAGGCGAGGCGCACGTCGGCCTTGGTGCGCTGGTCGTCCGCCGCCGCGCGCTGCTGTTCGCTGGTCACCACTTGGCTGCGTCGCTCCGTCACTTGCGCAGCACCCGACGTCGCCATCGCGAGCGCGGCGCGCTGCGCGTCGACCTGTTTGCCGGCGGCGTCCAGCCGCGCCTGAGCTGCCTCGAAGGAGGTGCGCGACTGATCGAGGTCTTGCTGCGAGACGACGCCCTGCCTCGACAGGTCGCGGTTGCGGTCGTAGGCCAAGCGAGCGTTCTCTAGCTCGGCCGCAGCTTGGGCGCGCTGAGCCGCCGCTGCGGCCAAATTGGCGTCGGCCTGCCGAATCTGCTCCGTGGTCTGCTGTTCCTGATACTCGAGGGCCGCCTGACTTTGTTTGACCTGCGCCGTTGCGGCCTCAGCGCTGTGGGCATAGAAGGCGCGGTCGGCCCGCAGCTCCGCCGGCGCGATCACGGCGAGGAGCTGATCGGGCTTCACGAGATCGCCCTCGCGCACGAGCAGGTGCAAGATTCGCCCCGCGATCTCCGGACTCACCGTGACGTCGTCCGTGGTGACGATTCCGGTCAGCACAAGTGTCGCGCTGCGCGGCCGCAGGAGATAGAAGGCCAGCGCTGCCACGCTGAGCGTCGCAGCAGCGATCAGCACGGCTCGTTTTCGTGTCATGAAGCGGGTCCTTGCCGTCGGTGTATCTGTCGTAGGGGTATATGCGTGGCGGATCGAGAACGATCCACCGAACCAGTTATTCTAGCAAATCCTGTGCCGCCACGCCTGTCTCGGTCGCTCGCTCCCCTGGATCTAGCTGTGGCAGCAGCGCATCCCCTCGCGCAGCTTTTCTCGTTCCTCCGGCGTCATCTGCTCCCAACGAGCGAGCAGCCGCTCGCGCCAATGGTGCTGGCGATGCCAGGATCCATGGCGGAAGCCGCCGAAGAGGATCTTGCTCAGCGCCACGAGCCCCAGGGCCTGCCAGAAGCCGATCTGTGTCAGACCGAAGAGTGTCGGCATGAGCCAGTTCCACAGGCCCATTGTCGCGAACCCGAACACGATCAATGCCAGCACGGCGAACAGCACGAACTTCGGTGCACGATGCAGGCAGCGCCGTTTCAACGTTTCGTCTTCCATATGTCCCTGAACTCCTCATGAATGTCCTGAAGACGGCGACGCAAGCGCTGCACGGCGTAGTACTTGCGTGACAAGAGCGTGTTCACGCTCTCGCCGGTCTCAGCGGCCAACTCGCGAAAGCTCACGCCCTCGAGCTCATGCGCGACAAAGACCTCACGCTGCTCGTCGGGCAGCTCGTCCAGCGCGGCGTCGAGCTCGTCCAGCAGCACGCCGCGCGCATAGACCACGTCAGGGCCCGCCTCCTGCGAACGTAGCAGGTCTTCGAGCAACAGCCCGTCGGCGTCTGGATCGTCTGCCGAGCCCTCCGTAAGCGTCTGCGAGAGAGCAACGGTCTTGCGCTTGCGGAACAGGTCCGTGATGCGATTGCGCGCCACGCGGAAGAGCCAGGCGCCCACTTCCTCGATCGGCTGCATCAGGCGATCGGCCTCGACCAGCTCGAAGAACACGTCTTGCAGGACGTCTTCGACGTCCGGGCTGTCGGCCAAGTGGCGACGGATGAAACGGCGCAGGCGACCGCCCTCCCGGTCGATGATCTGCGAGATGCGCCCATCCTGCTCCATCGTCATCCAGTTGACGCCGAGCGCCTCCTTCGTCATCCACTCCTGTAGACGGGCGAACCCTGTGGATATTGTGGCGAGCCCCTCCTACGGGTTGGGCGCCGGGCCTGGGATGGCGTCGTGGGGCCGGCAGGAACGGATCTAGGTCTTGGACCCCGGAACTGGCGCGCGCAGCGCCTCGGCTACGCGGATCTCGACCATGAGATTGCCCGCCAACTGCTCGAGACCGCGGCGCAGGTCAGCCACGTTCACGTGAGCCGGGACGTTGACTCGGGCCCGGGCCTCAAACACCGGTTCGCCCGACATCGGCGCGCTGTAGCGGTCGGTCACTAGCTCCTCGACGTTGATGCCCTGGGCAGCGAAGAGTCTCGAGATCTCGCGGACGAGGCCGGGCCGATCAAGCCCCAGGAGCGTCACTTCCATCGCGTGCGCAGGCCCTGCCCCGCCGGCCTCGCTCTGCTCGATCACGACGCGCAGACCGATGGATGCCAGCGCGGCCAGGGCCTGCTTGAGCGCGGCCAGGCGTTCGCTCGGCGCCTCGACGCGCAGCACCCCCGCAAATTTCCCGGCCAGATGTGCCATGCGGCTCTCGAGCCAATTGCCGCCGTGTGATGCCACCACTTCGGCCACGGCTTCGACCAGGCCGGGGCGATCCGGACCGATCAGGGTGACGACGAGATCCAGCATGACCAGGTCCTTTCTCGAAAGCCGGACTACGACACGCGCGGTCGACCGTAGATGTGGTCGCCGATGCGGCGCACTCGAGCCATCTCCGTGTCGTCAAGCGGCCCCCGATCAAGGACCGCCAGGTCCTGCCGCATCTCCTCGAGCGTGCGCGCTCCCACCATGCACACGTCCACCGCCGGGTGCGACAGCGCGAAGCGATAGCAGTCTGCGGCAGCCAATGCCACCTCCCCGGGCGGCATTTTGGACGGATTGCACAGCTTGCCCCAGGCGGTGGCAGTGAAAGCCACAACACCTGGCCGTCGCTCCCCCGCCAGCGGCGGAAGGGCATCTGCTTCGGCGCCGCGGTTGACGGCGTTGTAGCGGATGTGGAAGAGATCGAACGCGCCGTCGTCGCGCAACGTGGGGAACAGCTTGCGCTTGTGGCCAGAGAGCCCTACGAAACGGATCAACCCCTTCTCCTTCATGCGGAGCGCACCGTCGATGATCCTCTCGCTCGGGCGGTGGTTGAAGTAGCCGAGCACGAGCACGTCGGCATGATCGAGCCCGATCTTCCGGAGCCCGCGCACGAACAGCTTCTCGGTGA
>Ga0302323_100004774_pt1 | contig 11056 bp, 10 predicted proteins | sample Fen_T0_3_FD_201950 | JGI IMG/M metagenome (GOLD analysis project Ga0302323, IMG submission 201950) | Peat permafrost microbial communities from Stordalen Mire near Abisko, Sweden - Fen_T0_3 | ecosystem: Environmental > Terrestrial > Soil > Wetlands > Permafrost | place: Sweden: Abisko... | reverse complement strand
CCGCGTCGGCGCCGTTGCGTGGCGGCGGGCAGAACCAGTACTCCGCGCGGCAGCCGAGCCGCTGCACGTTCCACGGCAGCCCGTACTTCTCGATCACCTCGGAGACTCCGGTCGTGAACCGCTCCGCGAGCGGGATCGCGACGGCGAAGTCCTCTGCGCGCAGGGCCGTGGAGAGGGCCGCTCGGGCGGCGGCGAGGGCGAGGCCGTTCGCGGTGAGCGTGCCGCCGACCCCGGCCACGTCGATCTCGTGCCCGAGCATGTCGTCGCGCAGTCGGTCCGCCACCGCGGCAGTCATGCCGTACGCCGCCAGCGGGATGCCGCCCGCGATCGGCTTGCCCACCACGAGCAGGTCGGGCTCCAGACCCCAGGCGGCCGTGGCTCCGCCGGGTCCGGCGCAGAGCGTATGGGTCTCGTCGATCACGAGCAGTACGTCGTGGCGGCGGGTGATCTCGCGGACCGCGTCGAGATAGCCGTCGTCCGGCAGCACGATCCCGATGTTGGTCAGGGCGGGCTCCATCAGCAGGCAGGCGACGTCGCCCTCGGCGAGGCGGCGGTCGAGGGAGTCCGCGTCGTTGAACGGGATGACGGCCGTGGTCTGGGCGACGTCGACCGGCGCACCCAGCAGCCCGGGCCGCGGCACGACGCGGTCGCCGTCGAGAGTCGCGAAGGTCTCGTCGACCGTGCCGTGGTAGCACCAGTCCATCACCGCGATCCGCGGCCGGCCGGTCAGGTGCCGGGCGAAGCGCAGCACGAACCGGTTGGCATCGGTCGCCGTCATCGCGAACTGCCACTGCGGCAGCCCGAAGCGCCGGGCGAGCTCCTGCGAGACCCAGAGAGCGTCGTCCGACGGCAGCATCGTGGTGATCCCGTGCCGGGACCGGTTCGCGACGGCCTCGGCCACCGCCGGCAGGGCGTGGCCGGTCATGGCGCCGGTGTCGCCGAGGCAGAGGTCGACGTACTCGACGCCGTCGACGTCGGTCAGTCGTGCGCCCGACGCCGAGTCGACGAAGAGCGGGAACGAGCCGGCCCAGCGCGTCATCCAGGGCATCGGCACGCCGGCCAGCAAGGAGTCGCCAGCGCGGGTGGAGAGCTCGTGGGAGCGCGGATGCGTCTCGACGAACCTGCGCTCCTCGTCGGCTCGGAGGGCAGTCAGGCGGTCACGGTCGATCATGACCCGCAATGTAGTGCGAGCGAGGACGCCGCGTGACGGCGGAGCCGGACCGCGGCGGCCGCAGCGAGCGGCGATGCGCGCTTGCGCGCGAGCCGCCCAACATCAACCTCGAGAGGTCAGCCGCGCACGCAGCGTCTCGTCGCGGTGGAGCCGGGCGAGGTCGCGGTCACGGCGCGCTGCGCTCACCGCGGCCAGGAAGTCCCACGCGGTGGTGCCGGGAGGCGGTGGCGGCGCGACGTACTCCGCCATCCGGGTCGCCAGCATCGCGCCGAGCCGGTCGCGGGAGGCGGGGTCGAGCGTGGGCAGGCGGCCGAGGTACTGCCGGACGGCGAGGGTCAGCCCGACGGGCGGCGTACGGAGGTCCGCCGCTGTGGCCCACGTGGCGAGCGCCGCCGGCATCGGCGCCGGGGGAGGCAGGGCGAGGCGGGCCCGGTCGCGTACGACGTAGGTGCCGGCGGCGTAGTCGCCGATCCGCTTGCCGTGCGAGCTGATCAGACAGCAGAAGAACGCGGGCCCACCGAGGAAGACGTAGATCTCGACGATCCCGATCAGCGCCCGTACGAACGACTGCTGGACGGTCACGGTGCCACCGTCGTCGCGCACCACCCGGAGCCCGACGACGAGCTTGCCCCACGACTTGCCGCGGGTCAGGGTCTCCATCGTGGTCGGGTAGACCAGGAAGACCACGATCAGGGAGCCCACCAGCGCGACGTGCTGGAGCGCACCATCGGCGCCGGAGGTGGAGACGAGCGCCAGGAACAGGACGCCGGTGGCGAGCACCACTATCGCGGCGACGTCGATCAGCCCGGAGGCCATCCGCGCACCGACGGTGGCGGGCGGCAGGTCGAGGGCGACGGCCTCGCCCGTGACGAGGTCGTCCGTGGTCAGTGTTGCGAACTCCGGTGACGACATCACGCTCACCCTAGGCTCTCTCCCGTGGACCTGGACGCGTATGTGCTCGCTCATCACCAGGAGTGGGACCGCCTCGAGGCCCTGACGCGCAAGCGGAGGCTGGACGGCGGCGAGAGCGACGAGCTCGTCGAGCGTTACCAGCGGGTCGCGACCCATCTGTCGGTGATCCGGACCGCGGCGCCGGATGCCACGGTCATCACCTATCTGTCGCTGCTGCTGAGCCGGGCGCGCAACCGGTCCGGCGACGCACCCGCCGGCACCTGGCACGGTGTCCTCACGTTCGTCACCGAGCGGTTCCCGGCCGCGCTCTACCGGCTGCGCTGGTGGTGGATCGGCACGGCCGCGGCCAACGTGGCTGCCGTCTTCGTGATGATGTGGTGGCTGCTCGCCCATCCCGACATGGAGCAGAGCCTGCTCACGCCACGCGACGTCGACCAGCTGGTCAACCATGACTTCGCCGGTTACTACAGCACGTACGCCGCCTCCCACTTCGCCGCCGAGGTGTGGATCAACAACGTGTGGGTGGCCGCTCTCTGCCTGGCCCTCGGCGCCCTCGGGCTGCCCGTCGTGTACCTGCTGTTCCAGAACGTGGCGAACCTCGCGATCATCGGCTCGATCATGACCCGGCACGGGCACGGGCCCGAGTTCTGGGGGCTGATCCTCCCGCACGGGCTGCTCGAGCTGACCGCCGTGTTCGTGGCAGGCGGGGTCGGGCTGAGGCTGTTCTGGTCGTGGGTCGAGCCGGGCGACCTCTCCCGTGCCCAGTCCTTCGCCCGCGAGGGGCGGACCGCCGGCACCGTCGCCCTCGGCCTGGTCGGCGTGCTGGCCGTGAGCGGCTGCCTCGAGGCCTTCGTGACGCCCAGCCCCCTGCCGACCTGGGCCCGGATCGGGATCGGCATCCTGGCCGAGATGACGTTCCTCGCCTACGTCTTCGTCCTCGGCCGCCGCGCCGTCGCGCTGGGCCATACCGGCGATGTCGACCCGCTCCTCCTCGACGACCGGGTCGCCAGCCAGGCCTGAGCGAGGACCTTCCGGCGCGGCGCCAGCCGCGCCGGAAGACCGCAGCGAACGGCGCAGCCCGCTTGCGGGCAAGACGATTCGGTCACAACAGCCCGCGGGCCTTCAGGGCGAGGTAGTGGTCGGCGAGCGCCGGCGCCAGCGACTCCGCCGGTACGTCGATCACCGCGACGCCGAGGGCACCGAGCAGGTCGGCCGTACGGCGGCGCCGGGCCAGGGTCTGCTCGGCCGCTGCCGCGGCATACACCTCGTCGAGGCCGTCGCGCGAGCGCGCCATCCGCTCGAGCTCGGGGTCGCGGACCGAGGCGAGGACCACCCGGTGGTGCTTGACGAGGATCGGCAGCACGGGCAGCAGGCCCTCCTCGACCGCGGACGGCTCGAGCGGGCTGAGCAGCACCACGAGGGCACGTTGTCGGCCCATCGACTGCACGGCACCGGCCAGCGCGGTCCAGTCGGCCTCCGCGATCTCGGGCTGCAGGGCGGCGCAGGCATCCTCGAGGCGGCTCGTCGCGTCGCGGGCACCCGCCAGGCGGAGGCGGGTGCGGACGCGCCGGTCACCCGCGACGACGTCGACCCGGTCGCCGGCCCGGGCAGCGAGCGCGGTCAGCAGCAGGGCCGCCTCGATCGCGGAGTCCAGGCGCGGCACATCGGCGATCCGGCCGGCCGAGACGCGCGAGGTGTCGAGCACGAGGACCACCCGCCGGTCGCGCTCGGGCTGCCAGGTGCGCACCACGACCGTGCGGTTGCGTGCGGTGGCCCGCCAGTCGATGGAGCGGACGTCGTCGCCGCGGACGTACTCGCGCAACGAGTCGAACTCGGTCCCCTGGCCCCGCACCCGCACGGCGGAACGGCCGTCGAGGTCGCGGAGCCGCGCGAGCCGCGAGGGGAGGTGCTTGCGGGACTCGAACGGGGGCACCGACCGGACCCGGCCCGGGACGTCACGGGTGGTCTGCCGCGCCGCGAGACCGAGCGGACCCGCGCTCCGCAGGGTGACCCCCGACGCACGCAGCTCGCCCCGTCTCGTCGGGCGCAACCAGGTGGTGACGAGGGTGCGATCACCGGGGGCGAGCCGGAGCCGGTGCCGGTTCCCGGTCGCGCCGGCCGTCGGCTGCCAGGCGTCACGGACCAGCAACGTCGTAGGACGGGTGCCGTCGTTGCCGACGACGAGCGTGCTGGCGGACTCCAGGCCGGCGCGCACGCGGTCGACGGGGAGGCGCTCCACCGTGACTCGCGCCGGGGAGGGAGCCAGGGCCACGTCGAGCCCGACGACCAGGAGGACGACCAGCACCCACAGCCACATGGTGGCGACCGACGGGCGCAGCACGACCGCCACCAGCCCCAGCAGGAGCAGCAGCGGAACGCGGCCGGTGATCGCCATTGGTCGCAGGACCTCAGCGCGGGACGGGGACGGACCCGAGCGCGGACGCGAGGACGGCGCTCACGTCGACCCCCTCGAGCTCGGCCTCCGGCCGGAGCGACAGCCGGTGGGCCAGCGTCGCCTGGGCCAACGCCTTGACGTCGTCGGGCGTCACGAAGTCGCGGCCCGACAGCCAGGCCCACGCCCGCGCCGTACGCATGAGGGAGACGGCGCCGCGCGGGCTGGCGCCGAGCCCGAGGGAGGGTGCCTGTCGCGTCGCGCGCGCGACGTAGCCCGCGACCTCAGGGGAGAGCTGTACGTCGCGCACGGCTCGGCGCCCGGCCCCGATGTCGTCGGCGCCGGCGACCGCCGTCACCCCGGACCCGACCACGTCGTGCGGGTCGAACCCGGTTGCGTGGCGCCGGACGATCTCGAGCTCCTCGGCCCGCTCCGGGACCGGCAGCACGACCTTGAGCAGGAAGCGGTCGAGCTGAGCCTCGGGCAGCGGGTAGGTGCCTTCGTACTCCACGGGGTTCTGGGTCGCGGCGACCAGGAACGGCTGGGGCAGGGCGTGCGAGACGCCGTCCACGGACACCTGGCCCTCCTCCATGGCCTCGAGCAGCGCCGACTGGGTCTTGGGTGGGGTGCGGTTGATCTCGTCGGCGAGGAGGAGGTTGGTGAAGACGGGACCTTCGCGGAAGGACAGCTCGCCGCGGGCGCCGTCGATCACCATCGAGCCGGTGATGTCGCCGGGCATCAGGTCGGGGGTGAACTGGACCCGGCTGGTCCGGACCGAGAGTGCGGCCGCGAGGCTGCGCACCAGCAGGGTCTTCGCGACGCCCGGCACGCCCTCCATCAGCACGTGTCCTCCGCAGAGGAGCGCGACCAGCAGGCCGCTCACCGCGGCGTCCTGGCCGACGACGGCCTTGGCCACCTCGGCCCGCACGGCCGCAAGACGGGCCCGCGCCTCGTCGCTGCTCAACGGGCCGGTCGGGGCTCCGGTCTGGGGGTCGGTCATGCGTGTGACACCTCTCTGTCGAGCTCGTCGAGCTGTCGGGCCAGGTCGGCCAGGTCGCGGTCGTGGGCAGGTGGGGCGGCATCGGGCCGGAGCAGAGCGTCGACCTCGTCGACGCGACGGCCGGTGTGCTCGGCGACGGCCGCGGCGAGCAGCCGGTGGTCGGTGTGGTGCGGCAGCGCCAGGCGCTCGGTCAGCCGGCTGCGGGCGGCCGACCGCAACGCCTCGGCGGCATGGGGTCGGTCGCCGGCCCTGCGGTAGAGCCGGCCGAGGTTGCGGGTCGTCTCGACCGCCTTGACGTGCACGGGCAGGGGCTCCACGGCCAGCGGCCCGAGTCGGCGCGAGCGCCAGACGACGAGCGCCACGCCCGTCATCAGCAGCAGCCAGACGGCTGGGACGAGCCACCGCGGGAGGAGGCTGGAGGGCGAGACGCCGTCGCCGCCGACGAGGTCGGCGAGCGAGGGGACGTACCAGACCACGCGGGTCCGCTGCCCGAGCAGGCGTAGCGCCACGGCCGCGTTGTCGCCCTCCAGGATCTGGTCGTTGGTCAGGGCGGCGGGCGCGCCGAGGAGGGTGAGTCCGGGACGCGGCTCGGCGAGGAGGACCCCGCCCCGGGCGCGGAAGCAGCCGTCACCGTCGAACGCCTCGGCCTCCCGCACGCGCAGCACCAGCCCGTCGTACGCCGTGCACCCGGCGGCGACCGGGCCGTCGGGCGAGGTCGTGACGGCGTACCCGCCGATGTCGAGCTGGCGGGTGAGCTCCGGTCCCGGCGCCACGACCACGAGCCCCGCGTCGCCTTGGTGGTCGAGCAGCCGTTGCGTCGTCGAGCGGCCGAGGTGGTCGGACCCGGTCACGACGACGAGCGTCGACGCGTCGGTCGTGGCCCGGTCGAACGCATCGGCCGAGCGCACCACGTCGACGGTGACACCCTGGCCGTCGAGCACCCGCGCCAGGGCCTGCGCCCCGTCTCCGTCGGGGTTCTGCGGGTCGAGCGTGCCGGTGTAGGACGCGTCGTGGCGACCCAGCCAGGCGGTGAGTGCGACGGTCAGCAGGACAGCCAGGACGACCAGCAGCGTCGTGCGGTGCCGCGTGAGGGCCTTCATCGGGTACCCGCCAGGGCGTCGTCGAGAGCGAGTACGGCGCCGGCCTCGTCCGGGCTCGCCGGCCGGTCGCCGTAGAGGGTCGCATCGAACAGGTCCGCGGTCCGACCGACCCGCGTCCCTTCCTGGGGGTAGGACGCGGCGAGCTGCGCAGCGACCTCGTGAGCCGTGGCGCCGGGCTGGTCGTCGATCCGGCCCCGCTCGATCTGGCGGGCCGCCAGAGCCCGGAAGCCGTCCACGACGGCCTCCTGGTGGCGACCCTGCGCGAACGACTCCTCGGCTCGGCGCCGGAGCTCCGCGGCGGCCGGTCGGTGGTCGGGGAGCAGGGCGGTGGGACGCACCCGCTGCCGGCGGTCGCGTCGCAGGCGTGAGAGCAGCACCAGCAGGCCCGCGAGCAGCAGCGCTCCGACCAGCAGCGCCACGAACATCGTGAGCCAGGACACCCCGGACGCCGCACCCACGGCGCGGTCGAAGAGGCGGCCGAGCCACGCGAGCAGTCGCTGCCAGAGGTGCTGCTGGTGGTACTCGCGGTGGAGCAGCTCCCGGCGCAGCAGGCTTCGCCCCTCGTCACCGGAGGGGTCGAGAGGCGGGCCGGGCATGAGCATCAGCGGGGCAGGATCCCCGCGCGGCTGAGCAGCTCCACGTCGTAGGCCTCCTTGCGGATGCGCTGGTCGACGTAGAGCAGGGCGTTGACCGCGGCCTGGAAGGGCTGCAGGACCGCCGAGGAGAGCACCGTCCCGGCCGCGGTCAGCAGCACGTAGACCGTGACGCCGTAGCCGGTGCCCGACGAGGCGGTGAGGAACAGGTTGCCCGCGAGGCTGAAGGGCATCCGCACGATGCTGCCGGCGAAGCCGACCACGAGCGCGACCAGGAGGAGGATGCCGAAGAGTCGCCAGAACTGCTGCCGCGTGAGACGGACGGCGCGACCGAGCGCACCGAACACGCCGACCGGCTCGAGCATCAGGGTCGGCACGGCCAGGGCTCGCACCCGTACCCAGAACAGGACGTAGCCGACGAGCACCATCAACCCCAGCACGACTCCCACGACCACCGTGGCAGCGATCGGCGCGTCGAAGGCGAAGATCCCGATCAGCAGGACCCCGGCCACCAGGACGAGGGCCGCCAGCACGGCCACCCCGAGCAGGACCGCCATCCCGAACAGTCGCCACCGCTTGCCGTGGGTGGCCGCCCAGGCCTCGCCGATGGTGAGCTTGCGGCCGACCGCCGCGGCCGAGGCGACGTGGGCGATCATCCCCGACACGAAGAGCAGCCCGACCGACTGCAGCTGGACGCCGAGGACCAGCGAGCCGAACGTCGCGACGAGGCTGGCCACCTGGCCGTCGGTGAGGCCGGGGCTGTTGGGGTCGATGCGCAGGGCGCCCGTCGAGCCGCTGACGAGTGCGGTCACCACGGGCAGCACCATGGCCACGGCCGAGACGAGCACCGCGGCGCCGACGGTGGCCTTCGGGTTGTAGCGGATGATCCGGAAGGCGCCGTCGAAGATGTCACCGAGCACCAGCGGCCGCAGCGGGATCGCCCCCGGCTTGTGGGCCGCCAGGGCCGGCTGGATCGGGTACGGCGCCGGGTAGCCGGGTGGGTAGCCCCCCGGCTGACGGGGCGGGCCGCCCGGGTTGAACTGCCCCCACCCCGGGTCGGTGGCCGCCGTGCCTGCGGGAGGCGGGGGAGTGCCCCATCCGGGCGTCGGGCCCGGTTGCGTGGGCGGTGGGCTGCCGGGCGGAGGCGGCGACGGCGGCACCCACCCGGGCGGCGGCGGCTGGTCTCCCGACACGGCTGTCTCCCTCGTCCTGGGGCCTGGCCGGTCCCGTGCCCGGACGCCCCGCGAGGCGCCATCCTGTCAGGTGCCGAGCAGTCGCGCGTGAGGAACGAACGCACGGCGTGCGCGGAGGCAGGGCGAGCGGGTCGAAACCTACGGATCGTGCCCGGCGGCCGCGGTCCTGGCAGGCTCGACCGACCGTCCGCGGCGGCGCGGCGACTCGATTTGGTTCATCCGGGGGCCATCTGTCAGGATTGTCCGGTTGCTCCGGCGGGTCGCCGGGGGCACCACACTTGATTGTTGAATCGCGTCTCCCGCTGGTTCGGTGGTCTTGTGCGGCCGCACCACACCGACTGACGTCGGTCGGAGACCCGATCGGCCCGGCCTCCCGGCCGGGTGTCCACCAACTCGATGCAGATCCACCCGCGAGGGGTGGTGCGTGCCGCGGAAAACCCGCGACACGCCCGACCTCGGGGGTCGGAGATCCGCGGCGTGGAGGTGGGCCAGGAACGAGAAGCGTTCGGTCCCGCCCCGGGGCCGTGCGGACGGACGTAGCAGCACGACACGAAGGACGAGAGAGACCTATGGCGGGACAGAAGATCCGCATCAGGCTCAAGGCCTATGACCACGAGGTGATCGACACCTCGGCGCGCAAGATCGTGGACACCGTCACCCGTACGGGTGCCAAGGTCGCCGGCCCCGTGCCGCTGCCGACCGAGAAGAACGTGTACTGCGTCATCCGCTCGCCCCACAAGTACAAGGACTCGCGCGAGCACTTCGAGATGCGCACGCACAAGCGGCTGATCGACATCATCGACCCCACGCCGAAGACCGTCGACTCCCTGATGCGCCTCGACCTCCCCGCCGGTGTCGACATCGAGATCAAGCTCTGAGGCTCCTGACATGACTGTTGAACGAAACGTGAAGGGCCTGCTGGGCACCAAGCTCGGCATGACCCAGCTGTGGGACGACAACAACCGGATCGTCCCGGTCACCGTCGTCGCGGCGTCCACGAACGTCGTGACCAAGGTCCGCAAGCCCGAGGCCGATGGCTACAACGCCATCCAGGTCGGGTTCGGCGAGATCGACGGTCGCAAGGTCACCAAGCCGGACACCGGTCAGTTCGTGAAGGCCGGGGTCACCCCGCGCCGCTACCTGGCCGAGATCCGCACCGCCGACGCCGCGACGTACACCGTGGGCCAGGAGCTGGCCGTCGACACGTTCGCCGCCGGCGAGGAGATCGACGTGACCGGCACGACCAAGGGCAAGGGCTTCGCCGGTGTGATGAAGCGTCACGGCTTCCACGGCGTCGGCGCCTCCCACGGTGCCCACAAGAACCACCGCAAGCCGGGCTCCATCGGCGCCTGCGCGACCCCCGGTCGCGTGTTCAAGGGCGTCCGGATGGCCGGCCGGATGGGTTCGGACACCGTCACCACCCAGAACATCACCGTCCACGCGGTCGACGCCGAGAAGGGCCTGATCCTGCTCAAGGGCGCCGTTCCCGGCCCCAAGGGCGGGCTGCTGGTCCTCCGCTCGGCCGCCAAGCGCGCGCAGAAGGAGGCCTGACCATGGCGACCACCAAGAAGGCTGCTGCCGCCACGACCGTCACGGTCGACCTCCCCGCCGAGATCTTCGACGCCGAGGTCAACATCCCGCTGATCCACCAGGTCGTGGTCGCCCAGCAGGCGGCCGCCCGTCAGGGCACCCACGCCACCAAGCGTCGCGGCGACGTCCGCGGTGGTGGCCGCAAGCCCTACAAGCAGAAGGGCACCGGCCGCGCCCGTCAGGGCTCGACCCGCGCTCCGCAGTTCGCCGGGGGTGGCGTCGTCCACGGCCCGCAGCCGCGCAGCTACGCCCAGCGCACGCCCAAGAAGATGATCGCCGCCGCTCTGCGCGGGGCGCTCTCCGACCGGGCGCGTGACGGTCGCATCCACGTCGTCGACTCGCTCGTCTCCGGTGACAAGCCGTCGACGAAGGCCGCGCTGGCCGCCCTGACCGGCCTCGTCGCCGACCGGGCGAACTTCCTGCTCGTGCTCGAGCGGTCCGACGCCCTGACCTGGCTGTCCCTGCGCAACGCGACCCAGGTACACATCGTGGCCGTCGACCAGGTCAACACCTACGACGTGCTGGCCAGCGACGACGTCGTCTTCACCCGCGGCGCGTACGACGCGTTCGTGGGCGGCACGGCCTCCTCGAGCGCCGCCCCGGCGACGCTGGTCGAGACGCCCACTGCCGAGGCCGACGCACCCGCGAAGGCGGAGGCCACGACCGAGACCAAGGCCGACGACGCCGACGTGAAGCCGGAGCTGCCCAAGGGCGCGAAGGCCCCGCTGAAGAGCGGCGGTGCGCCGAAGGGCTTCGAGGTCAAGGGCAACGCCGACTCCGGTCTCTACCACGAGCCCGACGGCCAGTGGTACGACCAGACCGTCGCGGAGTTCTACTTCAAGACCGCCGAGGACGCCGAGGCTGCCGGGTTCACCCGCGCCGGTGAGAAGGAGGACGACCAGTGAGCACCCTGCACAAGGACCACCGCGACATCCTGCTCGCACCGGTCGTGTCGGAGAAGAGCTACGGGCTCCTCGACGCCAACAAGTACACCTTCCTGGTGGCACCCGACGCCAACAAGACCGAGATCAAGATCGCGGTCGAGAAGGTGTTCGGCGTCAAGGTCACCTCGGTGAACACGATCAACCGCCAGGGCAAGACGCGT
>Ga0302323_100004771_pt1 | contig 11066 bp, 10 predicted proteins | sample Fen_T0_3_FD_201950 | JGI IMG/M metagenome (GOLD analysis project Ga0302323, IMG submission 201950) | Peat permafrost microbial communities from Stordalen Mire near Abisko, Sweden - Fen_T0_3 | ecosystem: Environmental > Terrestrial > Soil > Wetlands > Permafrost | place: Sweden: Abisko... | reverse complement strand
GGAGGAAGGCAAAGAAGGCGGAGGTGCGGAGTCCGCAGTGCCCGACTCGTCCTCGGGCTCGGGGCAGGGAGGAAGAGCCGGCTCCGTACTTTTTTTCAAAGTAGGAACGTTGGAGCAAGGAGGCGTGCTTGGTGCCGGCGATTGGGCGTTGGCCGGCGCCGAGGCCAAAGCAAACAGTAAACCAACGACGACCACACCCCAGCGAAAACATCGGCCCGGATGTCGAACGCAGCATGCTTTCAAGGAGTCTCCTTCTTTCGAAACTAGCATAATTCTAGGATTCATTTGCGGGGCACCGGATAGGTGTTAGTGAAACTCAAAAGACCGACCCGCCGAGCTCCCATTTCCTTTCCTGCTTTGCCGTCCTAGAAGCATCCGTCCGGAAGCGGAAGAAGCCCGCATGTTCCCGTTGGGTTTCAAAGTCGAGGGTGAGGTAGTACCCCCCTCCCTATCACTCTCGTGTTTTCAAAGACTTGTGAGTGGTTTTCGGTGCAGGTTCGCGCAAATAAAGGATTTATAGGTACATGATAGTAAACATTAGGTTTATTGGTCGGTCGCGGACGGTGGTCGCGCTTGGAGGGGAGGGTGGCTGCGGTGAGATCCATGGCCCAGAGCATTAACCGGGCGGTGGCGAAGTCGACGCTGCCGGAGTTCACCACGCGGAGGACTTCAGCACGGTTCAGGGCGAGGTCGCGCGTGGTCATGGGCACACGGAGCCGAGGGATGCAGGCGAGTCGGCGGGCACGGGCCATGCTATGGAGACGAGTGCGGGCGTCAAGGTGATGTCGGCAGCAGGAGCGTCCTCGGACGGCGGCACCTTGGCAGTGGCGGCCGTCTGGGAAAGTGTGTCGGCAAAGACGGATGATCAGGTGTGAATTCATGGCAAAAGGCTCTCAGCTTTCAGCTCTTAGCTCTAAGCTTTTAGCTAGTCAGGGTTCCTAACGAACAAACTGATGCAGGCCGCGGGGATTTCCCATGGCAATGTCGAACCGTGTCCGCGTGGTCGCTGAGCCACCACGATGGAAGGGTGGCAAAGGTGGGGACAGGCGTCAAGTTACGAAGGTACAGGGGGGATGTACTTTAGTAACCAGTCGTCGGTAGCCAGTAGCCGGTAGCCTGTGGCCAGTTGCCAGTGAAAATCACAAGACCCAGTGGAGCAAAGTCGGGCCGAATGGCACGCCGCAGATTTTGATTGTTGAGTTTACTGTGGAGTATATTCCACATATGCAAACGATCCAGATCGTTTTGGAAGAAGAACTCCTGAAAGCCACCGACCTAGCGGCGCGGCGGACCAAGCGGAACCGTTCCGCGCTGGTGCGCGAGGCGCTGCGGGAACATCTTAAGCGGCTTGAGGTGCGGGGACTCGAAGATCGAGACCGTAGAGGGTATGCACGCGCGCCGGTGGGAGGGGATGAAGCGTTGCTGTGGGAAGCGGAGGCGGCGTGGCCGGAAGGATAGCCCGCGGCGATGTTCGGCTGTACAAGTTCGCAGCGCCCGACAAGCAGCGGCCCGTGTTGGTACTGACGCGCGACAGCGCAATTGAGTACTTGGCGACGGTGACTGTCGCGCCGATCACGACGGCGATTCGCGGTGTGCCGTCCGAAGTTGCCCTGAGGGTAGACGACGGTATGAAGTCGCCCTGCGCCGTGAATCTGCACAATACTGTTACTGTCTCGCAAACACGTTTGGGAAAACGAGTTGCGCAGTTGAGCGCACCGCGAATGAAGGAAGTTTGCGCGGCGTTGCGGTTCGCGGTGGGATGCGACGGGTAGGCTAGTGGTCAGTGGCTAGTTGCCGGTAAGGATCAAAAGACCCACTCAAGGCCGCTGCGCGTCCTTGAATGGGCACCCTCGTCGCTATTGAGCTGAAGAAGTCGGCTCACCCGGGCCACCCGCCAGGGAGATGGGTTTACTCTTGACATCCCTTTTATAGAACCCGGCTAGAAACTGACCTTCAAGATGGTACCGTTTACGCCTACCAGCCATCCGGCTTTGGGACCGGCAAACCCGATCCCCCAATAGCCGTTCACGCCGGACAAAGGAAACCATGTGGTTCCTTCATTAGGCGTCCACGCTGCGCCTCCGGTATTGGCGGTGATCACGACAATCCTGCTGTAAGTGCCGCCTGCCTGCGTGTAGGCCAGTCCGAAGATGGCGCCGGTGACTGGAGGAGGATTGGTAAGAGTCCAGGTAACACCGCCATCGCTTGATACTGCGGTGCGCGCGTTGTTCGGATCGGTGGGGTCCAAGTCGCCTCCGCCGACGATGCCGTTCCATGGGTCACGGAAAGCGATGGTAAAGGCGCCTGCGCTGGGCGAGCTGACCAGTGGAGTGTTGTAGGCGTTCCAGGTGTTTCCCCCGTCGCGGGTGGTGAGAACCCGGGCGATGGTCGAGGCACCGGTGGCAATCCAAGCATTCTGCGCGCCCTGGGTGGCGACGCAGGTGCCGCTGGCGGCGAACGATCCTTCACCCGGCAATGCCGGCGGCATGAAGCTAGCGATGCTCTGCCAAGTCGTCCCATCGGTCGTACGCAGGTCAGGAAAGACTCCGCTGACCGAGTCGCTATGGGCAATGCCGCGGTTGGGCGTCCAGAAGGCGAAGCAGTCGTAGAAAGCGCTGGGATCCTGGTTCTGGAACTCCATCGTCCAAGTCGCACCGCCATCGAGGGTTTTGTAGATGCGAAAATCGCCGGGATCGTTGCCGATCGACATGAGATAGGCAACCTTGGCGCTCACGCCATGTACGTCGCGGAACTGCAGCGCTTCTGCTCCGGGGACCACGCCGGCATTCCAGGTGTTGCCGCCGTCGGTGGTGACCGTGAACGTGCCACCACGCCCGGAAGCCCAGACGACCTGCGAGTTGACCGGACTTACGGCTATGAGTCCCTGGGTGGTGCCGCTGTTTTGCGGGGTCAACGTGGGCTGCGGAATGGGGGGTCCTGCCGCAAAGCTCGCGGTAGCGGAGGCGAGGACGAAAGCAAAGAAAGCTGTCGATGAGCGTTTTAGCATGAGAACGTCTCCTGGCGAAGATTCGCGGCGTGGAGCGGAGTATAGGTCGCAGGTGAGGGGGTGTCAAACGCAGCAAGATTTTTCTTAGGTCTAATGTGAGAAGGGTCAACGATGGCACTGAGCTTCGAGTGGGACGAACGGAAAGCAGAAGTAATAAAATTCGCTTTATTACTGCGCGGCCAGCCCGCAATGAGCGAAAACAATATGAAGAAACAGCCTAAGAAAAAGGCCGGTAGTTCCCATGAAATGCGTGCCGAATATGACTTCGGCCGGGGCGTACGTGGCAAACATGCTACGCGTTATGCGGCGGGTACAAACGTCGTCGTGTTAGAACCGGACGTGGCTAGCCAATTCCCAACTGCTGACGACGTAAACGATACCCTGCGCGCGGTTGCAAAATTGATTGAACGCCGCAAGCGCCCCGGCAAACATCAGCCAGCCTAGAACGAACGGCCAGATTGCTCGCCGTCGCAAGAGTTCTACTGTCTCGGCACGAAAACCCCCACTCAAGGCCGCTTCGCGTCCTTGAATGGGGCACCCGTCCTGAAAATCTTTTGATGATGAAGCGTTGACTGGGCCACCCGCCCAAAAGAAAGCATGCGTTAGATCGTTGGCCGGGCCACCCGCCGGGATGGTGGATAGTGGATAGTGAAAGTCATAAGACCCACCCGGCCAAAATCAGGCCGGATGGGCCACCCTCCTCAAGATCTTTCAAGGACATGGGATGCGGGCCGAGCCACCCGCGGCCTCCGCCCACGCGCCAAAAGCCCCACATTTGCCGAAAGAAGGCAAATATGGGCCACGGATATGTGGGCCACCAGCCCATTTTGGTGCGCGGGAGGAAAAACCCCACTCAAGGCCGCTGCGCGTCCTTGAATGGGGCACCCGTCCCGAAAATTTTTGATGATGAAGCCTTGACTGGGCCACCCGCCACAGCGTTCGACACCCAGAGAAATCAAGACACGCACCCGTCCAAGTCACGATCATGTGTGTCCTGCGTCACAGCGCGCATTCTGTAATACATGTATACGTTTATGTGCATACATAATAGGCACTGATAGAATCGGAACAGGAGATTCCGCATGAGGGATTTGGAACAACTGTTTAAGGGATTGGCGGACCAGACGCGTCTTCGAATCCTTAACCTGCTGATTCATGGGGAGTTGTGCGTCTGTGACATCCAGTACGTGCTGGAGTCGTCCCAGCCGAATGTTTCCCGTCACCTGACCTACTTGAAGAATTCGGGGCTGGTGCTGGATCGCCGCGAAGGCGCCCGGATGTACTACCAGTTGGCGCAGCCATACGCAGGAGTGAACAAGACCCTATATGGATTCCTGCGTGATGTTTTCAAATCCTCAGCAGTCCTCGCGGAAGACTCGCAAAAGCTCAAGGAAGCAATCGAAAACGGCTCATGCACCGTCAGCGAGTGGAATCCCTACTATGCGCTGACACGGTCGAGGGCGGTGGCGCCTCGAAGTACGTAGTTGAGACCAGTCTCCGATTGCCTTGGCGAACTGACCTCTGAAAGCAGGCTAACGTGATGCAGACTGAGCCCCATGAGTCAAGCACAGGTCGCAGGGGAGTTGCTGCCGGACCGCCTCGTTTCGGCAGCATGAAACTGTCTCTGGTTTGGGCTTTTTCTGCGGCTGGTGCAGTGTGGTGGCTGGTTTACCACCAGCTTCAGCCTGGCGCCTCATGGCTGACGTCTTCGGTCTTTCGTCTCGACCGAAAAACCCATCTTGGTTCCGCGGTCGAGTTCTTTCTTTTCGAAGTACCGAAAGTGCTGATGCTGCTGATGCTGGTGGTCTTCGGTGTCGGCATCGTCCGTTCGTTCTTTACACCAGCGCGGACGCGAGCGATGCTGGCCGGGAGGCGCGAGTCCGTTGGCAATGTACTGGCGGCCCTGCTGGGCGTGGTGACGCCGTTCTGCTCGTGCTCCGCAGTCCCGCTCTTCATAGGCTTCGTGACCACTGGAGTTCCGCTCGGCGTTACGCTTTCATTCTTGATCTCAGCTCCAATGGTGAACGAGGTCGCACTGGTTCTTTTGTTCGGCCTCTTCGGTTGGCAGGTGGCCGCTATCTACGCCGGGATGGGCTTGGCGATAGCGATCGTTGCAGGATGGACGATCGGACGCCTGAAACTGGAGCGATTCGTCGAGCCATGGGTTTACGCGACACAACTGGGGGCGGACAGTGAGCATGAAGACGCCCTTTCCTGGGGAGACCGATTAAGCGCCGGAAAAGAAGCGGTGCGAGACATCGTCGGACGGGTGTGGCCTTTCGTACTAGCTGGAATAGCTGTGGGCGCGGGGATCCACGGCTACGTTCCGGAGAACTTCATGGCATCGATCATGGGGAAGAGCGCCTGGTGGTCGGTACCGCTTGCGGTGTTGATCGGGGTCCCGATGTACTCGAACGCCGCCGGCATAATTCCCGTCGTTCAGGCACTTCTCGGAAAAGGCGCTGCGCTGGGCACCGTGTTGGCATTCATGATGTCGGTGATCGGCCTCTCACTACCAGAAACGATCATTCTCAGGAAAGTACTCATGCCCCAGTTGATCGCCGTGTTTGTTGGAGTCGTTGCAATAGGGATTCTAATCGTTGGATACATCTTCAATCTGATCATGTAAGCGAGGAAGTCATGGTAAACATTACGGTGTATGGACCCGGTTGTGCAAAATGCAAAGAGACCGAAAAGCGCGTTCGTCATGTGCTGGAACAGTCGGGCGTTGAGGCAACCGTCATTCACGCCACTGATTTCGCCGAGATGGCCAAGGCGGGGATACTCATGACACCTGCGGTTGCGGTAAACGGAGTTGTCAAATCAAAAGGCCGAGTCCCGAGTGAGGATGACATCCGAAGCTGGTTGAGCTAGTCATGCCGGATCCGCCGCCGATTCGCTGAACATGCGCTTGAACATGTCGTCTGTCACCCGGCAGACGTTTCCACCGCTGGCTCAGTGTCTCCGTGTTGACTAACAGGTCTGGGTCGCGGTGGCCCACCCTCATCGCCGTAGTTGCGGTAGAGCGGCGTAGAACACTTCATTCGCTGCCGAAATGGGGGCGGGGAGTATTCCACCCACGTCAATACCAATGGTGGTTAGGAGATCTCACTCCGCCGGAAGCAGCTTACTCCCACTCAATCGTTCCCGGGGGCTTGGAGGTGATGTCGTAGACGACGCGGTTGATGCCTTTGACTTCGTTGACGATCCGGTTGGAGATGGTTGCGAGGACCTCGTGCGGCAAGTCAACCCAGTCGGCGGTCATGCCGTCTTCAGAGTTCACGGCACGGATGGCGCAGGCGTAAGCGTAGGTGCGCATGTCTCCCATGACTCCCACTGACTTCACCGGCAGCAGCACGGCGAACGACTGCCAAATTTTGGTGTAGAGGCCGGCGCGCTTGATTTCGGTGACGACGATGTCGTCGGCTTCCTGAAGAAGGGCGACACGGTCGGGGGTGACTTCCCCGAGGATGCGGACGGCAAGTCCAGGGCCGGGGAATGGCTGGCGCTGGAGGACGTCTTCGGGCATGCCGAGGTCGCGCCCGATCTTGCGGACTTCGTCTTTGAAGAGGTCTTTGAGCGGCTCGATGAGCTTGAGCTTCATGCGCTTGGGCAGGCCTCCGACGTTGTGGTGGCTCTTGATGGTTTGCGATGGCCCACGCACGGATTGCGACTCGATGACGTCGGGATAGAGCGTGCCCTGCACCAGCCAGTCAACTTTGCCCTGGGTTTCGGCGATGCGGCGGGCTTCCTGTTCGAAGACGGTGATGAATTCTCTGCCGATGATCTTGCGCTTGCGCTCAGGGTCTGTGACCTTCGCGAGTTTGCCGAGGAAGAGATCGGTGGCGTCGACGGCGTCGATGTTGAGGCCGAGCTTGCCGCGAAGGTTCTCCTGCACTTTCTGAAATTCGTTTTTGCGGAGGACTCCGTTGTTGACGAAGATGCAGGTGAGCTGGTCTCCGATGGCGCGATGAACGAGCACGGCGGCAACGGAGGAGTCTACGCCGCCGGAGAGTCCGCAGATCACGCGTCCGGTGCCGACCTGCTTGCGGATGGCTTCGACGGTTTCGTCGATGAACCGCTGTGGCGTCCAGTTGGGCGTAAGGCCGCAGATGTCGAAGACGAAGTTGCGCAAGATGGCAGTTCCCTGCTTCGTGTGGTGCACTTCGGGATGGAACTGCACGGCGTAGTACTTGCGCGCGGGATCTTCGAAGGCGGCCTTGGCGTTGGAGGTCTGCGCGACAAGGTGGAAGCCTTCGGGCAGGGCTTCGGCTTCGTCGCCGTGTGACATCCAGACGTGCAGCGGGCCGGTGAGTCCTTGGAAGAGGGCGGAGTCGTCGCGCAGGAGTTCGACATCGGCGTGTCCGTACTCGCGCTTGTGGCCCGGGCTGACTTTGCCGCCGAGCTTGTGAGTCATGTAATGCAGGCCGTAGCAGATGCCCAGCACCGGAAGGCCGAGGTGGAGGACCTGGTCGTCCATTGTGGGTGCGCCGGGTTCGTAGACGGACGACGGCCCTCCGGAAAGGATGATGCCACCGGGCGCGTAACTCTTGATTTCTTTGAGCGAAGCGGTGCAGGGGAGGACGACGGAGAAGACGTTTTGTTCGCGGATGCGGCGCGCGATGAGCTGAGTGTATTGCGAGCCGAAGTCGAGGACGACGATCGATTGAGTTTCCACTTCTTAATGTGCCAGAGGACAGGGGAGGATAGCAACAAGCAATTAGCTTTCAGCTCTCAGTTGTCAGCCGTCGGCTGTCAGTTAAACCGGAACCGACGGCTGAAAGCTGATGGCTGATGGCTGGTTGCCGCCTATAATCTGCCCATGGCGTTCCAGCGCACACAGAAGATTTACGACGAAGAGATGCTGTACGAGTATGCTGTGGGCGCTTTGGGGCGGAAGATGCGCACCGTCGCCGAGCTGAAACGGCTGATGCGCGAGCGGGTGAAGCAGCAAGGAGAAATAGGTCAACTGTTAGTTGAGGTTGTGGTCGCCAAACTCAAGGAACAGAAGTACCTGAATGACACGAACTATGCCGAGAGCTACTCCCGATTTCGCAAGGAAAATGAGAAGTTTGGGCGGCAGCGCGTGGTGCAGGATTTGAAGGCGAAGGGCGTGCACGGAGACATCATTGAGAAGACCGTGGGCGCGGCGTACGAGGACGTAAACGAGGAGCAACTGGCGCGGGAATATTTGCAGAAGAAGCGCATCAAGAAGCCGGCCGGACAGAAGGACGCGGCAAAGGTATTCAGGTCGCTGGTTCGCGCAGGGTTTGCGAGCCGTGTTATTTTTCGCATCCTGAAGACGTGGAACGTGGACGACGAGACGATTACGGCACTGGAGAGCGAGGCGGTGGAGACGGCTCCAGAGCGGGAGTCCGGCGAGTTGTAACGAAAGCAGATCCCTCAGCGGGCTGCAGCCCGCCTCGTGATTACAAGTCAATGACACTGATGCGGCGCAGCTAAAGCTACGCCCATTCCCTTGAAAAGGTACTCATGCCCAAGAAGCTAGATCACACTGCCGCCGTCGCTCACCTCTCCAGCGTAGACAAGAAGTTGGCTAAGATTATCGCCAAGGCGGGGCCGTGCTTGTTGCAGCCGGAGGAGACGCAGAGCCTGTTTGAGTCGCTGATGGAGGCGATTGTCTACCAGCAGCTGCATGGTAAGGCCGCGGCTACGATCTTGGGGCGAGTCAAAGCGCTGTTCCCGGAGAATACGCAACAGGTACGAACACGGCATGGTGAGGGTGCAGGATTCCCTTCTCCGGAGCAGGTGATGGCGGTGACGCCCGAGCTGCTGCGGTCGGCGGGGCTGTCGCAGAACAAGATGCTGGCAATTCGCGACCTGGCGGCGAAGGCGTTGGATGGGACGGTTCCGACGGTACGAGCGGCGCACAAGATGAGCGACGACGCGCTTGTAGAGCACCTGACGACGGTACGCGGCATTGGACGCTGGACGGTGGAGATGTTGCTGATCTTCCGGCTGGGCAGACCCGATGTGCTAGCGATCGACGATTACGGCGTGCGCAAGGGATTTGCCAAGATGCATCGGCTGGACGAACTACCGAAGCCGAAGGACTTGGAAGTGCTGGGAGAGAAGTGGCGCCCTTACCGTTCGGTAGCGTGCTGGTATTTGTGGCGGGCGGCGGAGATGAAAGACCTGCCGGAGCCGGGAGCGGCAGCCAAGAAAGAAGCCGCCCAGAACGCGGCGAAGAAGAAACCGCCGCCGAAGAAGTCGGCTAGGCCAACACGGAAGAAGGCAGTGAAGTAGGAGGGGCTAGACCGCCTACTTTGCCTGTGCGAGATAGTTCAGAAAAATCTGAGCGGCAGCGGCCTGGTCTCCTGTGGCCGTAGGCAGAATGAATGCCGGGACAATCGCAGGACACGCCTTTACGGCGCCGCAGATGTTGACGGAGTGGGCTAGGTCGGCGGCCAGGTCGGGATTCTCGCCGATGTCGGAAGTGCCGTTCAATATGACGGCTTCCACGCGGATATCCTTGTTGAAATTGCCCTTTAGCGCGGTTTTGTAGTCGACTTCATTGATACTTTGCACCACGATGGGCGCGCCAGAGGGTAGCCGCGGGTTAGTGGACTGGAAATCCAGAATGCGGTGGTCGAGTTCGTGGGCGTAGGGCGAGTAGAGATCCCGGAAAATATGGACCGCTATGGGCTGGTGAACCGTCGGCTTCTTACAGGCCGGGGCAACGAGCAAAAGTGAAACTACGGCCGCAATCGGCCAACGATGGCTCATGCCGTCATGATACGTGAGACGGGAATATCCGTCACGGAATTGTGGATAAGCGAATGAGTCGCGCGTGCGAGCGGCGATGACATTTGTCACCAGCAGTCGCTGACAATCCGCACTACACGCCGACCCGGGATTATTTGATTATGGGTTGCGATTACTTGTGCAGCGAAGGACCAAAGCGGAACCAAAATGTCACAATCCACCGCAACAAAACCGGTTCCTCTTCCAAAGGCTGATGAAGAGTGCGATGCTATGGGTATTCACGTTGAGGAGAGCCGCAGGCCCAATATGCGCGACCTGAAAGACGAACTGGCATCGCTAAAAATCGACCGCGACCCGCCGACACCACGGCGATGGGGAATGTGGATTTTCCTGTTGCTGCTGTTGGCGGCGGTGTCGGCAGCGGGGATGTATGTGGCGCGCAATAAACAGACGCTGACGAACTTCACGGCCATCGAAGTCGAGCCGGTGCAGGTCAGCGTGCAGACCACGTCAGGACCGAGTGCGGGAACGCCGATTCTCACTGCGTCGGGCTACCTGGTAGCGCGGCATCAGTCGGTGATTTCGTCGAAGATCCAGGGACGGCTGTCGGGCTTGTATGTGGAAGAGGGCAGCTATGTGAAGCAGGGGCAGGTAATCGCGCGACTGGAAGACACGGATTACAAGGCATCGATCTCCAAGGCCAAGGCCGATATCGAGTATGCCAAGGCGAACCTGGCGGAGATGCAGCGGCAGGCTGGTTTGCAGGAAGGCCTTTACAAGGCGAAGGTGGTTTCGCAGGACGCGCTTGACAGCGCGAATTCGCGCGTCCGCATCGCGCAGGCAACGCTGGCCCAGAGTGAAGCGGCGCTGCAAATGCAGGAAACGCTGCTGACTTTCACGGAGATACGCGCGCCGTTTGATGGCATCGTGGTGAAGAAGATGACCGAAGTGGGCGAAAGCGTGGCGCCGATTCCTCCGGGCGTGAACATATCAACTTCGTCGGGCGCGATTGTCGCCATTGCGGACATGAACTCGCTCGAAGCCGAGGTGGACGTGAATGAATCGAACGTCGGCCAGTTGAAACAGGGCGATCCGGCGGAAATCAATGTGCAGGCGATTCCGAACCATCTCTATAAGGGCGTGCTCAGGCAAGTGATTCCGACGGCCGACCGCACCAAAGCAACTGTGCAGGTGAAGGTTTCTATCCTCGATAAAGATCAACTGATCAAGCCGGAGATGAGCACCAACGTCACGTTCCTAGAGCCGGCGAAAAAGGGTGACGCCAAGGACGCAGCACCCGTGCGCCTGGTCACGGTTCCGAAGGACGCAGTGA
>Ga0302323_100004770_pt1 | contig 11066 bp, 9 predicted proteins | sample Fen_T0_3_FD_201950 | JGI IMG/M metagenome (GOLD analysis project Ga0302323, IMG submission 201950) | Peat permafrost microbial communities from Stordalen Mire near Abisko, Sweden - Fen_T0_3 | ecosystem: Environmental > Terrestrial > Soil > Wetlands > Permafrost | place: Sweden: Abisko... | reverse complement strand
ATCCACTGCTATTTCGGAGTTCGCGAGGAGCGAGATGTCTACTTGGAGAGTTACCTCGTGGAGCTCGGGCGGCGACACCCCAACTTGCACGTGCAAATCGTGCTCTCTCAGCCCCACGGGCCGACGCGCCGACGAACAGGCACGGTCGCCGAAGCCGTGACCAAAGACTTCGGACTGTTCGACGGCTTCAAGGCGTACGTGGCCGGCCCGCCGGCGATGGTGGAGGCCGCGCACAGTAAGCTCGAGAGCAAAGGGCTGGCGGCGCGCGACATCCACGCGGACGCGTTTTACAGCCAGGCCGAAGACGCATTCAATCTGCGCTAGCGAGGGAATTACGGCGATGATCGAAGTCGAAAAAGACGGTTCACTGCACGGCCAGGTCGCTCTGGTTACCGGCGGCGCGCGCGGGATCGGCCTGGCCATCAGCCGTTGCCTCCACTCGCTGGGCGCGAGCGTCATCGTTGCCGATAGCGGCGTCTCGATCGGCGGTGAGACGCCCGATCCCACGATCGCCGAGGCGGTGGCGCGGGACCTCGGCGATCGCGCGCTGGCTTTCAGCGCCGATATCGCGGTCGCAGAGAACGCCAGTGCCGCGGTGGCTCAGGCGGTGAACCGCTTCGGCGCCATCGACCTAGTGGTGAACAATGCGGCCATTCTGCAGGATAGCCTGATTTTCAAAGGCAGGCCGATGAGCTGGGACGCCGTCGTGCGCAACAACTTGAGCGCCGCCTACTATGTGCTCGCCGCGGCCACGCCGCATTTGCGCGAGCAGGTGAAGGCTGGCCGCGCGCCGGGCCGAATCGTGAACATTACCTCCTCGGCCGGGCTCTACGGCAACTTCGGTCAGTCCGCCTATGCGAGCGCGAAGGCGGGTCTGCTCGGCTTGACGCGCGTAGTCGCGATGGACATGGCCCGTTCGGGCGTAACGTGCAACGCGGTCGCGCCATTTGCAGCCACGCGTGTCACGGATGCGATCCATCCCGCCAATCCGCAGCAGGCACAGTACAAGCAGCGGGCGCTAAAAATTTCGCCAGGCTTCGTGGCAGACTTCGTCGCATTTCTGTGCGGAAAGGACGCGCGCGACATCAGCGGGCAGCTGTTCGGAGTGCGCGGACGAGAGGTATTCTTGTTCTCCCAGCCGCGCCCGGTCGAGCGCCTGGTCGTTTCGGGAGAAGACCCGGGAGCGCTGCTGCCCGCGCTGTTCCGAGAATGCTTCGCGTCCAAGCTCACGGAGCTGCAGACCGATCTAGAAGCCTTCAATACCGAGCCCGTCCTTTGACACGAATGATCTCGGCCAAATCACGAATCCAGATAGCAACGTTCCAGGAGACTCGAGATGGCAAATCCGTATCATGAAGTAAAGACCGTTGCCGACCTAGGGAGCGAGCCCCCAGAGTATCGAGAGGCGATCTCGAAGATCGTCGTGAGTCATACCGTCAACGAGCTTTATGGGGCTCAGGTTTTCGACGAGCCGGCGATAGCGCTCGCTCCAACGCCTTACGCCAAGTGGCTGAGCTGCCGGATTGCGATGGAGGAATACCATCATCACGTCCGTTTCAAGGGCCTCGCCGACGAGCTCGGCATCCCAAATGCCGCGACGGATCCCAAAGTGAAACGTCCGCTCAGCATCTTCGGTTTTCCGCTGAAGACCTGGGCCGAGTTCTGCGTGATCAAGATGCTCGCCGACCTTGCGGAAATCTTGCAAGTCGAGGACCTCTTACATTGCAGCTTCGTGCCACTGCGCAACATCGGGCGCATCACCATGCCCGAAGAAAAGTTCCACGCCCAATTCGGCAAAGACTTCTGCACCGAGCTTTGCAAGAGCGAGCCAGGACGGCAAGAGGTCCAGGCGGCGATCGACCACTACGCCCCTTACTTGCCGAAGTTCTTCGGCGCCCCTGGCTCGAAGAACAACGAAACCTACCGCAAGTACGGTTTGAAGGAGCGCTCGAACGAGCAAATGCGTGAGGACTTTCTGGCCCGCGCGCGCGCGGTTGTCGAGTCGCTCGGGCTCAGATTCTCGGACATCGAGACGGCGCAGGCTTGACCGCGGAGGGCAGCAAATTGAGCTCTCATCCGTCTTCGGTCACAGCGGAGCGCGCCGAGTTCTATCGACGCATCGATGGCGAGAACTTGACCCCGCTCTGGGAATCGCTCGCGCGGCTTGTGCCGCCCCAACCGAGCTCAGCCTGCGTTCCGGCGCTCTGGCGCTACGAAAGCGTGCGCCCTCATCTGCTGGAAGCAGGGCGCTTGATCAGCGCGCAGCAAGCCGAGCGCCGCGTCCTGGTCATGGAAAATCCCGGGCTGCGCGGCGCGTCGTCGATCACCCGAACGCTCTACGCCGGGCTGCAGCTGATCTTGCCCGGCGAAGTCGCACCAAGCCACCGGCATACGCAGTCCGCCCTCCGCTTCGTAGTCGAAGGCAGCGGCGCCTACACCGCAGTGAACGGTGAGCGTACCCTGATGAGCCCCGGAGACTTCATCATCACGCCGTCGTGGACCTTTCATGATCACGGAAACCCCACAGACACGCCGGTCGTCTGGTTGGACGGGCTCGACATTCCGATCGTGGCGTTCTTCGACGCTGGTTTTGCCGAACGCTTCGCCGAGCCGAGCCAACCACTCACGCGCCCCGACGGGGACGCCTTACTACGCTACGGCGAAAATATGTTGCCTCTCGAGTTTGCCCCGGCAACCGCCTCGACACAGCTGCTCAGCTACCCCTATGCGCGTAGCCGCAGGGCGCTCGAAGGGCTGCGCTCGCAGGCTTCGCTCCACGCATGCCATGGCATCAAGCTGCAGTACAGCAACCCGGGAACCGGCGGTTACCCAATGCCGACGATTGCGGCGTACCTCCAGTTGCTACCCAGCGGCTTTCGCGGCGAAGGCTACCGATCGACCGACGGCACGGTCTATTGCGTCGTGGAGGGGCGCGGTCGAAGTCGCGTGGCTGACCGAGTGTTCGACTGGGAGCCAAAGGACGTCTTCGTGGTCCCTTCGTGGTGCCGAGTGGCGCACGAGGCCACGGACGATGCCGTATTGTTCAGCTTCTCGGACCGGCCCGTCCAAAAAGCGCTCGGGCTCTGGCGCGAGGAAGCGGCACCGTGAGCGACTGGTTCTTCATGCTGGGTGAGCCACTGGCAATCACCGAGCAAGAGCAAGTGCGAGGGTATCTGGAGGGCCTGGGCCTCGCCCGCGAAACCCCAATCGAGAGCGTTCGAGATTTCGACGGCGCGGCGCGGGTCATCTCACACCCGGAATGGGATCACCGCTGGTGGGAGGCCGAGCAGCGCGAGCGAGAGCGCCTGCGAGCCCGGGCGACCGCCGCGGTCGGACTCGGTCCGCTCTGGCAACAGCTGTCGCAGAGCACCGATGACACGATCGTGGCGCCGCACGGCGCAGCCGCGATCCAAGCCGCTCGAATCGGCTGCAGCGATCCAGGACTGATCCGGGCCGCGGCGGGTGCTTTGGGTGAGGCTCTCTATCTCGCCAAGCTCGCCGAGCTCGCCGAGGCGGCATCCTCACATCCTTTCTTGCTGAAACGCGCCCTGTTCGCGGGCGGCCACTGGCCGCTCGGCGTCGTGACCGGGCGCTTCTATGTCTTTTGAACCATGTCCACGAAGGCTGTCATGAAATACGCATTTCCCGTCTCCTCGGTCCCGACCGTCCCAATCGCCGGCACTGATCTGAACTACCCCGTCCGTCGCATCTACTGCGTCGGGCGCAACTACGCCGAGCACGCCCGCGAAATGGGCTTCGAGCCCGAGCGCGAGCCCCCATTCTTCTTCACCAAGCCGGCGGACGCGATCGTCGCGGACGGTGCGACCATCGCTTACGCGCTCGCCACTCAGAACTTACATCACGAGATCGAGCTCGTTGTGGCTCTCGGCAAAGGCGGCGTCAACATCGCGCGCGACTCGGCTCTGGAGCACGTCTACGGCTACGCCGCCGGCATCGACATGACCCGCCGAGACTTGCAGCTCGGCGCTCGCGACAAGGGGCGGCCCTGGGACGTCGGCAAAGCCTTCGACCAGTCCGCGCCGATCAGCCCGATCTACCGTACGAGCGAGATTGGCCATCCACAAGCGGGAGCGATCTGCCTGTCCGTCAACGGCCAGGTACGGCAGAACGCTGACCTGAAGCAGCTGCTTTGGCCCGTAGCAGATCTCGTCGTCGAGCTTTCGAGGCTGTTCGTGCTCCAGCCCGGAGACTTGATTTACACCGGGACGCCGGCCGGAGTCGGCCCGGTGACGGTTGGCGACGAGCTCTATGGCAGTATCGAGGGCGTGGGCACGATCAGGATTTGGATCGGGGCGCGGAGCGCGGGGCTCGAGCCATGAAGCTTTACAACTACTTTCGTAGTTCTGCATCCTATCGAGTCCGCATCGCGCTAAATCTCAAGGGTTTAGGCTACGAGTACTGCTCGGTTCACCTAAGCCGCAACGGCGGCGAGCAATTCAGCCCGGCGTTTCGCGAGCTCAATTCGCTCTCGTTGCTGCCCGTGCTCGAGAATGACGAAGCGCGCTTGACCCAGTCGCTCGCCATCATCGAGTATCTCGACGAGGTTTACCCAGAACCGCCCTTGCTCCCGCACAGTCCCCTAGAGCGCGCCCGAGTGCGCGCGCTCGCGCTGAGTGTGGCTTGCGAGATTCATCCCCTGAACAACCTCCGCGTCTTGGGCTATCTGAGCGGTGAGCTGGGGGTAAGCAACGAAGCAAAGGCGCGCTGGTACCAGCATTGGGTTGCGCTGGGGCTCGCCGGGCTCGAAGCGGAGATCGCTCGCGGCCCCGCCGGTCGCTTTTGTCATGGCGACGCTCCGGGGCTGGCAGATTGTTGTTTGATCCCACAGCTCTTCAATGCGCGGCGCTTCAATTGCGACTTATCCCCCTACCCGCGGATCCTGGGGATCGAAGACAGCTGCTCGGCATTGGCCGCATTTCGTGATGCGGCGCCCGATCGCCAGCCCGACACGGAACAGTAACGGTCAGCGTCGAACCCCAACGAAATCTGGCACTGCCATAGCCCTCGGTTTCAGACCTGACGCGTAACCTGCGCGCGCCGGGCATGGCCGTCGGAAGAGCGAAGAAAGGCAGTGTCTTCGAACCGGGGGAGAGGAATGTTCCGTGCTACCGGAAACGACAGGAGTGCACTAGTTAAAGAACTTGCCTCTCGTGCCTGTCCACGATGCCGAGCGGCTACTATGTTCGATAGCAGATGTCTTATTCGCAGATGGAAACCGACCCCGGCCGCTCAGATTCGATGACTCGGAGCCGGCGCAAGACGGCATGGCTCGGCCAGTTGCTGGCTGCGTCGAGCCTGCTCGCGTGCAGCTCGTCGCCGCCTTCGGGGCCGAGTGCGATCGAAGGGGCGGCCGCGGCCGCGGCAGTCGGGAATCAGCCGGGCGCAGGCGGTAGCGGCTTCGTGCCAGCCAATGGCGGCGCGACTCAATTGGACGTGTCACCGGGTGGCAGCAGCACCGACACTTCTACTGGAGGAGGCAACGGCGCGGTGCAATGCAACGGCAAATTTACAGGGAGGCTGCGTGACTTCACAGTTGCCCAAGATCCAACCGGAAAACAGTTGGACCCTGCGGCGGTCCCCCCGGTTGCCGAGGCCATCGCGGGCGTGAACTACCTCGCAAGCCCAGACTTCGAATTCGCCAACGCGATGCTCAATCCCAGCACGGCGACGGGTAAGCGGTTCGGTCCGGACCTCGGCATCGTCGCAGCCACGCTCGGAATGGACCAGACCCCCGTCTACGCGGGCCCCGCACAGGGCACCGTCACGACGACCGGGCCGGCGAACTTCGCGACCTGGTTTCACGATACAGCCAACGTGAACATGGGGCAGAACCTAACGCTTCAGTTCCTGCCCGACCCCGCGAAACCAAAAGATCCGAACGCTTACTACTTCGACAGCAGCACGATGGGGTGCGCATCGACGCGCTGCGCAGGATTCTTTCCGATCGACGGACAGTTGTTGCAGAACGAGGGCAACGCGCACAACTATCACATGACCTTCGAGCTGCACTTGGAGTTCAAGTACCATCCCGGAGAAGTCTTCACCTTCATCGGCGATGACGACATCTGGGTATTCATCGACAATAAGCTGGCTCTGGACCTGGGCGGGACCCACAACGAGGTGACCGGGCAAGTGAAGCTCGACACTCTGGGCCTCACCGACGGGCAGACCTATCCGCTGGCGTTCTTTTGGTGTGAGCGCCACGTCACGGGCTCGAACCTTCGCATCGAGACGAGCTTGGAGGTCACCAGTTGTGGCGACCCGGTGATCAGGTAGCGAGCGCGCCTCAGTAGTGGGGAAGCTCCCGGTCAGGTACCGCGTCGAGAGCGTCGAGAGCGCGCCGTCTCGAAAAGCGGTATCGACCCCCGGCGTGCGTTGGTTTTGCAGCCTGCAAGGAGGGCATCGCGTCGGCCGCGGACAAGCAGAACCCGCGCATGGGGTTCACGCCGTTGAGTCCTGCGCGTTGATACGAGCCCGTCGGAGGGCCCGCGCGCCAGCGCCTGTCACCGTGCGCGCCGGGAATCCTTGGTTCGTCCACAGCTCCAGAACCGGACGAGATTGAGAAGGCCAGGCGGCAAACCAGGCGAGTTTTATCACGCATCAAGCTAGATATTTCTGGCCCGCCTGCCCGAGAAACGAGCCGAGAAGCGGGCCGATGGCGATATCCGGATTTTCCGCGTCGCTCGAGTTGGTCAGTTCGACTCGGCATTGTATGAAGTAGTGTTGCCCGATTCAGCCAACCAAGGGGACTTGTCTATGGTCGTTACATCGTCTGCGCTCAAGCTCGCCGCCTCTTCCTCAATCGTTGCCGTGTGCCTCTGGACGGCGCCTGCTCGCGCGCAGGACGCCGGAATGGGTGGCACTCCGAGCAACGGAGGCGCGACCGGTTCGGCCGGTTCGGCGACCCCTGGTGGGGCTGGTGGCGGCGGCGCTGGGACCGCCGCGGGCGGCATCAGCGGGACGGCTGGTTCCGCCGGCGGGAGTTCGAACCTCGTGACGAACGGAACGTTCGACACCGCCGCGAAGGATCCCTGGTGGGGCTACGCCAATAACACCACGGACAACCCCGCAGACGAAACGCTAGCCGTCAGCAATGGTCAGCTTTGCGCAACCATGGCGATGGGCGGCAAGAACGTTTGGGATGTCCTGATCGGACTCAGTGGCTTGGCCCTGCTGCCAAATCAATATTACCACATCAGCTTCTCCGTATCGGCGGACGCGAACCGTACGATCAAATTCAAGACTGGGCTCGGGGTCGCGCCGTACACTGATTATTTCGTCGAGTCCGTCCCAATCACGGCCACTGCGCAGAAGGTCGATTACACCTACTTGAACTTGCGGAACGATCCGATGGCGCAGTTTCAGTTCCAAATCGGTAAGACGCCGGGGATGGTCTGCGTCGACAATATCGTCATCGAACCCGTGCCCACCCCGGTCATGCCCTCCTACAAGACGGCCGCGCCGTCGGGCCATCCCCTGAAGGACTACAGCGGCGTCGTGAAGATGGGTACCGCCGTGGATACGCCGATCTTCTTGAGTAACCCGCTGCACAACGCAATCGTCGCGGGCGAGTTCAGCATGATTACACCTGCGAACTCGATGAAGATGAACCTGATCCAGCCGGCGCAAGGGACGTTCGATTTCACCGACACGGACGCGCTCGTGAGCTGGGCGCAAACTAACGGCCTGGAATTTCGCGGGCATCCGCTGATTTGGCACACCCAAGCTCCGGACTGGCTCGTCAACGGGACTTTCGATCGCGACCAGATGATCGCCGCCATGTATGCGCACATTGACGCCCTGATGGGACGCTACGCCGGGAAATTCCTGTACTGGGACGTAGTGAACGAGGCGATCGATAACGCCAGCGGCGCGTGGACCTTTCGCAAGACGATCTGGCACGATCGAATCGGCGATGACTTCATGGATCTCGCGTTCACCCATGCTCATGCGGCCGACCCAAAGGCGAAGCTCGCCTATAACGACTACAACATCGAGCAGAAGGGGAATCCCAAGGCGGACAAGGTCTTCGAGCTCGTCAAAGACCTGAAGACGCGCGGCATTCCGATCGACGCCATCGGCTTCCAGGGTCATTACTACGTCGAGCCCGATGGCACTACTGCGAGCGGTGTTCCCGACATGCAGGCCATTCGCGACAACATGGCTCGCTTCGCTGAAATTGGGGTCGAGGTGCAGATCACCGAGTGCGATTTTCGCATCGGCAAGCCGCTCGACGACACCAAGACGAAGCTCCAGAGCAAGTTCTTCGCCGACCTCCTGCAGGTCTGCATCGACGCGCCGAATTGCTCGCGCTTCACCGTCTGGGGTCTCAGCGACCTCGACTCCTGGGTCCCGAGCACGTTTCCCGAATACGACTACGCGCACCTCTTCGACACCCAGCTGATGCCGAAGCCGGACTACTTCGCAGTGAGTCAGGTGTTTGCGCAGTACGACCCGAACGGTACTCCTACGACGGGAAGCGCGGGAAGTTCGGGCTCGAGCGCCGGCTCGAGCTCGAGCGCGGGCTCCAGCGCCAGCTCCAGCGCGGGCTCCAGCGCCAGCTCGAGCGCCGGCGCCAGCGCCAGTTCCAGCTCCAGCTCCAGCTCGGGCGGGTGCTCGCTTGCCCCGCGCCGGAACGGTACTAGGCCCTGGCTGCTCGCGGCTCTCGCGATGCTCGGCGTGCTCGTCTCCCGACGGCGCTCAAAGACCGCGTGTCAATGAGTCGCCGCGCTCTTTCGGCCGAGTGCTAACGGCGCTGGCCCGATTTCATCTTACCCTCTGATTCTAGTTGTTCATCGCGGCCGTCGTCGTGTTCGTCCTGGTGACGGGCGATCGACGGCCGCTTCGACGTCGCGATCGTCTCGAAGTTGCCATCGCTTGCCAACGGTGGTCGGCAGCAATTGCTCGAGGCGAGCCGCCAACGATCGAGTAACTCCGCGCTGCGGTGCAGGGCGTCGGCTGCCGCCTAGCGCGGCAAATTTGCTCACTGACTTGGCGCTCTCGGACGCGCCCTCCTGGCACCTTTCTCGAACGAAGTTCACGATTTTTTCGTGAGGTAAAAATGCGATGCGGGCCCGCAGAAGCATCCAATGCGCGTGTCGCAATGCCACACACCTGGTTTGTGGCGGCCTAAACGTGTGCCGAACAACGCCACGATCACTGACGGCGCGTGTTGTGGCGATAAAGTGCGTTGCGCGATTTGTTTCATCTGCATGAATGCAGCGTGAACTCCGGTAATCGAACGGAGGGAGCTGAGTACTCAGCTCTTCATCTCGGAGAGGCACGAACGACGCGCGTCTCCGAGACAGTCTGCAACATAACTTGTCAGGAGAAATCTTCAATGAAACTCAGAAATCTTGCAGTAGTCTTTTGTGCCGCGTCTGCACTGCTGGCGGCTTGCGGAACCGATGACGACACGGGCGCGAATTCGAACGCAGGGGCGGGCTCCGGTGGCAGGAACAGCGCGGGCACCGGGGGAGGTAGAGCTGGCGGCGCGAATACGGCGGGCAAGGGCGGCAGCGCGGGAGTCGACACCACCGCCGGCGCTGCCGGTGAAGCCGGCAACCCTGGCACTGCGGGCGACGGAGGATCCGGCGGCGAAGGCGGTGCTGGGCCAATCAGCGCGACATTCACCGTAACCCTGGAGAACGTTGCGCCGACCAAATCCCTGACCAGCACTGGTGTGTTCAACACGCCCGTTGGTGATCTGGCGGCAGGGCCCGCGGCTCCGGGCAAGACTTACAAGTTCACGGTCGACGCAGGTCGGAAGCAGAAGCTATTTTTTGCGACCATGCTCGCTGCGACGAACGATTTGTTCTTCGCGCCGAACGGCGACGGCATTCCGCTTTATCTCGAGAACGGCACGCCGATCACCGCCGACGTCACCAGCCAAGTGTACCTGTGGGACGCCGGTACCGAGCTCAACGAAGAGCCCTTCGTTGGCGCCAACACGGTGACCAACCAAGGAACGGTCAACACCGGCACGGTCGACACGAACACCAAGGTGCGCAAGATCGGGACGGTTACCGAGGGCTTCGTCTTCGCCTACCCGGCGGTCGCGGCGATGATCAAGGTCACCGTATCGCACACGACCGGCACGCTGTTCGAAGTCACGATCGACGACTTGTCCACGGCGGCATTGACGACCGGCGATTTGGTAAGCCATCCGTTGCCCTTGTCGCCCGGTGTGTGGGCCGTGAGCAGCGCAGCCAACGCGCTGTTCACTGATCAGCTACCGGCTCCCGCGCACGGCCTCGAGGCCCTCGCGGAAGATGGCAAGCCCGCGACCCTGAGCACGTACCTCGCAACAAACGCCGGCATCACCTACCCGGCCTCGCCGGGCGCGTGGCTACTGCACAAGACCGGCAGCAAGCCGCTCTTCACCTCGGGCGCCAAGGACCTGGGCAAGGGCCTCGAAGCAATCGCAGAAGACGGCAACCCGGCGCCGCTCGGTGCAAGCCTCGCGTCCCTCGACGGCTACCTCACGGGCGGCATCTTCAACCAGCCCGTCGGTTCTGCGACAGCTGGCCCAATCCCGCCCGGCTCGATGTACCAATTCACGTTCGACGCGAGCCCGGGTGATTCGCTCTCTTTTGCGAGCATGCTCGCGGCGACGAACGACGTGTTCTTCGGCCCGAAAGACCTCGGCATCCCGCTGTTCGACGCCGACAACTTGGCTCTCACCGGTGACATCAGCAGCCAAGTTTACTTGTGGGACGCAGGCACGGAAGGCAACGAAGAGCCGAGCATCGGCCCGAACACGGTCACCAATCAGCTGGCAGCCAACACCGGTACGGCCGGCGAAGGCAAAGTCCAACTCTTGAGCGCCGTCACGACCGACACCTACAGTTACCCCTCGGCCCAATCGGTGCTCAAGGTCACGATCGCGGTGAAGTAACCAACGTGAGCGTTTTCTTGGGTGTCGAGTAGGCCCGGGAGTTTCCCCCCGGGCCCCTCACCAGATCCGGACTAGGAGATTTCCACCATCCGGCTCCTCCGCCAGCAGGGCTCGCCGAGAATCAGACCCACAGCTGCACCCGCACTGT
>Ga0302323_100004769_pt1 | contig 11070 bp, 13 predicted proteins | sample Fen_T0_3_FD_201950 | JGI IMG/M metagenome (GOLD analysis project Ga0302323, IMG submission 201950) | Peat permafrost microbial communities from Stordalen Mire near Abisko, Sweden - Fen_T0_3 | ecosystem: Environmental > Terrestrial > Soil > Wetlands > Permafrost | place: Sweden: Abisko... | reverse complement strand
GGCTGCAGGCAGGTTATCAAGAGGCCACGGTTATCCTGTTCATCATGGATCGGAAAACTCTCGACCGAGCCCTCGACACGAGCCTGACGCTGGGGGCAAGTTCGGGGGCTACCCTGGGTATGGTGGGCGAACGTGACAACACCGCCGGCAGTGTGGACAAGGCAAACGTCTACCAAATGGTGGAAGCGGGTGGTGTCTATGCAGGATTGTCGCTCCAGGGTTATGTCATTGGCGCGCGTGGCAACCACAACCTTGAATACTACGGTCGCAGCCTAACTCCGCGAGAAATCGTCGTGGACCGCCTGGTTCAACGCCCCGACGCCAACGTGCTGCGTAGCTCACTCTCATCGCCGCAAGCCCCAAACGTCAAGCGGCCTCTGCCCGCCGCTCAAGTGGTAGACTGAAGTGTTGTAACGAAAATTGTGCGACGCACACAACGCTCACCAAAGTGGGCTGCCGAGCTGCGGGCCACTGCCTGAAGGAATACGCCTCCTTGCAACTTCGTAAATGATCATCGAAGCTCGCAGGGTCACCCGAAGTGGTGGGTGGCGGCGGTGGTGGAAACAATTGCGGCCGTTTCAACTGCCAACCAGGGGAAGCCTGCTGCCCGAATGGCTGTTGCCCGGCAGGTTCTCACTGTTGTAGTGATGGCCACGGCTGCTGCGCGAACGGTTGGTCGTGTGCGAGCCTCTTCGGGTGGCATTTCTGCGTCCCCATTTAGATAAGGCCAAAGCAACTAAAGAAAGCTATCGCTTCGAAGAGGAGAACGAAAATGAGCATGCCTGGATTTACTGCAGATTCGTCGATCACTACTAGTCAAACGCGGTACTTCGCAGTCCGCACGCCGGGTGAAGCTCGAGGCCCGGTGGAGGCTCAAATGTTGGCGCTGAGCAACGCTGGGCTCGGCACAGGCCTTGGCTATTCAAACAGTTGCAATGCTGCCTGTCGCTGTTGCGCAAGGAACGGCAATCGCTTCTGCTGCTCGCATTGCCGGTGGTGTTCATGGCCTTGAACCGAGGCAAGCCTGCCTAGGCTGACGAGCGCAGATACTCGCCCTACGACCTACGTCGCTCTCTACCTGCTCTCATCAATCGGCACGGCAGAACAAATCCCACTGACCAGTTCTTACGATGCCTGTACTAAGTCAGCTGGAGGTTTCGGGTTCGACAACTCTTCGAATCCAACGAGTATTTTCCATGCCCTTGTACCTGCGCACACGCCAAATCAGTACACGGCCAAGTGGAAATCATCCTGATCCTGATGTGCGGACTCTCTGGACCATAGTCATGCTCGTCTGTCGAGGCTACGGTTTTTCGCCTCGCCACGTTTATGAAAACGGTAGCCGCACATCGCCATCCCAACTGCTGCAACGGCCGCACCGGGAACGGGCAGTAGCCACGTGCCGTCATGCCAGCAGAGTCAGAACTCGTTTGCGACTTGGCCTACGCGACTTCGAGATCTTTGGGCATTACGGCACGTGGACAAGCGTGACGGCTAGGCTAGGGCGCTAGGGCCGATCCCAAGCCGCAGCGCAGGTCACCCTGCATGCGACAGGTGTGAGCCAGACGTTGCATGGCGCAGCCTGGTGCCTGTCCAAGTCACCGGGCTAACCTCTAGAGTCACAGCCGTTGCGGTTGGCTTGTGGCGTTCACGCGCGAACGATCTAGGCAAAGGGCATCACGCAGCACTTGGCATGCCAGCTTGAAACGCGGGCCGCGCCGTGCATCGTTCGAGCCATGCCTTGACGTTAGGCACGGCGTCGAGGGAAGTGCCGAAGTACTGGCTGTACGCAATCACTCCAGCAACAATCAAATCCAAGAGCGAGTAGTTCTCGCTGAGCATGAAGCGATGCTGGCTCAGTCGCGCATCGAGCAGGCCGAGCAGATGCTGCAGCTCGCGTCGAGCAAATTCAGCTTGCGGCTGATTGTGGTACTCGGGGCTCAGGCGCTCACTCGTCATCCGTTGGAGCAGCACGACCTGCGTTCCATAGGTGACGTAGGCCCAAGTAGACCAAGCCATCGCCGTGATGCGTTCCGGAGAATCGGCGGCAGGCCACAGGCCCTTTTGCATCCCGAAGCGATCGCCGAGCCACTGCATGATCGCGAGCGCCTCGAACATGGGCGTGCCGTCCACAACGAGTGTCGGAACTTTTCCGTTCGGGTTGAGCGCGAGAAACGCAGGCTGCTTCTGATCGAGTGCCTGGAGGTTCAGGCGCACCTCTTCGTGTGGGATCTCGAGTTCAGCGAGGGCTCGGGCAACGGGCGTGGCGCTAGACATTACGGCTGAATAAAAGACGATCGACATGTTACTTTTTCCTCATTTCTTCGAGGCACGTGCGGCAGGCAACCCCGCGCCCCGAACTGTTGGTTTCGAATTCGATAAGATACCTAGAACGAATTGCGGACAGCTTCTGTCCTCGATGTGAGCTAAATTGATGGGTGCTCGACACCTCGGCTCGCCTGCTTCGCCTGCTCGCCCTGTTGCAAGCGCGTCGCTCCTGGGCGGGCTCGGAGCTTGCGTCGCGCCTGACTGTCACCGAGCGAACTGTCCGTCGAGATATCGAACGGTTACGAAGCCTGGGTTACCCGGTGGATGCTACCTCGGGCGTGGCGGGCGGCTATCAGTTAGGCGCGGGAGCCCGCATGCCCCCGCTGTTGCTCGAAGACGACGAAGCCCTCGCGGTAACGGTCGCGCTCAGTACGGCAGTGGGTAGCGTGGTCAGCGGCATCGACGATGCTGCACTGCGGGCCCTCGTCAAACTCGAACAAGTGTTGCCGACGCGACTGCGACGCCGCGTGAGCGCGCTCAAGGAAGCCATCACGCCGCTCGGTCGCGCGGGGCCGGTCGTTGATGCCGCGCTACTCGCAACCATCGCAGGGGCGTGTCGGGATCACGAACAGCTCGGCTTTCGCTACGCTGCAGCGCGCACCGGCACGCACCAGCGCCAGGTGCAACCGCAGGGCCTCGTTCACGCCGCAGGCCGTTGGTACTTGGTCGCTTGGGACTTGGATCGCGATGATTGGCGCACGTTCAGGGTCGACCGCATCAAGGGGAACGTCGAGCTCGGAACTCGATTCATGCCGCGCTCAGCGCCCGAAGGCGGCATCCGTGAGTACGTGTCGCGTTCGCTCGCCGTGGAACCTTATGCCGAAAAAGCCCGCGTGCTGGTCCATGCCCCACTCGAGGAGGTAGCGCGGCAAGTGTCGCCTGCAGCGGCCCTACTCGAACCCATCGATGACAACCGTTGCCTGCTGCTCGCGGGGGGCAGTTCTCTCGCTGGGCTGGCGTTATGGCTCCTTCACTTTGGCTTCGAATTCCAGGTACTCGAGCCACTGGGGCTCGTCGCCGAAGTGAGGGCACTGCACGAACGCATCGGGCGCGCTTTGTCGCCTGCGGCTGACAAGTGAGAGCCCGCGCAGCGGGAGGCAGTGGACAATTCGCCGAGCCGCCGCCTTTCGACGTCAGTTGTTTTCAGGTTCATCGTCGCTGACGAACAAAACCGAATTTATCAGAGCACCGGGGAGGTGTTGTTGAATGTGCGCCATCAACCTCGAATGTTCAATGGGTCGACCTGCAGCCGTTCCCGTGCACGCGACGAGCACGGTCCCGACAATTACACCATTGGAGGTCAACTGTGCGAATTGCCGAGCAAAGCGCCGGAAGAAGTGATCAGGAGGCTCGCCGCGAGATTCGTTTACAACAGCGACCCCATCTCGGTCTAAAACTTTCGCAAATGCTCGCACAGGCCATCTTGCGCCGGGTTCGAGAACTACAATGCAGCCCGTCGGGTGACTCGTATATTAATACGCCAAGAAGGGAACCTCTTGATGAACGATTCGGTGTCCAAACGTCACCCATGACCAGTCCAGCTTCCCACCGGCTTGCTACCTACCTTGGTCGGATTGCTTTGCGGTCCAACTTGGGCAAAATGCCTGGCGGAGTTTGTCGGCAGGACGGCCAACGCTGGCCGCGATACTCCCCAATGGAGCGTGCGAGCGGTGCAATCCGGAACGCTTAGTTAATGGTCCCACCGGTCCATGTGTTCCAGGTGCAACAGCCGTTCGCGCAAACGTAGCCCGCGGGGCATTCAGTGGCGCTAAGGGCGGTACCGGCGCCACACGGTGATGAGCCTTCTTGGCATTGCGGAGGCGGCGGAGTTCCTCCTCCTGGCGGCACGTAGCCGCCGTCAGGCTGTGTATCGCCGCCGGCGCAGAAATTCACGCAGGCTTCGCCTGAGTCGCCGCCAACCTTATTCTGATCTCCGTCGTGGACCATTGCCTGCACGCGATACGAGTGCCCTGGAATTAGAGCCAAGTTCCAAACAACCTCTGCACCAAAGCCCTCGTTCTTCTTGAACGTGCTTGGCACTGGATCCGCAAGAGTACCCAGGTTCCAGTTGTTCTTGGCTGGATCGGCGTCGGGAGTAATCGTCGCCAAATTCGGAGTCACCGTAGTGTCCACAGTGCGAACGGCCGCCTTCCACGTGCCATACACCGCGTTCGGATTGAACGGGCGACCGCCATATTGCCAATCGCCGGAACGGTCGTCAGGGTTGTTGGTGACGTCCGTAATGAAGAGCGCTGGCCACATGGGCCGAAGCGACGGATCCAGTCCTGCTTGGTCGCCGAACAGTACGTTACTGCCCGTCTGCGGATTCGATACCGAACCTGGGTTGTCTACAAGACTTGAAACCGGGTAGTCCTTCGAGGTGGTACCCGACGCAGACTTAACTACAATGCTGCGAACCCCGAGCGTGAGGGCGTGTTCGTCGCCGTAAAATACGCGAACGAGAGCCGACGAGCCTCCCGTTGGAACGATGCCGACCAATACCTCACTCTCATTGAACACAGTGCTCGTGAGCGTGTAGCTGCTCGTAAAGGGATAGCCACAATCCGAAACCATCGTGCCAATGACGCCGGGTGTGCATGTACTCGGGTTTGTCGAGATGCCAGTTCCCGTGGTTGTTCCCGTCGTGCTGCCAGTACCATTATCTGTTGTGCTACCGGTGTTCGAACCCGTCGTTGTGGACGAAGAGGGCTGGCAGCTGCCAGTACTCGCATCACAGCAAACCCCACTTTGGCACTTCTGCCCCCCGACGCAGCCACCAATCGTGTCGCAATAGCAGCCTTGAGACCCAATATTGCAGCCTGATGACGGAACGACTCCTGCTGAACCGGAACTACCGGTTCCGTTGTTCCCCGAGTTGCTGCCAACGTTGAAACCGGCCCCACCGGTTCCGGCGCCGGCGCCTTCGTCGCCCCCCTTGCTGGAACACCCAGCCGCCAGAGCCGCCACCATCCAAATGCCGCATGCCAGCGGCCCCCGAGCGATGATAAGCATGCGCGAGCCTACGCTGGAGGACGCTTCACGGCAGGGCGAGACGTGGCAAATATTGCTCAAATTCATCGAAATTCTCCTTGGAATGGAAGGGCACGAAGCTGACGAGAAGGTAACCAGCCCTGCTTCCCTCGCCGGACTGTCTGCCCGACGAGGAACGGGTTGTAAGGTGCGTCGAGTAAGTACCGCGACGCGGCGAGCCAGCTCACGCGGCATCACGTTTTTTCGTTTGCGTGCCGGTGGAAGCGACTTCCCGCCGTCGGACCGCATACCCCAGGGCAATCGATGCCGTGAGGGTCTGCGACCTAAGTACCCTGATGCCGATACACGCCTCAAAGAAAATTTGAGCTACTGCGAGCCATCGCGGTACTAACCTTAGGATGGCGACTTACCGTTTTCTGGCCGTTGCGGCCTTCTTGAGTCTGACGGTGGCTTCGTCACTTTCTTGCAGTTCGAATCGCGATAACGCGTGCACCCCCGGCCAATCGATTCGATGCGTCGGTGTTACGGGATGCACCGGGGCACAAGTGTGCACGGGAGAGGGTTCTGGCTACGGCGAGTGCACGTGTGGAAGTCCGGGTTACCAGGTTGGCACCGGCGGCAATGCGTCGACGCAACTCGGTGGCGCTGTCGGCGGCACCTTTGGGTCCGCTCTAGGAGGTTCTAGTTCCGTCAACGGAGGCACTCAAAGCTGCGTGCCAGAAAGCGTGAGCGGTCGAGTTTTTCCTGCCTATATTCCGGCTCGGCACATGCCGGGCAGCTGCACTGAGCAGGCCATTTTGGACTACTACGTGACTTGTTATCAGAGTGGTGAATGCGCCGCGTTCATGACGGGTGGGCCTTATGCGACCTGTGGGGCGTGTTTGGCTCCCTCGGAATTGACTGCATCCTCGCTAGGGCCTCTCCTGCAACTTGGACCCGGTTCGGCTTACGCCATCGAAACAAACGTTGCGGGCTGCGAGGAGATCTTGGGCGAGGTCGCCTGCGCCCCAAAGATGCAAGCTGAATTTTTGTGCCAATACGCCGCGTGCACGAGCAATTGCCCGCTGGATAACTACGACAGCTACAACGCCCTTTATCAATGCATGGCCACCGCTCTCACCATGCAATGCGCCAGTCAACATAAGTCTGCTCAATGTCTCCAACTCGCCTCCGACGCGGCACCCTGCACCGGCTCGAACTTCCAAGAACAGTTCATCGCCGTTTCTAAGACCTTCTGCTCGTAACTCGAAGGGGGTGCGCGGCGGCCCCGATGCGCCTGAACGTGCATAGAAACAAGAGCCGACCTGATGCGCCCCACGGCTGCGCAAGCCGTCGTCTCCAAGACCGCTCAAGATTCTCAAAGTCGCTCGAAATTTCACTCTGATGAGACACAACTTGTTCGCACGCTGGATGCTATGTCACCCGGGGCGCGTCGCTGTGGCGTGGGCTGCAGGACGATAGCCTTTGCATTACCTGCCGGGAGACTCGTTTACAACAGCGACTCCATCTCGGTCTAAAACTTTCGCAAATGCTCGCACAGGCCATCTTGCGCCGGGTTCGAGAACTACAATGCAGCGCGTCGGGTGACTCGTATCATTGGCGCGGTTTGTCATAACTTCGCGGTTAGCTGGGTTGAATCATGCAACAGGGTTTCGTCGAATGCGATTCGGATGCAACCGCTCGAGAAACGAGATGAGAGCGATGAGCATTACGTTGAACGTCACGATTATGCCGAGCGTTAGCATGAAACTCTCCTTTATGTTTTTTGCTCGCTTCGATGCCCGTGAATCTCATTCAACCGCGGAGCAATTGAACTTTGTCTACTGAAGATGGGTAATCCACCAAATAGGTGTATCAGTGCCAAGAGGGCCATGATGCTCCCGAAAATGATGGTGATTGGTCCATCCGTTTGAGGGAAAGGACCTCCTTGGGGAGCAACCACAGCCAGCCATGACATTTGACACTCTGAATATGGCGGCTTCACGCTCAGAATGTCGTCAAGAGCTAGGGCAAGCGCGTCAAGATAGTGTCACGACTCAATTCCAATTCGTGCCCACGCTTTGGCCCATGCAAGCTGAGCTCGAAGCGCGCGAGATTGTGGGGCAACACGTGCAACCGCTCTTGAGCCAGGGCGGCTGGCATGCGAACCTGGCCTTTCTTGCATCGCGGTTCCAGTGAACATCCGCGAGCGTTAGCAGGCGCAACGCAGTTCGGTTCCAGCTCTTCCTTGCTCTCCCTCAGTGGAGTAGCCGTCACGTTTCCACCAGTCGAGACCGCCTATCATCTCTTTGACTCGGAATCCGAGCCGACCGAGTTTCAAAGCGCCCTTAGTTGAGGCGTTGCATCCGATACCGTCACAGTAGGTGACGTAAAGGCAATTCCGCCGGAGCTTTTCGGCAGATTCCGCGTTCATAGTACGGTGCGGAAAGCTAATGGCGCCAGGAATGTGCTCCTTTGCATACGAGTCGGCGCCGCGTGCATCGACGACGACAATGTCTTCCCCGCTGCGAACGGCATCCCACAAGTCCCAGGAATCGATCTCGAACTCGAGTTTGCGTTCGTAGTGAGCAACAGTGTTAGTTTCGAGCATGGGTTTCGCCTCCATGACTTTCTCCTACCCTTTCTGTTTGACCAGGATTGACTCGCATCTGCGCTACGGACAACACGCCCGCGTCCACCGGACTGTCTGAGTACATTAACACCAATCCCCCCGCGGCGGAAGAGCGTGGGCATCAAGGCGACGGTTCACGGAACCAATTCGCTACATCGGCCACGATTTGCTTGACAGCTTCTAGCATCGAAAGCCGCCGTCCGGGACGGACTGGGGCCAAGCCGCAGTGCAGCAGCGATGGCGGCGGCAATAGCAACGGCGGCGGGCTTAGAATCCGCTTACGAGCACCGGCAGCGAGCTGGAGGTTGTGTTTCCTGTTCCGAGCTCGCCATCGACGTTGCTGCCCCAGCAGTAGACTTGCCCGGTTTGATTTGTTGCGCAGGCGTGCTCATTGCCAGCGGACATTGTACTGACGCCGCTGAGCGAGCCCGAGCCAGTTGTCGACAATAGCGCCGAGGCTAGGGGGTGTGGCGTGGTGGTGCCTATGCCAAGCCTACCAAAGGAGTTGTTGCCCCAACACTCAGCCGTATTGTCATTGAGTATGGCGCAAGCAAACCCATTGCCAACGCTTACTTTAACGGCGTTCCACAAGCTATACACTGGGCCCGGCGCATACTTGTCGACGGTACTATTGTACCCGAGAGCGTAGTACGCGCCCCAACATTGAACCGAGCTTTCACCCATAACTGCGCACGTGTCGCTGTTGCCTGCGGACAATTGCATAATCCGGTTCGTGGGGTTTGAACCGAAATTGGGCACGGTTATGGGAACCGAGGCATTGTTTGTCGAGCCGTCGCCCAGTTCACCGTGGATGTTACTACCCCAGCACTTCGCCGTATCGTTCGCTAGCAGCGCACAAGTGTGAGCAGAGCCCGCCGTGACGGAAACTGCCGTGGAAATCCCGGACACGTCAACGGGGGCGCTAGCGTCCACGTTCGACGAGTTGCCCAGCTGACCGTAATAGTTGTAACCCCAGCAGCGTACCGAGCCACTCACAACGGCACAGGCATGCGAGCCGCCGACGGAAAGTGCTGACACATTTGAAAGATTGGAAACAGGGGTCGGCGCGAGTCGATCCCCCGCTTGGCCAATCCCGAGTTGACCGTGGTTATTGTAACCCCAACATTGCACGGTCTTGTCGCTCAAGAGTGCGCACGACAAATCGACGCCAGCTCCCACAGTGAGCGCTTGATTTGAGCTGCTAGATCCGATCCCCGCTACCGGGATGGGCGTGTAAGAGTTCGCCGTGTTTCCAGTACCGAGCGCTCCAAGGCCACCGCGACCCCAGCACACGACTTGACCATTTGCAACAACGGCGCACGTGTGCGCATCGGCGGCCGAGACCGAACTTGCGACGAGGGCCACCGTGGCGCCACCCGTGGCTGCCATGCCGCCTGTTGGCGACGCACCACCTGTCGCGGCACCACCTGTCGCGGCACCACCTGTCGCGGCACCACCTGTCGCGGCACCACCTGTCGCAGCACCACCTGTCGCAGCACCACCTGTCGCAGCACCACCTGTCGCAGCACCACCTGTCGCGGCACCTCCGGTTGCTGCCGAAGTGCCGCCGATCGCGCTAGCGCCGGCAGACGTTGCCGAGCCACCCGTAGGGGCGCCTCCGGTTGCCGCCGGAGCACCACCGGAGCCGAGGGTTCCACCCGATGTAGCCACCCCACCACCGGTTGCCGCGTTGCCGCCGGTTGGCATTGAGCCGCCACTTGCCGAAGCGCCGCCTACCGGCGCTAATCCACCTGTGCCGAGGCCCGTGTTCGATGGGGTGGTGGAATTGCCGCCCGTGGCCGGCGCGATACCGCCCGAGGCGCTGCCACCGATGCCACTCGAGCCACCCGAAGCTGACACTCCGCCCGTCTGAGGTGAAGTTCCAGCCGTGCTCGACGCGCCGCCAGCATGCGACGCCGTTCCGCCGAGGATGTCCGAGCTACCGCTCGAGCGCCCTCCGGTACCGTTGGAAGAACCGCCCATGTCGGTCGCTTCGATGATCGTCGTGGAGTTAGACGAACAGCCCATCGCGATTGCGATGGACGAAACAAGAACGCACCCGCCCGAAATTCTCGACATCAGGCCCAATTGATCACGAATCGAGAGGGAAGTCGATTCCAATCGTTGGTCGACTGTGATTTCCAATTACACTATTGTTGGTCTAGTGTAATTTCTAATTACACTAGCGATCCGAAGAAAAAAAACGATTAAGAACTCGCTAAACCGTTCGTATTAGCTGCTTTTGTTTTGTCGTAACGGCACGCTTCGCCCGAGGTTCGCCAGAGAGCGGCGACCGCGTCGGCATCGGCGGCGAGTCGACCAGTGCTGAGTGGGTTTGGGCGACGGAGTGCTGCGTGCCTTGAGTGCCTGAGCGCACTCGGCTTTTCGCGCCGTCAAGACATCCAAGAAAATCAGGACGGCGCGAGTAGGGAGTGCGTCAACGCGTTGTGTTTGGACGACGCTTACCAAGTTGCAAAGGCGGCCCAGTCCGGAGTGCCGGCGGTGACTTGAACGCAGTAGCCCCCGTTGCGTTTCGCGGGTAATGCCCAACCGTTGCAGTTCACGGTAGTTCCATTGACGGTGAGGATGCGACTCTGCAGGTTGCTGCAGTTGCCGCCACTAAGGCTGGCCTTGGTTTCTCGACAGATCGCGCCGGTTCCGAGATTACCCGATTGATAGCTGGGCCCCGTGAAGACGACTGGACTGCTGCAAAGGCCTGCGCAGGGGTTGGTTCCGCTGCTGCGTCCGCCGGTGTTTGCGCGCCCACCGGTTGCCGGTGCGCCGCCGCTGCCCGTGCGTCCGCCGGTGTTTGCGCGCCCACCGGTTGCCGGTGTACCGCCACTACCCGTGCGTCCGCCCATGCTACTGGCGCCACCTGTGGAGCTCGCCCCGCCGGAACCAGAAACGCCGCCGCAGACGTTGGGAGTACCGCTTCCACCGCAGTTTTGCGGTGACGAGCAAGTACCACAAGAGTGTGCACACAAACAAGCATTAGAGGTACTGCGTGAACCAGTCAATTTGACGTAAACTCACTATCTCCAGGTAGTTACCCTCGTACAGCTCGTAGTGGGTGGCGTCGTCGAGCATCATGAGGCTCTTCGGCTCCTTGGCAAGCTGAAAGAGGCGCACTGATTCCTCGG
>Ga0302323_100004767_pt1 | contig 11071 bp, 11 predicted proteins | sample Fen_T0_3_FD_201950 | JGI IMG/M metagenome (GOLD analysis project Ga0302323, IMG submission 201950) | Peat permafrost microbial communities from Stordalen Mire near Abisko, Sweden - Fen_T0_3 | ecosystem: Environmental > Terrestrial > Soil > Wetlands > Permafrost | place: Sweden: Abisko... | reverse complement strand
ACGGCCAGGCCCTCGCCGGCGCCCTACTTGTCGCCGCACTCAGCGTGGGAATCGATGCCGCCCTCGGGAGGTTGACCAGGAGGCTCACCCCGGCGGCGCTCAGGGCGGGACGGTCGGCTCCCGCGTAGGGGAAACTCGACCCCACGCCCGGCGCGCTGTCGGCGCAAGATAGTAGACATGAGGGGTAGGGAGCGCCGCCCGAAGGCGGCGCCACCGAGCGAAACGCCCACGGTCCTCGACACCTAGGAGTAACGCAGTGCGAAAATCACACGGAATTCTCGCCGCGGTCGCGGCATCGGTCATGATCCTCTCGGCCTGCTCGTCGTCCACCCCGTCGGCCTCGGCGCCCGCCACAGGGGGCACGACGACGGCCGCAGCGTGCGCGCCGGTTGCGGGCGATCAGCTCGTGGTCCTCGCGGACGACAAGCACCTTCAGACGGTCGACAACATCATCCCCGCCGTCAACGCCGACTCGGCGAAGGACCCCGCCATCCTCGCCGCGCTCGACGCGGTCTCCGCGGCCCTCACCACAGCGAAACTCGTCGATCTCAACAAGGCGACTGACGTCGACTTCAACTCGTCCCCCGACGCCGCGGCCGCCTTTGTCTCGTCCGCGGCCCTCAAGGCTCCGCAGAAGGGCACCGGCTCGCTCACCGTCGGCGCGGCGAACTTCTCCGAGAACATCACGGTCGCCGAGATCTACGCCGCGGTCCTGCGGGACGCCGGATACACCGTCGACGTGCGCACCATCGGCAACCGTGAGACCTACATGCCCGCGCTCATGAGCGGCGAGGTCGACATCGTGCCGGAGTACGTCGGGACCGTCACCGAGTTCCTCAACAAGCAGATCAACGGCGCCGACGCCGCCCCCCTCGCTTCGGGCGACCTCAACGGCACCGTGGCGAAGCTCGCCACGCTCGCGTCGCAGAAGGGCCTGAAGTTCGGGACTCCTTCGTCGGCGCAGGATCAGAACGCGTTCGCGGTGACCAAGGCCTTCGCCGACGCGCATGGCCTCGCGACGCTGAGCGATCTCGCCAAGGCCTGCGGGACAATCACGCTCGGCGGGCCGGCCGAGTGCCCCGACCGGCCGTTCTGCCAGCCGGGCCTCCAGTCCACCTACGGGCTGAAGTTCGGCGAGTTCCAGTCTCTCGACGCTGGCGGCCCGCTCACCAAGGCCGCGATCCGCAAGGGCGACGTGGTGCTCGGGCTCGTCTTCTCGTCCGACGGGACCCTCGGCTAGTCGCTACGGCGCCGACGGGGCGATGGACCTGAGGTCCAGGACCCCGTCGGCCACGAGCACGGCCGGGCCCTCGAGGATGGTCCTCCCATCCTCGATCCTGACGACGAGCGCGCCACCCGGCACCTCGATGTCCCACACATCCGGCGCGCCGTCCCCCGACCACGAGCGGGCGGCCAGGGCGGCCGCGCACGCCCCGGTTCCGCACGAGCGAGTCTCGCCGACCCCGCGCTCGTGGACCCGCATCCTCAGGCGCCCGCGCGCCCCGTCGACGCCGAGGGGAACGACGAGCTCCACGTTGACGCCCGCGGGAGGGGTCGGATCCACCTCGGGCGCGACGCAGAGGTCGGCCGCGGCGAGCTCGTCCGTCGTGAGCGCGGCGATGACGGCGTGGGGATTGGTCATGCTGACGGAGACCGCGGGGCGCGGGTTCCATCCGCGAACCGCGACCTCTGGGCCACCCTCCGCGTCGAGGCTCCACGCGCCCATGTCGACGGCGTATCGCGACGCCCCGAGCGCCGTCACCGTGTGGGGGCCTCCGCGAGTCGCGATGACGATGCCAGCGGTCGCGTCCTCGCCCGCCTCGCGTTCGAGATACGCGACGAACACGCGCGCGCCGTTCCCGCACATCTCCGCCGTGGTCCCGTCGGCGTTCCGGTAGTCCATGAACCAGGTGTCGGCGGGGAAGGCCTTGCCCTCCTCGATGTGACCGGCGCGAACGGCGCGAAGCACGCCGTCGGCCCCGATTCCGCTCCTGCGATCGCACAGCGCGCGCACGAGCGCGGGGCTGAGGTCGACCTCCCCCCGCTCGTCGAAGAGCAGGACAAAGTCGTTTTCGGTTCCGTGTCCCTTGCTGAAGGGCAGGGTGTCGGCGTTCGGTCGGACGGCGTTCACGCGTCCAGCCTACCCAGTGCGGCGAGCGCGTCGGCGAGGACGCGTGGGGCGTCGTCCTCGTTTCGGGGCCCGTCCACCCAGGTCACCCTCTCGTCCGGACCAAACCACTTGAGCTGCTTGCGGGCGAGCCGACGGGTGTTGCGCGCGGTCGCCTCGCGAGCGGCGTCCTCCGTCAGCTGGCCGTCGAGGAGCCCCAACGCCTCCGCGTAGCCGACGGCGCGGCGAGCCGTCACGCCCGTTCGGATGCCCCGCCCGACCAACGCCCTTGTCTCGTCGAGGAGGCCCCGGTCCCACATCCGGCCGGCGCGCTCGTCGATGCGGGCATCGAGCACGCCGAGCGGAACCCGAACGCCGATCTGGACCGCGGGAATCGCGTAGGAGCGCGTGGGCAGGGACGCGGAATACGGCCTGCCCGTGATCTCGATGACCTCGAGGGCCCTGACGATGCGCTTGGCGTTCTGCGCGGGGATCCTCGCGGCCGACTCCGGATCGAGCGCGGCGAGTTCGCGATGGAGGATGCCTGGTCCCTCGGCCTCGCCGCGAGCCTCGAGCGCCGCCCGGATCTCGGGATCGGTCTCGGGGAACTCGAACTCATCGAGCAGCGCCCGGAGGTAGAGGCCCGATCCCCCGACGGCGACCACCCTGCGACCGCGCGCATGGATCGCATCCGCGTCCGCCCTAGCCGCCGCCTGGAACCGCGCGACCGACGCGTCCTCGGTGACCTCGAGGACGTCGATCTGGTGGTGCGGGATGCCCCGGCGCTCCTCCTCGCGAAGTTTCGCCGTGCCGATGTCCATGCCGCGATAGAACTGCATCGCGTCGACGTTGATGATCTCGCCGCCGAGTTCGCCCGCGAGCCCGAGCGCAAGATCTGACTTCCCCGTCGCGGTCGGGCCGACGACGGCGATGACGCGCGGCGGCCCGTCCGTCACGCGTGCGAGCCGGCCGACCGGAATACGGGGATTCCGAGCGTCACGGGTGCGCCGGCGTCGCCGGACCCTCGGACCTCACCTCCGACAGGGGCCGCGGCGGCGTGACTCCCGTCCGAACGGTGGGCCCCGCCGTGTCCGCCCCCGCTTCCCGAGGCGAGGTCTCCCGCGCGCGTCGCGCGAACGGAATAGGTCCCGCCCGCCAGGCCCGAGTCAGCGATCAGGTGATGGGGCGCCGCGTAGGTGACTCCGACGCTCACGAAGTCCCCTGCTCGCGGCGCAACGTCGCCCTCGGGGATGCTGAAGTGCACCAGGCGGTTGTCGCGCGCCCGCCCGCTCATGCGATCGGCGGCGTCGTCCTTCCGCCCGCCGGCCTCCGCGACGAGAACCTCGACGTCCGTGCCGATCAGTGCTCGACCCTCCTCGAGCGAGATGCGGTCCTGGAGCGCGATCAGCCGCTCGAAGCGCTCCTGGACCACGTGTTTGGGAACCTGACCCGGAAGATCGGCGGCGGGCGTCCCGGGTCGCGGCGAGTATTGGAACGTGAAGGCCGAGGCGAAACGCGCGGCCTCGACGACGCGCATGGTCTCGGCGAAGTCCGCCTCGGTCTCGCCGGGGAACCCGACGATCACGTCCGTCGTGATTGCGGCGTCGGGCATGGCCGCACGAACCTTGTCGAGGATCCCGAGGAATCGCTCCGCACGGTAGGAGCGGCGCATCGCCTTGAGGATCGCGTCCGACCCCGACTGCAGCGGCATGTGCAGGCTCGGCAAGACGTTGGGGGTCTCGGCCATGGCGGCGATGACATCGTCGGTGAAGGCCGCGGGGTGGGGCGAGGTGAATCGCACGCGTTCCAGGCCGCGAATGTTCCCGCAGGCGCGCAGAAGGCTCGCGAAGGCCCCCCTGTCACCGAACTCGACCCCGTAAGTGTTGACGTTCTGTCCGAGAAGGGTGACCTCGATCGCACCCTCCGAAACGAGCGCCTCGATCTCGGCGAGGATCTCGCCGGGTCGGCGATCGCGCTCCTTGCCCCGGAGCGAAGGGACGATGCAGAACGTGCACGTGTTGTTGCAGCCGACGGAGATCGACACCCACGCGGACGCGAGCGAGTCCCTGCGCGATGGCAGGGTGGATGGGAAGACGGAGAGGCTCTCCTCGATTTCGACTTGGGCCTCGTCGTTGTGACGGGCCCGGGCGAGGAGTGTGGGGAGGACGTCAATGTTGTGGGTTCCGAACACCACGTCCACCCAGGGCGCGGCGTCGAGGATGGCTCCGCGATCCTTCTGGGCGAGGCATCCACCGACCGCGATTCCCGGCCTGTTCGCCTTATCCGACGCGAGCGCGCCAAGATTCCCGTAGAGCCGGGTGGAGGCGTTTTCGCGAACGGCGCAGGTGTTGAGGACGACGACGTCCGCCGCGGCGGCGCCCTGGGGCGCGCGCTCGTAACCCGCGCGCTCTAGCATGCCTGCCATGTGCTCGGAATCGTGAACGTTCATCTGGCACCCGAGGGTCCGCACGATGTACGTCCGAGCCGTAGATGTGTCGGTCATCGCGCTATCCGGCGACGGCCTCCGCACGCAACTCGCGGATAACCGTGACCTTGACCTCCCCTGGGTACTTCGGGTTTGCGTTGATGCGTCTGGCTATCGTACGTGCCAACTCGGGCAGTTCGATGTCGGCGACCCGTTCCGGTGCCACGACGACGCGCACCTCGCGACCGGCCTGCATCGCGATGACATCGGTGACCCCCGGCATTTCCTGCACCATGGCCTCAAGCGACGACATCCGTTCGACGTAGCCGTCGAAGTCCTCGCGACGGGCACCCGGCCGCGACGCGGAGAGCGCGTCCGCGATCTGAACGATGACCGCCTCGAGCGATTCCGGGGACACCTCGTCGTGGTGAGCCGCTATCGCGTTCACGACGGCGTCGGACTCCCCATTCTCGAGCGCGAGGGCCGCGCCGAGCGCGGCGTGCGTGCCCTCCCGCACGCCCACGAATGCCTTGCCGACGTCGTGCAGGAAAGCCGCCCGCCGTGCCGTCTCGGGATCGCCCCCGATTTCCTCGGCGATCGCGGCGGCGAGTCCGGCGCACTCAACGAGGTGGGCAAGAACACTCTGGCCGTAGGACGTGCGCAGGCGAAGCTGGCCAAGGGTCTCGATCAGGGTCGGCGAGAGGCCGGTGACGTTCGCGGACTCCGCCGCATCGAGCCCCGCGGCCGAGGCCCGAGCGGGCGCAGATTCGATTGCGGCCGCGTGAGCCGCCTCGATCCGCTGGGGCTGGACGCGCCCGTCGGCGACCAACGCGCGAAGCGTCACTTCGGCGATCTCCCTGCGTTCGACGTCGAAGGACGAGAGGAGCACGGAGTCGACTCCATCCTCGAGGATCATCGAGACCCCGGTCACAGACTCGAAGGTTCGGATGTTCCTGCCTTCGCGTCCGATGAGTCGCCCCTTCATCTCTTCCGACGGAAGTTCAACGCGAGTGACGCTCTGTTGCGCCGACGCCTCGACGGCCTGTCGCTGCATGGCCGTCACGAGGATCTCCCGGGCCCGCGTCGCCGCCTCCGCCTCCACACGCTTCTCGATGCGCCTGATCGCTCCAGCGGCGTCGGCCTCCGCCTCGGCCGTCAGCCGTTCGGAGACAAGCCTCCTCGCCTCCGCGACGTCCATGCCCGCGGCCGCCGCCAGCGCGGCTTCGTGCTTCTCGCGAAGATCGGCACGCTCGGCCTCGAGTTGTCGCTCGGTCGCGGAAAGCGCGGCCGCCCGGTCATCGAGGGTGCGCTGGTACGTTCCAAGGTTTCGTTGATCCTCGGCCATGTCGCGCTCGCGCAGGGCGATCCGCTCCTCGCGTCGCTGCGCCTCGGCGTGAAGGCTCCGCGATTCCTCCCGCAGCGCCGATGCCTCTCGCGCCGCCGACTCCCGCTCCCTGTCCGCGTCTCGCCGTCCGAGAATCACAACGTAGAGGGCAACCAGCGTCAGACCAAGCACCAGAACGATCTGGACGATCTGGTCGACGGTGATCACGTGACTTCCTCCTCGGCGGGGCCCACCTCCCGATCCTCCCAGATATCGGCACGTTCGAGCCGCCTCACGAGATCAAACGCGACGCCGGGCGGATATCCCTTTCGCCCGAGAAGTGCCACGACCCGCCGAACCCGAGCCTCGCGTGGGACGTCGGCGAGGGCGCTCCAGCGCTTTGCGGCGAGCGCCTCGGCGGCAAGGGACTCGTCGTCGTCCGAGACCTCCGCGAGCGCCAGCGCAATATCCTCGGCCACGAATCCCTTGCTGCGCAGCTCCTGGGCGATCGCCCGCCGGGACTGTCCGCGTTCGGCGTGCCGGGTTCGGGCGATCATCCGCGCGAGGCCCGAGTCGTCGACAAGGCCGACCTCCCGGTAGCGCGCGATGAGCTCGTCCGCGACGGCCTCCGTGACGTCCCTGGCGAGAAGCGCCTCCCGAAGCTGGGCAGCGCTTCTCGGCGCGGCATCGAGAATCCGCAGCGCGATCTGCCTGGCGCGCTCGGGCTCGTCCGGCCCGGTAGCGCCGAAGGTGCCCTCGCTCGCCCTCACGGCCTACTGGACGGGGCTGTCGACGACCGCGTCCGCCATGTCGGAACCCGTGATGTCGGAGCCCGCGATGTCCGATACGGCGATGTCGGCGTCCGCGAAGTCAGCGCTTGCGATGTCGGAGCCTGCAATGTCGGAGCCACCAACGCCGATTCTCGCGACGGCCGTGTCTGCAAAGCCGGAAGCCGGGATACCAACGGCCTCGATCGGAAACACGTCCTCCGCCGCAACCGTGGGGACCTGGCTCTCCTCGCCGACGGCGCCGGGACCCACGCCGAGCTTCTGCTTGATCTTGATCTCGAGTTCGTCACTCAGCTTCGGATTGTCCATGAGGAATGCCCGGGCGTTCTCCTTGCCCTGCCCGAGCTGGTCGCCCTCGCAGGTGTACCAGGCGCCCGACTTCCGGATGAATCCGTGCTCCACCCCGAGGTCGATGATCTCGCCCTCGCGCGAGATCCCGTGGCCGTAGAGGATGTCGAACTCCGCCTGCTTGAACGGGGGCGCCATCTTGTTCTTCACGACCTTGACGCGGGTCCGGTTTCCGACGGCGTCCGTGCCCTCCTTCAGGGTTTCGATGCGTCGGATGTCGAGCCGGATCGAGGCGTAGAACTTGAGCGCCTTGCCGCCCGTCGTGGTCTCGGGCGAGCCGAAGAACACTCCGATCTTCTCGCGGAGCTGGTTGATAAAGATCGCGGTGGTGCCCGAGTTGCTCAGGCCGCCCGTGATCTTGCGCAGCGCCTGCGACATGAGCCTGGCCTGAAGGCCGACGTGGCTGTCCCCCATTTCCCCCTCGATCTCCGCCTTCGGCACGAGCGCCGCGACCGAGTCGATCACGAGCACGTCGATGCCGCCGGAGCGGATGAGGATGTCCGCGATCTCGAGGGCCTGCTCGCCAGTGTCCGGCTGCGAGATGAGCAAGTTCGCGACGTCGACGCCGAGCTTGCTCGCGTACTCGGGATCGAGCGCGTGCTCCGCGTCGATGAAGGCGGCGACGCCGCCCGCCCGCTGGACGTTCGCGACCGCGTGGAGCGCGAGCGTCGTCTTTCCGCTGGACTCCGGACCGTAGATCTCCACGACCCTGCCGCGCGGCAGCCCCCCGATGCCGAGAGCGACGTCGAGGGCGATCGAACCACTCGGGATGATCTCGACGGCGACCCGCTGCCCCTCGCCCAGGCGCATGACCGACCCCTTGCCGTACTGGCGGTCGATCTGCCCGAGCGCCGCCTCAAGCGCCTTCGCGCGGTCCATGCTTGCCATCGCTGCCACCTTGTCGTCCTCGGCGTCCCCGCCGACTGCTGGTATGGACACTGCTGGTATGGACACTGCTGGTATAGACATGACGCTAGGCCGAGCCCCTGACATCCCGTCCGCGACGCTTCCCCCTGGGGAGGAATCGGTCTGGGCGACGACCTGGGCACCACCGTTGTTGACACGACTCTACCGAACATATGTTCGAACGGACAGACTCGGGTCCCGGCGTGTCGCGCGCCATGGGCGCGGCCGCGCGCTATCGGCGAGGGGGGATCAGGCGCGTCCGGTCGCCGCCGTCGCGGCGGGCCGGAGGCACGTCCATGGCGTCGCAGAGGGTGTGCCAAACGTCGCGGGGATCGACGCCGTCCTCGAGGGCCTGCTCGGCGGTGCGGCTGTCGAGATTCGTCAGCGCCATCTCGCGGGCAAGGGTTCGTGCGTACTCCGGACCGAAGACGGCATCAAGGAGCGCGTAGAACTCCCTGAGGCGCATTCAGCGTCGGGCGGCGAGAAGGCTGGCGCCGGGCCTGCGCGGCGAGCCGAAGAACTCGGGAACCGTGTCGGGAATGATCGGCACGACCGTTGCGGCCAGCGTCTCCGCCACGGTGAAGCGGTCGGCGACGTCGCGCAGCACCTCTGACATCGGAACGTCGAGCGCGTCGCAGATTGACGCCAGGAGTTCGGACGACGCTTCCTTCTGTCCGCGCTCAACCTCGGAGAGGTACCCGAGCGAAACCCGGGCGTCCGAGGAGACGTCGCGCAGGGTCTTGCCCTGCGTCAAGCGCGCGCCACGGAGGACGTCGCCGAGTTCATTCCGAAGAATGGGCATTCGTCCCCCTTTCCGCAAGATCTGAGTGCTCTCCACGTCTGTCACAACGCAGACTACCCCACCCTTGTTCCCGGTCCATCGACCGCGTCGCATACCTCACACAACGCCAGAATCGCGCGATCCGCCGCCTTTGTCCTCACGGCGTGCCTATCGCCCGACACGACCTCGGTCAGGGCGCGGGAGCCGGCCGGGCTCGCGACCCCGACGCAGAACGTCCCGGCCTTCCTGCCTCCATGCGGCTCCGGCCCGGCCGCCCCCGTCGTGGCGACCGCGACGTCGGCGCCGAACAGGCGTCGCGCGCCCTCGGCCATCGCCACCGCGACTTCCTCGCTTACCGGACCCCAACTCTCCACCGTGTCCGTGGGTACCCCGAGCGCGGCTTCCTTCGCGTCGAGCGCATACGCGACGACGCCGCCGCGGAACACATCGGACGCCCCGGGAACGGACGTAAGGGCCGCCGCGACGAGGCCTCCCGTCAGGGATTCGGCGGTCGCGATCGTCCAGCCCCTGGCGCGCGCACCCGCGAGCGCCGCCTCCGGCCCGCCCGCCACTCGCTACCTCGCGTCGACGGGCCGGGGCAGCGGCGCGGCTCGCCTCAAGCGGAGGATGTCCCTGGCGTAGAGCACGCCCGTCACCACGGCGATCGCGATGGCCAACAGGAGGCACCACCATGCGACGGAGTGGAGCCAGGCGGGGCCGTGGGGCCACAGGTAGAAGGTCACCGCCGCGATCTGCACCGCCGTCTTGACCTTCCCTCCGCCCGACGCGGCGATCACGCCGCGGTCCATCACGGCGAAGCGCCCGAGCGTGACGGCGACCTCGCGAACGGCGAGGACGATGAACGGCCACCACGGCACCCCATCGACCGCGCTCAGCGCCGCGAGCGCGGCGAGGATGAGGGCCTTGTCGGCGATCGGGTCCGCGAGCTTCCCGAACACGCTGACGGTCTCCCAGCGGCGCGCGAGGAATCCGTCGAGGAAGTCCGTCGCGGATGCGAGGAGGAACACCAGGAGCGCCCACCACCGGAGCGACCCCCCGGATTGGTCGCCCGCGAGCATCAGCCACAACAGCGCGGGAACACCCAGGAGGCGAAGCGCGGTGAGGGCGTTCGGAACGAGGGCGGTCACCCCCTCACCTTAGTGCGGCTGCGCGCGGCGCGAGCCAAGTCGATGTATCGTGCCCTCATGGCGAGCCATACCCACCGGAGTACTCCGACGCACGCCGACCACCGCCCGGGAATCCGACGTGTGATCGTGATTGTCGCGGCCGCCGTCGTCGGGGTCGTCGCTATAGGCGCCGCGGTTCTCGCCGCCACCGGGTACACGCTGCCCGACCTGCTTGGCCGCGTCGACGCCTACCAAATGACCGCCGCCGCCCCTCGCGTCACCCCCTCCCTCGAGCCCGTCGTGGTCAAGCCCGCCGGCCCCGTCTCCTTCACCCTCGTCGCCGCGGGCGACGTGCTCCCCCACGGGTCCGTCGTCGACGACGCGATGCGGAGCGGCACATTCAACATGGAGCCGCTGTGGAGCGAGCTTGACCCATGGATCTCGGGCGCCGATCTCGCGATTTGCCACATGGAGACTCCCGTGGCTCCCCCGGGGACGAATCCCAGCGGCTTCCCCGTGTTCTCGGCCCCGCCGGAGATTGTTCCCGCCCTCAAGCAGCAGGGATGGGACGGCTGTTCGACCGCCTCCAACCACATGGTTGACAAGAGCTGGGCCGGCATCGTGGCGAGCCTCGGCGCATTCGACGCCGTCCGCATGGGAGCCGTCGGCACGTCGATCAGCCCCGAGGAGGCGTCGCTCCCCCAGTTGTACAAGGTTCAGGCCGGGAACCGCTTCATCACGGTCGCGCACATCTCCTGGGCGTACGGAACGAACGGCCTGCCCGTCCCGGCCGACAAACTGTGGGCCGTGAACCTCTTCAACGCCAACGCCTCGGACGCGAGCGGCATCATCGCCCAGGCGAAGGCCGCCCGAGACGCGGGCGCCGACGTCGTCATCGCGTCCATTCACTGCTGCGTCGAGTACCAGACCCAGCCAACCGCGGCGCAGCGCGCCCTGTTCCAAGAAATCGCGGACTCGGGACTCGTCGACCTCATCATCGGCCATCACGCGCACGTGCCGGAGCCGATCGAGAAGCTCTCCGGCGGTCCGGGCGGAAAGGGGATGTGGGCGGCCTTCGGGCTCGGCAACTACATCTCCAACCAGGACTTCTCAACGGTTGGGCATGCCGAGACCGCGAGCGGCGTGCTGCTGACGGCCACCTTCACGGTCGCCGTCGACAAGACCGTCGACGTGGGAGTGGAGTGGACGGGAATCACGGTCGATCGCACGGGGGGTCACACCCTTCACGTGCTCGCGGACATCCC
>Ga0302323_100004766_pt1 | contig 11071 bp, 8 predicted proteins | sample Fen_T0_3_FD_201950 | JGI IMG/M metagenome (GOLD analysis project Ga0302323, IMG submission 201950) | Peat permafrost microbial communities from Stordalen Mire near Abisko, Sweden - Fen_T0_3 | ecosystem: Environmental > Terrestrial > Soil > Wetlands > Permafrost | place: Sweden: Abisko... | reverse complement strand
CCGTTGACCCACCTACGCTTACGTCACCGGGAGGGGGATTGGATGTATCTGTTCCACCGCATCCATACAGCCAGAAAGCAACAGTCAGGGTAATTAATTGGGATGATGTTGTACGCACGGGACTCCTTTGGCGAACCAATAGCTCAAGCACGCAGTGGCACCGCAGTGAAGCTTCCATCAATAATTTGCAGGACCCGCTTGGAAGGAGGCCCTTGGCTGCGTTGAATGAACATGCCGAGGGAAACTCGATGCGGTCCAGTCTTGATCAGTAGAGGCGAAGCAGCGTCCGAACCGTCACTATCGTACCCACGATGATCTGTGACGGCGAGTGTCGGGTTGAAGAACGTAATCGTGAAACCGGCTCCTGTGGCAGATCCGGCTCGGGAATGTCCGGTGCCCCGGGGTGCTCCGGGAATTACTAGTTGGGCGCAAAATTCCGGCATCTGTGGCTGAACCGTCATGAACATTCAACTACGCATCACAGATGCCAGTTCCCTCGGAGGACCACAGGACCTCAGCCTTACTGACCTAAGCGGGCGATGCGCCGCAGCCGCAGTTGCTCATCCGTGTTCGGTGGTGGAGAACGTCCCTCAATCGTCTTGACCAGGTAACCTACGAGCGCGCCGTCGAGTGCCTTCGTCGTCTTCCATGCCGATTCCAGCGCGATCAGGCTGCGTTCCGTGGGCACACATTGGCTTGCCAAGTGCAACTCGAGAACGAATTCAATCCAGCTGACTCGTTGTGTCCAACTGTACAGTAGCAACGAATAGTGCGTCGCGCTTTCGAGAATGTGTTCCGAAACCGTCAATCCCGCGGTGGCCCCCTTCAAGAGATTCTGCAAGTGATCCGAAAGGGTACGCACCGCTTCGAGAGGATGCCCCGATTCCATCAATTTCTCCGCGAATTGCCCCATCATATCGACGGTATCGTTGCGTTCGGTCGTCGCCGCGCGTCTTCGCGGCAGAGCATCTCCATTCAAAATCGGCGGTGATTCGGGTGAAGGAAGGGTCCCCCGCTCCTGGGCAGCCACACTGTCCCTTGGCCGTTCCATCGGGACGGTGGCGGAAGCACGCAAGCTAAAGACGCTTATCTCGGTTGTCCCGAGTAGCACGCGGTCTCCCTCATATAGAGCCAACGAAGGTCGTGAAATTTTGCAACCATTGACGAATACGCCATTGGAGCTGTGAAGATCTTCGAGTATAACGGTGCCATCGGACTGCACATTGAGGCGGGCGTGCGCGCGAGAGACCAGCGGGTCATTGAGAACGACATCCACGTGCGGATCGCGTCCGAACGTCAAGCTCCCTCTTTCATGTTCCCGCTCGTTGCCCGCGGCAACGACGACGAGAGGAGACTTCAGCGGGAAGCGGGATTTCGTTTCTACCGTCGCCGATGGATTACGGGGTCCTGGGACAACCGGAGTCGGGCGCGGTGTAGCGTTCATTCAGGGCCTCGATTGGAGTGATTCAGCATATTTACGGCACGCTTGCGGTTCATGAATAGACCCCCATTGCAGTGGGGAACCGATGCCATATCCAGCGAAACTGGAATGGCCCACCGTCGTCTGGCCAGTTCAAAACGCCGCAGGGTGTCCTACGCCCACAACAGAATCCTCGGAAAGCCCATCAAGACGCTTAAGTACGGCGTTATTGGGGACCGAGAAGCCCCTTCATCAACGAACTAGGCACGGGCGGAAGCCCGAGTACGTCCGTACGCGCCTGTGTCGTCGAGGCGCCATCCATTGCTCATCTTTTGTCGTTGGTAGCGCGTGCGAGGCGCCGGCGATGCCACCATAAGCGGAGTATAAACGTGAGTATGACGCAAGCTATGGCCCCGACGACAGCCGACGTGCGAAGACCCCCGTCGAAGTCCGCCAGCGCGCGGTCCACATCCGGTGAACAGGTTACGGAGCTCCCGAGCGAGCCGTACTTGAAGGTCAAAAGGCGACGACCGAACGCCTCCCAAGCCAGTACGCCGAGAGCAAGGCCAACCAAGAGTTCGACCACGCGCATTCGCACGTGATGCAAGAATCGCGACGACTGATCCATGCCGGGACGATAGGCGGCTCTAAGCCACTCGTCGATAAATTTCTACGTCCCCTCAAACGATGAGATTGAAATCACCAAGTTCGGTCCGAACTTGCGACAGCTGGTCACTTTCCGCTGCCCACCATCGGGGGTACCGATGGTACCGACGGTGCAGGCGGCCCAAACTTGCCGAGGACGCTGACGGAATGCAGGTGCCGCGGGAGGAAGCGATCGAGCGCTCCCTCGTACCAACGGTACGCAAGCCCTCCAATCACGAGGATGAACAGAATGCGTTTCCAGGGGAAACCCTTGTCAACGTAACGATCTTTCGAATCGCGTCGCGAGCCAGCAGGAAGCTTAGCCAAGCCCGTCAAAGTGGCGCCAAAGGCCACATTGATTCTGGCATTAGCGTTGACGGCCCAGCCGTTAGCGTCAAGAATGGGGCCCAGATTTCGCTTGCGTAGCGTAATGTACGCTAACACGACCGACGGCAGTGAAATGAGCAGCATCACGCCAATCACGGCGGCTGCAATTGCTAACGGTCCCAACTTGAATATGCCTGTGGCGTAACCGACGACTGCCGTTAGAAACGCACCGAGAGCGCCGACGGCCACTCCCAATGCAGCAACGGAACCCACGTCGATCTTCTTCGGCTCGGCTGGCGTTGCCACCTTGTCCACGCTTGCCGCGCTACTGGCCGCGGACGAAAGCATACCGGTCGATTCATTATTGGCCGTGGCTGCACGCTTAGCAACATGCTCTTCAATCATTCGTACGAACTTCTTGTACGGGGACCAGAACGCTTGACGAACGCTAATTGGGTTATCGATGATTTTGGTGATTGTGGCATCCCAGTCGCGCCCTTGGCGGTCGTAAAACAGGCCGTTTCTACCAACCATGAGATTATCGCTGCCACCCGCCGTAAAGGCTGCAACAATATGCATTTTCTCGCCAGTGCCGGGCCGCGAGCAGTCGGCGTAGGCAAGATAGGCTCCGGCGAGGCCTGCCATCAGCGCATGTTTAGCGGGATCTTCGACCCGCATACAGAGCCTGCAAGCGCGTTGATCGAGATACAATGTGCCGCACTGAAATACAGCAGGTTCATCCCCGTCGTAGAAGTCCTTGAAATTGACGAAATTGGTGCAAATCAGGAAGAGATCGCGATTGTAGCGCACCAAACGCTCCACATTTTCAATGCTCGCGGCTTCGGCTTCCAAGGCTTTGTCCTGAGCAATGAGTTCATCGATTTGTTCACGCGCTTTCGATTCGAGGATCTCCACGATTCGCACATCGCCGAGCTTGTCGATGCGTGGACATTGCTTGCTGGCAAACCAAGCATCATAGGCCGATAGTCGCTCCGTCAAGGTTATCCAATCAGCCTCCGTCAAATATTCGCGTTGTCCAAGTATTGGCACTACCGCGGCTTCTTGGAACGCCTTGAGGGCGGCACTGTGGGCTGGGTTCACGGAGCCGAATAGCGGAAGGCGCCCGTCGGCAGCTACTTGTGCCAACGGAAAGCCGGCCACTTCGGTGGCGCTGAGGCTCAAGTCTTTTGCCGCAACCTCGAGGTACTCTTCCTCCTTTCGGTTGAGCATTTGGGATATGCGAGGATCAAAGGCGGCCAAACGGCATCTGGCAAAATAGTCGTCAACCTTTGCCCTAACTGCGGACACCGCGGCTGCCGCCGCTGTGGTCTTTTCTCGGCCTAGAGGCAAAATTCCGGAATTGGTTCGAGATGCTTCCTGCCAATTGGCGTAAGCTTTGACTTCATCGAAAAAACTCTCGGCATGTTCGGTAGATATCCCCTGTTTTCCCGAACGATCCAAATCGCTACCGACACACTCCATAATGTCCCGAATGACCGAGCGGATGAATTCATCGTCCGTTGACAATTCGGTGATGACACCATCGCCGTTGAATGGCGTATCGGCAAAAATACGGGCCGGGTCGGTCAAATCTTCGGCTGATATTGCAATGTCGTCTTTCTTCCCAAGATTGACGAGCACTTGCCTGGCAGAGGCGAGCAGCGTCTTGCCTTCATCCGTCTTGTCATTGATGGCTGTGAGTGAAAGCTCTTTCTCTCCCCTGAGAAGGTCATCGGAATTCTTCAGATTCGAACAAGCGAACTTCACGGCATCGATCAACTCGGGCGCCCGCACCCGCCCATCCTTGTCCGAATCTATCAATGCAAGCGTCCGCCGATCGACCTCTAGCCCGCTCGTAGGGCAGGCGAGCGCAACCCACAGCTTTTGATCCAGGTGCTCGAGCGCCGCCAGGTCGCCTCCCGTCTCCAATTTTACCTGGTCAAATCCCCCCGCCCGAAAAAACGACCACCGTTTTGCGCTCTTCACGCTGAGGCGTGTAGCACGAAATGGCTCGAATATGCACCCGAGCTCGCCGACTGCTGAACGGCGGCCCCCGAAGCTTTCGGCAGGGACGAGAAGTACAAGATTGCGTGCTTTACAGTACTGTTTGCCCTACGGTTTAGGGAATGTCCGAGTCAAAGTTTGCCGATTCAAAGCCCGGTCCAAAAAAGGGCCGCTCGAGATCGTCTTCGATGATCGATGATCGCGCAGTCTTGGGCCTTCCCTGGGCGGTTGCTAGGGCTCTCTCGGGTGCAATTCGCGAACTCGAGTTGCGCCACGCAGGCAGGACACTCCTATTGAGTCTTGCGGTTGGCAGCGCCGTGGGTCTCATCGCTTGCGGCTTCTTCTGGGCGCTACACTTGTGCGAATCGGTCCTGCTCCAAAACTTGACGGGTTACGTTCCGCTGCTTCCTGGCGGCGAAGTTCCACTGCCTCTTGCTGGCAAAGCAATGAGGCTCGTCCCTTGGGCACTCGTCATCGTTCCGGCATTGGGCGGGCTTGTTACGGGCCTCGTAGGTCATTTTCTCGCGCCGGAAGTGCTGGGTGGTGGGGGCAATTCGTATGTCGAGGCCTTTCACACAGGGGGTGTGCTCCGACGGCGAGTCTTGGGACTGAAGATCTTTGCTTCACTCGCCACTTTGGGAACGGGCGGCTCGGGCGGTCGTGAAGGTCCGACCATGCTGATCGGGGCCTCGGTTGGAAGCCTCATATCACGGGCACTTCGTGTTCCAGAGAAAGATCGACGATCGTTGCTGGTTGCCGGCACCGCGGGCGGCCTAGCAGCGATGTTTGGCACGCCACTTGGGGCAGGCTTATTGGCGACTGAAATCTTGTATCGTGATGACTTCGAATCCGACGCGTTGATTCCCGCGATATTGTCGAGTGTTACTGCATATTCGGTCTTTCGCGCAATTACTCCCGGAGAAGGACACCTATTCAGCTGCGCGAGACACTACGAATTTAGCCCGTTGCGCCTTTGGCTTTATGTGTTGTTAGCACTAGTCATTGCACTGGCTGGCCGCCTTTTCATCTTTGTGTTGAATCACACTAGGCAAATGTTTCGTCGACTGCGCGTGCCTCGCTGGGCCGTGCCGGCGCTTGGAGGGCTGTTGCTCGGCGCTCTCGCAGTTGCGTGGATCCTCGGAATTAATCCCTCGCTCCATCTTGAAGGCAGGGGGATTGGAATTCTTGGTTCTGGCTACGGTGCGGCTCAGGCAGCAATCATCGCACCGAGTTTCATGCCCACACGCTGGCATGCGGCTGGCCTGCTATTTGGTTTGGCATTCGTAAAAATGTTCGCTACCGCGTTGACACTAGAATCTGGAGGCAGTGCTGGTGACTTTGGACCATCCATTGCCATAGGTGGGCTGCTGGGCGGTGCGTTTGGGTACGCGGCACAAAGTGTGATGCCGAGCATTGCTGATCCGGGAGCTTTCGCATTAGTGGGAATGGCGGCGTTTTACGGGGGTATTGCACACGCTCCCCTGGCCGCATTAGTCATGGTCTGTGAGATGGCGGGCAGTTACGACTTGCTCGTTCCCCTGATGCTAACCGTCGGACTTGCGTATTTGGCACTGCGGCCCGTGTCACTCTACAGCGCGCAACGCTTATCACGGTCGTCCGGCGCTGGGGTCTCGATGTTACGTGGCAAGCAGGTGGGCGACATCTTCACGATGAATCGAGATGTTCGTACGTTGATGCCAACGGCTTCAACATTGAGCATTAGGCAGGAACTGTCCTCCGGCGAGCAGTTGGTCTACCCCGTGGTTGACGCCGGCGGTAAGGTTTTGGGTGTCGTTTCCGAGGAAGTTCGCTCGGCCATGCGCACCGGGTTTGACTTCGGGGGCGTTGTCATCGCAGCGGACGCAATGATACCCAACATTAGCGTCATGCAAACGGATGATCTTGAAACGGCGTTGGCCAAGATGGTGGGAAGTCGACTGCACGCACTACCTGTGGTTGATGGTGAGGGTAAACTGCTCGGCCTGATCCTAGAACAGGATATTACGCGAGCCTACTGCGACCTTCAGCATGTAATTGCATGACTCTCAGGCTGTTTACATGATTATAATTCGCGCCACGGACAACGCCATGCATCGGTTTCATTGCATTCACGGTCTGCTGCTGACCCTGGCACTGGTTTCGGTGAAAACAATCTGTTTTGGCGCAATTCTGGCAGCCCCTTTCGGCGGCGCACCGATCCCCCTTCCCGAGGGCCAAGTGCTGTGCGGTGACCCGGGAGGGGGCTGGGTGCCCGATCCCAGAGGAACCAAAATTCGACCCCCGCTAGATGCCGGTCAGATAGGAAAGGGCACCTCCGTTCGTGTTGCGTCGTCGCCGGCGGCTTGTGCTACCAGCAGGGATACTGACACCTTCATCGTAACCGGCCCGAGCCCGATGATTGACCGGCGCACTGTCGACCTTTGGATTGATGAAGGTCACCTGGACTTGCGGGGCACGAACCTCGACGGTAGCCGACTCGAATGGGAAATGAAAGGAGAACACGGCAACGATACTTGCGTAGCGACGTCTGCCGCCAACGGTCAGCAGAGTTGCTCGTACTCGATCAGCAAGAAATTACCGGGGGATCCTTCAGCCATTGCGCTACGGATATTGCCTGCAGGAGCAACCAGCAGGGCAGAGATAGTTGACAACACCGGGCGTCCCGTAACTCAAGATTCATTGTTGATTTCGCCCTCGCGAATGATACTCGCCAGCGCGTTGACGACCGAAAGACACATCGATCTGTCAACCGGCGAAGCGCGTCTGGCATTGACTCACCCGAGAGCAGTGACCTCCGTAGACTGCGATACCGGGCGCTGCGAACTGGTCGAAGGCGAAGTTCGCGTTCGCTCGACGGCGGGCTTAGCACGCACGTTGACAATGAAATTACGGTTAATGCCCCGAGCGTTCGTTCGCAGCGGCGATGCATTCGTACAATATGTCAACATCCCGCTCGATATCACCTATTGTCCAATTTCGTTGGTGTCACCTCCCGCGCTGCGTGACACGGACGACGTTCGGGTGGTGGTTCGTGTAGAATCCCGGTGCGCGGCCAATGACGTCAGCCTGCACTGGACGGCCAATGGGAACAGTGTGCCGGTCATTTCCAGCGAATCCAAAGACAATTCAGTCTACGTGCTTCTGGGCCTTGGCCGAATAGCGGGTGAAAAGGTGACTCTAGCCGCAATGCGGGGAACATCCGACGCTTCGGTGATCGGCTTAGTTTCGATGTCGACGACTCCGCCCCCGCAGCTGCGAGTTATGCTGCATCTAACGGGATACGGCGAAATCGACTTTATCCCTACGAATCGGAATGTAACGGTTTCTGCCATAGCACCCGGTTTGCATGGAAGAATCGTTACGTTGCCCGTTGAAGGGGCCTATGAAGTGAAGGTCCAGGACGGCCGCACGGAAATTCGCGGTACCGCTGTCGGAGGTTACGTCCTTTTGCGCTTTGCCCTGCGTGATGAGAGCCTGCCCGGACATTTGGCCGAGGCTGATCTGGGTCATTTTACGGGGTATGTGCAGCGAGCGCTCAAGGAAGTGAATGTCCCGGCACCCATTGGGGACACCGCAACCCAGGCACCGATTGTGGAAGTACTTTGCACTGATGCTGCGGGCCATTCTTTACCCGTGATTCCTGGGGTGCCCTTGCACATTCCTTTCGAACAGCGCGATGGCTGTCGGTTGATCGTTCACCCTAATCGTATACCGGCAGAGGACGGCGAGCAGCGCGTCGATGTTGACGTTTCAGTCACCAGCGTCGGCGGGTCGAATCGTTCAGAGGGCCATTTTACCCAACGTCTGATATTGAATCATGGTGCGGAGCAGCGCGTCATCTGGCTTCACGGGGTGAAATCCCAATTCGACAAAATTAACGTGCGTTTGACCCACGTTACAGAGGAGTCCCAGTATGTTCGAGGGGGCGGCGGTCAGCTCGAAGTTCCCTCGGCTCAGTGGACAATTGTTGCCGAAAATACCCGTTGGCGCTTCTACGCGACAGTCTCAATCCCCGTTGAGCTGTTTAGATTCTCCAACGAACCAAACGGTGCCGGCACGGGCCCATTGTCACTCAACCTTGGGGTGCTTTCGCGGTTCACTTGGGTGACACGTGACGGCACCGAAGGAGTTCTGGGCCTCGAAGGCGGCGTGATGGGAATGGGGCTGGCTTCGGACAACACTCGACAGCTTAACATCGTAAGCGGCCTGGGCATTGGAGTCCCGCTCGGTAACACAGGACAGCCCACGCAAGCATCTATCAATATTCATGCCTGGGCGGCGTACCGGCTAGGGAATGAATTCGCGCCCGCTGTGAATGCAAGTGGCGTTCCCGATGGTACCGGCAAAACCGTCGCGCTGAATCACTGGTCCTTCATATTCGGGCCCAGTGTGACATTTGGAAATGTCGGGTTCGACCTTTGAACCCACGGAATGCGCCCCCCAAATTCATGCGGGAGGCCCCCGGGCATGTGCTACCAATCGCTCGCCAGCGGATTTGAGGTTATCGAAATTGCACCAACGGTCGCCCGATATCAACGAGAATCTCGAAACACTCGAAGCACAGGCCGCCGAACTCGGCAACCTCGGCCTCGAGTACCGCGCACTCGGTAATATTCTCAAGGCCCGAGATTCACACCAGCGTTCATTGGTCATCGAGGAGAAACTCGGAAGGCTCGACAGGCAAGCGATACAGCTCGGCAACCTCGGCATCTGTTTCCAAATGCTCGGCGACCTTCCGAATGCCGTCGAATTAATTCAGCGATCGCTCGCTATCGACGAAACGCTTGGAAACATCGAAGGGCAAGCCGCCGGTCTTGGCAGCCTAGGCATCTGCTACCAAATGCTAGGGGATATTCACAAAGCTATCGACTTAATTCGCCGCTCGCTAGATGTAAGCGAAACTATTGGAAGGCCCGAAGCCCAGGCCATCGCTCTTGGTAACCTAGGTATATGCCACCAATCGCTCGGCGATATTCCCATGGCCAGAGAACTAATTCGGCGGTCGCTCGCGATTAACCAAATGCTCGGAAACCTCGAAGGGCAGGCCACTGGTCTTGGCAATCTTGGCACTTGCTACCAAATGCTAGGCGATATTCACGAAGCCATCGACTTTCATCAGCGCGCATACAGTATCGCGGAAAAACTTGAAAGCCTCGAAGGGCAGGCGAGGCACCTAGCCAACCTAGGTATCTGCTATCAAGCAAAATCCGACGCAATCGAGGCCAGGAACCATTTGACTCGCGCGCTCACGTTGTACGAAACGATGGGTATCCCGCCAGATCATCCCCATGTCGAGCTCCTTCAAAGTGCCCTCAAAATGCTTTGATCGGGTGCGGGCTAAGTGTCAAGTCTACCGGGATCTGGCCCGCGACGAATCTGTCATTGGTTAAACGCACCTGTGAATGGACGACCACAGTCTGGCTGGGCCAATTCTCGGTAAAATACCGTGAAATCGGCGGAAGCTCGACGATTCTTGGATTGGCACGGGTCGTGCTATCGTTTCACGAGATGTCCACCTTTATTACTTGCATTGCCTCAACTGCAGCGCTGCTGCTCGTTAGCGAATTTGCAGCCGCCAGCACCTGCGTGACCATTGACGAGTCGCGAGACAACCTCAGCCAGGCCGATCGAGAAGGTGCACGTACCTTGTTCGAGGAAGCATTGCGTGAAAACTCCTTGGTCGTTGCCCGCGACAGCTGCGCGGAAACCTGGGTGCTCTATCACATCAAGCTTGGCAGCAGCGTCACCGTCATCGTGCACAGTCCGCGCGGTGACCGCAAGGAACAGGTAACTGGCCTGGGCGGACTGTCTGGCATGTACAGTCAAATCGTGCGATCGATTCAGATGGGGATAGTGGGGTCCAGCGAAAGCCCGGTCGTCGATCGCAAGAACGTAACGGACGCACAAACTACTCCGAATCGTTTGCCAGCGGATTCAATTTGGTATCTGACCTTGGGATATGGCGCCACCGCGGCGTCGAGCTTTTACGGTGGTCCTAGCTTTGGATTTGGCAAACGGTGGGAACTTGACCGCGTGGGAATCGACTTGTCATTCTTGAATGCGACCATCTACCAAGGGAAGAACGGTTCCCAAGGTGCCTCGGGGGCGTGGGTAAAGATTGGTTTGGACTATTTCTTCGATGCGTACTCGAATTACTCCCCGTACGTTGGTGCCGGCTTGAGTCTAGCGAGCAACGAAATCGACACATCTGGCAATCATCTTTCAGGCTGGGGTGTCAATGCGGAACTCATGGCGGGCTATGAACTATTTCGCGCCAGTACGATTCGCCTGCTGGTACAGGCCAACGCTAGTTTACCGACATACACTTTGTCGGGGGAACCTACCTACAGCTACAACGCGGGCACCACCACTATCATCTCTGCAGCACCGAATCGATATGCGCCGGTATTTGGTCTGACTCTTGGAATTGGCTGGGGTAAGCCGCGCGAGGTCGCAGTCGTTAAGGTCGAGGAGTAGTCCCTTTGGGGGAACCTCTCCTTTAGTCACCGTATTCAGTAAGTCACTACGGCAACAATGCGCGCAAACGCAAGCGGGTTCCTTCCCAGCCATAGAAATCGACGAGCGTTACTGCAAATCGGGCTACCATGGCGTAAGCTGGACTGAGCTCCAGTGAATCACGGCGCATGGCGCGAAAGGCAGTAATGTGACGAGTCG
>Ga0302323_100004763_pt1 | contig 11072 bp, 10 predicted proteins | sample Fen_T0_3_FD_201950 | JGI IMG/M metagenome (GOLD analysis project Ga0302323, IMG submission 201950) | Peat permafrost microbial communities from Stordalen Mire near Abisko, Sweden - Fen_T0_3 | ecosystem: Environmental > Terrestrial > Soil > Wetlands > Permafrost | place: Sweden: Abisko... | reverse complement strand
CAGAAAAATTGCGCGAGGAGCTGCAACGGCTCAAATCGGTCGAGCGGCCCGCCGTGATCAACGCGATCGCCGAAGCGCGCGCCCAGGGCGACCTGTCGGAAAACGCCGAATACGACGCTGCCAAGGACAAGCAGGGTTTCATCGAAGGCCGTATTGCGGAACTGGAAAGCAAGCTGTCGGTCGCGCAGATCATCGACCCGAAATCCCTGATCAATGAAGACCGTGTGGTGTTTGCCGCCACCGTCGAGCTCGAAGAAGTCCATTCCGGCGAGAAGGTCATCTATCAGATCGTCGGCGACGACGAGGGCGACATCAAGGCCGGCAAGATCACCATCAGCTCGCCGATCGCGCGCGCCCTGATCGGCAAGAGCGAGGGTGATGTGGCGATCGTCAAGGCGCCCAGCGGCGACCGCGAGTACGAGGTCCTGGAAATCCGCTTCATCTGAGTTTTACATGGCCATGCAACCCGGTCAGGACCTCGCGGTACCAGTGCGGATGAAATGGCCGCAAGCCGTGCATGCGCTGGCGCTGACGGCATGGGCTGGCGCGCTCTGGACCGTAGGCTACGTGGTGGCCCCGGTGCTGTTCGCAACCCTGGACAAGATTAGCGCCGGCAACGTGGCGGCCAGACTGTTTTCGCTGGTCACCTGGATCGGCGTGGTGTGCGCGTTAATCCTGATTGTCCTGCGCGGCTGGGTCCTGCCGGGCGCGCGTGACTGGGCGCTCTGGGCAGTGGTGCTAATGCTGGCCCTGGCCGTGGCGGGGCACTGGGGCATAGTGCCCTTGCTCGCCGACTTGCGCGCCAAGGCCGCGCCACTGCCTGTGATGGAAAGCGCGGAGCGCGGCGCGTTCGCGCTCTGGCACGGCGTGTCCGCCGTGCTTTACCTGATTCAAAGCCTGCTGGCGGCCGCTCTGGTGCTGCCGCGCAAATAAGGCCTGGGCGGGCCGCGGCGGCTGGTGTCAGCCCGATGGGGGGTCAGTCGTCGCGCCGGGTGCCGCCTCTGGGTGCCCTGACGACGGCCTTGCCCGGGGCGCGGAACGGCGTCTTGCCGGTTCTGCGGGGTGCAGCCCGGGCCGGCGTGCGAGAGGGCGATTTGGCGGGCGCACGCGGCTTGCGCACCGCGGGCGTGCCGGTCCTGACCGCGGTTTGGCCGCTCAGCTGTTTTTTGGTCTTGCGCGGGCCGCGCGGTTTGCGCGGCTTGGCCGGTTCGGCGGCCTCCGCCGGTTTGGCGCGAAATACCACCAGGAGCTTGCCGATATTCTGGACCGGCGCGGCGAGCAGTTCGGTGCAAATGCTGGTCAGCATGGCGGCACGGGCATCGCGGTCGTCGCCAAGAACGCGTATCTTGATGAGTTCGTGGATGTTCAGGGCCAGATGGATTTCGCGCATCACGGCGGGCGTGAGGCCGGCATCGCCGATCATGACCACCGGGTCCAGGTGGTGGGCGCGTGCCTTCAGGGCTTTGCGTTCTGCGGGGGATAATTCGATCATGGCACTTTTTCTCTAGGTTGAAGACGGATTTTACGATGGAACGCAAACCCCGCGGTCATACCAAGCCCACGCGCAGCAATTCCAGCAATCGCTGGATGCACGAACACGTGACCGATCAATACGTCCAGGAGGCGAAAAAGCTCGGCTATCGCTCGCGCTCGGCGTTCAAGATTCTCGAAATCGACGAAAAGTGCAAGCTCTTCAAACGCGGCATGACGGTAGTCGATCTGGGCGCCGCTCCCGGTGGCTGGTCGCAGATGGCGGCGCCGCGGGTGGCTGCGGTGAGCGGCGCCAGCGCGGCCAAGCTGGAGGCCAAGACAGAGGCCAAAGGCAGCAAATCGGGCCGGGTCATAGCAATCGATCTGCTGGAAATGACCGGCTTGGCCGGGGTCGAGTTCGTCCAGGCGGATTTTTCGACCGAGGAAGGCCTGGCGTTGGTCACCCAGGCCCTGGGCAAAGACCACAAAGCCGACCTTGTAATGTCCGACATGTCCCCCAATATCTCCGGCATAGGTATCTCCGATCAGGCTAAGTCCATGTATTTATGCGAATTAGCCCTCGACTTCGCGGCAAGTTTTCTGACTCCAAACGGGGTTTTTGTGGTCAAAGCCTTTCAGGGGGTGGGTTTTACCGAGTTTTTTCAATCGATGAAGCAGACCTTTACCGAGCTAAAGTCGGTCAAGCCCAAAGCCTCGCGCGACCGCAGCACGGAAGTGTATCTGGTGGGACGCGGCTTGAAGGCCGCATCCACCCGGAACGGGTAAAGCGTATACAATTCCGGTAGAAGAGGAATGGATTTTCAAGCGGTGCCCGGCTGACGGGTACTGACCGGCCCGTCTGGGCCTTAAGGAGTGGCTGTGAACAACACGTTTTCCAAGATTGCGGTTTGGCTGGTGATTGCCCTGGTGCTGTTCACCGTATTCAAGCAGTTCGGCGGCGCCACCACCGGGGCCGCGGCGCCGGTCAGCTACTCCGAATTCCTCGACCAGCTCAAGGCCGGGCAGATCAAGAGCGTGGTCATTGACGATCGCTCGGTGACCGCGGTCACCGCCGACGACAAGAAGATTCGCGCCAACATGTTCGTCGGCATGGATCGCGGCCTGATCGGCGACCTGATCAAGTACAACGTCAAATTCGATGTGCGCGTCGAGGAGGAAAAGCCGCTGCTCTGGCAACTCTTCATCTCCTGGTTCCCGATGCTGCTGCTGATCGGCGTGTGGGTGTTCTTCATGCGCCAGATGCAAGGCGGCGGGCGCGGCGGCGCGTTCTCGTTTGGCAAGAGCAAGGCGCGCATGTTGGATGACGCCAACAACAACGTCACGTTTGCCGACGTCGCCGGTTGCGACGAGGCCAAGGAAGAAGTCTCCGAACTGGTCGATTTCCTGAAAGACCCGACCCGCTTCCAGAAACTCGGCGGCCGGATTCCGCGCGGCGTGCTGATGGTCGGCCCTCCCGGTACCGGCAAGACCCTGCTCGCGCGCGCCATCGCCGGCGAAGCGAAGGTGCCGTTTTTCACCATCTCCGGCTCCGATTTTGTGGAAATGTTCGTCGGCGTGGGCGCGGCCCGCGTGCGTGACATGTTCGAGAACGCCAAGAAGCATGCGCCCTGCATCGTGTTCATCGATGAAATCGACGCGGTCGGCCGCCATCGTGGCGCCGGCATGGGCGGCGGCAACGACGAGCGCGAGCAGACCCTGAACCAGATGCTGGTCGAGATGGACGGCTTCGAGGCCAACTCCGGCGTGATCGTGATCGCCGCCACCAACCGTCCCGACGTGCTCGACAAGGCGCTGCTGCGCCCCGGCCGTTTTGACCGTCAGGTGCACGTCTCGTTGCCCGACATCCGTGGCCGCGAGCAGGTGCTCAATGTCCACATGCGCAAGGTGCCGATCTCGCCCGACGTGCGTCCCGACATCATCGCCCGCGGCACTCCCGGGATGTCCGGCGCCGACCTGGCCAATCTGGTCAACGAAGCGGCCCTGTTCGCCGCGCGCCGCAACAAGCGCCTGGTCGACATGAGCGATTTTGAAGACGCCAAGGACAAGATCTACATGGGTCCGGAGCGCCGCTCGATGATCATGCGCGAGGAAGAGCGCCGCAACACCGCCTATCACGAGTCCGGCCACGCGGTGGTGGCCAAGCTCCTGCCCAAGGCCGATCCCGTGCACAAGGTCACGATCATGCCGCGTGGCTGGGCGCTGGGGCTGACCTGGCAACTGCCCGAACACGACAAGGTGAGCCGTTATCGGGAGAGCATGCTGGAGGAAATCTCCATCATGTTTGGCGGGCGTATCGCCGAAGAAGTGTTCATGGGCGAGATGTCCACCGGCGCTTCGAACGACTTCGAGCGGGCCACCAAGCTGGCGCGCGCCATGGTGACGCGCTACGGCATGAGCGATGCCCTGGGCACGATGGTCTATGTCGACAGCGAGGAGGACGGCTATATGGGCCGGATGGCCTCGAAGACGGTGTCGGAAGCGACCCAGCAAAAGGTCGATGGCGAGATTCGCCGCATCCTCGACGAGCAGTACGCCCTGGCGCGCCGCCTGATCGAAGCGAACCGCGACAAGGTCGAAGCGATGACCAAGGCCCTGCTGGAGTGGGAAACCATCGACGCCGACCAGGTCAACGACATCATGGCCGGGCTGCCGCCGCGTCCGCCCAAGGCCGCGCCGCCGCAGACTCCGCCGCCGCCGCGCGACAATCCGCCGAGCGCGGCGCCGGCCACGCCCGCGCCCACCCACTGAGCGCAAGCGTGTCTGGCCTGACGCCAAGAGGGCATCCTCTTGGCGTTTTGCTTTTGCGCTGAACCGCTGTGCAGATGCTGATGCAAGAACTCCAGGCCGGCCCCTACACTTTGCCCCTGGCGCGCCCCTTGATCATGGGCGTGGTCAACGTCACGCCCGATTCGTTTTCCGACGGCGGACGGTTCCTCGAGGCCGGCGCCGCCATCGAGCAGGCCCGGCGCCTGGTCGGGGAGGGCGCGGACATCCTGGACATCGGGGGGGAATCCTCGCGCCCCGGCGCGGCGCCGGTTCCTCTCGAAGAAGAACTGCGCCGCGTCATGCCGGTGCTCGAAGCCTGCGTGGCCCTCGGCAAGCCGGTCTCGGTGGACACTTACAAGCCCGAGGTGATGCAGGCGGCCGCCGCTGAGGGCGCGGCCATGCTCAACGACATCTGGGGCTTTCGCCTCGACGGTGCGTTCGCGGCGGCATGCGCTGCCGCCGCCCGCGGGGTGGCGCTGTGCATCATGCACATGCAGCGCGATCCACAAAACATGCAGCGCGAACCCCAGTACACGGACGTGGTGGTCGAGGTGGGCGAGTTCCTGCGCGGACGGGTTGCCGCGTTCGAGGCGGCCGGCGTGCCACGCCGCCAGCTGGTGATCGACCCGGGCTTCGGCTTCGGCAAGACTGTAAAGCACAACCTGCAACTGCTGCGGGGCCTGCCGCGGCTGGCCGCGCCCGGCCTGCCCGTGCTGGCCGGCCTGTCGCGCAAATCGACCATAGGCGCGCTCACCGGGCGTCCGCCCGACGAACGCATGGCCGGCAGCGTGGCCGCCGCCCTGATCGCCGCGCAAAACGGTGCGACAATCCTGCGCGTGCACGATGTGGCCGCCACCCGCGACGCCCTCGCGGTATGGACCGCCTACCAACAGACAGAAAAGACATGAGCAGAACCTATTTCGGCACCGACGGCGTGCGCGGCAAGGTGGGCGAGAGCCCGATCACTCCCGACTTCGTGCTGCGCCTGGGATATGCGGCCGGCCGCGTGCTGGTCCAGCATTCCGCGGTCAAGAGCGCCGAGCGCGAGCGTCCGGCGGTGTTGATCGGCAAGGACACCCGGGTCTCCGGCTACATGCTGGAGGCCGCGCTGGAGTCGGGCTTTGCCGCCGCCGGCGTCGACGTGATGCTGGTCGGCCCGATGCCGACCCCGGCCGTCGCCTACCTGACTCGCGCGGTGCGCGCCCAGGCCGGGGTAGTGATCAGCGCATCGCACAACCCCTATGAAGACAACGGCATCAAGTTCTTCTCCGCCGCCGGGGAGAAGCTGCCTGACGCGGTCGAACAGGCCATCGAGGCCGAACTGGAAAAGCCCATGGGCTGCGCCGATTCGGCGCACCTGGGCAAGGCGCGCCGCCTGGACGACGCGCGCGGCCGCTATATCGAATTCTGCAAAAGCACCTTCCCCAACGAGCTCGATTTGCGCGGCCTGAAAATCGTGGTTGATTGCGCGCACGGGGCCGCGTATCAGATCGCGCCGATGGTTTTTCACGAGCTCGGCGCGGACGTCTTTTCGATCGGCAACCATCCGAACGGACGCAATATCAACGAGGGGGTAGGCGCGACCCACCCGAAGGCGCTGGCCGACGCGGTGCGCCAGCATGGCGCCCACCTGGGCATCGCACTGGATGGCGATGCCGACCGCCTGGTGATGGCCGATGCCGATGGCCGCACCTACGACGGCGACGAGTTGCTCTACATGATCGTCAAGGAGCGCGCCGCGCGCGGCCCGGTGGCGGGCGTGGCCGGTACCCTGATGACCAACCTGGCGTTCGAGCAGGCGATGGCGCGCCTGGCGATTCCCTTCGCCCGCGCCAAGGTCGGTGACCGCTATGTGCTGGAACTGCTGAGCGAAAAGCGCTGGCTGTACGGCGGCGAGAACTCCGGCCACATCCTCTGCCTGGACTGCCACACCACCGGCGACGGCATCATTTCCGCCTTGCAGGTGCTGTCCGCCTTGCGCAAGTCGGGCCAGACCCTCAAGCAGGCGGGCAGCGAACTGCAACTCTACCCCCAGGTGCTGAAAAACGTCCGGCTGGCGGACCGCAATGGCTGGCAGTCCAACGCCCGCCTGAGCGATGCCTGCAAGGCCGCCGAGACGCGCCTGGCCGGGCGGGGACGGGTGCTGCTGCGCCCTTCCGGGACCGAGCCGGTACTGCGGGTCATGGTCGAGGGGGAAGACGCGGACCTGGTCCGTTCCCTGGCCGAAGAGATCGCCGCCACCGCTGTCCAGGCGTAGCCGGACGGGTGGTCGGGATAGTCCGTACCACGGGCAGGGTTGTATGCGTCGCAGCGCGGGGTTAGAATCCGACTAAATTGATCGGGAATCCGGATCGGGCTATGCTGTGCATTAGCGGTCGGTTTCTCCGGGCATTCCAGGTTTCCAACCACTCCAGGCCATTGCCATGTTTGCGCATCTCCGGGAAGACATACAAAGCGTTTTCGACCGTGACCCCGCCGCCCGCTCGGTGTGGGAGGTCGTGACCTGTTATCCCGGCTTCCATGCGCTGGTGCTGCATCGCTTTGCCCACTGGTTCTGGGAGCATGGCTTCAAGTGGCTGGGGCGCTTTACGTCGCACGTGGCGCGCTGGCTGACCGGCATCGAAATCCACCCGGGCGCGACCATAGGCAGGCGCTTTTTCATCGACCACGGGATGGGCGTGGTGATCGGCGAAACCGCCGAGATCGGTGACGACGTCACCCTCTACCATGGCGTCACCCTGGGCGGCACCTCGTGGAACAAGGGCAAGCGCCATCCGACCCTGGAGGACGGCGTGGTGGTGGGCGCCGGCGCCAAGGTGCTGGGGCCGATCACCATGCATGCCGGGGCCAAGATCGGTTCCAATGCGGTGGTGGTCAAAGATGTTCCCGCCGGGGCGACGGCAGTCGGCATCCCGGCGCGCATCATCGAGGACGAAGGTGCGCAAAAGCGCGAGGCGCATGCAGCCAAGCTGGGCTTTTCGGCTTACGCGCTCAGCGGCGGCGACAACGACCCGTTGTCAGTGGCCCTGAACGGCCTGCTCGACCATGGCGCGGCCACCGACCATGTCCTGGCCGGCCTGCTGGCGCGCATCGAGCAACTTGAATCTCATCTGAAAGCGCGTGAAGCCGAAGAAGTCAGCGAAGACAACGTGGTGGCGCATGCCTTCGGCGAGCGCTCCAAGAACGTTGCGAACGGCTAGGGCGGGCAGAGTGGACCATACCTGAGTGGCGCCATCCGGGGCGCTAGTGGCCTATTGGGCCGGCGGCGGTTCGCCCGGGCCGAACCCGGAGGCCTTTTCTGTTTGTAGTTCCGGCTGCACCTGCTGCGGCGCTCGCTGCCGAGCGCGTCTGCGCGCCGCATGCTCGCGCCGCTTGCCAGCCTGCTTGTTTAGCACATAAAGCAGCACTGCGCAGGGAAGCAGACCGTAGAACAGGAAGGTCAGCGCCCCGGCGACCAGACTTTTTTCGGTGATCGCCATCATGAATGCCACCCACAGCCAGCCGATGGCGATCATGTGCATAGGGCCGCGCGCCTAATCGAACAGGTTGAGCAGGGCATCCAAGCCATTGTGGCTGATGCTGTAACGCGCCTGCGCGCGCACCACCGGCTTGGCCCGGTAGGCCACTGAAATGCCGGCCGCAGCCATCATTTTCAGGTCATTCGCGCCGTCGCCGATCGCGATCGCCTGGCCGGTGGCGCAGCCGAGCAGGGCGCAGGTGTCGCGCAGCCTTTGCGCCTTGGCGTCGGCGTCGATGATCGGGCCTTCGACCACGCCGGTAAGCCGGCCATCGGCGATGCCCAGGGTATTGGAGGCGGTGTAGTCGATGCCCACACGGGCCTTGAGGCGGTCGGTGAAAAAGGTGAAGCCGCCCGATACCAGCAGGGTTTTCAGCCCCGCTGCCTTGAAGCCGGCCAGCATTTGCTCGGCGCCCGGCGAGAGCCGCAGGCGCTCCCTGTAGACACGTTCGAGCGCGCCTACCTCCAATCCGCGTAGCAAGGCGACGCGGCGCGTCAGGCTCTCGCGGAAGTCGATTTCGCCGCGCATCGCCGCTTCCGTGATGGCGGCCACTTCGGGCTTGAGACCCTGCATGTCGGCGATCTCGTCGATGCATTCGATGGTGATCAGGGTCGAGTCCATGTCCATCACCGCCAGGTGCATGTCGGCGAGGGCGAGCGGGCGTTCGACAAAGGCGCAATCGACCCGGGCCTGCTCGCACAAGCTGGCGATCGGCCCGCGGCGCGGCGCGGCCGGCAGGCCGGACAGGCGTGCCAGACGCATGCCGTGGCGTTCGACCCGCGCCGCCCCGGCCAATTGCGCGGCGCGTTCTATGAGGGCGGTGGTGAGCCAGCGCCCCTGGATGACGATGCTGTGCACGGCGTTATTTGGCGCGTTCGGCCCAGCGCTGGGCTTCGCCGGGATTCGGCCGCAGACCGAGCTCGCCGCGAGCATAGGCCTGGGCCAGGCGCAGGGCGGCTTCCTTCACGCCGGCCTCGCCGGCCTTGCGGTACAGCGCCACCGCGCGGGCGGCATCGGCCCGCCGGCCCATGCCGAGTTCGAATATGGTGGCCGCCTCCTGCTGCGCGATCGGCAGGCCAGCGTCGGCGGCGCGCAAGATCCAGTCGGCGGCGGTAGGCAGGTCGCGGGTTACGCCCACGCCGGTGGAGACCAGCTGGCCATAGAAGTACTGGGCATTGGGCAGGCCCTGCTGGGCCGCGGCGAGAAACAACTGCGCCGCCTTGACCGTATTTTTATCCACCACGGCGCCTTCCAGGTAAAAGCGACCTAGCTGTGCCTGGGCGCGGGCGTAGCCCTGGTCCGCGGACTTGTTGAGCCAGGCGAGCATCCCCACGGCGTCGGGCGCCTGACCGCGTCCCTGGCCCAGCATCAGGGCGAGGTTGTACTGGGCGATCGCATAGCCGGCCTCGGCAGCCTGGGCATAAAACTTTTGCGCCATCGGGTAGTCCTGCTCGACGCCCCGGCCGTCGTAGTACAGCGCGCCCAGGTTGTTCAGGGCCAGGAGATGATTTTTCTCCGCCGCGCGGCCGTAATAGCGCGCCGCGGCGGCGAAGTCGGGGGTCCCGCATGCCGTCGATTCGTAGGCCAGGGCCAGTTGCGCGGCGCTGTCGGCGTCGCCATCGTCGGCACGCGCCTGGATGGCCGTGCGCTGCGCGCTATCGCAAGGAACCGGCTGCCCGCCGGTCGCGCCCGCGGAACTGGCAGCGGCGCCGGCCCGCAGCGCGGCGAGCGCGGCCCTGGCCTCGGCATGACCCTTGGCCGCCGATTGTGTGTACCAATAGACGGCGCGACTGGGGTCGGCAGGGCGGCCCAGGCCGCCTTCGTACATCTTGCCGACGTAGAACTGCGCGTATGCATCGCCTTTCTGTGCTTGGCCTTCCAGGGCGCGCCAGGCACGCTCCCAGTCGCCCTGGTTGTAGGCATCGATGCCAGCGCCGGCGAAGACCGGCGTTCCCATGCAAAGTGCCGCGAGCAGAATCATCCGCCCAAGCAGGCGCGTAGGCGCATTGCGTGCTGTTACAGCGTAGAAGGTGCGTAAGTGCATCGGTAGCATCGGGGCCGGCAATTGGGTGTGCAGACGCATTTTAGCGAGAAACATGCGGTCTATGAGAGGGACGTCGCGCGGGCGCCTACTGTGAACTGGCGGAATCTGGGAGGGGCGCCGGCAGCCAGCGTGCCAAGGCTTCGCCCAGCTTGGCCGAGGTAAAGGGCTTGGCGACGTAGTCATCCATCCCGTGCATCAGGCACAGTTCCCGGTCGCTGTCCATCGCATTGGCGGTCATGGCGATGATCGGCAGGCGCGCCGTGCCGCCCTCGCGTTCGCGCCGCCGGATCGCCTCGGTCGCCTGGAATCCGTCCATTTCCGGCATCTGGCAGTCCATCAGCACGGCGTCGAAATGCTCGCCGGCGGTCCGCTCCACGGCTTCGCGGCCGTTGTGCGCCACCTGCGATTGCACGCCCAGGCGTTTCAGGATTTGCTGTGCCAGCACCTGGTTGATCTGGTTGTCCTCGGCGATCAGCACGCGGCCGGCGAGCTGCGCGGGACCCGGCCCGTTCGTTGGGGGCTCATGCACTTGCCGCGATGGGGTGGCAAGCTGGAAGGGCAGCCGCACGCTGAAGGTCGAGCCCTTGCCGAAGGTGCTTTCGACCTCGATGGTGCCGCCCATCGCCTGCACCAGCTGGCGGGTGATCGACAAGCCCAGGCCGGTGCCGCCGTAGCGCCGGGTGGTCGAATTGTCGGCCTGCGAGAAGGGCTCGAATACCCGGGCGAGGGATTTCGACTCGATGCCGATGCCAGTGTCGCTGACCACCAGGATCAGCTCGATCTGTTCGTCATCGGCCAGAGGCGCGGCCCAGACCCGCATATGGACCTCGCCCTGGCCGGTGAACTTGACGGCGTTGCCGGCCAGGTTGATCAGGATCTGGCGCAGGCGGGTGGGGTCGCCGAGCAGCACCGAGGGCGTGGCCGGGTCCACTTCGCAACTCAGCGTCACACCCTTGGCGGAGGCGCGGCCGAGCAGCAACTGGGTCACTTCACTGGCCAGGACCCGGGGCGCGAAAGGGGTGGTCTCCAGGTCGAGATGTCCGGACTCGATTTTCGAGAAATCCAGGATGTCGTTGATGATCGCCAGCAGCGAATGTCCGGACTTGTGCGCGATCTCGGCGAACTCGCGCTGCTCCGGTGCCAGCTTGGTGCCCAGCAGCAACTCGATCATGCCCAGGATGCCGTTCATCGGCGTGCGTATCTCGTGGCTCACCTTGGCCAGAAACTGGTTCTTGGCTTCGTTGGCGGCCTCG
>Ga0302323_100004762_pt1 | contig 11073 bp, 10 predicted proteins | sample Fen_T0_3_FD_201950 | JGI IMG/M metagenome (GOLD analysis project Ga0302323, IMG submission 201950) | Peat permafrost microbial communities from Stordalen Mire near Abisko, Sweden - Fen_T0_3 | ecosystem: Environmental > Terrestrial > Soil > Wetlands > Permafrost | place: Sweden: Abisko... | reverse complement strand
ACCAAGTCCGACGATGGCGCGCGGTTGTCGATGCTGGTGCTGCACGACGACGCCAAGCGCGAGTACGCCTACGGCCCGGCGAAGGGACTGCCGGCGACCAAGGTCGGCACGTTCACGCAGGCGCTGTACGACGAGGCAACGAAGAAGGGCTGGATCGTCATCAGCATGAAGGACGACTGGAAGAAGATTTTCGCGTTCGATTAGGGCTTGCATGGACACGACAACGAAACAAGGAATGAATTGAAAATCATCAGATCCGGAATTCTTCTGGCCGGAGCAGCAACGTTGCTCGCCCTCGGGGCGTGCAATCAGGCAAAGGACGCAACGCCCGCCGACCTGGCTTCCAGAGGCCCGGCCGCAGCAACGGTCAACGGGGTGGCGATCAGCCAACGAACCGTCGACATGCTTGCCAAGCAGGCCGTCGGGCCAGGCCGTCCCGATACGCCGGAATCCAGGAAGACCATCATCGACCAGTTGGCGCTGCAAATGGTGGCGGCGGAAGAGGCGGTCAAGAAGGGCCTCGACAAGAACCCCGAGGTTGCGGAACAGATCGATGCGATGAAGCAATCCGTTCTGGCCAAGGCCTATGTGCAGGACTTCATCAAGAACAGTCCGGTCACCGATGAAGCGGTGAAGGCCGAATACGACCGCATCAAGGCGACGATCACCGGTAACGAGTACAAGGCGCGCCACATCCTGGTGGAGAAGGAAAGCGAAGCCAAGGACATCATCGCCAGACTCAAGAAGGAACCGGGGGCTTTTGCCAAACTGGCGATGGAAAAATCGAAGGATCAAGGCTCCAAGGCCAAAGGCGGGGATCTTGGGTGGTTCGATTTGAGCAGGATGGTGCCGGAGTTCGGCGCTGCCGTGAGCAAGCTCGACAAGGGCAAGTTTACCCAGGAGCCGGTCAAGACCCAGTTCGGCTTTCACGTCATCCTGCTGGAAGACTCCAAGCCGATCGAGGCGCCTCCGCTGGAAGAGGTCAAGCCCCAGCTCGCGCAACAGCTGCAGCAGCAAAACTTGAAGAAGCAACTGGATGCGCTCAGGGCCAGCGCCAAGATCGAGCTCGTCGGCGCTTTGGCGCCAGCGCCAACCCCGGCCCAGGCAGCACCAACGGCAAAGTAAGTGGCGGGGGAATCCTCGAGAACGATCGAAAAGGGAGCAGTTCAGTGTTGGGCTTCGAACTCGATTTCTGGGACTACGCGACCTTTGCGACGGCGGCGCTGGCCGGCATTGCGGTGATCCTGACCTACATCTGGATCGCGGGCTTGCCGGGGCGTATCGCCATCGCCCGCAAGCACCCGGATGCCGAAGCAGTCAGGCTGATGGGTTGGGCCGGGTTGCTGCCGACCGTTCTGCCGTGGATCCAGGCGTTTATCTGGGCCTTCAAGCCCACCGACATCGTCGACATCCGCCGTTTCCCGAAGGAAGAGGCCCGGGCCGTCGACGACGACATCGCGCGTCTCGAGGCCAATCCACGCAAATACGGCAGGCACGCGGAGGCGGCCGATTCTGCGATACCACCGGGCGATGCGCCGCCGCCAGCGCCCAACAACGCCACGAAAACTTGACCGGGACACGGAGTGCTCCTGGGATTTGTCCTGCTGTTCGGCTACGCCTTCATCGTATGGCTGGTCTTCTTCAAGTTTCGTTGGCTCAAGTTCAGCATCGCCTGGGGTTTCTTCTCCACCTTTTTCGCGTTGCACCTGCTGATCATCTTCCTGATCGGCCTGCGCTTCGTCACGCCGCTGGCGACCGAGGCCCGTGTCATCCAGCACACCATCCAGCTCATTCCACGACTGCCGGAGCCCACGCTGGTCACCGCGGTGCTGGTGCAGCCGAACGTGCCGGTGAAGAAAGGGCAGCCGCTATTCCAGTTCGACCGCCGCTCCTACGACTACAAGGTCCGGCAGCTCGAGGCGCAACTCGCGAAGTCGAAGCAGGACGTGCTCGTGCTGAAGGCCGACACTGCGATCAACACGCAGAAGATCGCGAAACTGAAGGCCGATCGCGAATACGCGACCTACCAGCTGAAGCTTTCAACTGATCTCGCCAAGCAGGGCGCCGGTCCGGAAGAGGACCAGCAGAAATGGGCGGCGCAGGTCGCCGCCAACGAGGCGGCCATCAAGGAGGCGCAGGCCGAAGAGACGCGCGCGCGGCTTCGCTACACGTCCGACATTGGTGGCGTCAACACCACCGTGGCCGCGGTTCAGGCGGAACTCGACCAGGCGCGTTTTTACCTCGATAACACGCTGCTGGTGGCGCCGGAGGACGGCTACATCATCAATCTGCAGGTCCGGCCGGGTATGGTATCCGGCGACATCCGGTACGGCGCCATTGCGTCGTTCATCGTCGATGCCGACCGCTATCTGCTTGCCAATTATTTTCAGGAGAACCTGAAGTACGTGAAGCCCGGACAGGCGGTTGAGATTGCTCTCGACCTGTATCCGGGCCAGATCTTTCCGGGCAGGGTCGAAGCCATCTGGCAGGGCAGCGGTGCCGGGCAGATGCTGCCGAGCGGCACGCTGCCGAGCTTCAACTATGTGCCGACCGAGATCCCGCAAGGGCAATTCGCCGTGGCGATCCGTCTCGATGACGCCGAGCAGTCGAAGTTTCCCATCGGCACCCAGGGCCGGGCGGCGATCTACACGAATCCGAAGAGCGCCTTCGTGGTCCTGCGCAAGATCGGGATCAGGGGCTACACATGGTTCAACTGGATCTATCCGTTCTCCGGCTGACGCGCGCTGCGCTCGTCGTCGCCGTCGCGGCGCTTGCCGGCTGTGCACTGAAGGTGCCGCCGACACACGACGAGGTCATCGTTCAGGCGCTACCGGCGACGACTCGCATTCCGCCGGCGTGGCAGGCGGCGGCAGCGACGGGCCCGGTCGTCGACGACTGGCTTAAATCGTTCAACGATCCGGCGCTGGACGCGCTCGTGGCCGAGGCCATCGCCAACAATCTCGACCTGCGCATTGCCGCCGCCAAGGTTGCCGTTGCGCAGCAAACGGTGATCGTGGTGGGCGCGCAACTCCTGCCGCAGGTCGGCGCGGTGCTGGGGGCGAGAGCGACGCGGGACGAGGATCACAGCGGCACCTCCGACAGCACGGTTGCGTATGCAGGCGTCGCGTGGGAGATCGACGTATGGGGACGGCTGCGCGCGCAACGTGCAGCGGCCGAGGCGGGTTACGAGGCCACGGCGCTGGACTACGCCTACGCTCGCCAGTCGATCGCGGCGACGACGGCGAAACTCTGGTACCTCACCATCGAGACGCGTCGGCTGGTGGCCTTGGCCGAGCAGGCGGTCGTGGTCTACCGCCAGCTGCTGACGCTGGTGCAAATCCGACGTTCCGCGGGCAAGGACTCCGATCTCGACGTGGTGGATGTCCGGGCGAAGCTGGAGACGGCGCAAAGCGAGGTCGATCGGGCTCGGGAGCAGTACTACGAGGCACGACGTGCCCTTGAAGTGTTGCTCGGACGTTATCCCGCAGCCGAGATCGACGTGGCGGTCACGTACCCGGCATTGCCGGCGCTGGTCGGCACCGGCGTGCCGTCCGCTCTGCTCGAACACCGGCCCGACATCGTGGCGGCCGAGCGCGAGGTCCATGCAGCGTTCCGCAACGAAGAGGCGGCAGAGCTTGCGCTGTTGCCCGAGTTTTCGTTTTCGCTCGTCGGCGGGAGGCTGGGCGACCAGGTGCTGACACTGTTGCGACTCAACCCCTGGCTCGCCTCGGCCGGCATAGGTGTCTCGATCCCGATCTACGAAGGTGGCGCACTGCGCGCGAAGGTGGCGATCGCCACCGCGCAGCAGGAACAGGCCGTGGCACGCTACGGTGCCGTCGCGCTGCGCGCATTCCGCGAAGTCGAGACAAGCCTCGCCAACGAGCGCCTGCTCGCGCTGCAGCTGCCGCTGGACCAGATGGCACTCGACGACCGGACGGAAGCCGTGCGGATTGCGACCGTGCAATACAAAGCGGGCCGGCGGGATCTGCTCTGGGTCGCCCAGCTCCAGACTGCCGCACTTTCCACCGAAGCCGACCTCATCAAGCTGCAGAGCGCGCAGCGCGTCAATCGGGTGCGGTTGCATCAGGTACTCGGCGGCAGCTTCGATGCAGCCCCCGCGACGCCATTGCAGCGGGTCGACTGAATGCGAGTGCAAGTGTTCAAGCTGACGAATTCTATGCCCGCTCCCACGCTCGCTTCCTTCGCTGCCCCCGGAGCGCGTGCTTCAGCCCCTTGCGGCGGTCCGACGGTATCGAGATGAAAGCCTTCCTGCGTCAGCTTAGGTTCCTGGGTGTCTATGGCACGCTCGGTGTCTTGCTGACGCTCGTCGTTGGTCTCGGCGTTCACCTTGCTAAGAGCCCAGCATTGATGCCATGGCATCTCGCGCCGCTCGCTGCCGAGTTCCGCGCCGCGGATGCCTCGACCATCAGATCGCTAAACGACTATCGCACACTCGAAACACGGCTGATGGCCGAACTCGACGCCGAGGTCTATGCAAAGGTGCCGGCGGACGAGCGCAGCCCAATCAACCGTTACTTCGCCGGGAGTCTCGCCGATGCGCGACAACGAAAGCCCGACTGGAACCTGACCTTTGAGCTTCCAGTAGCCAATCCGAAGGGCGCCGTGCTCATGCTCCACGGGCTCACCGATTCGCCGTATTCGATGCGCGCGTTGGCGGAACTGTTCTCGGCGCGCGGCTGGTATGTCGTGGGCCTGCGCCTTCCCGGTCATGGCACCGCGCCCGCAGCGCTTACGGATGTGACCTTTGAAGACTGGGCTGCCGCCGTGCGGATGGCCGCGAAGGACCTGCGCGCGAAAGCGGGCACCGACGTGCCGTTTGTGATCGCCGGTTATTCATGCGGCGCTGCTCTCGCGGTGGAGTACGCATTGGCGACGCTGGAGGGCGAGCCGCTGCCGCACGCCGCGGGACTGGTGTTGTTGTCGCCAGCGATCGGCGTGTCACCGGTCGCCGCGCTCGCCGTGTGGCCCGCTCGTATCGCGCACTGGACCGGGTTGCACAAACTCGAGTGGACCGATACTTCACCTGAATTCGATCCGTACAAGTACAACGGCTTCACCGTCAACGCCGCCGAGCAGATGTATCGGGTTACACAGCGCATCCGCGAACATATCGACACGCTGTACAAGCCGGGTGGCGTTGCCGGCATGCCGCCGATACTGGCGTTCCAATCGGCCGCCGACGCGACCGTGTCGGCTCCAGCCGTGGTCAATGCGTTCTTCGACAAGCTCGCGCCGGAAGGCCACGCGCTGGTGGCGTTCGACATCAATCGCGACGCCATAATCGATCCGCTGCTGACCCCGACCGCGAGGAACGCGGGCCACAACCTGCTCGAGGGTCCGCCGTTGCCGTTCGACCTGACCGTGATCATGAACGGCGATGCGCGAGCGCTGGGGCAGCGCGCAGCGGTGGTCGCCCGTCACCGCGCCGCGGGAAGCGTGACGCTGGACGAAAGCCCGACCGGTATGTCGTGGCCGCTCGATGTTTATTCTCTCGCGCACGTCGCCCTCCCGTTTCGTCCCGACGACCCTGTCTACGGAAATACGCCGCCGGCACGTTTGGACTTCATGTTCCTGGGCAAGATCGAACTCTTCGGCGAGCGCGGCGTCCTGGTCGTGCCTCCAGGCGACTTCGCGCGCTTGCGCCACAACCCATTCTTTTCCTACGTCGAATCGCGTCTCGGCGACTTTCTGGCCGCACGCGAACGCTGAGATGAACCGGTAGAATCCACCCTCGCGACAGGTTGGCTCCTGACTTATGACTCCGATACGCGCCCCATTGCTGTTGATCGCTGTCCTGGTCCTCGCGCTCGGCGGTTGCGCGACGCGCCCGGTCAACCCTCCGATCACCCACGTCGACCCGAATACGGGATACCGGTTCGAGGTGCGTCAGGCCCGCATGACCGACAAGGACGACCTGATCATCCTCGCCTTTTCCGGTGGCGGTACACGCGCGGCCGCGTTTTCCTATGGCGTGTTGGAGTTTCTGCGGCGCACCGAGGTGGTCGATTCGAAAGGCAGGAAGGTTCGGTTGCTCGACGAGGTCGATGTCATCACCGGTGTATCAGGCGGCAGCTTCACGGCGCTGGCCTACGGCCTGTACGGGGACAAGCTGTTCGCCGACTACGAGCAACGCTTCCTGAAGCGCGACGTGGAGGGCGAGATCGCCGCCCGCGCATTCAATCCGTTCAACTGGGGACGATTGTCGAGCACAGGCTGGGGGCGCTCGGAACTGGCGGCCGAGCTGTATGACGAGATCCTTTTCAATGGTGCCACTTATGCGGATCTCGACCGCGGGAACGGGCCCTTTGTCGTCGCGTCAGCCACCGATATTGCGTCCGGCACCCGCTTCCTGTTCCATCAAACCCTGTTCGACTTGATCTGCTCCGACCTCGACGCCTTGCCATTGTCGCGTGCTGCCGCGGCCTCATCGGCCGTGCCGGTAGTGCTCTCGCCGGTGACGTTCAACAACTACAGCGGCACTTGTGATTTCGCGCTTCCCGGGTGGCTGAAGCCATTTGTGGATTCGGCCAATCCGCCACGTCCCGCGGCGCGGGCGATTGGTTCGGTCACGGATGCCAAGGATGCGTTCGGCGACAGCAGGCGTCGACCCTACATCCATCTCGTGGACGGTGGGGTCGCCGACAACGTGGCCATGCGCGGCGTGCTTGATTCGCTGGACCTGGTCGAGGCGATGGATGAGGCGGGATTGCCGACCCATCTCACCAATGCGCGCCGGATCATCGTGTTCGTGGTCAATTCGCTGTCCGAGCCGCCGACCCATTGGGACGCATCGGAGAACGCGCCGGGCGCTGTTCAGCTTCTGCTGAAGGCGACCGGCGTTCCGATCGACCACTACTCCCACGATTCAGTGGAGCTTCTGCAAGACATCGCGGCGCGGTGGCGTGACCGGCGCGAGATCCGGGAATCGGTCACGCTCAAGCCCGGTGCCAAGCCCGGAGTGGCCGAACTGTTGCGCGTACCGAATGCCCAGATCTATGCCATCGACGTGTCGTTTGCGGCGCTGAAGAATGAGTCGGAACGGGCCTACCTCAATGCCCAGCCCACGTCGTTCGTACTGCCCGCCGAGGCCGTTGATCGACTGCGGGCTGCAGCGGGGACTATTATCCTGGCGTCGCCGGAATTCCAGCGCCTGCTCAAGGATGTCGGTACCAGTTTGGTTGCCGTGCCGGTGGCGTCACCAGGTCCGGCGACAGCACAGTAATCAACCGCACGACGGCGGCCCGCAATCTGGCCGATTTCCAACCGAACGCTTCAGGAGGGCGCCAGGTGGCAGATGAAAAGCCGGTCGGGATGCGCGGGCGCAAGTACTTTGTGCTGTTCGCGCTGCTGTGCATCGCACTGGCAATCGAAACGGTGAATGTCCGGGGCGGCGAGCGATCTTTCTCCGACGTTTTCCGTATGGTGCTGGGTGTCGCGATCTGGTTCGTCGTGTTCAGGCGTCGGCGCGAGCGGGTCGCGATGGCGACGCTCCTTGTCGCGGCCGCGGCGCTCAATTGGAGACGTTACTTCGCCACAGAGAGCTTCGTTCACGCGCTGTCTCTTGCGGAACAGTTGGTGTTGGCGTTATTCCTGTGCGGCGCCGTTTATGTAATCCTGCGTGACCTGTTCGAATCGCCATCGCCGGGTGCCGAGAACGTGCTCGGCGCGATCTGCGGCTACCTCATCGCCTGCGATGCGTGGGCGCGCCTGAACGCAATCGCGTACCTGATGGTGCCCTCGTCCTATAGCATCGATCCTGGCGTTGCCGCACTTCTCCCCGATTGGCACGGCCGGGTCGCGTTGTTTACGTACTATGCCTTCTCGCAGGTGTTGATGCTTGGTTACTCGGACGTGACCCCGGTTCGCGCCCCCGCTACGACGTTGAGCCTGTTCGCCGCATTGTTCGGTGTGTTCTATACGGCCGTCGTGGTATCGCAGTTTGTCGGACTGGCGCAATCCACGAAGGGCAAAGGCCAGGCGGATGAGTGATGATGAAGACGGTTCAAAGTTGCTGGCGCTGGCCGGAAGCGGACTGGCGGTCGGCGCGCTGGCGGGATTGGTTGGAAGCGCGTTCAATTTCGCGCTCGTCGCCGCGGAGCGGTTCCGCGGGTCCCTGCTCGATTGGGCGCATAACTTTCCGGACGTTGGGTGGCTCGCACCGGTCTCGCTTGCCGCTGGTGCCGCCTTCGTCGCCCGATGGCTTGTCCGACGCTACGCGCCCGAAGCGTCCGGGAGTGGCGTGCAGCGTGTCGAGGCGATCCTCCGTGGCGGCGCAGGCAGGCTGAATCCTGCGGTACTACCCGTCAAGTTCGTGGGCGGTGTCTTGGCGCTCGGCGCGGGAATGGCACTCGGCCGCGAGGGACCAACAGTGCAGATGGCCGCCGCCATTGGCGAAGGCTGGGCGCGCCTGTTCAAACTGCGCCCGGGCGACCATCGAGCGCTCCTTGCCGCGGGTGCGGGCGCCGGGCTCGCCGCCGCGTTCAATGCACCACTTGCCGGCGCCATCTTCGTCTTCGAGGAGCTGCTCCGCCGATTCGAGTTGCGCGTCGCCGTCGCAACGCTTGCCGCGTGCAGCGGGGGTTTGGTGATCATGCGCATGCTGATCGGCGATCACCTGGTGTTCGCGGTGCCGCCCATCGTGGTCGACCTGTTCCCAGGCTATTTGATGTTCCTTGGGTTCGGTGTGGTCATGGGTGCACTGGGTGTGCTCTACGCCCGCATGGTCGTTGCTGGTCTGAATTTCGCCGAGCGCCTGCGGCGAGTTCCACCGGAGATGCAAGCGGCGGCCGTCGGTGCAGTCGTGGGATTGCTGGCATTCATCGCGCCGGACGCGATCGGGAGCGGCGAGTCGCAGGTGCAGTCGATGCTGGCCGGCGGCCATCCATTCGCGACCATCGGCACCCTGTTTGCGGTGCGCCTCGTCCTCGGGCCATTGTGTTACGCGCCAGGACTTCCGGGAGGCTTGTTCGCGCCATTGCTGGTCGTCGGAGCGGCCGCAGGGTTGTTGCTCGGCATGGGTGCCGAGTCCGTAGTCCCGGAACTGAAGACGCCGCTGGCGGCATTTGCTGCCGTCGGTATGGGCGCACTGTTCGTGGCAGTCGTTGGTGCGCCAGTGACCGGCATAGCGCTGGTCGTCGAAAAGACGGGCGCGACAACATTGTTCGTGCCTCTGCTCACTGCCTGCGCGAGTGCGCTCGCCGTACCCGCGTTGCTCGGCAGCCGGCCGATCTACGACACGCTTCGGGATCGCGACACGGCGCGGCGCGAACGGCTGCTTCCATGACTTTCAACGACCGCAGTGGAGGACCCGAACTGTAGGGTCAAGGTCGACTGCGGGCGAAGGCAACCTGCGCCCATGAAGAGACGGTCACCAACTCAATGAAATTTGCCGGGAAGCTGCACTTCGTGTCCTGCCGAAGCAATCAACTCGCACGGTCGGGTGTGCGGCCGGTCGTATGGCCTGCTTACTCAGAGGTATCACTCTCGGTTTGACGCAAAGCAAGGCCTGCTGGGCACTTCTCTGCGACATTTACTAGTCGTGGTCTTCTGAGGAGTCTTGGCAATGCATACGGCGAAGCGTTTTCGCAGTACCAGCCTCGCAACGTCAGTAGCCATGTTGGCGGACCCGTGAACTGGATCATCAACATCGCCATACTCGGCTTGATCATTGCCGGCTACCTCGCCAACCGCGAAGGCGCGTATTTTACGGAAAGGATGTTGACCGGTCTGCTGGTTCTGGGCGTGGGCGCCACGGTGCTGTACGGCATCCTCAAACTCAGGAAGATGCAAATGGATTACGACCTGCGCTGGCCATCCAAAGGCGAGAAGTAAGGCGACCGCGCCAAGTGGGAAAACGTCCCCGCGCAACCGGTGACGCAAGGTTCGTGCGAGGGCCGCATTCCTGCATCACAGCGGGAGCGGAGAGAGGACATCGTGTGGTGGATCAGTTATCGAGGTGAGGGCAAAACCGGCGTCGACAACATCGGCGTCTTCGAGGATGACGGCACGCCACGCAAGGATCATCCATTGCTCCTCGACCCGTCGCCCGGCGCGCACCCGCTGCACATCGCCCGCGGCTTCGCGCTGGTCGGTGACGATCTCTACATTGCCAGCGCCTGGCGCAAGGACAGCCATATTGCCCGGTACCACCGCCGCGGCGACATGTTCCATTTCGCCGATGTGGTGGTGACCACCAAACACGTTCCGGCGATGGTCCACCCCTTCGACCTAGAACTCGGCGACGACGGCCGCCTCTACGTCTCCTCCCAGGACACCAACACCGTCCTCGCCATCCTGCCGAAGACGCGAAAGCCCGCGCCCGTGGCCTCGCACCTCCGCAAGAGCTTTCCCAACGGAAACTTCCTTCCCGGCACGCTCGTCGCCTCCAGCCTGGGCCGACTCCCTGAAGCCGGTGACCACCCGCCGATGGATGTCCCTTCGCCACAGGGTCTCAGGGTGGTGCTCGACGTGCACGGCAGGCCACGGCACTCCGTGCGCGCCATCGTCGTGCATCGCAAGCATCTCTATGTGGCGGGCGAAGCCGGGAATGTCGTCAAGGTCTACGAGTTGACGACAGGGCGGCTCGTAGCGCGCATCAAGGGGAAAAAACTCGCGAAGCCCGTGCACCTCGTTCTGCACGGCGAGACGCTCTACATCGGCGCTGCCGGCACCGGCAGCATCTTCGCCTATGACATCCCGAAAGAGGCACCGCACGGCAAGCTCAAGGCGCGCGTTGTGATCGACGGCAAGCTCAGGGCCCCGTCCGGCTTTGCGATCGGTCCGGATGGCGATCTCTACGTGGCCGAACGGTTCGACCAGCGGGTCCGGCGCTTCTCAATCAAAGGGAAGAAGAAGGGCACGTTCATCGACGGCCTCCCGGACGTGCCGGAATTCCTCGTGCACATTCCGGAGCGCAGGTAAATCACTATCTCACGTTCTTTGAGGACATCGCAATGTCGAAAATTAGACCGACCGTTGGAACCGATGGAATCGCGCTTCCTATCCTTCCGCCAGAACGCGACGCACGCGTTTGGGCGCGCCTGGTACGCGTCA
>Ga0302323_100004761_pt1 | contig 11073 bp, 8 predicted proteins | sample Fen_T0_3_FD_201950 | JGI IMG/M metagenome (GOLD analysis project Ga0302323, IMG submission 201950) | Peat permafrost microbial communities from Stordalen Mire near Abisko, Sweden - Fen_T0_3 | ecosystem: Environmental > Terrestrial > Soil > Wetlands > Permafrost | place: Sweden: Abisko... | reverse complement strand
CGACCCCTTGCGGTACTCGGCCATTCCACCATCGTACCGCAAGCCTCCTAAAGGCTTCGCCTGAAGGCGAGGGGTTTCACCCATCCCCGAGCGGGGACACTAAGCGCGATTCCGGCAAGAGCATTGGCACACCACACGTCGAGGGTGAGCACCATTCCTGAGCTCGCCAGTTGTGTCAGCGGGCATCCGCAAACCGCTCCTGCATTCGGATGCTCGCTGGCCAGTGCGAGCAGGATGCTGCGGGCTTTGTCTATATCCGCACCGTAGTTGATACTTATCGGGACGGAGCAGATGACCCGGGGATCGTCGCCAGTCAAGTTGATGCTCGTCTGACTGGCCATCAGGCTGTTGGGCACGACCACCCGCCGATTGTCATCAGTTCTCAATAGCGTGTAACCCAGCGTGAGGTTCTCGACAATACCGGTTTCCACTCCGGATGGGGCTAACACTTCTATCCGGTCACCGAGTTTGAAGGGTCGGTAGAGCAGAAGCGAGAGTCCCGCGACGAGATTGCCCAGGGTATTTTGTGCCGCAAGGCCGACCACAATGGTGATGACGCTGATACTTGTCAGAGACGCCGCACCTACACTGGAGAGTCCCGGGACGACGTGCGCGTACGCGAAAACAGCGAAGACATATACGCAATAACGCACCAACTTGGCAATGAATTTGACAGCCATCCGGTCGAAATGCTCGTGTCTGTCACGAGCCAGTGCACGCTCGACCATGACCCGCAACAATTTACCGAACAGCCAGGCGACGACGGCAAAGACAGGCGCATAGAGGATTGCCCCCCCAATGGTGGAGGGACTGAGGAGTCCATGGTTTCTGATTTGGTCGATGATTTTCATGCAAATGTGCAGGTCTTGCGCCACAAAGGAGATCCAAGGAGATCCGAAGGTTGTGGCGTGGTCGGTCGACGAGAGACGACTCGATTCAATCAAATTGACCTTCCAGCGCGGTCAATTTGGAGACCATCGAGGAGGCGGTCGCCACGCCGTTAATCCAAGCGAATTGACGGACCGACCATGACAGCGACAACGCCTCCGTCGAATTGACCGGTCGCATACCCCATTTTGGTCGAAGCCAGTCGCCGTTCCACTCCGCTCGGCGCTGCAATCCTTGAATACGTTGGGCCTTCAGTGTGGCACGAAAAGTGCTATAGCCCGGGCCGAGAAATCGAGATCGAGACCCGCAACCAGCCGTGCCAGCCGCCAATGTGAAGGAAAGATCATGTCCGGAGCAGCGTGGCTGTAGCTCTTTGTCCCCCGGTGCGGCGGCGTACCATTACTATCATCGCCGCCGCAACGGGGGGCCTATTTCGCCACAATTTGACGGCGGGAGGAAGTTGGAATGATGAAGACGCGACGATTGATTGCAACGCTGGCCGAGATGAACCGAGCGGCCGCGCACCGATGGCGTGACTTTGAAGACGACGCAAGCGCTACCGTGGCGCCGTTGCGAAAGTCGCTCCGGACATTCTCTGCTTGAGCTGGATCCACGACCGATGAGGAAACAGCGATCGCACCCTGATGGGGAAAAGCACCAAAGCGGGCGCGCGGGGTGGTTGCGGGCGGCGGTGCTCGGGTCGGACGATGCAATCGTATCGACCGCGAGCCTGATGATTGGCGTCCTGGCGTCTTCAGCCTCGAGCGAGGCCGCCCTCATCGCCGGTGTGGCCGGTTTGGTCGCGGGAGCGATGTCGATGGCCGTCGGTGAATACGTTTCGGTCAGTTCGCAACGCGACGCCGAGCGGGCAGACATCGAGCGGGAGAAACGCGAGCTTGCCGGACAGCCGCAAGCCGAGCTGCGTGAGCTTGCGATGATCTACGTCAAGCGTGGTCTCGACCAAGCTCTCGCGATGCAAGTAGCGGAACAACTGAGTGCCCACGATCGCCTGGGGTCGCACATGCGCGATGAGCTTGGCATCGACCAAACGGCCCTCGCACGACCGATGCAAGCAGCCTGGATATCGGCCGCGAGCTTTGCATCGTTTGCCCTGATTCCGATCGGAGCGCTCCTCGTATCGCCAACGCTTCTGCGTGTCCCGCTGATCGCTGCGTTCTCGCTGGTGAGTCTGGCGGCTCTAGGTGGGCTCGGCGGTCATCTCGGCGGCGCGCCCCTCGCTCGCGCTTCGTTACGGGTCACCCTTGGTGGAGCGCTGGCCATGGGCGTGACGGCGGCGATTGGCCTGCTCCTGGGCACTACCGTGGGTTAGCTGCCTCGTTTTGCGAAGCCCAGACCGGCGTTCGCACTTCGAAATCGCGGACGCCACCCCGGAACACGTTAGACACCAGCTGTTTGCGAATCTGTCACGGGCCCGGTTGCGAATGCCAGGTAGAGAGGGTACACGATGGATCGCCTTCTCTGCCTCGCCAGTCTACTGCTTCTGTCCTGCGCCGCCGTGCCGGCTAGCCCGCGCGTTCGACAGTCGACGACTGTAGCTCCGCCCCAAGTTGCTGCGGCGAAATCCGAGCTTACGCTGAGCTTCGCCGATCTTCTGGTCGCTGACAGTCAGCCACCCCAGCTTTCGCCCAAGCTGCTGTCCGCTGCAGGAAAGCACGTCCGTATGGTGGGGTTCATGGCCCACCTCGAGCAGGCACCCGCAGACGCATTCTACCTGACCAAGCGACCGGTCAGCTGCGACGAGATGGGCGCCGGCACCGGCGACCTGCCCGTCGATTCGGTCCGGGTCAACATCGTTCCCGCGCCGAAAGGGGTCGCCTTCGTCCCCGGTCCCATCGAAGTCAGCGGAGTTCTCGAGGTAGGCCGACGCGAGGAGACCGACGGTGCAGTGTCGCACATCCGCCTGGTGCTGGCGCTGCCATCAGCCCCATCTGCCTTCACCAACGAACAGCACAACCTATCGAGGTAACTCACGGAGGAACCGACATGCGCGTATTTTCTAGAACAACCCTTTCCTTGGCCACCCTGGGCCTGGGACTAAGTGCCAGCCCCCTGGCCTGGGCCTCGCCTACCAACGTCACCGTCAGCCCGCCCAACAATGCACGCTTCCTGCCCGGGCAACGCTTCGACCTGCGTGTCGAAGGCAAGGGCACAGGTCCCTTCTCGGCCAGCGTCACCGTCGATGGTCACCCCGTGGCGTTTACCTCGGGCACGCAGAATTCCCTGGAAACGGATGGAATTTCCTCGGCGGGCTACGGTGGTTTCAATCACCGCGCCTTTGCCGACGAAACGCCAGGCGACCACGTTATCAATGCCACGTTCACCGATTCCACTGGCGCGACCACGGTCAGCAGTCGCTACAGCGTGGTCGACGTGGGGGGCGGCCGCCGCCCCACCAAGAACATCATCATCCTCCTGGGCGACGGCATGGGCGTCGCACACCGGACCGCTGCGCGTATTGTGAAGTACGGGGTGACGGCCGGCGATCCCAACGGCTGGCTGGCCATGGACCAGCTACCGTCCCTGGGAATGGTCACCACCCATTCTCTCAACAGCATCATCACGGATTCGGCCCCCGGCATGTCGGGTTACGTGACGGGCAATCACCAGAACAACAACCAAGAAGGTGCTTTCGCCGCCAACGTCAGCAACGCCTTCTTCGCACCACGGGTCGAATACCTGTCCGAGTACTTCCACCGCACGCAAGGCAAAGTGCTGGGCCTTGTCACCACAGCCGACGTCGAAGACGCTACGCCCGCCGCCAATGCGGTTCACACCTTGCTGCGTGGCAATGGCACCGGCATCGTGGACCAGTACCTGGACGAGTCGGATGCAGCGAACACAGGCGCCTACGGCCACGGTCTGCGCGTTCTCCTGGGTGGGGGCCGTCGCTGGTTCTTGCCAGCGGGGCAATTCGGATCCAGCCGAACCGCGGCCAGTGACTACCCCGCTCTGCCGACGGATCTCGCGTCGGGATGGGGCATTCCTGCCGCTGGTGCAGGCGCTCTCGATCCGACCCGCGATTTGATCGCGGACTTCAAGACGGCTGGTTTCCAATACGTCGAAGATGCAACTGGCCTCAACAGCGTCCGCACTTCGGCCAAGTCCGGCCACGGCAAGCACGCTCCCGACAAACTGCTGGGCCTCTTCGGCTACGGCAACATGAACGTGGCTCTCGACAAATTGGCCAAGCGTCGCGGCGTCCCCCTGGCCGGCTCCAGCACCTTCATCGTCGACGACTACCACGCTCCCAATCAGCCCATGTTGGATGAAATGGCCGATGCCGCCCTCAAGGTCCTGGACAGCCACCGCAAGGGCTTCGTGCTGATGATCGAAGGCGCACACATAGACAAGCAATCGCACGCCATGGATGCCGAGCGCGCCATTGGCGACACCATCGAATTCGACAATGCCGTGGCAGTAGCCAAGAACTTCGCCGAAAAGGACGGCAACACGCTGATCCTCGTGCTGGCCGACCACGAGTGCTCGGGCTTCTCGCTCATCGGTGCCCTGACCGGTGGCATGTCCGCGCTGGCTTCCCTGGCCTCGGAAAGTGGCCTGCTCGATCCAGCCACCCAGCCAAAACGCCAAGGCGCCGTGGGCACCTACGACCTCGCGTCGTTCCCCAAGTACCACAACTTGGCTGACGGCTATCCCGAGACCATGGACATCGATGGCAAGCTCCTGGTCGGATACGGCGCCAGCGGCGACCGCTACGAGGATTGGCTGACCAGCCCCACGCCCATCATCGATAGCTTGTTGTCGGGCGACATTCAGACCGAGCTCGGCACCAAGGGCTACGGCGCCCAGCCCATCGATCGTTCACCCAAGAAGGCCAATGGTTTCTACCTGCGTGGCCAGGCGGTTGGGCGCGCCCAGGCCGTCCATACGGCTGCCGACATTCCCGTGTCCGCCTACGCCGCAACCCGCAGCGTGCATAGGCAATTCGTGGGCGTGCAACGCAACACCGACGTGTTCTTCAAGATCGCCAAGGCACTCGAGGGCGGCTACTAACAGTCCCTAACCTTGCCCCCATCCCGCGCCTTGCGGGTGGGGGCATTTCTACGTGAGGTGCACCGTGAAACTTCGGCTCGTGAAACTTCGACTGTTGTTGGGTTTGACCATCGCGGGTGTTGCCGTCGCCGCCTACCGCATCGCCACCATCCAGCCGCCACAACCGGCGCAGAGCGAGACGATGGTGCAGCCACAAGGTGCTGCCCCCCGGCTGGCAAAGGAATCCGTCGCAATTCTCGCTGAGGAGGACAGTGAACCCAGTGACAAAGAAGAAGAGCACGATGGCTCGGACGAGCAGACCCCGTCCCTTCACCAACTCCCGATCAGCCAACTTCTCGACTTAGCCGTCCACGCAGCCAAGGCCTGGATGCGAGCAGACGCCCTGGAAGAGCTCGCCGCGCGCAGAAGCAACGACGCCTTGCCCGCATTGCTGGACCGGCTGACCGATCCGAGTAGCGAGGTTCGGCGCGTGGCCGCCGACGGACTGGCCGAGCTTGGCAACGAAAGCGCGCTGTCGGCCCTTGAGCGGGCGCTGCCAGCGGAGCACGTGGCGAAGACCAGGTTGGCCATGGCCATGGCCATCGCGGAGCTCCACCAAGAGCCATCCGAAGGCATCCAGTAGTCGGAGCTGTACTAAATGACCTCCCCAGCGAAGCAAGCGAAATCCGTCCTGCCGCAACTGTCGTGCAAGAGGATCCACCGATGGATCAAGCCGACCGCTCTTGCCTTCCACGCCTTGCCGGCAAAGACGTCGCTCTCGGCCTCGGTGCGCACTCAGGCGGGCCGCCTTTCTCGCCCGGCGGTCACACCTCCTGATCAACCCGGCAGCTAGCTCCGTCCGACGCTAGTCAACCTCCACATCGAAGGAAGCGAAGTCCGTCCCGCCGCGGCTGTCGTGCAAGACGACCCATAAGTGGATCAAGCCGACGACGCTCGCCTTCCAAGTATTTCCGGCAAACACCTCGGTGTCGTCTTCGCTTCGGCCAGAGACATCGTGCGCGAAGGAGCCCCCGCTTGCATACCAAGCCACGCGCATCGCTTCGCGATGGTATTGAATGGACCGGGTCAGCACATCGAAGACGGGATACGTTTCCACCGAGTCGGGCGTCCACGACAGCAAGAAGGTCACCGTCTGACCGCCCTGCACTCGAATGGCCGCACCACCCGCTTCCAGGCGCGAAGCCTCGACTGGATCGGCAACGCCTTGCTGCCAGGTGAGCTGTGCAATCGTCGGGTTGAGATTGAGGGTGTAGTTCTTGGTGAACTCGAGCGCGGCGTAGCTTGGCGCATTGGCGAGGCCGCAGCTGATCCGTTCCAGGCCGAAAGCCATGATGGAATCCGCCGAGGCCATCCCGACACGTTGCAGTTCGGGCGGGATTTCGAGCCCCACCCGCACGGGAAGGTAGTAGCCGTCGGTCACGTCCGGATCGCGTGGTCGAATAGCCGGCTGACCGGGTTCCGGCTGGGGCGTGATGGGCCCAAATTGCGAACATGCGTCCTTGGGCATAGCTGCCGAGTAGGTAACGGCGGTGGCGCCTGGTTGGCCCGGCCAGGTACCGGTATCGAGGCACGCAGCACTGACGGAGTTGGTCTCGATGGGTGGCTTGGGCTGTTCGCAAATCGCCCACTGGGCGGAAGCAGTCACATCACCGCCGGACGCGGGAATGCGACCGGTGTCATCTGCCGCCAAGACCTCGTACGTCACCATCGCGCCGGGTTTGACTTCGGCGGGCTGTCCTTTCACGGCCAAAATGGCTGGCCCGCTGATCAGGGAAATGGGCGCTCCCACGTCGGGCTTGCAAGCAACCGTGCCGGCCAACAACAGAAACGAAGACAGGGTTGCGGCTTTGCGGCGCTTCATCAGAATTCCAACCTTGCGCCGGCCACGGCCAAGAAGGGCAACCCGCTGATGTAGTCCCGTTGGCTGAAGTCGGCGCTGTAAATGATCTCTTCCGGATTCTTCCTGTTGGTAAGGTTCTGGATGTCCGCGAAGACGTTCAGCTTGAACCGTCGTACCACGAAAGCCTTCTCGACCCGCGCATCCAGCGAGTAGAACGCCGGCAGCCGGATTGTATTTTGGGCACCGTAGATTGGCTCGTACAGGGCGTCCTTGGCGTTGACATAGGCCCCGACCACCGGCGTGCGTGGCGCGCCCGTGGTGTAGCGAAAACGCGCGCCTACCTGGATGCCGTAGCCGATCTCGTAACTAGCCAATGCCGCAAGCACGTGCGTCTGGTCGTAGTCGAAGAGACGCCAGCTGCTGCCAGGGCGATCCTGGCGTTCGCTGCGAATCAACGAGTAGGTCAACCAACCGAAGAAGCCCTTGGCCAGTTCTTGCCGGAGCAGCAATTGCCCACCGTAACTGCGTCCCTTGCCGGTTTGTTGCAACGCCTGGCCGACCGGCGGCGACGGTGAGGCGTTGCGTGCGACCAGGTCGTACAGTCGCTTGTAGAACGCTATGGTTTCCAGGGTCAGGGTCCCGCGCAGTTTGTACGATCCACCTCCGCTCAGGTGCAGGGCGGTCGAGCTGACCAGATTGGGATTGCCAAAGACCGGGCTGAGATCCTCGACCTGCGGCGGTTGACCGTACACGCCTCCCCCCGCCGTCAACGTCAGCTTGCGGGAGGCACGGTAGGCGATGGCAAGACGTGGATTGGGAATCCAGGCAAGAAATCCCAGACTGCTCCAGGGATTCTTGGGCAACTCGATCCGGCTGTAACCTATGTCCGGAGCGGTGTAGCTGTGCGGCGTGCGCAAATTGCCGTCGATGACAGTGGGTTCGAAGCGCAGCCCGGGGGTGACGGTAAGGCGGCCCAAACTGATTTCGGCAAAGGCGTAGGGCGCCGCCGCGAGCGTGTTGATCTTCCAGCGGTCGACCGCCAGGTCGTTTCCGGGCGGTTGGCCGAAGACGGTGATGTCACCTTCGCGCGCGGGCAAGTTGAGCGAGCCCAAACGTTCCGCCGAGCTGCTGCGCCCCTGGAAATCCATTCCCATCGATAGCGTCACGCTGCCGCCGACCCGGCGCCGATACGAGGCCCGGGCCGCGTATTGCCAAGCGTCTACATTGAGCAAGAGTGGCGTGCCACCGAAGTTCCACAGCGTCCTGTTGCTGTCATAGCCGAACGACGGCGTGACGACGATGCTGGAACCGTCGGGCAACAGACGCGTGTAGCGAACGATGAATCGACGGTAAAGGACGTTGGTATCCTGCGTTTTGACAGCGAATGGATCCGACGAGGGGACAGTACGGCGCAGGTGGTCGTCCGATGCCAGAAACGTCGTCGCCAGCTCCTCGTCCTTTCCCAGCGTCAGCGCCGCACGTGCCTGATAGTCGTCGTAACGTGGGATGGGGAAGAAGTCTCCGACGTCGCTCGATACCGCAGCCTTCAACGTCTGGTCGAGATAACCTTGGCGCCCGGCGACGGCCACGCGAAGGTTGGGGGTAATGGCCGCCGAGACCATGCCCGACACGTCCATGACGTCGGCCGCGATATAGCCGTGCACACCCTCGCGAGCAGGATCCTGCAATTCGATGCGCACCAGGCCGCCCAAGCCGCGCCCGTATTCGGCGCCGAAGGAGCCAGGCGACAAGTCAATCGAGCGGACCAAGTCGGAGTTGATGGTCGAGCGCATGCCGCCTACGTGGTAGAGCACGGGTATCTCGACGCCTTCCACGTTGACCCGGGTATCTTGGGGGGCAGCGCCCCACACGATCAAAGCACCCGACCCGAAGGCGGAGCGGCCGACACCGGGAAGGTTCTGTACCACCTTCAGGGTATCGCCCTGGGTACCTGGAACGCGCTTGGCTTCCTCGGTGCGAACGCGGGTCTCGACAACCTCCTTCTTGATGCGCGGGGCCCGAACCACGGCCTCCTCGTCCACGTCCTCTTCCTTGGCCTCGACCATGTATTTGACAGACTTCTTCTTGCCGCGGGTGATGACCTCGTCGGTCTTGATGGTCACCAGCTCACGCGATGACAACTCGACCGTGTGGGTCCCAGCCGGCAAGTCGGTGAAGGCGAACGCGCCATCCTGGTCGGTCAGAGCTTCCACGCCCGCATCCACGATCTTCACCTTCACGCCACGCGACGGCGCCTTGGTGAAACGGTCCATGACGACACCTTCGAAATTGATCTGAGGACCGACGGCTACCATCACTTCCTTCACCACGAACTTGTAGGCATATTGGATCTTCACGGGAATCGCCACGCCGTCCATGGTCGCCGGCTCGAATTCGAATTGCTTGGCCGCAGCCACAGCGGCGGCATCGAAGTCGGGGCCAGCCGATCCGACGACCTCGACACTGCCGACCTTGCCGTTATCGCCGACTTCAATGGACAGCACCACCTTGGCTTCCACCCCGGACTTCTGCTTGTCGACCGGGTACACCGCTTCCACGAACTTGTGCAGCTTGGGCGGCGTCAGCCCCTTGCCCGGCTCGACACCCTGTGCGTCAGCGTTCTGCGCATTTGCCGTGGATACCAGGCCCGCTGCCAGAAGAATCGCTGCGGCTGCTAGACAAACCAACTTCATTCGTGCCCTACGGGTAGTCGAACTCGAAGACGGCAATTCCCGCCCCATCACCAACCGCGGTTCGAACACTCGCCTGGGTCAAAATTCCCGAAGCTTCCCGTATGGGCGAGTCCAATACCGTTGGAAGGTAGGCCGCCGCGTGCCAGGCCGCCGAGGCTTGCCCGCACAGCGAGAAGGCGTCGACCCGAACGATGTAGTGACCGGCTGGCGGCGTCCCCTTCCAGGCAATGCTCTCGTAATCGCGATTGTCGATCTGGCAACCGCGATTGGAATCACTGGTGAGAATTCCGTCAGCCTTGGTCAGGCTGGGAGCCCCAGCCCAGATTTCGCCGTAGCCGCTGTCGGTGTTGGCGGGCGCCAGCACGTGCAGATCCAGGTCCGTGGGGCTGTCCCAGTCGAGCGCGATGAAGAGAGCGCCACTGGGTTGGCTGAGACCGACGTCCAAGGCGAGGATCGTCGCCTGGCCGAAGCGCCCACTTTCGTCCACGGCACGAAAATACAGCGGAAGAGTCGTCGTACCAGCGTCGGCATTGAACTGAAGGAGGGGACTGCTGCCGAGCTGGCGTGAAAACGATGCCTTGGCCAAGAACCTTTGCAGCTCGGTGTTACCGGGATCCTGCGTGGGGGCCGGAACCAACCAATACGCTTGGTCGCCGGGAATTCCAATCGCCACCGCGCTCGCATTCGGACCGACGACACCCTGGATTTGTTTGTTGGCAACCCCAGGCGATATGCTGTTGCTTTGGGTCGCCGGGGTCGCGATGGCGGAGATTTCGTCGGGGGCTGACGTAATAGAGCCCAGGAACGCCTGACCGCCGACGACGTCCATGAGCGAGTTGGGCGAAGACGGATTCTGCGTGGACCACCCGCAACCTGCGACTGTCCAAAGCGCAAGGGAGCAAGAAAACATGGACGGCCAGGACATGCGCCCGTTCATCAGAACCTCGCCTCGCCGCGCACGAGGACCGCGTTGTTGCTCAGGTTGCTGGGCATTCCCGCTGCATTGATGCCCAAGTGGTTTCTGTTGCGGTCGAGCTCGACGATGAATCTTCCCCACGACGAGACCACCGCCGCGGCCAAAGCGACAGTCGAATAGCTGACGTCCGAGGGAACCGAGGAGCCCCGGTTGAACTTGTTCGAGTCTCGGTCCGGGTTGTAGTAGTCGTAGCGGGCACCGAGCTCGAAGCTATGGAAACGCTGACTGACGGCGACCGAGTACCCCAGCTCGCGCAGGCTTCGTCCCAACACACCCTTGGGATCGGCAGGATACACGCCACGGTCCAAGTCGTTGCCCAGGTAGAACTCGGCATTCACCTTGCTTTCGCCGTGGCGCAACAAGCGCCCAACGAGAAGCAGGTCGGCGCCAAAGCCAAATCGGGTGTACGAGGACGAGTTCCCCGCCGCCGAGCCCGGAACGCCACTCAACTCGCTGGAGGAAAGGGTCCCATCCTCGTTCGTGTCGTTCCACTGCACGGTCGGCTTCGAGGCCAAGTGTCCCTGGTGAAATCCGGTCCCCCGCAACACCGATACCCCGGCGACGACGTCCACCTTTTCGCGAATGGCACTTTCGACGCCGATGCGTCCCATGACATCCTTCTGATGGTTGGGATCGAGGCCGGG
>Ga0302323_100004760_pt1 | contig 11074 bp, 11 predicted proteins | sample Fen_T0_3_FD_201950 | JGI IMG/M metagenome (GOLD analysis project Ga0302323, IMG submission 201950) | Peat permafrost microbial communities from Stordalen Mire near Abisko, Sweden - Fen_T0_3 | ecosystem: Environmental > Terrestrial > Soil > Wetlands > Permafrost | place: Sweden: Abisko... | reverse complement strand
CCACTTCCTCGACGACGAACTGATCGTCGGTCACGTGGGTGACAGCCGCCTGTATCGGGTCCGGGACGGCGCGATCGATCAGATCACCCAAGATCATTCGCTGCTGAACGACTACATAAAGATGAAGCACCTGACGGAAGCCGAAATCGCTGCCTTCCCCCAAAAGAACGTGATTGTCCGGGCACTCGGTATGAAGGCCTCGGTGGAAGTGGACATTTTCCACGACACGCCCCGGATCGGGGATCTCTACCTCCTCTGCACCGATGGTCTTTCCGGCTTGATCTCGGACGAGGAGATCACCGCGTTGGCCATGGACGAACGGGATTTGGACGGGCTGTGCAGTCGGCTCATCGCGGCCGCCAATGCCTCCGGCGGCCACGACAACATCACCGTGGTTTGCGCGCGCATCGAACCGCTCTGATTCCGCGGTCGCCCCCCCTGGCCTAGCGGGTGGAGTTGGCTGGCCACTGCGCACGGGCACGGCCACGATCGAAGCGGAAAATCGTATTTTCATCGTTTGGTCGTCAAACCGTATTGACCATGATTTGTGCTAGGTTCGCTTCATCATGTTCAAAGGAGTCATCACCGCACTGGTAACGCCGTTGCGCAACGATACCGTGGACGAGGAGGCCTTGCGCCGCCTGGTCGACGAGCAAATCCGCGCCGGCATCGATGGATTGGTCCCCGTGGGCACCACGGGCGAATCGCCTACCCTTTCCAACGAAGAGCACATCCGGGTCATCGAAGTGGTGGTGCAAGAGGCAAAAAAGCGCGTGCCCATTATCGCGGGTACCGGGGCCAATTCCACCCGGGAAGCCATCGAACTCACCAAGGCTGCGAAGGCCGTGGGCGCCGACGGCACCCTGCAAGTCACGCCTTACTACAACAAGCCCACGCAGGATGGACTTTTCCGCCATTTCAAAGCGATCGCCGACGAGGCCCAACTTCCGGTGGTGCTCTACAATGTCCCGGGCCGCACAGGTTGCGACCTGTTGCCCGAAACCATCGCGAGACTCGCCGAGCTTCCGCTGGTGGTGGGGGTGAAGGAAGCCACCGGAAATCTCCAGCGCGCCTCGCAAATCATCGCGCGCCTCGGGGATCGCTTCCCCGTTCTGTCGGGTGACGATGCCACCGCCTTCGCGTTGTACGCGGTGGGCGGGCAAGGCTGCATTTCGGTGGTGTCGAACGTCGCCCCGGCGGACATGGCGGGCATGTGGGATGCCTTCGTGGCCGGGAACCTGCAAAAAGCCCGCGAGTTGCACTACAAGGTCTTCCCGCTCTCCGAAGGCCTGTTTATCGAAGCCAATCCGATTCCCGTGAAGGCCGCCCTGGCCATGATGGGCAAGATTGCCGATGAAATCCGCGCGCCGCTTTATCCGATGACCGGCGCCAACCGTGAAAAGATTCGCGCCCTCCTCACCCAAATGAGGATGATCTAGCCATGGCCACTAGAATCGCGGTCTTCGGTGCCGGGGGAAAAATGGGGCGCGCCATCACCCGGGCGGTTTGCCGGAATCCCGCGTCCATCCTTGCCGCGGCCATCGAACGCAAGGAAAGCCCGGACGTAGGGGCCGATGCGGCCGTGCTGGCCGGCATGGACCCGAAGGCCATCCTCGTATCGACGGATCGTCCCGCCGCCGGAATGGCGGACGTGTGGATCGACTTTTCCGTACCCGCTGCCACCTTGGCGAACGTGGAAGCCGCCGCCAAAGCCAAGGCCGCCATGGTCATCGGAACCACGGGGCTCTCCGCGGCGGACAAGGAAGCCATCTTCAAGGCCGGGGCGACCATTCCCATCGTGCTTGCACCGAATTTCTCCGTCGGCGTGACCGTATTGCTGCAATTGGTGGCGGATGCCACGCGCCTGCTAGGGGAAAGCTACGACATCGAGATCGTCGAAACCCACCACCGGGATAAGCGGGATGCCCCGTCCGGCACCGCGCTTCGCCTGGGCGAAGCGGTCGCAGAGGCCCGCAAACAAAGTCTGGCCGACGTGGCCCGCTACGATCGGCATGGCGACATCGGCCCCCGCACCAACAAGGAGATCGGCATGCAGACCCTCCGTGGTGGCGACGTGGTCGGCGACCACACCGTCCATTTCATGGGGCAAGGCGATCGGGTGGAGATCACCCACAAGGCCAGCTCCCGTGACACCTTCGCGGTGGGGTCGGTTCGCGCCGCCCTATGGCTCACGCGAAAGCCAGCGGGGCTGTACGACATGCGCAACGTCCTCGGGTTGGCTTAAGCCAAGAAAGCGGCCGTGCCCCGCAAACGCAGCGTCGTCCCCAAAACAGGAACGGGGATCGTCGAAAATCCTCGTTCCGCCAGGCTCGACACCTTCCCCTCGGAAGATGTGGTCCGCCTTTTCTTGGCGGAAGAGGCGCAAGCGATCAAAACCATCCAGGCGGTGGCTCGCCCCTTAACGGAGCTGGCGACCATCGTCGCCCAACGCTTGGAAAAAAGCGCCCGGTTGGTCTATGTGGGCGAAGGAACGGTGGGACGCATGGCGAGCTTCGAAGCCGCCGAATGCGGTCCCTTATTCGGCCTGCCCCCGTCGCTGATTTCTTCCGTAATCGCGGGTGGTCCACACGCCCTCTCCCGCCCCATCCTCTCAAGTACCCTTGCCCACCGCGAGGCGGAGCAGCGCCTAAGAAAGATCGCCATCGGCCCTGGGGATCTCGTGTTTATCGTCGCGGATGAAACCCTCTCGCCCTTCCTCCGCGCGGCCATGGACTATGCCCGCTTCCGGCAGACCAAGGTCATCGTATTGACCACCGCGCCCCCCGCGAACGATGGCCGTGCCCTCGCCGATCACCTGCTGGAAATCGACGTCGGACCGGAAATTCTTGCCGAAGCCACCCGCCACAAGGCCGCCACTGCGATAAAAATCGCCCTATCCACCATAAGCAGCGCCGCCCTCATCCAACTTGGCAAAGCCTATGGTGGACTGATGGTCGACGCACGCCCGACCACTCCCCGGTCCTGGAACAAGGCGGTGACCCTTGTCGGCCAACTTTGCGGATTGGATGGGAAATCCGCCCTGAACCTAATTAAAAAAGCCGGTGGTCGGGCCAAAATAGCCATCGTCATGCACCACGCACGGGTCGGTGCGGCGCAGGCAAAACAGCTGCTTGTGCAACACCGCGGCTCGTTACGAGCAGTGGTGGGCGACTTGGATTTCGCGGGGTAGACTTGACCGTTGTCGATAGGTGGAACTATCTTGCGTCTGAATCGCCGCACCACTCCGAACTAAATCGTGGTGGAACTTTCGTAAGGAGAACAAGCAACCGATGAAGAAGTCCGATCTCGTGGATCTCGTGGCCCAAAAGAACAATCTGTCCAAGCCACAGGTCGAGCAAACCATTGATGCCTTCCTGGATGCCGTGGCCGATAGCCTGGCACGCAGCGAACGCGTCGACATCCGCGGGTTTGGTGCCTTCCAGGTTCGCGAGTCAGCGGCTCGCAGCGGACGTAATCCGCGAACCGGCGAAACCATCCAGATCGCCGCGCGCAAAACACCAACGTTTCGAGTAGGCAAAGAGTTGCGTGACAAGGTGAACGCAACTCCGAGCGCGGGCTAGTACGGAAACAAGGACACGTTCATGGGTACGCGCCTTTTCGTGGGTAACCTCTCCTACAATGTCAGCGAGCCAGAGCTGAAAGAGGTTTTTGTCGCCGAAGGTATTGAAGTGCGCAGCGTCCGCGTTGCGCTGGACCGGGAAACCGGACGTCCACGGGGATTCGCCTTCGTGGAAACCGCCACCGACGAGGGCGCGAAAGCGTCCATCGAGAAACTGGGTGGCCGTCTCGTACAAGGCCGTCCGCTGATTATTGAAGAGGCGCAAGCCCGCCCGGCCGGGCCGGGTGGTCCCCGTCCCCCGATGGGTGGTCCCCGTCCCCCCATGGGTGCGGGTGGCCCAGGTGGCCCGCCCCGCTTCCCCACTGGTCCTCGTCCCCCCATGGGAGCGGGAGGGGGCGGTTTTGGCGCACGCCCTTCCTCTCCACCTCCACCAGGGGCTCGTCCCTTCGGGCCGCCCCGTCCAGCACCCGGCGGGTTCGATGCCCGTCCCGTGGATCGACCAGCGAAGACCGATACCCGGCGCGACCGTCCGGAAAAGAAGAAATCCACCCGTCCCAAGCCCGAAGAGCGTGAGCGCGGGAATTGGCACTGGAGCGGAATTATCGACGACGATTAGACCACTTGGTGGGCTGTCGTTAGGGGAGTTGTGTGAGTACGACGCGGATTCGTGTGCTAGTGGTGGACGATGATCCCTGGTCGCAACAGGTGATCTCGTCCCAACTAGCGCAGTCGGGTTTCCGCGTGGATTCAGCGGGCGATGGCTGGGAAGCCTTGATTCTGGCGGGCCACGGCCGGCCCGATTTGGTTATCGCCGAAGTCCACCTCCCCACCACCACCGGGTGGAGCATGGCCGAGACCATGCGCGCGCAATGGAATTTGAAAAAGGTTCCTTTCATCTTCATGGCGGACAAATCGCCCGCGTTGAAGATGGGGAAAGCCTTCCGCAAGGACCTGGACCTCCTGTTAAACAAGCCCTTCACCATCCAGGATCTCCGCGACACGGTGGAACGGGCGCTGGGGGAAAATACTGGCGACGCCACGCTCGATGGTTCGACCAAGATCATCGTCGAGGTTCCCTCGGGCGAGCACCGAAACGACCCCTTCGCCGAGAAGCAGGGACCCAAGCCCAGCGAATCGTGGACCATGGATGGGCTGGAGCCCGCGTTGCGTGGATCGTTAACGTGCTTCGGTCTTTCTAGCCTGCTGATGGTCATCGAACTCGAGCGCATGTCCGGCATCTTGATGTTGAAAAGCCCGCAAGGCACGGGACGCATGGCCATCCGGCAAGGGCGGGTGATCCGCGCACGGGTGGATGGCCAGGGCCGACCGCAAGGCGCGCACGCCATCTACGATCAATTGCAATGGGACAAGGGCTCGTTCCAATTCGATGCGGGCGACGTGCATGGCGAAGATCAGATCGAAATGTCCACGTCCTTCCTCCTAATGGAAGGCGCGCGGCTACTCGACGAGCAGAACCATGGCGAGAAAAAGCGCTAGGCGGTGAGTGACGAGGAGGAGGCCCCCGCGGCGGACGAGCCGCGCGAGATCATGCTGCTCACCATCCAAGTACCCGCCGAGTGCGACGGGTGGCGGTTGGATCACTTCCTAAAATTCCGGATCCGGCGACTCTCCCGCAACCGCATCCGCACGGTGATTGAAACGCAGGTGCGCCTGCCCGATGGACGTAAGCCACGACCCGCCCTTTCGGTGCGCGGCGGCTGGACCATCTTTATCGATCGCCCCGCACCCATCGAGCCGGAGGTGCCCCGGGACTTTGCCGTCCTCGCCCAGGATGAAACCTTCATCGCCATCGACAAACCCGCGGGGCTTCCGATGCACACCACCGCCAAGTTCTGGAAGAACACGCTGGTGGCGATCCTGCGCGAGCGATATCCGGCCGAACGGGTGCAAATCTGCCATCGCATCGACCGGGAAACCTCGGGGGTGTTGCTGATCGCGCGCACGCCGGAAGCGGCCTCCTTCTTAAAAAAGTCGTTTGCCAACCGCGCGGTGAAAAAAGCCTATCTGGCGTTGGTGCACGGTTGCCCCGCCGAACGGGAAGGCATCATCGATCGACCCATGCGCCTGCTCGATACCAAAACCCATGTGATGATGGGGGTCGAAACCGGAGGCCTACCCGCGGTTACCCGCTACCGCGTGGTTCAGGAATACCCACGGCACAGCTTGATCGAAGCGAGTCCCGAAACCGGCCGTCAGCACCAGATCCGCGTGCACTTGGCCTCGCTTGGCCACCCCATCGTGGGCGACAAACTTTACCGGGCCAGCGAAGCAGACTTTATGAAGTATTGCGATGTCGGGTTGACCCCCGAGTTGCTTGAACGATTCGACCACCTCCCCCGGCACGCCTTGCATGCGGCGAGGCTCACCTTTCCCCACCCCACGACGAAACTGAACATCACGGTGGAATGTCCGCTGCCGAAGGATCTCCGTGATTACATCGCGACCATCGAAGAACCCGCCGGAAAATAGTCATGCTGCTACCTTCTCCTGCTTTTCCGGCAAGGGTTTTCCCAGCAGCAAAACACAGCGTAAATGCCAAAATTTGGCGATCGCGCCAGGGCAAAAGCTCGCGCAATTAAACCCGTGAATTGCGCCAGTTGGTTTGGGGGATTTCCTTTCAATGAAATTGTAGGATCACCAGCTGAATTCACCTTCCAAGTAGGTTTTGAACGTATGAATTGCGTGCTTAATAATCCGCACGCGTTTAAGCAGGGCGAGCGTAAGTGCCCTGGGCAGTATTGCTGCAGCGATTGATTGCATGTACGCTGTCGACGATTTTCGCCACTAAACCAACATCGCAAGGAGAATTCTCATGAACTGGCAACGTGCATTTTCCAAGGTTTTAGTCATTGGCTTGTTGGCGGGAGCCGCCGGTTGCGCGACGACGATTCCCATCCAGACCCTGCAACCTGGTCCGGTGAGCGTTGGTGCGGCGAAGTCGCTCGTGATTCTGCAAGGGGAAGGACGTCGTAGCGGCCGTGAGACCGTCTTCCAGCTACTGACGGAGAAAGCCCGCCAGGGCAGTTACTTCTCTGTCACCGACCGAAGCGAAGAGGGCGTGAAGGTGACCATCGCTGGCCGCAAGGTCAAGGTCGATGGTTTCCAACAGGGGCCGCAACCCGGGGAACTCTACTTGCGTATCGACGTGCTCGGCTGGGATGCGAGCAAGGACTCCAAGACCACCACGGACGCGAAGGGCCGAGAGAAGTCGGTTATCACCTGGAACGGCAAGGCCATTCTCGGCGTTACCTTGTTCAATACCGAGGGCAATACCTTACTGGCCGAGAAAGAGTACATCGGGAAGAGCTCTAATGGCGACGACACCGCCAGCGAAGAGGGTGTCACCAAGGCCGCGGCCGCAAACGCGGTCGACATCCTGCTGGCCGACATCACCCCCAAGGCGGTGACCCGCAATGTTCGCCTCGACGACGACGACAAGGAACTGAAGCCGGCCATCGATACGGCCAAAGCCGGTAACCTGGCGAAGGCGGCCGAGGATTGCAAAGCCTACCTGGATGCGCATCCCACGAGCAGCGCCGCCGCCTATAACCTGGCGGTCCTCACGGACGCCATGGGCCGGTACGACGAAGCGCTCGCGATTTACGACCAGGCGCTCTCCATCGGCAAGAAGGACTTCTACAGCGAGGGCCGCGCCGCCTGCGCGAAGCGGAAGGCCGACGCCGAAGCGTTAGCTAAATAACGGCCAAAGGCAGCCTACCGCTGCCACGTTAGGGCCCGGTTCGTCTCCCCCTTCACGGGAGCCGCCGGGCCCATTTTTTTTACCCGCCATCCCGACGGAAGCGCCCCAAACACCGGTAAAATTCTGTTCCGGGGAAAGCTCGTGGTTAACTGCTGCCAGGTACCCCCATGCGCGCACGACTTGGTTTATCTGTCCTTTCCCTCCTCGCCTTCCTTGCCCTAGCCCGGCCGGCCGAGGCGTCGGTTACCCTTGGCCTAGGGGCTGACTGGCTGGAAGGCGGAACCGGCGAGCTGAACCTGACCTTGGGGGCGGACTCCTTCTTGGCGCGGAATATCTCCCTTGGCGGGCGCGCAGGCGCGGCGTTCTTCGACAACAGTCATAACGTCGGCATCCCTATCGATCTGTCACTTAAGGTGCACATCGAGCGCATCTACTTCCAAGGCCTGGTGGGTCCGTGGATCCTCTTGGATTCGAACAACCTCTTCCAATTCCATGGTGCCTTCGGCTTCGGCCTAGAATCGGGCTCGATCCTTTTTGGCGCCGAGGTTGGGCGGCTCTCCCACGCCACCATGCTTGGGTTGCGGCTCGGTTTCCGGTTGTAGCCCCGTTCGCCTAGCCGAGTGCCCGTAATCGCGACGACTTTAGCCGGGATCCCTTTCCTACGATCTAAGGTGGTCCACGGGGCATTCTGCTGGCCCGTGGACAATCCATGACCTCGCCTGTCCCCCATAATCCGAACCTTGGCGTCCGCCTGCAGGACACCTACCAACTTACGCGGGTCATCGGCGAAGGTGGCATGGGCACGGTGTACGAAGCCATCCACCTACGATTGCGAAAGCGCATGGCCATCAAGGTAATGGCCATGGAGTTAACCCAGGATCCCGAATCCCTCGCCCGCTTCAAGCGTGAAGCCAGTATCACCAGCACGCTTGGCCACCCCCACATCGTGCATGTCGCAGACTTCGGGACCAGCGAACGCGGGCAACCCTACCTGGTGATGGAGCTATTAGAAGGCGAGGACCTAGAACATCGCCTGCAGTTCGTTCCCCAAATCGGGATAGCGGAAACCATCGGCGTGGTCAGGCAGGTGGCCTCGGCCCTGGCCGTTGCCCATGAAAAGGGCGTCGTGCACCGGGATCTTAAACCGGCGAACATTTACCTGGTCACCGTGCCGGGTGATGCGGACTTCGTGAAGGTCCTGGATTTCGGGATCAGCAAGGCGCGCTCCGCGATCACCAAACTAACCAACAACAACACCGTGCTCGGCACACCTTTCTATATGTCGCCCGAGCAGGCCGCCGGTCGATCGAGCGACCTGGATCACCGTACGGATCAGTGGGCCTTGGCCTGTGTCACTTGGCAAATGCTAGCCGGGCAATGTCCGTTCCAAGGTGAGGATTCCAACCAGATCCTTTACCAAGTGACGTTCGGATCACCCCCACCCCTTGCCTCCCTGGTGCCTGGCTTGCCGAGCGAGGTAGAGCAGGTGCTCCGGCGCGCCTTATCCAAAAAACATACGGGTCGTTACGACTCCATCCTGCAATTCTCGGACGCCCTAGAGCAAGCCGCGTTCGGGATCGTCCAGCGGGATACCACGCTAGACTCCTTCGCCGGACAAACCCATACACTACCTCCCGTATCGCCACCCTCACCGACACGATCGCGTTTGGGAAGAATCGCGCTGGTCGCCGCGAGCTTGGTCGCCTTGGGGACCGGGTTAATCCTGTTAAGCCGCCCACCTAACCAGGCCGTGATCACCTCGGCGCCCAGCCGCGAAACTAGCCTGGCTAACCCGGTAAAACCCGACGCAAATCCGGCCATCCCCCTCGTTGAAAACCTGCCGTCGGCCCCCGTCTCCCCGCCGCCCCCGCGCGCGAAAGCCACGCCCGCGGTGCGAAAACATGACCAGCCCGCACCGTTTTCCCCCGGGCCCAGGAAACGACCGCTCATCCTGGAGTTGTAGACCGCCGGTCCAGGTCCTTACCGCGGGGCGACTGGCCTTCCCCCCGCGGTTTATCTTTCTGGGGGATCCGCCGATCTAGGGTCCTAGGAGTCCCGTAGCAGTGTTGTAAACCATGGTGACCGTAGATTTTCAGCCTTCGGATGTGGGCAGCGTGCTTGGCAATCTCTATCGCCTCACCCGGCCGATCGCCACGGGTGGCATGGGAACCGTCTACGAAGCGAAGGTCATCGGATCCAAGAAACGCGTCGCCATCAAGGTGATGGCCATCGAGTTAAGCCAGGATCGGGAAGCCCTGGCCCGCTTCCGCCGCGAGGCGGATGTCACGTCGAGCCTTGGGCATCCGAACATTGTCCGTGTCCATGAGTTCGGGATGAGCGACTCGGGCCAGCCCTACTTGGTGATGGAATACCTGGAAGGGGAGGACTTGGATCAACGCTTAGAGAAAGATCCCCGCCTGCCCATGGGGCAAGCCTTCCGCCTGGTCCAGCAGGTCGCCGCGGCCCTGTCCGTCGCCCATGAAAAGGGCATCGTGCACCGAGATTTGAAACCAGCGAATATCTTCATGGTCACGCGGTCCGGAAAAAAGGATTTAGCCAAAATCCTGGATTTCGGCATCAGCAAGGTTCAGTCAGGCACCATCAACCTAACCCATGGCCGCACCGTGCTGGGGACGCCCTATTACATGTCCCCGGAACAGGCCTCCGCGCGATCCAGCGAGGTGGATCATCGGACGGATCAATGGGCGCTGGCGTGCATCGCCTGGCAGATACTTTGCGGGGAATGCCCTTTCCAGGGCGACGATTTGTACGCCCTCACCTACCAGCTAACGTTTGCCAATCCGCCACCGCTTGCTCCGCTGGTGCCCGGCTTACCTTCTGAAGTCGAGTCGGTGCTTTTGCGCGCGCTCGCCAAGGATAAAAATCAGCGCTTTCCTTCCATCGCCGAATTTGCCCGGGCGTTGCGCGAGGCCGCCGGATCAACGCACGACGAGGACCGGGCGGGCTGGCGGGAATGGCTCCGGACCCGGACACGCGGCCTCTTCGGCGGCTTCCTCTGTCTCGTGGTGTCCGTGCTGGGAAAGCTCCGCGATCCACGGCTGTTGGCGAGACGACCATGAACCGTCCCAACCATCCGACCATCCACGTGGGCACCGTACTCGACAACGCCTACCGCTTGGTGCGCTCGATGGGTGAGGGGGGGATGAGTTCGCTCTACGAAGCGACCCATCTACGCCTGAATCGGCGGGTGGTGGTTAAACTGCTTTCTAGCGAGCTAAGCCAGGATCCCGAATCGCTGGCCCGCTTCCGGCGGGAGGCCGATGTCACCAGCGCGCTAGGGCACCCGCACATCATCCAAGTCTCGGATTTTGGGACCGCGCCCTCGGGTGAGCCCTACCTCGTGTTGGAATTCCTGGAGGGCGAGGATCTGGATCAACGCCTGCGCCGGGTGAATCGCCTGGCCCTGCCCCAAGCCTTCCGGGTGGTCAAGCAGGTGGCCTCGGCCCTCCTCGCGGCGCACGACAAAGGCATCGTGCACCGGGATCTGAAACCCGCGAACATTTTCCTGATTAGCGTGGCCGGTGAACGGGATTTCGTGAAGGTCTTGGATTTCGGCATTAGCAAAGTGCAATCGGCCGTCACCAAACTAACCCATGGCCACACGGTCCTCGGCACGCCCTATTACATGTCGCCCGAACAAGCCACGGGACATTCCAATGAGGTGGATCACCGCACGGACCAATGGGCGCTGTCGTGTATCACCTGGCAGATCCTGTGCGGCGAATGCCCGTTCCAAGGCGACGATTCAAACC
>Ga0302323_100004757_pt1 | contig 11076 bp, 11 predicted proteins | sample Fen_T0_3_FD_201950 | JGI IMG/M metagenome (GOLD analysis project Ga0302323, IMG submission 201950) | Peat permafrost microbial communities from Stordalen Mire near Abisko, Sweden - Fen_T0_3 | ecosystem: Environmental > Terrestrial > Soil > Wetlands > Permafrost | place: Sweden: Abisko... | reverse complement strand
TCATCCTCTGTGCGGATGATTCTGATCACCGCGTCGATGTTGAGGTACGCAACCAGCAAGCCGTCGAGAATGTGCAGGCGTTGTGTGACGCGCTCGAGCCGATATTCCAACCGGCGCTTCACCGTGGCCGTCCGGAACGTGAGCCATTCCTCGAGCAGCGGCTTCAACGCGTAGACCGCGGGACGGCCGTCCATGCCGATCACGTTGATGTTCACGCGCACCGTTCGCTCGAGGTCCGTGGTCGCGAACAAGTGATTCATCAACGCTTCGAGGTCGACCTTGCCGGACTTCGGCACCAGCACGAGGCGCGTCGGGTTCTCGTGGTCGGATTCGTCGCGCAGGTCTTCCATCATCGGCAGCTTCTTGGCCGTCATCTGTGCCGCGATCTGCTCGAGCACCTTGGCGCCGGAGGTCTGGAACGGCAGCTCGTTGATTACGATATCGCCGTCCTCGACCTCGTAACGCGCGCGCAGCCGCAGCGTGCCGTTGCCGGTCTTGTAGATTTCGACGAGATCCGCGCGGCTCGAGACCAATTCGCCACCGGTCGGGAAGTCGGGCCCCTTGATGTGTCTCATCAGGTCGCCCAGCGTCGCATCCGGCTCATCGAGCAGTTTGGTGAGCGCGCCAACCACTTCGCGCAGATTGTGCGGCGGCACGTCGGTCGACATACCGACGGCGATACCACTCGTGCCGTTCAACAACAGGTTCGGCAGCTGCGCCGGCATCAGCTTCGGCTCGGAAAGCGTACCGTCGAAGTTTGGTTGCCAGTCGACGGTACCTTGCTCGAGCTCGTTCAGCAGCACCTGCGCGTAGCGCGTGAGCCGCGCTTCGGTGTAGCGCATGGCGGCGAACGACTTCGGATCGTCCTGCGAGCCCCAATTACCCTGGCCGTCGACGAGCGGATACCTAAAACTGAACGGCTGCGCCATGTGCACCATGGCTTCGTAGCAAGCGGAGTCGCCATGCGGATGGAACTTGCCAATGACGTCGCCAATGGTGCGGGCGGACTTCTTCGGTTTCTGCCCTGCCGAGAGACCGAGGTCGCTCATGGCGTACACGATGCGCCGCTGCACCGGCTTCAAGCCATCGCCGATGTGCGGCAGGGCGCGATCCAGAATCACGTACATCGAGTAATCGAGGTACGCCTTCTCCGTGAACACCGCGAGCGGCACGCGCTCGATGCCGTCGAAGTTCAACTCCTGATCTCTCATTCCTATCTCCTAACCGCGTCGCAGTAGTGCGGCCGCGCGTCGAGCGTCATTGATGCGAGGTGGTACAGCGAGGCATGAGAGGGCCTTCGACCGCCGTCACGGCACGAGGCGCCACCAAGCTCAAACGTCAGCCAAGTTGCCCTTGGCCTGTAGCCAGTCGCGGCGGTCGGACGCGCGCTTCTTGCCGAGCAGCATGTCCATGATGTCGTCGGTCGCCACCTTCGACGCAGCGTCGATCCCGAGCTGCACGAGTCGGCGCGTGTCCGCTGCCATCGTCGTCTCGCGCAACTGCGATGGGTTCATCTCGCCGAGGCCCTTGAAACGCGTGACTGTGACCTTCGCACTCTTTTTCTCCGCCTCGATGCGATCGATGATCACATCGCGCTCGGACTCGTCGAGCGCATAGTGAACTTCCTTGCCGACGTCGATGCGGTAAAGCGGCGGCATTGCCACGAATACATGCCCGGCTTCGACGAGCGGACCGAAGTGTTTCAGGAACAGAGCGCAGAGCAACGTCGCAATGTGTTGGCCGTCGGAATCGGCGTCCGCCAGGATGCATACCTTGTGGTAGCGCAAACCGTCGAGATTCGGCGAGCCGGGGTCAACGCCAAGCGCGATACTGATGTTGTGCACTTCTTGGGAAGCCAACAGCTCCGCGGTATCCACTTCCCACGTGTTCAGGATCTTGCCGCGTAGCGGCATGACCGCCTGCGTCTCCCGGTCGCGCGCTTGCTTCGCGGAACCGCCTGCGGAGTCGCCCTCGACCAGGAACAGCTCCGCCAGGCTCGGCTCCTGAATCGTGCAGTCGGCCAGCTTGCCGGGCAGCGCGGGACCCGCGACCACGCGCTTGCGGATCACGGTCTTGGCGGCCTTCAGCCGGTGTTGCGCGTTCTCGATCACGAACTGCGCGATCGCGTCGCCCGTCTCCGGATGCTGGTTCAGCCACAGCGCAAAGTGGTCCTTGATGAGGCCGCCGACCAGCGTGGCGCACTCGCGCGACGAAAGACGCTCCTTGGTCTGGCCCGAGAATTGCGGCTCCTCGATTTTCACCGAGAGCACGAAGCTCACGCCTTCCCACACATCCTCGGGCGCGAGCTTGATGCCGCGCGGCATGAGGTTGCGTACATCGCAGTACTCGCGCAGCGCGTCAGTCAGGCCCGTGCGTAGGCCATTGACGTGCGTTCCACCCTGCGGAGTCGGGATCAGGTTCACGTAGCTCTCGAGCAAGGCTTCCGCTCCGTCACGACGCCAGACGATGGCCCACTCGACGGCATCGCGCTTGCCGGTCATCTTGCCCGCGAACGGCTGCTCCGGAATCCAGTCGCCGTCGCCGAGCGACTCCTTCAAGTATTGTTCGAGACCGCCCGTGTAAACCCAGCGCTCGGTTTCCTTCGGCTTCTCGACCTCGAGCGTGACCTCGAGCCCGGGGCACAGCACGGCTTTCGCTCGCAACACGTGCTTCAATCGCGGCAGCGAGATCTGCGGCGAATCGAAATACTTCGGGTTCGGCCAGAACCTCACGGTGGTGCCCGTCGTGTTCTTACCCACTTTTCCCACGACGTCGAGCTTGCCGCTGCGCTCGCCGTCGACGAAGCTCATGTTGTATTCCTTGCCGTCGCGACGAACCCAGACCTCGAGGTTCTTCGACAAGGCGTTCACAACCGACACGCCGACACCATGCAAGCCGCCCGAAAATTGGTAGTTCTTGTTCGAGAATTTTCCGCCCGCGTGCAGACGTGTGAGGATCAACTCCACGCCCGGCACCTTCTCCTCGGGATGGATGTCGACAGGCATGCCGCGGCCATCGTCAGCCACTTGCAACGACCCGTCGGCAAACAGCGTCACGTCGATTTTCTTGCAGTGGCCGGCGACCGCCTCGTCGACGCTGTTGTCGACGACCTCGTGAGCAAGGTGATTCGGCCGGGTCGTGTCCGTGTACATGCCGGGGCGCCGGCGCACGGGCTCGAGGCCGCTCAGTACTTCGATGTCAGCAGCGCGATAGTTGCTACTCATTGGGCGCGATTACGGCGAAAGCCGGCGCGATTGTAGCGCGTTCGAGCGTTCGTGCGACAAATGCGTTTCGGCAGAATCAGTCGAGATCAGCGGTGAGCGACGCTCGAACCACGGCGGGCGCCTCGACCTCATGCGAATACCGCGCGTGGTCGACGCCGAGCTTGAGCCCTGCACCACCTTTTAGCGCCGAGCACATTCCCGAGCCGAGCTCGAAACGAAGGAAGTGGACAGCCGACGTCTTGTCGGCCTCGGTGCGCGGCATATCCTCGTCTGCGTGAGCGAAGACTCGCCCGAGCGCGCCAACCTCGATGTAGGTGGCGTTCTCGATGCCGCCGAGCTGCGCCAGCGCCGTGCGGCGCTCTTCCGCGTCGGGGTACTCGAGCATCATCGTGGCCTTGAAGTTCGTGCCGTCCGGAATCAACGGGTTGTAGGCTTCGAGCTCCTCCGCGATCGCTTCGCTCTCGAAGATGCGCTCGACCCGCAGCATCTCCTGCACCTGGTAGCGCATCGTGAGCCTGTCCTCGAAATACAGCGTGACGTTCGGGCCGATGCCGACCTGCCGATCGCGCTTGTGCGCCAACACCTCGGTGCGCAGGCGCGCGCGGTCCTTGTGGTATGCCTCGAGGGAGAGCAGATCCGCGGGCGTCAGTTTTTTCATGGGGTTTGCACGCGTGCGTCACAGACCATATGCGCGGCGCAGCAACTGGATCGGATGGGTCGGCTCTACGTTGGACTCGGCTACGGTCGCGATCTGCTCCGCCGCCATGGGGCAATCGCTGGTGAAGTGCTGCGCGGCGGCGGCATCGACCTGCCGGGCAACCGGCCGAGCGATCTTGCGCGACACCGCGGCATATTCTTTCTTCACGCCGTAGGTGCCGTCGTGGCCTGAGCAGCGCTCGATCGCGTGCACTTCGGTGCCCGGCACGAGCTGGAGCACGTCACGAGTCTTGAGGCCGATGTTCTGTACACGCAAGTGGCAGGGCACCTGGTAACTGATCTTGCCCAGGCTTGCCGCGAAATCCGTCTTCAGCTTGCCGGCGCGGTGGCGCAGCATCAGATACTCGAATGGGTCGTAGAACGCGTTCGCGACGCGTTGCACGCGTTCGTCGTTGGGAAACAGCAGCGGCAACTCCTGCTTGAACATCAGCACGCACGACGGGACGACGGCAGTGAGATCCCACCCGTCGCGCGCGTAGGCATCGAGCTCGTCGATGTTGGCGTCCTTCAGTTTCTCGATCGACTCGAGGTCGCCGAGTTCGAGCTTCGGCATGCCGCAACAGCGCTCGCTGCCGGTCAGCGTCGTACCGATGCCGTTGTGTTCGAACACCGCGACGAGGTCTTCGACGAGGCCCGGATGGTTACGGTTGCCGTAGCAGGTTGCGAACACGACCACCCTGCCCTGCGTTTCGCCGGCCGGGCTCGGCTCGACCTGCCGGCCGATTCGATCCTTTAGGCGCTTCCGCGCGCTGCGCGAGTGGTACTTCGGTACCGGCGATTCGGGATCGACGCCAAGCACTTTCTCGAGAATGCTGCGACCGACAGCCGACGCGTTCAGCGCGTTGACGGCTTCCGCTACGACCGGGATGCCGGCCAGCGTGCCGACGGCATCGGTCGAGCTCAACACCTTGTCGCGCAGCGTCGCCTTGCCGTCCTGAAAACTCTTAGCCTTCGCGCGCAACATCAAGTGCGGGAAATCGACGTTCCACGGGTGCGGCGGTACGTACGGGCACTTGGTCATGTAGCACATGTCGCAGAGGTAACAGTGCTCGACCACTTGCCAGTATGCGGTCTTGGGTACTTCGTGCACTTCCCCGCTGGTCGTGGCGTCCACCGCATCGAACAGCGTAGGAAACGAGTTGCAGAGATTGAAACAACGCCGGCAGCCGTGGCAGATGTCGAAGACGCGTGCGAGCTCGGCGTCGAGCGCGACCGGATCGCCAAAACCAGGGGAGCGCCAATCGATCGCGTGGCGCGTGGGAGCTTCTAGGCTGCCCTCGCGACGCGAACCGGGTGTGTCAGTCATGTGGGCGGTGCGCGCAGCGCGCTGCCCGGGGTCTCCGGGCGGCGCGTTGCAACGGATTGCTCGCGGCTACTGGCCGAGCGTATCAAAAGCCTTCTGGAAGCGGTTTGCGTGCGAGCGCTCGGCCTTCGCAAGCGTCTCGAACCAGTCGGCGATCTCCTCGAACCCTTCAGTACGCGCTTGCTTCGCCATGCCGGGATACATGTCGGTGTACTCGTGCGTTTCACCGGCGATCGCAGCCTTCAGATTCGCGCCCGTGGGTCCGATCGGCAACCCAGTAGCCGGATCACCGACGACCGCGAGGTAGTCCAGGTGCCCGTGCGCATGACCGGTTTCGCCCTCGGCGGTCGAGCGGAAGACAACGGCCACATCGTTGAAGCCTTCGACATCGGCGCGATTGGCAAAATACAGGTAACGACGATTCGCCTGCGATTCGCCGGCGAAGGCGTCCTTCAAATTCTGTTCCGTCTTACTGCCTTTGAGCTGCATGGATCCTCCGAAAACCTAGTCATTGCAAAGGTTGCCGGTCTTAAGCGGCGTTTTTTAGACTTTGTCTAACAGACGCTTGCAATCTATTCCGGGCCTCACACCCTGTCAACCGCGGTGCGTTTGACCGTCGCGAGCACGCTGTGTACCTTGGCGCCTCCTTAGTTGGTCCCACCCGAATGAGCACATCCGAGAACAAAGGCCTCGGCGGTCTCGAGAAGTCTCTCGAGGAACTCGAAGCGCTCGTCACACGCATGGAGAGCGGCGATTTACCGCTCGAACAGGCCCTGAAAGAGTTCGAGCGCGGCGTGAAGCTCACGCGCCAATGTCAGGCGGCGCTGCAGGAAGCCGAGCAGAAAGTGGAAATCCTGCTGCGTAAGAGCGAGCAGGCAGAGCCGAGCCCGTTCACGCCGTCGGCCGACGGCGAGTAGTCCTCAAGTCGCGGCGGTCGCGACACCCTGCAGACGCTCGATCAGCGAACGCAGGAATACCTTGTTGAAACGCAGCTGACATGCCGAAGACGCCTGCTCGAGCAGCGTGGAGCTCACGCGCACCAGCACGACCGGCATCGTCGCCTTGATCGTGGCCGTGCGGCGCGCACCGCGCACGTAGCTGGTCTCGCCGAAGCAATCACCCTCGGTCAGCTCGCCGATCTGGCGACGCCCCGACTGCACGCTCACGGCGCCGTTCACGATGATGTAGAACCGGTCGTCGAGCTCACCCTCACGGATGATCTCGTCGTCCGTCGCATAGTTGCACCATTCGCTCGCGCGTAGCACTTCCCAGATCTCGGCGTGCGAGAAATCATGGAAGAAGCGCAGCTTGCGCAACTGATCGAACTGTTCCTGCTGGTCGACTTTTTCGTTCGCAGTGCGCAGGTTCTGGTGCAATTTGGTCAGCGCAGCCGCGAATTCGAGCGCGTTGGCGTACCGGTTCTCCGGCTCTTTGCGCAACGCGGTCATGACAACTTCCTCGATCTCCTCTGGAATGCCTGCGCGCAGAGTGTGAATCGGCGGCGGCGTAGCGTAGACGATCTGGTGCAGCAGCTTGCTCAAGCTATTGGCGCGAAACGGTCGGTATCCTGTGAGCAGCTCGTACATCACGGCACCGAGCGAGTAGACGTCGGAACGGTGTGTGATCTCGGCCGATTGCACCTGCTCCGGCGACATGTAGCTCGGGCTGCCGGCAATGCCTTCGATGCGCGAGACGTCGGAATCCTTGATGAGGGCGATGCCGAAATCGATGACGCGGACGTCGTTGTCGAGCGTCAGCATAATGTTGCTCGGTTTGATGTCGCGATGGATTACGCCGCGGCCGTGAGCGTAGTGCAGGCCCTTAGCGCACTTGAACATGATCTCGACGACATCGTCGATGCGCAACAGGTTGTCTGGCCGGCAATAAGCCGCCAGTGTCCGCGCGCCGTGCACGTGCTCGGTTACGACGTAGTAGCTGCCGTTCTCCTCGCCAGCGTCGTAGATCGGCAGAATATTCGGGTGTTGGAGGCGCCCCATCATCTGCGCCTCATTGAAGAACATTTTTCGAGTGACGCGCGCTTTCTGCTCGTCTTCTTCGTTCTCGATGTTGTACAGCTTGATCGCGACGTCGCGACCGTAATACGGATCGTGCGACAAGAACACCCGGCCCGTGCTGCCCTGCCCGACCTCATTGATGATCACGTACTTGCCGATTCTGCCCGGCACGGCTTGGGTGCCGCGCTTCTCGGACGCGGCTTGGGCTTTGGGCTGGACCATGCTGGCTAGATTGTCGGCAACAGGGCTCGAATTACTGCGAGACCAACCGCGGCGTAGAACGCGGCCATTAGGTCGTCAAGCATAATTCCGAGCCCGCCACCCAATCTGTGATCCACATCGCGGATCGGCCAGGGCTTGAAGATGTCGAAAATCCTAAACAAAACAAAAAGTAAGAAAAACCCCACTACGCTGCGTTCCGCCATCACGAGAGCGGCCGCGAGCACCGCCACGATCTCGTCGAGCACGATGCCCGGATGGTCGTGCGCATCCAGGCGCCGGGCGCTCTCGCCGCACACCCAGATGCCGGCAGCGAACGCGGCGACCACGATTGCGACTCGCACATAAAACGGCAGCGGCAGCAGCCACCAGGCGATGACGATGCCGACGACGCTGCCGGCGGTCCCCGGCGCTCGCGGAGCCAGGCCGGCGCCGAAACCGAACGCAACGAAGTGGACCGGGTCGAGCAGCGTTCTTGCAGTGACGCGCAAGGCGCCGCCTCAGAAGTGACGGTAGCCGTGCGCGGCGGGCGCGTACAACTCGCCGTCGCGCCGACACATGACCGACTGGCCCGGCACGAGCTGGCCCACGCGCCGCACGAGCGTCCCGGAGGTCTCAAGCGCGGCTTCGATAGCCTCGGCCTGCGAAGGCGGCGCCGTGAAACACAGCTCGTAGTCGTCGCCACCGCCGAGCGCATGCGCAAGCGCGTCCTGCGGCGGGAACAACGACAGCAGCTCCGCGGACAGCGGCACACGCTCGACGTCGACCACCGCGCCGCAGCCGCTCATCTCGCAGATGTGCCCGAGATCAGCGAGTAGGCCGTCCGAGATGTCGATGGCCGCCGACGCGAGACCTCTCAGCGCGAGCCCGGCGCCGACGCGCGGCACGGGCCGGTAGAACCGTTCCTGGAGCGCAGCCACCGCCGAGCCCCCCGGCGCAGCGACGCGCTCCGTGATCAGCGCAATGCCGGCCGAGCTGTCGCCAAGCGTGCCGGTCACGTAAACGTCGTCGCCGACGTTGCCGCCGCTACGCGTCAACGCCCGCCCTTGCTCCACGCGCCCCATGAGTTGCAACGTCGCGGTCAACGGCCCGCGCGTGAGATCGCCGCCGACGAGGCTCACGGCGTAGCGCTCAGCGAGTTCGAACAAGCCGCGACTGAAGCCCTCGAGCCAGGCTTCCTCGGCCGAGGGCAACGTCAAAGCTAGCGTGCACCAGCGCGGTTGCGCGCCCATAGCGGCGAGATCGCTCAAGTTCACGGCCATGAGCCGGTAGCCCAAGTGCTGCGCCGCCATACCGTCCGGAAAATGCACGCCGGCTACCAATGTATCGACCGTCACGGCCATGAGCCCGTCGATCTTGAGCACGGCCGCGTCGTCGCCTACTCCGATCACTACGTCCTGATCGCCGCTGTTGCGCGTGAAATAGCGAGCGATGATGTCGAACTCGCCGATCACAATTTCGTGTCCGGCGCCCCGGGTTGTTGTCGGAGGTCGCGGGCCGACTTGTCGAGCACTGCATTCACGAACTTGTGGCTGTCGGTCACGCCGTAGCGCTTCGTAAGCTCGATGGCTTCGTTGATCACGACCCTGGTGGGAACGTCGGCGCGATGCTTGAGCTCGGCGAGACCGAGCCACAAGACAGCGCGACCCACAGCATCGAGCTGCTCGATAGGACGCACGGCATAACGCACGATCAGCTCGTCGAGCGCCGGCGCCTCTCCCACGATCGTCGTCAGCAATTCGCCGAAGTAGTCGCTATCGCAGCGTTGGAAGTCTTCTGACGCCGAGAACTGGGCTTTGAGCTCGTACACCTTGTGCCCGGCGATCTGCCACTGGTACAGCGCCTGAACGAGCAATTCCCGCGCGAGATGCCGCGCTCGTGTCGCGCGATCGCGAGCCAAGGTCTATTGCTCCAGCTGCCGCAGAACGTTCGCCATCTGGATGGCAGCAAGCGCTGCGTCGACACCCTTGTTTCCCGCTTTCGTACCGGCGCGCTCGATCGCCTGCTCGATCGTATCGACCGTCAGGATCCCGAAGCCCACAGGGATCTCCTCCGTCAGGCTGACGTGCGCGATACCACGGCTCGCTTCACCTGCCACGAAATCGAAATGCGCCGTTGCGCCTCGAATCACGCAACCGAGTGCGATCAAAGCCTGATAGCGGTGGCTCGCGGCAAGCTTCTTGATAGCGAGCGGCGTTTCATATGCGCCGGGCACGCGCACCACTTCGATGTCGGCCGACGCAACGCCGTGCTTCGTCAGAGTGCCGATCGCCGCCTCGAGCAACCTGTCCACGATGAAATCGTTGAACCGCGACGCGACGATGCCAAAGCGCAAGCCGCGCGCGCTGAAATCGCCCTCGATCGTCTTGATGCGGTCATCCATGAACGTTCTCCCGCTCAGCCGGAGGATCCGCCGACACATACTCCGTTATCTCGAGGCCAAATCCCGATAGCGCGTGCAGCTGTTTCGGCGCACCGAGCACACGCATTCTGCGAACGCCGAGCGCGCGCAGAATCTGAGCGCCAATGCCGAACATCCGGAAATCCATCTGGCGGTCGCGGCACTTGTCGGGTTCGGGCACGGCGTGGCTCAGCGATTGCACGGCGTGCATGAGGTCGCGCGCCGACTCCTCGAGGCGCAGCAGCACGACCACGCCGCACTCCTGCGCCGCAATCACGGCGAGGGCATCGCGCAGCGGCCGATGCAAGGACGGATCCTGCATGCCGATCACGTCGGCGAGCGTATCCTGCCGATGCACGCGCACGAGCGTCGGTGTCTTTGAATCGATCTCGCCGCGCACGAGCGCCAGGTGCACGGCGCGATTCACGTGATCCTCGAGGCACACGAGCCGGAACTCGCCGAACTGCGTGGTGACCTTTGATTCGCTGATGATCTCGACCGACTGCTCCGTGCGCAGGCGGTATTCGATTAGATCGGCAATCGTGCCGATCTTCAGTTTGTGCCGGCGCGCGTACTTCAGCAGATCGTCGCGCCGCGCCATGCCACCGTCGTCGTTCAGAATCTCGACGATCACGGCCGCCGGTTCGAGCCCCGCGAGGCGCGCAAGGTCGCAGCCCGCTTCGGTATGGCCCGCTCGCGTCAAGACGCCGCCCGGCTGTGCCATCAGCGGAAAGATGTGCCCGGGCTGGCGCAGGTCGTCGGGCCGCGCTTGCGCAGCTACGGCGGCTTGCACGGTGCGCGCCCGATCGTGCGCCGAGATACCGGTCGTAACGCCTTCGGCCGCTTCGATCGAGACCGTAAAATTCGTGGTGCGCCGCACGTCGGTGTTACTGACCATCAGGGGCAAGCGCAGCTGCTCGCAACGCTGCCGCGTCAGCGTGAGGCAGATCAGGCCGCGCCCGTAGCGCGCCATGAAGTTGACGTCCTCGGCACGCACCTTACTGGCGGCCATGATCAGGTCGCCTTCGTTCTCGCGCTCTTCGTCGTCGAGGATCACGACCATCTCGCCAGCGGCGACAGCCGCGACGATGTCCTCGATCGAATCGAGCCCGGACCAGGCAGTGTCAGTCGTTGCGCGCGTAGCCATGTTTTTTCAGGAAGCTCAAATCGATGTTCTCGTCACCCTGTGCCTGCAGG
>Ga0302323_100004756_pt1 | contig 11076 bp, 11 predicted proteins | sample Fen_T0_3_FD_201950 | JGI IMG/M metagenome (GOLD analysis project Ga0302323, IMG submission 201950) | Peat permafrost microbial communities from Stordalen Mire near Abisko, Sweden - Fen_T0_3 | ecosystem: Environmental > Terrestrial > Soil > Wetlands > Permafrost | place: Sweden: Abisko... | reverse complement strand
CCTCCATAGACTGACCGCGTGGACGATCCGACTCAACCTGGGGACCCGGAAGATCGGGATTTCTCCGACCATCCTTCTGCCGGCGGCCCTTCCGGCGGCTCCCCGGCAGGAGGCGCTTCCGGCGGCTCCCCGACAGGAGGACCGTTCCCGGGCTTCGACCCGTCCACGTTCGATTTCTCCCAGATCGACCTCAATCAGGTCATGCGGATGCTGCAGTCCGACGGGCCGCTCAACTGGGAGGTCGCCCGCCAGACCGCCGAGTCGGTTGCGCTCGAGGGCCGCCCCGAACCCACGGTGTCGGCCGCGGACCGCAAGCAGTTCGAGGACCTCGCGCACGCCGCGCAGACCCTCGTCGTCGGTGAGACCGGTCTCACCGCCACCTTCGCGACCGAATTGCGCACCGTCGGGCCGCGGGGCTGGGTGGAACTCCACATGGTCGCGCTGAAGCCGGTGCTCGAAGCGCTCGCCACCGCGCTCGGCGACTCCATGCGCCGCGCCGGCGAGCAGGCCGACGCCGAGGAGGGCACCGACCCGTTCACCCCCGACGAACTCGGCAGCATGCCGAACGTCCCCGGGATGCCGGGAATGCCCGGGATGTTCGGCGCGATGGGCGCGATGGGAGGGCTCGGCCCGATGCTCGGCATGATCGCCCCCGCGCTGCTCGGGGTGCAGGCCGGCTCGATGCTCGGCTTCCTCGCGCAACACGCGTTGGGTCGCTACGACCTGCCGCTGCCCACCGGGCCGCTCCCCACCGCGACGTCTCCCGGCGGCGACGACCCGAGCCTCTGTTTCGTCGTCTCCAACATCGACGCGTTCGAGGAAGGCTGGGAGCTTCCCCGCGACGACCTGCGCTTCTACGTCGCGCTGCACGAAGTGGTGCACGCCGCGCTGCGCTCGGTGCCGTGGATCCGTGGCCGCCTGGTACAGCTCGCGGTCGATTACGTGTCGGCGTACCAGGTCGACATCAACTCGTTCGAGGCCGAGTTCGGCATGATCGACCCGTCCGATCCCGCGTCGGTGCAGGCGATGACCGAGGACCCCGAGCGGGTGCTCGGCGCAATGCAGTCGCCGGCCCAGGCCGCGCCGCGCGAAGAGCTCCAACGACTCACCGCCGTGCTCGATGGCTACGCCGACGTCGTCGTCGCCCGCATCGGCCAGCGACTCATCCCCACGTTCGACCGCATCCACGAGGCCAAGCAGCGGCATCGTGTCGAGCGCGGCGAGGCGGAGCGGTTCATCGAGACGCTGCTCGGACTCAAGCTCGAGCGCGCGCACTACGAGCGCGGACAGTCGTTCGTCGAAGGGGTCGTGGAGCGGGCCGGCATCGAGGGACTCAACCGGTTGTTCGAGGGCCTGGAGATGCTCCCCACCCCGAACGAGCTCGACGCGCCGGGGTTGTGGCTCGCCCGCATCGGCGTGGAGCTCGACGAGCTCCCGGAGCTCCCGGAGATCCCCGACTTCCCCGACTTCCCCGACCAGCCGGGCTTCCCCGACGCCCCCGGCTCCGGGCCCGATGCCTGAGACGGACCACCGGCCCCACCCGCCCGACCGGCCCCCTGCGCCGACCGGGCCCGTCGCGCCGAGTTGGCTCGGCCCCATCGACGACCCCGAACACCCGGCCTCCGCGATCCTCGTCGCCGCCGCCGAGCTGTTCCAGGAACGCAGCCCGTCGTCGGTGTCGCTGCGGGAGATCGCCCGTCGGGCCGGCGTGAACTACGGGCTCATCCACCACTACTACGGCACCAAGGAGGCGATCCTCGCCGAGTTGCTGCGACGAGCTTCGGCCGCCGGTGCGGAGCGCATGCACGACAGCGCGTCGATCGACGACGCACTCGCGGCGCTCACCACGCCCGGTGAGCGTTCCACCCACGCCCGGATGCTCGCGTGGGCGCTGCTCGACGGCGTCGACCCCACCAGCCTGGTGGCGGTCTCGCCCACCATCACCCGCCTCACCGAGTTGATCGGCGCGGCCGAGAGCGGCGTCGACGATGCGTCCGCTCCCGATCCGCGCGTCGTCGCGGCCGCGACCGTCAGCGCGATCCTCGGATGGAACCTCTTCCGCCCGTTCGTCGCCGCGATCGCCGGCATGGACGACACGCCGGAACTCTCCGCGGACGTGATCGGACTCGTCCGCCGCATGGTGACCGACCTCCTCCAGGGAACCCACGACATCCCGAGCACGTAGAGTCCCGCCGACGACAGGGTCGACGCGAGGAGCCGGGTGTGAAGGTCGGAATCATTGGCGCGGGCGTGATGGGCGCGGGGATCGCGCAGACGGTCGCCACCGCGGGACACGAAGCCGTCTGTTACGACCTCGACGCCGCCATCGTGGAACAGGCGCACGAGCACGTGACGACCGGGCGCTACGGCCTCGAGCGCGGCGTGGAGCGCGGCAAGGTCACCCGCGACGACGCCGATGCCGCACTCGCCCGGCTCACCTTCACCCTCGAATTGGCCGAGGCCACGAACGTCGACGTGATCGTCGAAGCGGTGCCCGAGAAGCTCGAGCTCAAGCAGCAGGTGTTCCGCGACCTCGACGCCGCCGCGCCCGCGGGCACGATCCTCGCGTCGAACACGTCGGGGTTCTCGATCGCACAGATCGCCGCGGTGACCTCACGGCCGGAGCTGGTGATCGGGTGGCACTGGGCGTCGCCGCCGGTCGTGATGAAGTTCGCGGAGATCGTGCGGACCGCACAGACGAGCGATGCGACGATCGCCGCGATCGTGCAGCTCGCCACCGACTGCGGCAAGAACCCGGTCGTGATCAACGACACCACCGAGGCGTGGGGCTTCGTCGCGAACCGTCTCTACGCCGCCATGCACCGCGAGGCAGCGAAGGTGCTCGAGGAAGGCGTGGCGACCAAGGAACAGATCGACGTGCTCATGACCGACTGCTTCAACTGGCCGGTCGGCCCGTACGGCATGGTCCAGGGCGCGAGCACGGGCTGGGGCCAGTAAGCCCCTGAGGAGCGGTCGACTACGGAGCGGTCGGCGCCTCGGGGTCGACCGGCGGACCGGTCCCGCTCGACGGACGCGCTTTCCCGCGGGTTGACTTCCCCCGACCCAGGCGGGCCTTCATCTTCGCCGAGGCCTGACGCCGCTGACGCTTGAGCTCGCGGTCGACCCGTCCGGGGAGCAGCTGCGTGCGCATCTCGCGACCGCGCGCGGCGCGCAGCGCGGCGACGTAGGAGACGGCCGCGAACGCGAGCACCGCGGCGAGCAGGAACAGGCCCGCCTGCACCGCGAACGGGATGATCCCGAACATCGCCCCGACGACCCACACGATCTGGAAGCGCGTCTCGAACTTCGCGAACGCGCGACCGCGCGCCGCGTCGGGTCCGTCGCGCTGCAACAACGAGTCGAAGCCGAGCCGCCCGGCGCCCGCGCCGATCGCGATGGCGAAGCCCGTGAGCACGAAGCCGAAGCCGCCGCCCACGAACGCTCCCAACAACGCGAACACCGCGGGCACGACGAGCGCCGACGCGACGATGACCTCCTCGCGCTGGGATTTTCGGATCTGCGGCGCGGCGATCACACCCAGGAAGTTGCCCGCCATGCTGGCCGCGCCGACGAACCCGAGCACCACCACGTCGCTCTTGAGCGAGAACGCGGCGAAGAACACGAGGAACCCGACGCTGGCGCGCAACACCGCCATCGCGCTCCCGCCGAGCTGGATGCTCGGTGTGTGCAGCTCTTCGCGTTCGAGTCGTTCCTGCCGGGCGTCAGCCGGCCCCCGCGTTCGCGTCCGGGGGATCTGGATGGCGAGCACCGCCGCGATCCCGAACACGACGGCGGCGAGGCGCAGCGACCAGTCAGCTCCGAACAACAGCTGCACGAGGAGCGCGGGCGCACCACCGACGGCGGCGGCGATGACGCTCACGAGCGCGAGCCGGGAGTTGGCCGTGACCAATTCGTCGTCGTTGCGCACCAGCGCAGGGACGAGCGCGCTCTTCGCGACACCCTGCCCCTTGGCGAAGATCAGCACGCCGAACGCCAGCGGGTAGACGAGCAGGCCCTCGGGTGCGGCCTTGCTGATGTACTGCGCCATGCCCAGGCAGAGCAGGACCCGCGCCGCGCACGAGATGATGACCAGCATCCGCCGGCCACCCTTCTGGCGGTCGAGCCAGGGCCCCATGATCGGGGCGACCACGGCAAAGGGCGCCATCGTGAGCAGCAGGTACAGGAGCACCTTGCCGCGAGCCGCGCTCGTGGGGCTCTGGAAGAACAGCGAGCCGGCGAGCGACACCGTGATGCACGCGTCGCCGCACACGCTCACGGCGTGGGCGTACATCAGACGCGCGAACGGTGTGGGCGCGGCGAAGCGGGGATCGACGCTGGTCACCGGCGCTCCATGGTCGCGTCACGATACCCCCCGACCCTGCCGCCACCGTGCCCGTGGTCATCCGATTCGCCCGATGGAGGCGCTCCCGACGACCGCTACGATTGGCGGGTGGCCGGGCTGGAGGTGGTAGTCGAGGACGAACCGTCGCCCGAGCAGTCGCCCCGCGGCGACGGCACCCACCCGGGTGAGGCGACGACCGCCAGCGCCGACGCCAACGGCCGCGCCGACGGCAAGGTCGTGGTCGGCCGCCCGTCGGATTCCCGGAACCGGTTCATCAACCGCGAACTGTCCTGGCTCGACTTCAACGCCCGGGTGCTCGCCCTCGCCGAGGACACCCGCCAGCCGCTGCTCGAGCGGGCCAAGTTCCTCGCCATCTTCAGCCAGAACCTCGACGAGTTCTTCGAGGTGCGGGTGTCCGGCCTCGTCGAGCAGCTCGACGCCGGCCTGCGCACGTCGGCCACCGGCGACATCGACCTCACGGAGCAGATCCGGGCGGTGCGCGCCCGCGCGGCCGAGCTGCAGCTCCGCGCCGCCTCGGTCTTCCACCACGAGGTCGTGCCCGCGCTCGAGCGGGCCGGCATCCACTTCGTGCAGTTCGACGACCTGAGCACCGAAGACCGCGAGCACGTCGACCGGCTCTTCCTCGACCGCATCTTCCCCGTGCTCACCCCGCTCGCCGTCGACCCCGCGCACCCGTTCCCGTACATCTCCAACCTGTCGTTGAACCTCGCGGTGCGCGTCCACGACCCCTCGAGCGGCGACGAGCGCTTCGCCCGAGTGAAGGTGCCGCCGGTGTTGCCGCGGTTCTTCGCCCTCCCCGGCGGCTCGCGCTTCATGCTGCTGGAGGACATGATCGCCGGGAAGCTCGAGCTGCTCTTCCCGGGCATGGAGATCACCGCGCACCACCCGTTCCGGGTCACGCGCGACACCGACTTCGAACTCGAGGACGAAGCCGACGACCTCCTCGAGGCCATGGAGTCGGTGTTGCGCCGGCGCAACAAGTTCGGCCGCGCGGTGCGCCTCGAGGTCACTGCCGACATCACCCCCGACGTGCTCGAGCTGCTCTGCCGGGAGCTCGAACTCGCCGAACACGACGTCGCCATCCTCGACGGCCCGATCGACCTCAGCGGCCTCTGGTCGCTCTACTCGGTCGAGCGCCCCGAGCTGAAGGACGAACCGTGGGTGCCGCAGACACCCGTCGTCCTGTCGGGCACCGACCCTGCGCCCGACTTCTTCCGGCTGCTGCGCAACACCGACCTCCTCGTGCACCACCCCTACGACTCGTTCGCCACGTCGGTGGAGCAGTTCGTCGAGCAGGCCGCCGGCGATCCCGACGTGCTCGCGATCAAGCAGACCATCTACCGCACGTCGGGCGGCGACGAGAGCTCGCTGGTCGGTTCGCTGATCCGGGCGGCCGCCGCGGGCAAGCAGGTCGTCGCGCTGGTCGAGCTCAAGGCCCGCTTCGACGAGCGCGCCAACATCGAACGCGCCCGTGCGCTCGAAGAGGCGGGCGTCCACGTGGTCTACGGCCTCGTCGGACTCAAGACCCACGCCAAGGTCCTGCTCGTCGTGCGCCAGGAGCCCGACGGCATCCGTCGCTACTGCCACATCGGCACCGGCAACTACAACCCGAAGACCGCGAGCACCTACGAGGACCTCGGTCTCCTCTCGTCCGACCCCGACCTCGGCGCGGATCTCACCGATCTCTTCAACCACCTCACCGGGTACAGCCACCAGGGCACGTACCGGAAGCTCCTCGTCGCGCCCACCCACCTGCGCCGCAGTTTCGCCGCGCTCATCGAGCGCGAGGCCGACAAGGGGTCGGAGGGACGCATCACGCTGAAGATGAACAGCCTCGTCGACCGCGCGCTCATCGACGCGTTGTACGACGCGTCGCAGCTGGGTGTGCAGATCGACCTCATCGTGCGGGGCATCTGCTGCCTGCGCCCGCAGGTGGCGGGATTGTCGGAGAACATCCGCGTGCGATCGATCGTGGGCCGGTTCCTCGAGCACTCGCGTGTGTACCGCTTCGGCGCAGATCCGGAGACCGCCGACTACCTCTTCGGCTCCGCCGACATCATGCCGCGCAACCTCGACCACCGGGTCGAGGCGCTGGTGCCGGTCACCGACCCCCGGCTCAAGGCGCGCCTCGCGCAGCTCCTCGAGCTCAACCTGGCCGACGACGCGCTCACATGGGAGCTCGCCGGCGACGGCACGTGGCACAAGTTGCCCACGGTGCTCGGCCGCAGCACCCACCGCGCCCTGCAGGAGCTCGCGCTCGCGCGGGCCTCGGCCACCTGATCTCCCGGCGCATGCCCGCACGCGCGCAGGAGCGCGAGTTCAAGTTCACCCCCGGCCCCTCGTTCCGCGCGGGCGACGTGTTCGACCGCCTCCCCGGACTGCGGACCGGCGAGCCGAGCAACCGCACGTTGCACGCGACCTACTACGACACCGCCGATCTGCGCCTGGCCCGCACCGGCGCGAGCCTCCGGTGGCGCGACGACCAGGGCTGGATGGTGAAGCTGCCCACGACCGGATCAGCCGGATCGGGCGGCAACGGCGGGCTCCTCACGCGCGACGAGATCACCGTCGACGCGGAGCCCGATGCCACGCCGGGGACGCCGGGCACGCCGCCCGCGGCCGCACTCGACCTCCTGTACGCAATGGCGCGCAGCGCGCCGGTCGAGGTGGTGGCGAAGCTGGTGACGGTGCGCAACCGCGTGGACCTGTTCGACGCCGACGACCGCAAGGTCGCGGAGATGGTCGACGACGAAGTGTCGGTGCTCGACGGCGCGCATCTCCTCGCCCGCTTCCGCGAGGTCGAGGTGGAGCTCACCAAACACGCCGGTCCCGACCTCGGCGACGAAGTGGTCGCGGCACTGCGCGCCGCCGGGGCCGGTCGCCCCGACCCGGTGCCCAAGATCGTGCGCGCCCTCGGCCCGCGCGCGGCCGAGCCCCCCGACCTCGGGGAGCCCGAGTCGCTCGACGAAGCGTCGCTCCCGGTCGACGTGCTGCGCGCCGCGATCGTGCGCTCCACCCGTCGGCTCGTCGCCCACGATCCGGGTGTGCGCAGCGGCCTCGACATGGAAGACGTGCACCAGGCGCGGGTGGCCACCCGCCGGCTGCGTTCCGATCTGCGCACCTTTGCCGCCGTCGTCGACCACGAGTGGAGCGACTCCCTCCGCAACGAACTGCAGTGGTTGGGCGCCCTCCTCGGCGGCGTGCGCGACGCCGACGTGTTGCTCGAGCGGTTGGAGCGTCGGCTCTCCACGCTCGAATCGGTCGACGAAGAAGCCGGGCAGCGCCTCCTCGACGGCCTCCACGCGACGCGCGACGCGGCGCGTGAGGAACTCCTCGCCGAGATGCGCGCACCGCGCTACCTCGCGCTGCTCGACCGAATGCACGATGCCTGCCATCGCGTCCCCGGCCCGCTCGACGCCGGCGATCTCGGCGTGGAGGTCACCGACGTCGTGCTCGCACCGTGGCGCAAGTTGCGGAAGGCGGCCGACGATCTCGGCGCCCACTCCCCCGACCCCGAGCTGCACCGCGTGCGCATCCTGGCCAAGCGCTGCCGCTATGCCGCGGAGGCGGTGGCGCCTGCGGTCGGACCCGACGCCGCCCGCTTCGCCAAACAGGTGGCCGCACTCCAGGACGTGCTCGGGGAACACCAGGACGCGGTGATCGCCGGTCAGTGGTTGCGCCGACACGCCAACGATGTCGCGGGGGACGGTGCCGCCGCGGTCGCGTTCGTCGCCGGCGAACTGGCGATGCTCGAGCAGGCCGCCGCCGACGCATCCCGCGAGCTGTGGCCCGGCGCGTGGCGCGCCGCGCGCGGCAAGGAGTTGCGCCGATGGATGCGCCCCGAGTGATGAGGCCCGGCCGATGAGGCCCGCGCGATGAGCAGCCTGTTGGTCGAGGCCGCGGGCGGGATCGTCTGGCGCGAGCGGCACGACGAGTGGCAGGTGCTGCTCGTCCACCGGCCGCGCTACGACGACTGGAGCCTGCCGAAGGGCAAGGCCGACCCGGGGGAGACCCCGCAACAGACCGCCTTGCGCGAGGTCGAAGAGGAGACCGGCCTCACGTGCACGCTCGCGGATCCGGCGGGTGAGGTGCGCTACGTCGACAGCAAGGGGCGCCCGAAGATCGTGCGCTACTGGCACATGGATCCGGCACTCACCGGCGACGCGTTCACCCCCAACGACGAAGTCGACCAACTGCGTTGGTGCTCCCTGCGCGACGCGGCGAAGCTCCTCACCTACGATCACGACCGCAAGCTCCTGCGTAAGGCGACGCACCGTGAAGGCGGCGCGCACGAACATGGGTAGGCCACACTGACCATCTATCTCGTCCGGCACGCCAGGGCGGGCACCCGACACGGTTTCGACGGACCCGACCACCTGCGGCCGCTGTCGAAACCCGGGCGCCGCCAGGCCGACGCGATCGCGGCCACGCTCGTGGAGGCCGCGGTGGTCCGCCTGTTCTCGAGCCCGTACGTGCGGTGCGCCCAGACGCTGCGGCCCGCGGCGAAGCAGCTCGCGCTGGACGTCGAACCCACCGACGCGTTGGCCGAGGGCGCCGGGCTACGCGATGCACTGTGGCTCGTCTCGCAGCACCTCGACGACAACGTCGCCCTGTGCAGCCACGGCGACGTGCTCGGCGACCTGCTGCACCACTACGCGTCGCAGGGGATCGAGCTGCAGGGCGACCGGGTCGAGAAGGCGTCGATCTGGGTGCTGCAGGTGCAGGACGCCGACGTGTGCGCCGCGACCTACCTCCCGCCCCCCGAGGCCTGATCACTCGTCAAAAGTTGACTCAACTCATGTTGAGTCAATAGGGTGCGCCCCGTGGCGACACACCCGACCCCGATCGAGCCCACTCTGCTCGAGCCCACACCCCTCGAGGTCCGCGCCCGGAGCCACGCGGCGCTCGGCGATCCGGTCAGGCTCGCGATCGTCGACGACCTCGTGCGCTCCGACCGGGCTCCCCTGGAGTTGCGCGAGCGTTTCGCCCTCGAATCCAATCTGCTCGCCCACCACCTCGACGTGCTCGAGGCGGCAGGACTGATCGGGCGGTCGAAGTCGAGCGGCGACGGCCGTCGTCGCTACGTCCACCTCCTCCCCGCGGCGCTCGCCGTGATGGACCCCCCGCCCGTCCGACCACCGACACGGGTGACGTTCGTCTGCACCGCCAACTCGGCCCGCAGCCAACTCGCCGCCGCGCTGTGGACCGCTCGCACCGGAGGTCCGGCCGCATCGGCCGGCACCCACCCCGGCACCGCGGTGCACCCGGGCGCGGTCGCCGCGGCCCGGCGAGCGGGCCTCGATCTCGGCGCCGCGCAACCCCGGCGGCTCCGCGAACGCGACACCCGGGGCGCGCTCGTCGTGACCGTGTGCGACCGCGCCCACGAGGAGCTGGGACCCGCACCGTCGCGACTCCACTGGTCGGTGCCCGACCCGGTGCCCACGCCCACCCGCGCCGCCTTCGACGCCGTCGTCGCGGAACTCACCGAATGGATCGACCGTGTCGCCTGAAGAACCCGTGACCGAATCCCTGCCCGTCGCCGATGACGCGCTCGCGCTCGCGGCCGAGACCGGTACCGGCGCACTGCGCCTCGACCTCGCCCGGCGCCTCGGGGCCGAGTGCCTCGGCACCGCGTTCCTGATCGTCGCGGTCATCGGCTCGGGGATCATGGCGTCGCGGTTGTCGCCCGGCGACATCGGCCTGCAGCTCTTCGAGAATGCGTTCGCGACCGCGGGCGCACTGGTCGGCCTGATCCTGATGTTCGGCGCGGTGTCGGGCGCGCACTTCAATCCGCTGGTGACCATCACCGACCGCATGCTCGGCACGGTCACCACACGCGACACCGGCCTCTACGTGGTCGCGCAGATCATCGGTGGATGCCTCGGTGCGATGCTCGCCAACGTGATGTTCGAACTGCCCGCGATCGACCTCTCCACGAAGCACCGTTCGTCGGGAGCGCTGTGGGTGTCGGAGATCGTCGCGACCGTCGGCCTGCTCCTGGTGATCAACGGCTGCGTGCGCAGCGGCCGCGCCAGTGCCGTGCCGTTCGCGGTCGGCGCGTGGATCGCCGGCGCCTACTGGTTCACGTCATCGACCAGCTTCGCGAATCCCGCGGTCACCATCGCCCGCACGCTCTCCGACACCTTCGCCGGCATCGCGCCTTCATCCGCACCGATGTTCATCGTGATGCAGCTCGTCGGCACGGTCATTGCGTTCGGTCTGATCCGCTTCTTCTACCCGCACGTGCACGAGGAGCACCCCAGTGTCTGACTCGCGTCCTGAAGTGCTGTTCGTCTGCGTGCACAACGCGGGCCGCTCCCAGATGGCCGCGGCGTACCTGATGCACTACGGCGGTGAGCGCGTCGTGGTCCGCTCCGCGGGGTCCGCACCCGTCGCCGACGTGAACCCCGCCGTCGTGGAAGCGATGGCCGAAGTCGGCATCGACCTGCTCGCGAACGGCGCGCGTCCCAAGAAGCTCGAGGACGCCGCGGTGCAGGCATCCGACGTGGTGATCACGATGGGTTGCGGCGACGCCTGCCCGTTCTATCCGGGCAAACGCTACGAGGACTGGAAGCTCGACGACCCCGCCGGCCAGGGTGTCGACGCGGTGCGCCCGATCCGCGACGAGATCGACCGCCGCGTGCAAGCGTTGCTCGCCGACCTGCTGCCCGCCTGACCACGCAGCCTCAGGGGCAGAGCAAGCCGCAGAGATC
>Ga0302323_100004753_pt1 | contig 11080 bp, 8 predicted proteins | sample Fen_T0_3_FD_201950 | JGI IMG/M metagenome (GOLD analysis project Ga0302323, IMG submission 201950) | Peat permafrost microbial communities from Stordalen Mire near Abisko, Sweden - Fen_T0_3 | ecosystem: Environmental > Terrestrial > Soil > Wetlands > Permafrost | place: Sweden: Abisko... | reverse complement strand
TGACGACCTTGCTGACGAGGGTGACGTCGCGGCCGAGCAGCAGGTCGGCGGCCATGGGCCGCGGGCGGAGCTTCTCGATGGGCACGTCGTCCATGTCGTAGAACCCGGCGAACTGCTCGTAGAGCAGCGTCTCCGGGTCGTAGCCGTCAATGTAGCCGTCGATGACCCTGCGCCAGCCGAAGAGCTCCGTGACCGTGAGCTCGAGGCGCTTCTTGAGCTCGTCCGCGTAGGCCTCGTCCACCGTCTCGATCCAGGCCAGCGCCTCGATGGCGCGCTTGATGTTCCAGCGCGCGAGCACGTTGGTGTAGGCGTTGTCGTCCACGCCCTCGTGGTACTCGTCCGGCCCCACGACGACGCGCACGTGGTAGCGCCCCTCGCGGTCGCGCGCGGCGCGCGACACCCAGAACCGCGCCGTCTCGAGCAACATCTCGACGCCCATGCTCGCCATGAACGCGTCGTCGCCGGTGGCCTTCCAGTACTCCCACGTCCCCCAGGCGACGTCCGCGGAGATGTGGTGCTCCATGAGGCCGGAGAGGATCGGCACCTGTTCGCCGCTCGGCCCGTAGCCGTACGGAGGCGTGGTCTCGACGCCCTTGTCGGCCGATTCCCAGGGGTAGAGCGCACCCTTGAACCCCATGTGGATGGCCTTCTGGCGCGCGCCCGGGAGGTTGCGGTACCGGTACTTGAGCAGCGTGCGCGCCGTCTCCGGCTGTGTGTAGATGTAGAAGGGAAGCACGAAGATCTCGGTATCCCAGAACACGTGCAGGAAGTAGGACATGCCGCCCAAGCCGCGGGCTCCGACGGAGACCGTGTCCTTGGAGGGGTGCGCCGTGCTGATCATGTGGTAGATGGCGAAGCGCAGCGCGTGCTGGTCGTCGGCGTCGCCGTCGACGCGCAGGTCGGCGGCGTCCCAGGCGGCGTCCCACGCCGCCCGGTGCCGCCGGAGCAGCTCGTCGTAGCCGATGTCCCGGGCCCGCTGGAGAGCGCGCCGCGCGACCTCCGCGGACGGCACCTTGGTGCGCGCGGAGACGATCGCGGCGATCCGGTCCACGGTGGCCGGGTCGCCCGGCTCGAGGCGCCCGCCGATCACGTCGCGCGCCTGCTGTGGCGTACGCGAAACGGGCGAGCCCGGCGCCGGGGTGGTCGTCACCGCGAGCACGTGACCGCCGCCGTTGCGGCCGCGCGTGCTCGCGATCAGGCCGGGCGGGTCGTCCAGCACTTCGAACTCGGTCTCCTTGGTCGGCCCGCCCGCGTAGGTGACGCCGATCGCGCTCTGCCAGACGAGTGAGCCGGAGAAGTCCTCGGGCGTGGCCTCGGCGCGCGCGGCCATGAGCTGGCGGTCGGCCAGCGAGGCGAAGCGCGCGGTGCGCACGCGCACGCTGCGGCCGCTGCGCAGCCGCTGCCGCCACGTGCGGTAGACGATGCCGTGGCGCAGGTCGAGCACGCGCTCGTGGTCCATGATCTCGCCGTTCGAGAGGGTCAGGGCGCTGCCGGCCACCATGAGGCGGAGGCCGGTCCAGTCCGGCGCGGGGACCGGCTGGCGGAAGGGCGGGTCGCCGGTCCCGTCGCCGTAGACGCCGGCGACGAAGGTGGCCGGCGTGGAGATCGCCGAGCCCTCCTCCAGCGCGCCGCGGGTGCCGGTCTCGCCGTTGGCGACCGTGAGCCAGGTTTCGACCTCGCGCTCGCGAAACGGATCGAAGCCCTTGACCTCGAAGCGCCACGCGGGGTCGCGCGTCGGCTCGGGAAAGCTCCGCTGCGCGACGATCTCGCGCATGGCCAGCTGGTCGTGCAGGATGTCGAGGAACGAGGTCGGCCCGCCGCCGGCGTGCAACACCGGCGAGGGCACGCCGGCCGGCTCGGCACCGACGCTCACGTAGACGGCGCGGCGCAGTTCGGGGATGAGCATCGCCGAATCGGTGCCTTGACCATCGGCGACGGGCCCGAACGTGTCGCCCAGCACGAGCAGGTCCTGCGGCTGGCGGCCGCGGCCCGTGACCAGCCCGCGCGTCACCGCGTGCATGGCGTCGCTCTTGCCGGTGAGGCCGATGTCGATGTGCCGCACGTCGCTCGTGACCGCCGGATGGGCGAGGCCGGCCTCTCGGCCCAGCTCGCGCGCCAGCTCCATGCACTCCTTGAGGCCGCCGCCGAAGCCGGCGCCGCGCAGGCGCTCCTCGACCCGCTGCTGCAGGTCGGCGACCGCCGTCCCCGGAGGCTCCGGCCAGTCCGGCACCAGGTCGATGGAGAAGCGATTGAGGTGGTCCCGGACCAGGGCGACGTCGAGCCCCGCGGCCGAGAGCCTCTCGTGCACGGCCCCGGCCGTGGCTTGCAGCTGCTCCTCCTCGAGAGAGGAGGACTGCCGGCGCTCGAGCAGCCGCGGGCCGGCCGGCCCGACCACGTAGATCTCGGAGCCGCGGGAGAGATAGAGGAACAGGCGCCCCTCGACGCCTGGACGGGCGCGCAGCTGAGCGTCGACGTCGCCGACGTCCGCGCTGCTGATGACGGCGATGTCGACGCCAAGCGCCGCCAGCCGCTCCACGCGGCTGCGCACCGCCGAGGCGTCCATGTCGCGGCGCGCCACCGCGGTGCCGTCCCACGCAAAGCAGATGACGGGGAACTCACGGTCGAGCGCGCGCGCCAGTTTCTGGGCGCGCGCGCGGTCGCTCTCGCTCTTCGTCGTCTTGTCGCTCGTCGGCATCGTCCTACCATCCTGCCCTACGCGCGCCTTTCCTGCACCGGGACGGTACACTTGCCTTCCTGCCACACCGGCCAGAGGTGAGCCATGCCCCCGTTCGACGTCGCCTACGTCCGCAGCCAGTTCCCCGCGCTCAGGCGGATCGTCGATGGGCAGCCGGCCGCCTACCTCGACGGGCCGGGCGGAACGCAGACGCCGCAACGGGTGCTCGACGCCGTGCTCGACTACCTCACCAACCACAACTGCAACATCCACGGCGCCTTCGTCACCTCCGAAGAGACGGACGCCGCCATCCAGGGCGCCCAGGAAGCCGGCGCCGATCTCCTCGGCTGCGACTGGGACGAGGTCGCCTACGGCGCCAACATGACGACCCTCGCCCTGCTGCTCAGCGACGCGATCGCCCCCGGCATCCGCCCGGGCGACGAGGTCGTCGTCACGGAGCTCGACCACGAAGCCAACCGTGGCCCGTGGGCGCGCCTGGCCGAGCGCGGCGCGGTCGTCCGCGAGGTGCCCGTGGACCTCGAGACGTGCACCCTCGACTGGGAGGCCTTCGAGCGACTGGTGAAGCCGGGCAAGACGAAGGTCGTCGCTGTGGGCTACGCCTCCAACGCCGTGGGCACCGTCAACGATGTCGCGCGCGCGTCCGCGCTGGCGCGCGGGGCCGGCGCCTTCAGCGTCGTCGACGCCGTGCACTACGCGCTGCACGGGCCGATCGACGTGCGGGCTATCGGCTGCGACTTCCTCCTGTGCTCCGCCTACAAGTTCTTCGGCCCGCACGTGGGACTCATGTACGCACGCCGCGAGGCCACCGAGAAGGTCGAGCCGGTCCGCCTGTGCACGCAGGAGCCCGACCCGCCGTTCGTATGGCAGACGGGCACGCTGAACCACGAGGGCATGGCCGGCGCCACCGCGGCCGTCGACTTCATCGCCGACCTCGGCGAGCGGCACCTCAAGATGGTGGAGGACCGCCTCCCCGCCGGCCTGCAAGGCCGGCGCAGGGCGGTCGTCGCCGGCATGCTGGCCGGCGAGGCCTACGAGCAGCCGCTCGCCAAGCGGCTGCGCGAGCAGCTCGCCGGGATCGCCGGCGTCACGATCTACGGGCCGCCGGAGGGCAGCCCCCGAACGTCGACCGTGTCGTTCACGCTGGGCGGCTTCCAGGCCGGCGAGGTGTGCCGTACGCTCGGCGCGCGCGGCCTGTTCACCTGGGACGGGGACTTCTACGCCCAGCGCCTGATCCAGCGGCTCGGCCTGCAGGAGCACGGCGGCCTCGTGCGTGTCGGTCTTGCCCCCTATACCACCGAGGGCGAGCTCGAACGGCTCGTGGCCGCTGTCGGCGACCTCTCGCGCTCGGTGCGATGAGCGCCGGCCCCGCGACGCCGGCCGGCTCGCCCCGGGACGTCAGCATCTCGCTGCTCGGCTTCGACGACGAGCCGGCTCCCGCTCAAGGCCTGCGCGAGGTCAAGCTCTGCCTGCTCGGCTTCGGCAGCGTGGCACGGGCGCTCTGCGAGCTGCTCGCCGCGCAGGAGCGCGTGCTGGCCGAGCGCCACGGCCTGCGCGTGCTGATCGCCGCGGCCGGCACGCGCCACGGCAGCCTGCTCGACCCCGCCGGCATGGCGCCCGCGGAGGCGCTAGCCGCCGTGGGGGGCGGGCCGGCCCCGCCGCAGGCGGCCCGGCCGGCCCACGAGCTCCTCGCCGCCTCGGGCGCCGACGTCCTCGTCGAGCTCACCGTCATGGGCGACCTGTCGGGAGTGGGCGCCGGCGCGACGGCCCACACGCCGGCCGCGACCGGCCACGTCCTCGAGGCGTTCCGCCTCGGCATGGACGTCGTCACCGCCAACAAAGGGCCGATCGCCTGGAGCTGGCCGGAGGTCTCGGCGGCCGCCGAGGCGGCCGGCCGCCGCATCCGTTTCGAGAGCACGGTCATGGACGGCCTCCCCGTGTTCAGCCTCCTCGAGTACGCGCTCCCGGACTGCACGCTGCTCGGGTTCGAGGCCGTGTTCAACGCCACCACCAACTTCCTGATCGACGCGATGGGGACCGGGCGGAGCTACGAAAGCGCTCTGGCCCAGGTCCAGGCAGCCGGCTACGCCGAGGCCGACCCGGGCAACGATGTCGACGGCTGGGACGCGGCCAGCAAGGCGGCGGCGCTGGCCAACTTCGCCATGGGCGCCGGCATCACGCCGGCGGACGTGGAGCGCGAGAGCCTCCGCGACGTGCCCCTCGAGCGGATCCTCCGGGCGCGGCAGAGCGGCCGGCGCCTGCGGCTGGTCTCGAGCGTCTGGCGCGAGCCGCCGCGGCCGGGGCAGGCTGCGCCGCCCGGCCCCGGACACTCCGCGATCTCAGCCCGCGTGCGCGCCGAGGAGCTCGACATCGACCACCCGCTGGCCGCCGTCGGCGGTGAGTCGCTCGGCGCCCTCCTCCACACCGACCTCATGGCCGACGTGCTCGTGAGCGAGCGGCACGCGCTCGTGCCCCAGACCGCCTACGGCGTGTACGCCGACCTTCTCCACCTGTGCCGGACGAGCTGACAGGCCCGGACGCGGCGCTGGGCCAACCGGCGGACGCGGCGGCGCCGGCGGCGCCGCTGGCCGGCAACTCGCCGACGGACGAGGCCGGCGCCCGCCCGCGGCGCCGGCCATCCTGGCTCCGCGCCGCCCTCTTCTCGCTCATCGTCGTCGTGGTCGGCGGCGCCCTCGGCGCGGCCGGCTATCGCCTCGAACGGACCTACTCCGTCAGGCTGCCGGCGATTGTGAGGACCGGCGACGGCTGGACCATCACGGGCCGGCGCAGGCACCAGTTCAGCGGCCTGGGCCTGAGCGGCCCGCGCCTCATCTGGCAGGACGGAGCCTCCATCGAGTACGTCCGCCTTGGAGAAGGGACCGTCCGCCTGCTTGGGCCCGGCCCTGGGATGAACAGCACCTGGGAGCCTGCGATCGGGCCGCGCTACGCGCTCTGGTTCGAGGCCGAACGCTCCTCGAGCATCGTCGCGCGAGCGGTCGCCTACGACACGCAGTCCGGCCGGCGCTGGACGGTCGCGGACGTCGGCTCAGTGCGCTCGTACCCCGCGATCTCCGGCGACGTCGCAGTCTGGTGCTCCGCCAAGACGATCGGCGTCCCGTCGATCAACGGCGTGCGCGTGGGCGGCGGCGAGGCCTTCGACGTCGCGGCGGGCAGCGGCGCCCCGGTCGTCTCGGGCGACCTCGTCGTCTGGGCGTCGAGCTGGACCGGCCCGTTCGTCGCCGCGGACCTCGTCGGCGGCACGACCTGGCCGGTGACGGCCAGCCTCAGCGGCTACAGGCTGACCGGGATCGCCCTGGCCGGACGCACCCTCGTGTGGGGCCAAGGCACCGACCAGACGGGCAGCGGCGTCGTCGCGACCGTCGGGGTGGACGGTGGAGGGACGACGACGCTCGCCTCCGGCCTGTCGGGGCTCGCCGGCCCCGCGTACGACGGGACGACGGTGGTCTGGGCGCAGAGGGTCGGCGACCCCCCCGGCGCGCTCGGCACGTCCGCGCATCCCTTCGGCGGCTTTCGCGTGATGGGCCGCCGCCTCGCCGGCGGCCCCGCCTTCCTCATCGCCCAGGTCGCCGGCACCGTGAGTGAGGTCGCCGTCAGCGACGGAGTCGCGGCCTGGATCGCCAAGGACGGCGGATCGTCCTGGATCCAGACAACGAGACTCCCGCGATGACCCCCCAGTGGCACATGCGCAGGACCCACCCGCACCCCAGCGAGTCTCGTGACCGCCTGCTGCTGCTTCTCCTCGTCGAGCTGTGGGCGCTCAACGTCGCGGACCTCGCGCTCACCAGGTACTCCATGTGGCTCGGGTTCGCGACCGAATCGAACGGCGTGATGGACTACTTCCTGCGTGCCGGCACGGTGCCGGCCCTGGCGTTCAAGGTCGGCATCGTCACCGTGGGCGCGCTCCTGCTCTGGCGCCTCCGCGTCTACCGCGTCGCGACCGTCGCGGCGGCGATGCTGGCCGTCGTCCTCGCCGCCGTGGTCGCCTATCAGGCCTTCTGGGTGTCCAACCTGCGCTGATCAAAGAGACGGGCCGTCCTCGCTCGCCTGTCTCGACAGTCGGCGTGATCCCGGAGGTCGGAGCGATTGGGATCAGGACGTGGGGAACACCCCCCTCAGACGCACGAGACTCGTGGGCGGCTCAGACCCCTTCGGGCAGCGTGCTGAGCCGCGTCTTGACGATCTTCGTCGCCTCGGCGATCACCTCGAGGCTGCGGTCGACCTCGGTCTTGGTGTGGGCCGTGCTCGCGAAGAACCGCTCGAAGTTGAAGTTGTGGAAGTACACGCCGCGCATCTGGCACTCGGTCTGCAGCATGCCGAAGAAGCGCGTGTCGCTGGCGCGCGCCTGGCGATACCTGGTCACCGGCTCCTCGTGGCCGAAGAACACCTGCCACATCGGGCCGACCTGGCTGATGTACGCCGGCACGCCATTCTCGGCGAAGATGCCGCGCATGCCCTGCACCATGGCGTTGGCGATCGTGTTGAGATGGCCGTAGACGCGCTCGCGGTCGTTGATCAGGATGTCGAGCGCGGCGTTCATGCCGGCCAGCGTCAGCGGGTTGCCGCTGTAGGTGCCGCCGTGGAGCACGACCCCGTCGGCCTCGAGCTGCATGATCTCCTTCTTGCCGCCGAACGCCGCGGCGCCCGGGGTGCCGCCGCCGACGGCCTTGGCGATGCAGGTGATGTCGGGGATGACCCCGTACAGCTCCTGGGCGCCGCCGAGCGACACGCGGAAGCCGGTGATGATCTCGTCGAAGATGAGCACCACATCGTTCTCGTCGCAGATGCGGCGCAGCCCCTCGAGGAACCCGGGCACCGGCGGGATGATGCCGGCGTCGCCGAGGATCGGCTCGGCCAGCACGCAGGCCAGCTGGTCGCGGTTGCGCTTGATGAGCACCTCGACCGCGTCGATGTCGTTGAACGGCGCGATGATGACGGTATCGGCAAAGGCCTTGGGGATGCCGGCCTGGCTCGGCAGCGTGCGCGGGAACTGCTCCGTGCCCGCCGCCTCCAGCGCCGGCACGTGCGAGAACGCGTGGCAGTCGAGGAAGCCGTTGTAGCTCCCCTCCCACTTCATGATCTTGTCCTTGCCGGTATAGGCGCGCGCGAGGCGGATGGCCGCCTGCGTCGCCTCGCTGCCGGAGTTGGCGAACCGCACCTGGTCGATGCCGGGCACCGCTTGGACGATCTTGCGCCCGACCTCGTAGTCGAGCTCGTGGGGGAACGTGTAGAGCATCCCGCCCTGCGTGATCTGGGCGATGATCGAGTCGAGGATGGGCTTGGGGCGGTGGCCGAAGATCATGGGGCCGTAGCCGATGCACCAGTCGATGTACGCGTTGCCGTCGACGTCGTAGAAGTAGGCGCCCTCGCCCCGTTCCATGACGATCGGGCGCGTGCCGATGAGCCGCGCGTAGCTGGATTCGCCGCCGGAAACGACCTCCTGGCACTTCGCGAACATCGCTTTGGTCTTGCTGAGTCGACTCTCGTCGATGAGGTTATCGGTCATCGAGCGGATCTCCTTGGCGAACGGCCGGGCTCGGCACGGTCACCCGCGGGTGCGGGGCCGGGTCCCCGGAAGGTGCGGCAAGTCTACCGGATGCTGAACGCTGGTGAACGCGGGGGTCGGGTCGTGCTAGACGACTGCCGCCAGCAAGCTCACGCCGGCGATCGTGCAGACGACGCCCGCCCACTGGTTGGGCCGCGGGCGTTCGCCGAGGACGACGAAGCCGATGAGCACGGCAAAGGTGCCGAATTGCGTGGTGGTCACGCCGGCCACCGTAGCGGGGCCGAGCGCAAAGGTGATCGTGAGCAGGGCGAGGCCGGCGAGCTCGAGCACGCCGGCGCCGGCCGCCCGCACCCGCAGCGCCTTGGGCACCATCACGCTGCCGCTGAGCAGCGCGGCCGGCAGCGTGATGAGCAGCGACACCGTCCGCGAGATGGCAGTCTGTGAGAGCCAGTCGATGTCGCCGTAGGCGTAGCAGAGCAGGACGCCGGTGAAGAGAAGGCCGGCGGCGAGGGCCCAGGGCGCGCCCCGCGTCGACTTGGCGCGCCCCTCGAACGACGTGAGCACCGCGCCGACCACACACAGCGCAAGGGCGACCGCGAGCAGCGGCGTGACCGGTTCGCCGAGCAGGATCACGGCGACGGCGAGGTACGCGCCTTGGAGGGAGACCAGCGCGGACACCAGCCCGAGGTCGCCGACGTTGAGGCCGCGGAGCAGGCAGAACAGGGCGCCGAAGTAGAGGACGCCGGCGAGTGCGGCCAGCCCGGCGCCGGTCCACTCGCCCTTGTCGGGCAGACCGCGAAGAACCAGAGCGACTGGCCCGATGATGACGACGCCGGTCGCCAGCACCCAGACCATCTGCGTGAGCGCCCGGGTCCGGCGCGTCACCCGCTGCGAGAACAGGTCGCTGGAGGCGTAGGAGAGGGCCGAGAGCAGGCCTGAGAGGATCGTCAGCACGCGGCCAGTCTACCGGAGCACGCAGGGGCGAACCGCCACGCGCGCCGCCCGGCGTTTGCATCCATCCGTGCCCGCCGGGGAGGATGACGGCATGGAAGAAGCGCCTCAGCTCCCCATCGCCGCCGACTGGTTCAGCCTCACGTGGGTGACCGGCCGCACGGCTGTGCTCACCGAGCCGCACGTTGACGAGCTGCTGCGCGCCGGCCTCTGGTACCTGCGCGGGCGCGACCGCGACCTGCTCGTCGACACCGGCAACGGGATCGCGCCGCTGGCGCCGGTGCTCGCGCGCCTCGCGCGAAGCGGGCGCCCGCGTGAGATCGTCTGCTTGTGCACGCACGCGCACATCGACCACATCGGCGGCTTCGGCGAGTTCGAGCGCAGGCTGCTGCACCCGGCGGAGGAAGAGCTGGCGCTGCAGGTCCGCAACGACGCGCCCCTGTCCCCGGCACTGTGGTCGCGCGAGATCCTGGACCAGCTGGCCGAGAGCGGGTTCGTGCCGCCACCGGTGCTCGTCGATGCCATCCCCTACCCCGGCTTCGACCCGATCGAGTTCCGACCCGCCCGGGCCGCGCCCACGCACTTCGTGCAGGGCGGCGACGAGGTCGACCTCGGCGACCGGCGCTTCACCGTGGTCGACCAGCCGGGGCACACGCCGGGCAGTATCGGGCTGATCGACCACGAGGAGCGCGCCCTCATCTCCGGCGACGCGGTCTACGACGGCGGCCTCATCGACACGATGCCCGAGTCCGACATCGCGGCCTACCTGAAGACGATGGAGCTGCTCCGCCGGCTCGACGTCGACGTCGTGTATCCCGGGCACGGGTGGCCGTTCGAGCGCGCCCGGCTGCGCGAGATCGCCGAGCAGTACCTGCGCGAACGCGGCGGCTGAGGCCGCTCCGGGCTCCGGACGGAGCCGCCGCTTAGCCGAGTGCGAGCAGCGTGCAGGCCGCGCAGGCGCACGCCACGCCCACGTACTGCAGCCGCGACAGCCGCTCGTGCAGCACGAGGTAGCCGAGCAGCACGGCCATCGTCCCGCCCTGCGCGATGACCACCGAGGCGACGGCCAGCGGCCCGATGACGATCGCCGCGGCGAAGAGAAGGAACCCCGTGGCGTCGAACACGCCCGCGATCCCGCAGCGCCCCGCAAGCCGGCGGGGGAGGCGCAGGCCGGCGAGGAGCAGCGTCACCGGCACGAGCACCACCATCGTACCGAGCCTCCCGTAGGCGGCGATGGCCACCGGGGGCAGCGCCGTGGCCTGGGCCAGCAGCAGGATGACGACCGCGAACAGCGCCGACGAGAGCAGCGCCCAGCCGGCGCCGGACGTGCCTCGGGCGCGGCGGACGGGCGCAGCAGGCTGGTCGCCGCCGCCTGCGGCCGGCACGACCGCCGCGACGGCCGCGCCGTCGCCTCCCGCACTGCGCGCCTCCTCGGCTTCGTCCAGCCCGAACACCTCCTCGGCCGGCGCCTTCTCGATCGAGGCGAGCAGACCGCCGGCGACGGCCAGCGGCAGGCCGATCATCGCCGGCCTGGACAGCGACTCGCCTCCCACGACGGCGATGACGGCCACGACGCCGCCGGCCAGCGACGCCAGCGGCGTGACGATCGAGAGGTTGCCGGTGACGAGGCCGCGGAGGAGGCACGCCAGCGCCGCGGCCTCGCACAGACCGCCGCCCATGGCGAAGGCGGTGGCCCGCCACTCGGCAGCGCCGGAGGGCAGGCCGTACAGCACGAGGGCGAGCGGCAGGAGGATGACGAGCCCGACGCCCATCGACCAGCACATCGCGGTCCAGACCGCCGCGGCGCGCACGACCTTGACCATGAGGAAGTCGTGGAGCGCGTAGCCGAGCGCCGAGCCCAGGCCGAGGACGACGGTGAGCATGCGCGTACTCTACTCGACCGGCGGCGCCCG
>Ga0302323_100004747_pt1 | contig 11083 bp, 12 predicted proteins | sample Fen_T0_3_FD_201950 | JGI IMG/M metagenome (GOLD analysis project Ga0302323, IMG submission 201950) | Peat permafrost microbial communities from Stordalen Mire near Abisko, Sweden - Fen_T0_3 | ecosystem: Environmental > Terrestrial > Soil > Wetlands > Permafrost | place: Sweden: Abisko... | reverse complement strand
AGGAAAACTCACGCCATAGGTGCAAATCTGCCGACCAAGTGGAGTAGATGCGCCGGTTCTTGGGCTCCAGGGGAGATCAAGTGGGGTCAAGATCTTCGGGAATTGACTTATGCGACAGGCTCGATCACCGCGACGAGGGGGCCAGCACCGTGGTCACCGGCATCGCGGAGTCGACCGGCAGGTCGAGCGTGGACGGCGGTCGGCCGGCGGTCACGCACAACGACCCCAGCACGGCCACCATGGCGCCGTTGTCGGTGCACAGGCCCGGTCGCGGCACGCGCAGCCGGACGCCGGCGGCGGCGCAGCGTTCCTGCGCGAGGGCGCGCAGTCGCGAGTTCGCGGCGACCCCGCCGCCGATGAGCAGGTGGTCCACCCCGTAGGTGGCGCAGGCGTCGAGCGCCTTGCGGGTGAGGACGTCGACGACGGCCTCCTGGAAGCTCGCCGCGACGTCCGCCACCGGCACCGGCTCGCCGGCCGCCTCGCGCTGCTCCACCCATCGGGCGACCGCCGTCTTCAACCCCGAGAAGGACACGTCGTAGCGGTGACGCTCCAGGTCGTGCCGGGCGGTGAGCCCGCGGGGGAAGGCGATCGCCGTCCGGTCGCCGTCCGCGGCCACCCGGTCCACGTGCGGGCCGCCAGGGAAGGGCAGCCCGAGCAGCCGGGCCACCTTGTCGAAGGCCTCGCCCGCCGCGTCGTCGATGGTGCGGCCCAGCGGCCGGACGTCGCCGGTGACGTCGGGCACGAGCAGCAGCGAGGAGTGCCCGCCGCTGACCAGCAGCGCGATCGCGGGCGACGGCAGCGGGCCGTGCTCCAGGGTGTCGACGGCGACGTGGGCGGCGAGGTGGTTGACGCCGTACAGCGGCACGCCCAGCCCGACGGCGAGGGCCTTGGCCGCCGCCACGCCGACGGTCAGCGCACCGGCCAGCCCGGGACCGGCCGTGACGGCGAGCGCGTCGACGTCCGCCAGGCGCACCCCCGCCTGCGCGCAGGCCCGCTCCAGGGTCGGGACCATCGCCTCCAGGTGCGCCCGCCCGGCCACCTCGGGCACGACCCCGCCGAACCGGGCGTGCTCGGCCACCGAGCTGGCTACCGCGTCGACCAGGAGCGTCGAGCCCCGGACGATGCCGACGCCGGTCTCGTCGCAGGAGGTCTCGATCCCGAGGACCAGCGGCTCGTCGGTCACCGGGGCAGCCTATGCCGCATGACCAGCGCGTCGACGTCTCCCGGCTGGTAGTACCGGCGGCGCACGGCGAGCTGCTCGAACCCGAACCGCTGGTACAGCGCGATGGCGGGCGGGTTGTCGGCGCGTACCTCGAGCAGGACGGCGGTCGCCCGCCGGGCCACCGCCTCCTCGAGCAGGGCCGACAGCAGCACGGCGCCGAGCCCGCGACCCTGCGCGGACGGTACGACGGCGACGGTCTGCACGTCGGCGTCCGGGCCGTTCACCATGAGGCCGGCGTACCCGAGGACGCCACCCGTGCCGTCGTCCGCGACGACGTACCAGCGCGACGGCTGGGCCAGCTCGGACCAGAAGGTCTCCGCCGTCCACGCGGTCGGGCCGAAGAGGGCGCGCTCGGTCGGCATCAGGGCCTCGACGTCCCACCAGCGCAGCGGCCGGATCACGTCAGGACCCGCTTGCGCGCCCCCGGCTCGACGGCGTCCGGCCGGCGCAGGTACAGCGGGTCGGGCGGGAGCAGGACGCCGGCCAGGGCCGATCCCGGGGCGGCGGCCAGCGCGGCCGCCGCGAGCCGGGCCAGTGCGGCGCCGTCCACGTCGAGGGGGGCGCCCGGCACCGGCCCGCCGAGGGCGGCCGGGTAGAGCGCGGCGCCGCGTCCGACGACCGGGAGCCCGACGACCGGGAGCCCGACGACCGGGAGCGCGCCGGCGGGGAGCCCACCGGTGGGGAGCTGCGCCGCGACGTCCGCCGGCAGCGACACGTGCGGCCCGTCGACCCGGACGGCGAGGCCCGCGGCGTCCCGCTCGTAGCGCGCCCAGTGCACCTCGCGCCGGCGGGCGTCCGTCGCCACCAGGAAGGCCGCCAGCCCGGCCGGCGCGGCGGCGGCCAGGGCGTCGAGCGAGCAGACGCCGTGGACGGCGACGCCGAGTGCCGCCCCGAGCACCCGCGCCGTGACCACCCCCACCCGCAGCCCGGTGAACGGGCCCGGCCCGACGCCGACCACGACGTCGGTGAGGTCGGTCCGGGACCGGCCGGCCTCCGCCAGGACGGTCTGGATCGCCGGTGCCAGCAGCTCGGCATGGCGGCGCGGGTCGTCGTGGTGGACGGCCGCGAGCACCGCCGTGCCGTCGGACAGGGCCGCGGTCACCGCGGGACCCGAGGTGTCGATCGCCAGGAGCAGCACGCCGCGCCTCAACCCCGTTCCGGTTCGGTCGGGTCGGCCCCGTCGACCAGCTCGGTCAGCGGGACGCCGGCCCACCGCGGCCCGTAGCCGGTGACCTCGACGCCCCGGGTCTCGTCGTCCGCGTCGTGGCCACGGGCGAGGCGCAGCTCCAGCCGGCTCTCGACGAGCTCCTCGACGAGCCCGCTCCCCCACTCCACGACCGTGACGGACCCGGCCGTCGAGGCGTCCAGGTCCAGGTCGTCGACCTCGGCGAGCGAGCCCAGCCGGTAGGCGTCCACGTGGACCAGGTCGGGGCCGCCGGACGTCGAGCGGTGCTCGCGGGCGATGACGAAGGTGGGGCTGGTGACGTCCCCCCGGACCTGCAGACCGGCGCCTATCCCCTGGGTCAGGGTGGTCTTGCCGGCGCCGAGGTCACCGGTAAGCAGCACCAGGTCGCCGGCGTGCAGCAGCCCGGCGAGCCGCTCCCCCAGTCGCTGCATCGCGTCCGCGGTCGGCACGCTCAGCGCGAGCGACGTGACCGCAGCGGGAACATCACGCCTCACGCGACGCCCTCCCCGCGGCCCTGCCCGCGCCCGCGGCCCCGGCCGCCGGCCCGCGCGCGCCGGCGCAGCGACGTCACCGTGCGGCGGACCGCGCTCCGGCCGCGACCACCCGCCGGGCCGCCGGTGCCGCCGGGGCCGCCCGACCCGCCGGGCCGCCCGACGTGGGACCGCAGCGCCCGCTCGATGAGTCCCAGCACGTGCTCGGTGACGACGTCCGGGTGCTCGAGCAGCATCAGGTGCCCGGCGTCACGGACGACGACGTGCTCGGCGCCGGGCAGCGCGTCGACGATCGTGTCGCTGTGCTCGGCCGGCGTCAGCAGGTCGTGGTCGCCGACGATGACGAGCACCTCGATCCCGTCGAGGGCGGCCAGCGCCGCGCGCTTGTCGTGCACCGAGAAGGTCGGCAGGTAGTCGGCCACGACCTCCAGCCGGGTGGCCGCGATCATCCGGGCGGTGAAGCGCACCAGCGCGGGCGAGACGTCGGAGGCGTAGGAGTAGCGCCGCACGAGCACGGTCTCCAGGTCGCTGCCGAGCGCCCGCGCCCGGGCCACGAGCCGCGGAGTCCGGTTGAGCACGCGCAGCGCGCCGGGCGCCGCCCGCTGCACGAGGCGGCCCATGCCGGCGACGCCGAGGTCGACCTCGGACAGCCCGCCCGCACTCGTCGAGACGAACGCGACCCCGAGCACGCGCTCGGCGAACAGCTCCGGACACCGGTCGGCGAGCGCCATGATCGTCATGCCGCCCATCGAGTGCCCGACGAGGACGAGCGGCCCGTCCGGCGCGACCGCGTCGATGACGGCCGACAGGTCGCGGCCGACCTGGTCGATGGTCGCCGAGCCCGCGTCGCCGGTCCCGGAGCGGCCGTGCCCGCGCTGGTCCCAGAGCACCAGCCGGTACACCCCGCGCAGCGCCTTGCGCTGGAAGTGCCAGGCGTCCATCGAGAGCGCGTACCCGTGGCAGAGGACGACGGTGACCGGCGGCTGCTCGCCGCGCGCGATCCGGGCGGCGTGCTCGGCGTCCGGCTCCTCGACCTCCACGTGCAGGGCGACGCCGTCGTCCGCGGGGACGGCGACCGCGGGGGTGTGCAGGTCGCCGTAGTCCTCGCCGTCGTCGTCCGGCGCGCCCGGCAGCAGCGGCCGGCCCATCGCGAGCCGCTCGGCGGCGACCCCGACGGCGGCGCCCACCCCGGCCGCCGCCAGCCCCACGCCGAGCGACAGCAGGCCCACCCGCACCGACGGACGCTCGCTCACGGCTCGCCCTCCCCGCGGCCGACCCCGGCACCGATGTCGGCACCGATGTCGGCACCGGCACCGACGTGGTGCCGCGGCACCCGGGCCCCGATCCGGGTCACGATCTCGTAGGCGATGGTGCCGGCGGCGTCCGCCCAGTCCTGCGCGGTGGGCTCGCCGTCCTCGCCCGGGCCGAAGAGGACGGCGACGTCGCCGGGGCGCACCTCGGCGTCGCGCCCACCGAGGTCGAGCACGACCTGGTCCATGCAGACGCGGCCGGCGACCGGCACCCGGCGCCCGTTCAGCAGCACCGGACCGGCCCCGCCCGCGTGGCGCGGCACGCCGTCGCCGTACCCGAGCGGGACCAACGCCAGGGTGGTGTCGCCGCTGGTCACATGGGTCAGCCCGTACGAGACGCCCTGGCCGGCCGGCACGTCCTTGACGAGCGCGACCCGCCCGAGCAGCGACATCGCAGGGCGCAGCTCCAGGAGCGCCGCCGTGCCCAGCTCGGGTGCCGGGCTGAGCCCGTAGACGGCGATCCCCGGCCGGACCAGGTCGAACCGCGCCGACGGCACCGCCAGCGTGCCCGCCGAGTTGGCGAGATGGCGCACCTCCAGCCGGGCACCGGCCCGCTCCGCGCGCTCGACCGCGTCGGTGAACGCGGCCACCTGGACGGCCACCGACGGGTGGGCCGGCGTGTCGGCGCAGGCCAGGTGGGAGAACAGCCCGACCAGGCGCACCAGCCCCTCGGCCTCGTGCCGCAGCAGGACGGCGAGCAGTTCGGGCAGGTCCTCGGGGCGGCACCCGCCGCGCCCGAGCCCGGTGTCCACCTTGAGGTGCACCCGGGCCGGGACGCCGGTCGCCCGGGCCGCCGCGACCACCTCCGCGACCGCCCCGGCGGTGGCGAGCCCGACGTCGACCCGCGCGGCCACCGCCTCGGCGAAGCGGTCGCCGGGCACGGTGAGCCACGCCAGGACCGGCGCCTCGATCCCGGCCAGGCGCAACGCGATCGCCTCGCCGAGCTGGGCGACGCCGAGCCAGTCGGCCCCGCCCCGCAGCGCGGCCCGCGCCACCGGCACCATGCCGTGCCCGTACCCGTCGGCCTTGACCACGGCCATCACCGCGGCGGACCCGGCGGCGCGCCGCAACCGGCCGACGTTCGCGGCGATCGCGTCGAGGTCGACGAGGGCGCACGAGGGCAGGCCCGCGGGCATCCGGCCCGCGGCGGGAACGGCGGCGAGCAGGCTCGCCGATCGGGACGCCGGCATCACGCGGGTCAGTGTCTCATCGGCGTCGCGTCGCCGGTGAGCAGGGCCGTCACGGCGGTGGGCAGGGCGCGGATCACGTCGTCGGCGATGATCGGGCCGCCGGCGCCGGCGAGCACCGCGGCCCGGCCGTGCACGAGGGCGGCGAGCGACCCGGCGTCCAAGGGGTCCAGCCCCGCGGCGAGCAGGGTGCCGGCGACGCCGGCGAGGACGTCGCCCGCCCCCGCCGTCGCCAGCCAGGGTGGCGCGTCGGCCTGGGCACGGACCCGGCCGTCCGGGTGGGCGACCAGCGTGATCGCGCCCTTGAGGAGCACGGTCGCGCCGGTGAGCGCCGCGGCCCGCCGCACGTGCTCCAGCGGCCGGGACTCGACGTCCTTGCGGTCGACCTCGCCCGCCCCCCAACCGGCGAGCAGCCGGGCGAGCTCCCCGGCGTGGGGCGTGAGCAGCAGGTGGGGACCGGCGAGGGCGTGCAGCTCGGGCCGGGCGAGCAGGACGAGCGCGCCGGCGTCGACGACGGCGGGCAGGTGCCGCTCGGCCGCCTCCTCCAGCGCGGCGCGGACGGCGGCGGGCTGGCCGTCGTCCGGGGCGCCGTCCTGACCGGCGTCCGGGTCGACGCCGCTGCCGAGCGCCCAGGCCTGGACCCGGCCGGTCCCGGTGACGGCCTCCGGCCACCGGGCCCGCACCCGCTCGGTGGGGTGCTCGGGCCCGACGTACCGGACCATCCCGACGCCCGACCGCAGCGCCCCGCCCGTCGCCAGCACCGCGGCGCCGGTGTAGAGCGCCGAGCCGGCCACGACGCCGAGGACGCCCCGGGAGTACTTGTCGTCGTCCGGACCCGGCACGGGCCAGAGCGCGGCGGCATCGGCCGTGGTCAGGCGCTCGACCGCGGCGACGGGCGGCAGGTGCGGCGTGAGGCCGAGGTCCACCACCTCGACCCGGCCGGCGGCCCGCGCGGCCGGGCCGACGAGCAGGCACGGCTTGGCGGCCCCGAAGGTGACCGTGACGTCGGCCCGGACGTGCGGCGCCGGTGTGGTGCCGCCGTCCGCGTCCACCCCGCTGGGCAGGTCGACGGCGACGACGACGGGCCGGCGGCCGGGGTGCGCGGCGTCGAGCCGGGCCACCAGCCCGGCGGCGGGCTCCCGCAGACCCGGCGAGCCACCGAGGCCGACGATGCCGTCGACGACGAGGTCGGCGGCGGCGAGGAGCCGGGCGGCGCTGCTGCTGCCGCCGTCGTCGTCGTCAGGGGTGACGGCCTGACCGCCGGCACGGCGCAGCGCCGCCAGCCCCTCCGCGTGGACGGACGGCGCGAGCAGCACCGCGTCGATGCGGGCGCCCCGGGCCGCCAGGCGGGCCCCGGCCCACAGCGCGTCGCCCCCGTTGTTGCCGGCGCCGACGAGCAGGACGACGCGCGCCCCCGTCACCCGCCCGCGTCGCGCCCGCAGCTCGCGCGTGCACGCGACGGCGAGCCCGGCGGCCGCCCGCTGCATGAGCGCCCCCTCGGGCACCTGCGCCAGCACCACGACCTCGGCCGCCCGGATGGCCGAGACCTCGTACGCCCGCTCCGTCATCGGACGGTCACTCCCTCTCCGCGATCACCACCGCACTGGCGATACCCGCGTCGTGCGACAGCGACACGTGGAAGCGCGTCACACCCAGCTCGGCAGCCCGTGCGGCGACGGTTCCGGTGAGATCCAGGCTCGGCGCGCCCGAGGCGGCGCGGACGACGGTCGCGTCGGTCCAGCGCAGGCCGACGGGGGCGCCCAGCGACTTGGCCAGCGCCTCCTTCGCGGCGAACCGGGCGGCGAGGCTGCGCGCCGGCAGCTCCCGCTCGGACTCGGTGAAGAGGCGTTCGCGCAGGCCAGGGGTGCGCTCCAGGGTCCGTTCGAACCGGGCGATGTCCACCACGTCGATGCCCACACCCGCGATCACCTGCCCAGCGTAGGACCGTCGCGGGGCCGTCCCCGCGGCCGTCCCGAGTTATCCACAGGCCCTCGGTCGCGAATCGCCCGAACTCGCTAACCTCTCGCCATGATCCGAAGCGATAACGACACCTTTGTGATGGATCGTCCCCCCCGATGGCGTCCGCGCGTCGGCCGACGGCGGACTCCTGACCGCCGTGACCCTCGCGCCGTCGGTCCTGGACCTGGACGTCGGGCAGCTCGAGCAGCAGGTCATGGCCGCGGTGAACGCCGCACTGGCGCCTGCAGGGCCGCCGTCGCTCGACGCGCAGGCCCTCGACCCGGACATCCTCGAGCGGGTCCTGGCGTCGACCGAGCTGCAGGCGCGCCGGACGGCCGACGAGATCACGGGCGGCCTCGACGAGGCGATCCGGCGGATCGGCCCGCGCACCGGCATGGCGGGCGACCCGACGTCGCACGGCCTCGCCGACCTCTTCACCGCGGCGCGCGAGCAGGTGGACACGCTGCGCGGCGCCACGGTCCGGGGCGACGGCGTCACCGTCGACGGCGGGGTCCGCGCCGTTGCCGTCGTCCAGGGGCCCGGCGGCGGCACCGCCCGGCTGACCGCGCTGGAGATCGAGCCGGCGGTGGTCGACACCGGCCCGGCCCACGCCGGCGAACAGCTCCGGACGGCGGTGAACGCCGCCCTCGCGGCGGCGCACCGCAACCTGCCGCCCGTCACGACGTCCACGCGGCCCGACGTGCCCGGCGTGCCCGGCGTGCCCGGCGTCCGGGCCCGCGTGCTGCCCGAGCTCGGCGTCCGGCAGCTGCGCGGCTACCTGACCGCACTGGGCGCGATCACGGCGAGCATCGAGGCCCCGGACGGCGACGCGGGGGCACCGGCATGACGGCGGACGGCTTCCGGGTCGACCCGCCGTCGATCCGCGCGGGTGGCGCCGGCATCACCTCGGCCGCCGGCCGGCTCCGGCAGCGGGTGGCCGCCTTCCAGCAGGAGCTGGCGGGCTTCGGCGAACCCTGGGGCACGGACGAGCTGGGCGCGCTGATCGGCAGCTGCTACCAGGCCATCTCCGACCTGGCGATGGAGGTCTACCAGGACAACATCGACGAGCTCGAGGCGTACGGGGAGGACGTGGGGGCGATGGCCGACACCTACGACGAGGCGGAACAGGCCGCCGAGGACGGCGTCCGCGCCATCCAGGACGGGCTGGGCTGATCATGGGGATGCAGTTGCCGGGCGAGCTGGTCTCCGTGCTCGCCGACCTCGGGTACACCTGGCCGGCCGCCGACGAGGAGAAGCTCCTGGCGATGGGCCATGCCTGGACCGCCTTCGGCGCGGAGCTGGCGCCCCCGGTCGACGAGGCGCACGCCCAGGCGCGCACGGTGTCGAGCCTGAACGAGGGCGCCGCCGTCGCTGCCTTCCAGCAGGCATGGGACCGCCGCGACTCCCCCGCCGCGAACCTGGACGACGCCGCGACCGCCGCCACGATGGTCGGCGCCGGGCTGATGGTGTGCGCGGGCGCCGTCCTGGCGTTGAAGGTGAACGTGATCGTGCAGCTGGTCGCGCTGTGCGTCGAGATCGCGCAGGCGCTCGCGACGGCGGCACCGACGCTGGGCGCGTCCCTGGCCGAGATCCCACTGTTCAAGACGATCACCGGCACGCTCATCGACGAGCTGCTGGACGTCGCGATCGGCGCGATCCTCGGTGGGTAGGGCGGCGGGCCGGGCCGCAAGAGGCCTGTTCGCGCCGGTCGAGAAGTGGCTCCGCAAGCGGATCGCCACGAGCCGCCGCAGCCACCACGTCTTCCGGGGCGAGGTACGACGGACGGCGAACGGCATCTGGAAGGCCCAGGGGTGGCACCACCGCTTCGGCGGCGTCGACCCTCCCGACCGCCGCGTGACAGGGATCACCGAGATCGACGTGACCGGCGCGTACCATGCGCGGGTCGAGATGAAAGGTCCAGACGGCCGATGGGTCACGAAACGAGCCGGAAGCACCTTCTTCCCCGACAACTGGACGCCACAGCAAGTGCACCAAGCGATTGATGAGGCGTTCACAGCGAGCAGGCCAGAGCCGGGGACCAATGGCCGCCGCTGGCTCGGGACATCCCACGGTCTTCCCATCGCCGGGTCCTATCATCCCAACGGCAGGACGTGGAACTCCAGCTGGCCAGCATTCCGTGAGAGGTGAGATCATCAATGACCACTCCACTGAGCTTCCGTCGTAGCGACCTCGGCACCACGCAGTTCGAGACGAGCGACGAAGCATGGAGTGCGCTCGGCAGCTTTCTGACAAGCGACATCCAACGCTCGACCTGGCACCTCGTCGACATCCTCGCCGTATTGGAGGACGCTCGAGACGGCCGACTCCAGTCCGAACCTCTCAGCGGGAACTCCTGGGAAGGCGAGGTCACGAGGTCACAATTGACGCTGCAGGATCTGACCTCCGACGACTGGACGGGTACATACAGCTGGGACCAGGCGCACGATGCGCTGCTGGCCTACTGGGATTACCTCTCACCGTCGTCGGAGAAGAAGGCTGGCGACCTGCGGCAGTGGGAGCACTCCGAGGAGAGAGACCACCCATGTCGTCGCCACCTGGCGCTCGACTAACACGCGCCGAACCTCCAGCGCAGACAGCCGGTCATGACTCCCACAGGAATTGAAGATCGGGTGGTGGATCGACAGGTCCACCACCGGCCGATCCACCACCCGATCTTGCCGATGCCGGACCCAACCCATCGACCGCCGGAAAGACCCCACCGATCACCCCGGCCCGAACCCGCATCGCCTTCGTAATCAGCGACAGTGAACGCGACATTGAACAGTTGTGACGATTGCACCCACCAGAACTGTTCAATGCCGCGTTCACCGTCGCCCGCCGCGCCGGCCGAACCGCCGCGCACCGCCACCCAGAAACCACCAGGTTCAACCGTGCATGATCACGGACAGGGGGCGCCCGGCGATCACTCCACGGTGACGGACTTGGCCAGGTTGCGGGGCTGGTCGACGTCGAGGCCCTTCGCCGTCGCCAGTTCGCACGCGAACACCTGCAGCGGCACCACGGTCACCAGCGGTGCGAGCAGGGTCGGCGTCGCGGGTACCCGGATCACCTCGGTGGCGAAGGGCACGACCTCGTCGTCCCCCTCCTCCGCGATGACGATGGTCCGGGCGCCGCGGGCGTTGATCTCCTGGATGTTCGAGACGACCTTGCTGTGGAGCGAGTCGCGCCCGCGCGGGGACGGCACGATGACGAACACCGGCTGTCCGGCCTCGATCAGCGCGATCGGCCCGTGCTTCAGCTCGCCCGCGGCGAACCCCTCGGCGTGGATGTAGGCGATCTCCTTGAGCTTGAGCGCGCCCTCCATCGCCACCGGGTAGCCGACGTGCCGCCCCAGGAAGAGCACCGAGGAGGTGTCGACCATCTCGCGGGCCATCGCCTGCACCCGGCCCATCCCGTCGAGCACGATCTGGATCTTCGCGGGCATCTCGTGGAGCTGCGCCAGGATCTCGGCGACCTCGTCCGCGAACTTGTTGCCGCGCAGCTGGGCCAGGTACAGCCCCAGCAGGTAGCACGCGGTGATCTGCGCCAGGAAGGCCTTCGTCGAGGCGACGGCGATCTCGGGGCCGGCGTGGGTGTACAGGGCGGCGTCCGACTCGCGCGGGATCGTCGACCCCTGGGTGTTGCAGATCGCGACGACGTGGGCGCCCTGCTCGCGGGCGTGCCGGATCGCCATGATCGTGTCCATCGTCTCGCCCGACTGGGAGATC
>Ga0302323_100004746_pt1 | contig 11083 bp, 12 predicted proteins | sample Fen_T0_3_FD_201950 | JGI IMG/M metagenome (GOLD analysis project Ga0302323, IMG submission 201950) | Peat permafrost microbial communities from Stordalen Mire near Abisko, Sweden - Fen_T0_3 | ecosystem: Environmental > Terrestrial > Soil > Wetlands > Permafrost | place: Sweden: Abisko... | reverse complement strand
CAGCCGTGCCGTCTCGAAATCCAATTCCTTCGCGAGATCCCGCCCGAGACAACCGCCGTCGAAGTGCGCCTCGAAGGCCGCGACGCCGAAACTGCCTTTTCCCTCGGCCGTGGGCCAACCCGCTACGCCCAAGGCATCGTGGCTTGATAACATAGTGCCTTGTCAATGTATGGTGTTGTTAGAACTTTGGTAGGGCGGATGGTCCCTCATCCGCCGCAGTCAATGCGGGGTATTGACCCTACCTTTAAGCACCGAGAATCAATTCAATTTTCAATGGCAGTTGGTACTACGTTAACTCTCGTTCAATCTCCGAAATTAGCGTCGATTAGCGTTCATTAGCGGTTCAAAAACTCCGAAGCCAACCCAGCCATGACTTTCCTCGTCCTCCGCGCACTCCACCTGATCGGCGTCGTCTGCTGGTTTGCAGGGCTCTTTTATGTGGTTCGGCTATTTATTTATCACGTCGAAGCGTTCGATGAACCCGAACCTAAACGCAGCATCCTCACCGAGCAATACGCGCTTATGTCGCGCCGGCTTTGGTACGCGATTACCGTGCCTGCGATGGTTCTCACCGCCGTCGCGGGCACCTGGCTGATGTTCGGCTACCACGATTTGCTGCATGAGCCGTGGCTGCACGTAAAGCTCGCGATGCTCGCGCTGCTATTTGGCTATCACTACGATTGCGGACGCATCCGAAAGCGCCTCGTGCGAGGTGAACGCCCGTACACCTCGCGCCAGCTCCGCATCTACAACGAAGTGGCGACGTTTCTCCTCGTCGGCATCGTCTTCGTCGCCGTGAGCCGCAACGTAGGCATGGCCTTCAAAGCCCTCGGCGGATGTGCGCTCGTAATGGGTCTGCTCGTCCTTTTTCTCCGCAAGAAACTTCAGGGGCGGAAATAGAACAACGTCAGCAAAGCAACCTCGCCGTCACGGCGAAAAGGTTTCGGCAAACCGTTGCTAGGCAGAGCCGCGCCAAAACCAATTCGCAGGCCGAATGCAAACCGCTCCGACATTTGCGACCCAGCAACAAAGCGCGCGGCCTGGGTTTGTCTTCCTCCAAAAGACATAGGTGACGATCACCCGGTTCAAGATACTCCTCGGAAACGATACAGATGTTGGCCAACTGGTTTTCGGCCGCGGTGGCCACCGGTATATCTTCCCACGGAAGCAACCGAAGCAGTGCCACCGACTTTCCTCGAGGCGATACCATCGATCCTAAAGATAGAACAACTGTTGCTTCGCCAGGCATTAAATCTCGATATTTAATCGATTCAACGAACAACAGATAGGTTACCCCCGCGGTCCCCGAGGCCTATGAGACTTGTTACCAGCGCAATTAATTACGCGGCCGCAATTAGCGACGCCGCACGTTTTGTCTTTGCTCCGCTCGCCGCAGCCGTTCGCGATACGAGGGCTGGTGAAGCGGTTGAACGAACAACTTATATGGGTCCATCCCGCCGGCCACGGACCGCAGCCTTGGCGGCGCGATATTCCATCGCCGCCTTCTTCCTTTTTTCCACACGGTGCTTGGCGGAAGATTCTTTGAAGGATGTGGGAAAGGTAGCCACTGAGTGGGTGAAGCTGCGGGTCGAAACGAAACGATTGGAGACCGCCTGGCAGGAAGATCATGCCTTGGTCGAGTCGATGGTTGCGGCATCAAAAGAGCGGGCGGAAGCGGCGGAGGAGAAGCGGGATTTGCTGAAAGCAAAAACCGCGAAAGAGCGCGAAGAGCTCGACTCGCTTCGCGCAAAAAACAAAGCCGCCGCCACAGAATTACTCGTTTCCGAAACGCGGCTCGAAGCTATTACAGCAAAACTTACCGCTCTTCGACCGAAATTGCCGCCACGCCTGTCGGAAGCGCTGGAGTTCTCATATCTCAGTCTCGCCAACCCCAAAATCACCCCTGGCGAACGCATGCAGCTTACGATGACTGTCCTGAACCGCTGCGCGCAATTCAATCGCGTGGTCACCACCGGTGAGGATGTCCTTACGCTTGAGGGCGAGGCTACACCGAAGTCGTTTGAGGTTATCTATTGGGGGTTGAGCCATGGTTACGCCGTTGATCGCGCGGCGCACAAGGTCTGGCTGGGCGCGCCCGACGCGGGTGGCTGGCGCTGGCGGATCCTGCCGGAAGCGTTCAATAACGTCGTGAAACTCATAGCCATCGCCAACGATAAGGCGGACCCGGATTTCGTTGTTGTGCCCGCTGTGGTTCGTCAGTCGCTCCCAGAGGCAACCAAGAACTGACTCCATGAAAACGAAGACCTTTCACTTTTTCGTTGTCGCGGCGGCTCTTATTTTCGGACCAGCATTGTCCGGTACACCTTCCTCGGATGAGGCGATCCAAAAGACCCTGACCGATTATCGCGAGCGCGTGACTCGCGCGGCGGAGGAGCTGAACCGCACGCGCGCTCGCATCGCGGACGAGAAGTCACCGCTTTTGGAGCAAATCCGCGCGGCGGAGGATCGTACCATCATGGCGGAAAGCGAAACGAAGCGGCTCGACGCCAACCATGAGGACGCGACGGAACAACGGCGCAAACTCCTGCAAGATTTGGATTCGATCCGCAAGACCATCGCTTACGCCAATACACTGTCGCACGATGCTTTGAAAGCAGTCGTCGACGGGTTCGCGCCCGGTGAGGGTCAGTTTGCGGGCGCTGAAGTTCAGGCGCTCCAGAAACAACTCGAAGATCCAACGACCAGTCCTTCTGGAAATGTCGCCATGGATGTCGCCGACTTTCTCCTGGCGCGGACGGAACACGCGTTAGGCGGCTATCGCGCAGCGGGCAGTGCGACGCTGGCGGAAACGAATCAGGTCCTTAAGGGCACTTTTGCCTTTGTCGGGCCAGAAGTGTACTTCCAACCGTCGCAGGGTGGCGGAGCTGGCACCGTTCGTCCCCGCGATGGGGCGAAGTATCCCACGAGTTATGCGCTGCCAATGTGGAAAATGGATGATTCCGCGGCCTTTTTTGCAGGTAAGCCTGGTACGATCATCGCCGACGCGTCAGGCGGCAAAGCCCTGCGTTTGAAGGAGACGAGCGGCACGGTGTGGGCCCACGTGAAAAAAGGCGGCATCGTTGCCTTTGCCATTCTCCTGGTGGGAATCTTGTCCGCAGTGATGATCACCCAAAAATTGCGTGATCTGTCGCGCATGGCGGTGGATTCACCCACGACAGTGGCGGCGTTCCTCGCGCTCGTAGCGAATGGCTCGACCAGCGAAGCTGAGAAGACGGCACAGACGTTGCGGCGGACAACGCGTGAACTCTTCACGGTGGGGCTGCGCAACGCCAATCAATCCAAGGTCATTCTAGAGGAACAGCTGCTGGCGGTGTTGCTCGAACAACGGCTGTATTATGAACGCCGGCTACCCTTGCTCGCAGTGATCGCCACCGCGGCACCGCTGATGGGCCTGCTCGGCACGGTCGTCGGCATGGTCAAGACGTTTGCACTGATTACGGTGTTTGGCACCGGCAACGCCGGCAAATTATCGACCGGTATCTCTGAAGTGCTCGTGGCCACCGAACTTGGCCTGGTCGTCGCGATCCCGACCCTCGTCGCTCATGGTTTTCTCGCGCATCGCATTCAAAAAAATCTCTCGCTGCTCGAACGTTACGCGCTGCAGTTCGCGACCGCGGTCGAGGCCGCAAAGACCGGTCTTCGCGCTGCACCAACCAAAGGGTCGGTGGCGGCATGAAACCGATGTTCGAACTCGTGGGCAGAGGCGGGCCGGTGATGGCCGCGATTATTGTGCTTTCAGTCGTGCTCTACTCGCGTTGTTTCACGTTGCTACTTTCGTTGCGACGCGGGCGGCACTATCTGCAAAAATTGAGAACAGGTCCCGCCGAACACCGCGCGGCAGCGCAGCGACTGCAGGAGGAAATGAGCGGATTGTTTCGCCAGCAGCGAATCGCCCTGGGGGCGATGATCGCGGCGGCGCCCCTGCTCGGATTGCTCGGCACGGTCAGCGGCATGGTCAAAACCTTTGAAAGCCTCTCGGCGAATACAGGGGAGAAGTCGATGGAAGGACTCGCCCGTGGCATCTCGGAAGTGCTCGTTGCGACCGAATCCGGATTGCTGGTCGCGCTGCCCGCGCTGCTACTGGTCTATCTCGCGCATCGCGAAGTAACGAAACACGCAGGGCACACCAAACGTATTGAAATAGTGACCGCGAGGGCCACCGCGCCATGATCGGAAAAGACCACGCTCGCAGTCGTCTTGAAACCACCCACATCGACATGGTGCCAATGGTGGACTGCATCATGGTGCTGGTGATTTTTCTCATGGTCAGCAGTGCGTTCGTAAACGACCCTGGCGTCGAAGTGCAGAAGCCCGATGTGAGCGGAACCCTGAACACGGATCAGAATATCCTGCTGCTCGCGATCACCGCCGACAACCGAATCTATTTCGACGGACAGGAAATCCGCCCCGACCAGGTGGCATCGGTCCTGAAACAGGCGGCCGTCGGACGGTCCCCGGCGGTGATCATTCGCGGAGACCGCGCGTCCAACCTGGGTATCTTTGCAACCGCTTATACCGAGGCAAAACGTTCAGGCATACAGCACGTGCAGTTCGCCACCGCCCGCTCGGACGGTCCCTAACCAGCCTCCATGGACTACGTAGTTCATCCTTCAGACATTCACAACCCGGGCGACGCCACCCAGCTGGAGTTGACTGCGGGACTTTTGGGCGGCGCGGCCTTCACGTTCGTCCTTTTCTTCGGCATGGCCTATTTCGAAAATTTCGGTTCGCATCAGCCACCCGTTGACATCGAGGAAATCCGGATGGTTTCGCTGCCGGTCGAGCCCCTGCCCCCGCTTCCTACGGTCATCCAACCGGCAGAAGAGGTAGATTCGGCCCTGCCTTTTTCGGGAATCGAAACCGGCGCATCGGACAGCCCGGTGTCAATTGCGGTGGTGCCCCCGGATCTGGAAGCGCTGTTTCCGGCCACGACCACCCTACCCAAGGCACATATCCAATTTAATGTACTGCAAACTGAATTCAAGCCGAAGCTCGGCTTCGAGGCCGAGGTACAGCATGTTTACCAGCAATCCGAAGTGGATCAAATGGCACACGCGCTGGTACGCACCACACCGGTCATCCCTTCGGATGTGATCGGCAATAATTCCACACTCCGCGTCGTGCTGCTCCTCGTGATCAACCAACAGGGCAAACCCGAAAGCATTCGAATCGCCCAAAGTTCTGGCAGCCCCAGGTTCGACGAGATTATTGCGCATACAGTGCAGGAAGGGTGGTTGTTTTCTCCTGCGACACGCCGCGGAAAAAAGGTCCGGGTTCTGGCCCAGCAACCGTTCCGGGTTAATTTTAATAGTGGCTACTCCCCTTTCACTGCTGAGCAATGAAACGCACTCTATCCTGTATCCTCTTTTTCGCCATCGTCGCATCGGCCCACGGCGCCAACGACCAGATTCCACTTTTTGAGCTGGGTGCCCCGCGGAGCAAAACCGATGCGCGCGCGCCTCAACTCGATCCCAAGCGTATCGTCAATGAATCGAACTCTTTCTTGAAGGAGCGCGAACCCGAGATGACCGCGGAAGAATATGCAATCTACGAGAAGGTGGTGACCATGCTCTCCACCAACGTCGATTTCGCATTGAAGATGCTCGAGGCGATGATGAACGAAAAGGAACCGCCAAGCCCGGCCTTCGAGTTCATTCTCGGCAATGTCCAATCCGCTGCGAACCAGACAGAGCGTGCCGAAAAAAGCTACCGCAGTGCGGTCAAGCGCTACCCGACTTTTCTGCGAGCCTGGAACAACCTTGGCCTGCTCTATTACACAAATGGCCGCTTTGGCGAAGCCGTTGATTGTTTTTCAAAATCGGTGACTCTCGGAGATCGCGACCCGATTACGTTCGGATTGCTCGGCTATTGCCTCGAAAAGGAACACAACGTCGTTTCGGCGGAGATGGCCTACATCCAAGCGTTGAGCGGCGACCCACGTAATCCGGATTGGAAAGAAGGCCTGCTTCGAATTTACTTTGACGGCAAACAATTCGGGCGTGCGGAGGCACTGGTGGAAAACCTGATCAAAGAGCAACCGAACGAGCCTCGTTTCTGGCTCACTTACGCGTCCATCCTGCTCTCACAGCACCGGAAACTTGAAGCCGCCGCACTCCTCGAAACCGCCGCTGCAATGGGCGCAACCGATCCGGAGGAGCTTTTGCTCCTGGGTGATTTATACGCTGACCTGAACCTCGCCTCAGAAGCCACGGTGATCTACCAGAAGGTGCCTGAGTCCGCGCGAGACCGCAGTGAACGGAAACTGATTCAACTCGCGCAGGTGTTGATCGCGGCGGGGAAACTACCTGAAGCCGAGCAGGCGCTGAGAGCCCTAAAACCGGAGCTGACGCCCAGCGGCCGCCTGGCGGTCCTGCAAACCCGGGCCGACCTGATGATCGCGGAGAAGCACTGGCCAGAAGCGCGTCAGGAAGTGGAGTCGCTCCTCAAATCCGCACCGCTTGACGGCCGCGGCTTGCTCACGCTTGGGCGAACCTACCTTGAGGAAAAAAACATTCCGCGGGCGATGTTCGCCTTTGAGGCGGCCTATCGGATTCCCGAGGCCACCTACCGCGCGAGCCTCGAACTTGCCAACATCGAGCTTAAGAACCGACACTACGGCAAAACCGTCGAATACCTCGAAAAGGCCTTGAGTATCGAAAAAACCGATGCCGTGGAGGGCTATCTGGCCCGGGTGAAAGCACTCGCCGCCCACCCTGCCGATCCCAGCTGATTGGCGGGCCCCTCTTTTGGAGCGCGAAAACCTGTTCCCTCAACTACCATGAAAACACAAGCTACTCACCGGTCTACGCATCGTATTAATTCGTTTTGGCTTTTCCTCGCACAGGTTCTGCTGCTCCCCGGTGTGGTTTTCGCTACGACCGGCGCTCTCTCAGTTGTCGTACCCCCTCCACCAAAGACGCACGTGCTTTTCGTCGGTGCCGATATCGCCTTGGAACAGGGCAAGACATTCCAACCCGTGGAAGATGTCACCAGCGCCGCGCTCGTGATCAAGCCTGAGGGCAAACGGGTGGAGGTTCTGATGGAAAAGAATCCCAATTTGCGCGTCACCGAAACACTCAAGATTGCCCGGACGAGCGTCGCGGTAAACTCTCTCACAAGTCAACCAGCGTACACACCCTTGGCAGATCCGATGCGAAAATACATTAATGCAATGCAAGTCGCCGATGCTCAGGCCGACGCAGCTGATGTGGCCCGCGCAAATGCGATGCGCGTGCAAATGTTCACTTCGGTCGAAACTACAACGCCCTCGGGCGAAACGATCATCGACCCCGCTGTTGCCGCAGCAAGGGATGCTCAAGTGAGTGGGCTAGGACGATCGGCAGAAGTTGCCAGCCTCAATCAGAGCCAACTTATGTCGCTCGCGTCGGAAAACACCACTTCGCAGGATAGGTTTGACGCGCTCAAGGTTTCCTTCGACCTCGTTCCGGAAAAAGATCTGGCAAATCCCTACTACGCTTTGATCGCGCAGGTGAGAGATCCCGGCTCCAAGCCTGGACAGGTGCGCCGGTGGGTCTACGTGAAATCGCTCGGTAGGATGCAAGCCGGCGCGGCGGAGACGGTGAAGGTATTCCAGGGCGGCTTTCCTCCAGGTTTCATCCTCGAAAGCACTGAGGTTCATGTCTATGAAAACGGACAGGAACTGGCCACGAGCCTCGCGCGCAAACGCGTCCCATTGACCGACGACGAGGCGTTCCAATTCGTCGTGATTGACTACATCGGACTCCACAAGGGTACCACCGCGACCGCAAAGCTCGCGATAGCAGAAATTGATCGCGTGAAGCTTGAATACATCGCGCAACGGATCACCACTACGTGCTACCTTAGGGTAAACAAACAGGGCCGCGTAGCCGACGTGTTCGCAGATTCCGCTCGGAAGCAAAAACTCGCGGACGCCGAACTCGCAGCAGGGTTAAGCGAGCTCCGGTTTTATCCCGCACTGGAAAAAGGTGTTCCGATCGATGTGCTTGTCCCCCTCGAGCCGGGAAAGCTCATTTTCTGAATTATACTGGCCAAACCAGGCATACAAAGTAGGCCCACGCCTCGGACCCATCCGATCGAGATATCATCATGCCCGCCGTTAAGAAAACTCCGGCCCAGCCGTTCAAGAATTGGTTCGACGCCGCTCGGTACAAGCTGATCGCGAAGACGCTCGCTGAAATTGAGCCGAACTTCGATCGAAAGAAATTCCTCAGATTGACACTCGATGGGCTCGAAAAGCGTGAGCTGATGGACCGCCTGCGGCAGACCGCCATCGCCGCCGAGGCCGCGTTGCCCGGCTCATATCGCGAGAAACTCGCCGTGCTTTGCCTGGCGACGCCGCGCATCAAGCACGGCTTTGTCACGGTAAGCTTCGGCGATTTCGTTGCGCGCCACGGGCTCGACGATTTCGAGCATTCGCTCGAGGCGTTGAAATACCTTACGCCCTTTGGTTCGTCAGAGTTTGCCGTGCGTCCATTTCTCCAACGCGACCCGGCACGTGCCCTAGCCATCCTGCAAATGTGGGCGAACGACAAAGACGAACACGTGCGCCGGCTCGCCAGCGAAGGTAGTCGGCCGCGTTTGCCGTGGGGCGTGCGGCTCACTGCCGTCGTGGCAGACCCCGAACTCACTGCGCCCATCCTCGAAGCACTCAAGGCAGACTCTTCGCTCTACGTGCGGAAGTCGGTTGCGAATCACCTCAACGACATCACCAAGGATCACCCCGATTGGGTGCTCGATCGCGTCGAGGCGTGGAACCGCACCCATGCCGGTACGGCGTGGATCGTGCGACACGCGTTGCGCACGCTCGTGAAAAAAGGTCATCCGCGCGCGTTGGCCTTTTTCGGCGTCGATTTGGCCGCCGCCAAGCACGTTGCGGTCCGGCGTTTCACCGTCACGCCGGCAAGGATCAACCTGGGTGGCTCGGTTCAGCTTATGGCCGAACTGTCTGCCAAGACTAAGAAAGAGCTGCCGGTGGTCATTGACTACGTAGTTCATTATGCGAAGGCGAGCGGCGCGACCTCGGCCAAGGTATTCAAATGGACCGAAGCGCGCCTGCGACCGGGACAATCGCTCACGCTGACCAAACGCCAAACAATCCGCGATTTTACCACACGCAAGCACCACGCCGGCCGCCACCGGGTCGAACTTCAGGTCAATGGACAAAGGATCGCAGAAGCCTCCTTTCAACTCATCTTAAAACAGTGATGCTCGCGACCTTGTGGTCCGACTCTTCTTTGCGTTTTTTTGCGTTCTTGGTGTTAAATGGTTCGGCTTTCGACCGAGTTAAACACGAAAAACGCAAAATTGAGAGCTGCGACGGCTTCCTCGTGAATGCCACAGGTCACTGCTCAACCCCTGCTTTGCCGCTTTCTTTTCGCTCAGACTCTAGCTGGTCAAGTTTCTTGAGGTAAACGGCTGGGTTGGCCTTGAACCGGGCGAGGCATTTGCGGCAGCAGAAACGGAGCGCGCGATCGGGCTTGCCCTCTTCTTTGTGCACGTACGTCACGATCTCACCCGGCTGGAGGTGCTCGCCGGAAACGATGCAGACATTGATCGGCTGTTTTTCGGCGGTGCGGGTCGCCGAAGTATCATCTGCGCCCAAAGCGCCGAGACCGGTCAACAGCAAGCCAAGAAAGACGAGCACGGAGCGAAGACGGAAAAGTTTCATGGTGGCGATTGGGCAGTTTGAGCGCGAGCGGCGGTTTGTCAGACGAAAATTGCAGGAATATCTGGAGCTACCCACACCCGGGCCTTGAACGCCGGCAAATGGCCTTCGGGTCAAAATTCATGGAGTTGAGAATCAGCGAAATTTTCATGAAGTTTTCCGTCGAAGAGACTGAAGCCCGCCTAGGAAATACCGGCGTTGACGGCTGTTGAGCGGACGACACGGTGAAGGCTTTCGCATTACCGTGATTTCCTACACTCATCCTGACCTCACCCAACACCCGCCGCGCAACCCGCGTACCCGCCTCGGTGGATACGTCATGCTCCCGCGCTCACTCGACAAAGCTCGCGCTAAAGCCGCTGACAAACTCGGCGAGTACGCTTTTCCGAATCCAATGGATAAATATCTGCTGGAATTCGCGGGTATCGAGGCTGACGCCTTTTCCGAAGCGGTGAAGACCGGCAAGAGCGACACCGAGATGCTCGCGTGGGTTAAAGAACATTCCACCACCAAACGTACTGCGTGGGAAATCGCCGCGTGGTCCAGCTGGCTGGAAAATCTCACCCCCGGCAATGCCCGGCGCCATGGCCTTTTTGCCGAGCGTATCACAAAATACGCCGCCGACCGTGAAGACGTCCACACGATGATGGACTGGCTCGAACTCGACGACTATGCGACCTTCGGAGGGAAAGCCTAAATTTATGCCGGTGGCGAGCTAGTCGGGAGAGACATCCCGATAATCCGTTTGCCAAAGGGGCAGGTGTTGTTACTTCGATTCGCATGCCTAAAACGCTCCTCGTCACGGGTTCCTCCGGCTTGATCGGTTCTGAAGTCTGCGTGTATTTCGCGCGGGAGCTCGGCTACACGATCCATGGCGTGGACAACAACCAGCGTGCAGTGTTTTTCGGTCCGCAAGGCGACACACGTTGGAATCAGCACCGTCTCACGCGCGAGCTACCAAGTTTTCAGCATCACGAGGTCGACATTCGTGACCGCGCTGGCGTGCTCGCCCTCGTGAAACAGGTGAAGCCTGACGTCATCGTCCACACGGCGGCGCAGCCTTCGCATGATCGCGCCGCCGCGATACCCTTCGATGATTTCGATACCAACGCCGTCGGAACGCTCAACCTGCTTGAGGCAAACCGCCAGGCCTGCCCGGAGACGCCGTTCGTCCACATGAGCACGAACAAGGTGTACGGCGACGCGCCCAACTCCATCGCGCTGAAAGAACTCGAAACGCGCTGGGACTACGCTGATCCGGCTTACGAGCACGGCATCGCCGAAACGTTCACCATCGACCAGTCGAAGCATTCGCTTTTCGGCGCGTCGAAGGTCGCAGCCGACGTGATGGTGCAGGAATATGGACGCTATTTCGCCATGCCGACCTGCTGCCTG
>Ga0302323_100004745_pt1 | contig 11084 bp, 10 predicted proteins | sample Fen_T0_3_FD_201950 | JGI IMG/M metagenome (GOLD analysis project Ga0302323, IMG submission 201950) | Peat permafrost microbial communities from Stordalen Mire near Abisko, Sweden - Fen_T0_3 | ecosystem: Environmental > Terrestrial > Soil > Wetlands > Permafrost | place: Sweden: Abisko... | reverse complement strand
ATGGCGGCTGCGTAGCGACGCTGAGGCTGCCGGGAAAGAAGGAAGCAAGACCCCGCGAGGTCGCATGAAGGCCCGCGTTCTGATCGTCGACGACGACACGGTCGGCCGCTACACCCTGCGGGGTCTACTCGAAGACGAGGGCCTCGAGGTCGAGGAAGCAGCCGACGGGCAGATCGCCCTCGACCTTCTGGCTAGCCGGGAGTTCGATCTCATCCTCTCGGACCTGCGCATGCCTCGCGTAGACGGAATGGAATTCCTGCGTCGGGCGCAGGCCCTGTCACCCGCCCCGCGCATTATCCTGCTCACCGCCCACGGCTCGGAACGACACGCGGTCGAGGCGATGAAGCTCGGCGCCTTGGACTATTTTCGCAAGCCCTTCGACGTAGAAGAAGTGCTCAAGGTCGTTCGGCGATCACTCGCGACGCTGACGCTGGAACGGGAAAACGAGCAGTTGCGCGGTGAGGTCGACCTGCTCCATTCGCTGGTCTTTTCTTCCGCGGCCATGTCGCGGCTAGCCCTCCTCATCAAGCGCGTGGCCCCCAAGAACGTGACAGTCCTCATCACGGGGGAAAGCGGAACCGGCAAAGAACGCGTCGCCGAGGCCATCGTCAGCGCATCCGGCCGCGCCAATGCCCCCTTCGTGCGCTTCAATTGCGCGGCCATGACGCCCGAGCTGGCCGAAGCCGAGCTCTTCGGTCACACCCGGGGCGCCTTCACGGGCGCTGTGCGCGCGCGTGCCGGCTTGTTTCGCGAGGCCGACGGGGGAACCTTGCTGCTCGACGAGATTGGGGAGTTGCACGGCCAAACCCAGGCCAAGCTGTTGCGTGTTCTGCAGGAAAGCGAGATTCGTCCCGTGGGCGAAGATCGCCCGCAAGTCATCGATGTGCGCATTCTTGCCGCCACCCACAGAGACTTGGCGCAGCTGGTGGCGGCAGGACAGTTCCGCGAAGATCTCTTCTACCGTCTCAAGGTGGTCACGCTGGAGATCCCGCCCCTACGCGATCGTCCGGACGACATTCCCGTACTCGCCAAGCACTTTCTGGCCCAGGCAACTCGCCGTTTCGGCGTTCCCCCGGTTGCCATGAAGGGCGAATGGCTCGCGCGCCTCGTCGCCTACCGTTGGCCGGGCAATGTGCGCGAGATGGAAAACGCCATCGAGAGCGCGGTGGCCATGTCGCCCGAAGGAACCCTTGACCCTGCTTTTCTGCCCGATCCCGCCACACCCGCGAACGCCCTGCCCGCCCCCGCCAAGTTCAAGGAACAAGTGGCGGCCTTCGAGCGGGGCCTCATCGTCGCGGCACTCGATGCAGCCAAGGGCAATCAAAGCGAAGCGGCGCGCCTGCTGGAGATCGGACGCGCGACCTTGCAGGACAAGCTACGAAAACACGGACTGTGCCGCGACTAGCGAGTGTCGTCCTGACTGACTGCCCTTAGGCCGCGGTCGAAGTTTTACCATTGGCCGCAGCAGCGAGCGCGTGGTCCCCAGAGAACACCCGATCGATGTCCAGGATGATCACGAATTCCTCGTCGCGCCTACCCATCCCGCGAATCACACTGGCATCGATACGCGTGCCCATCCGGGGTGCGGGCACGATGCCGGCCCCGTCGAGCTCGACCACCTCCTGCACCGAATCGGCCAGTGCGCCCAGGATGGTGCGCTCGCCGTCGACCTCGACCTCGGCTATCACCACGCAAGTGTCGACTGTGCGTACTGTCTGGGTCAGCCCCAACTTCAAACGCATGTCGACCACCGGCACCACGTTTCCGCGCAGGTTGATCACGCCGCGCATGAAGTCCGGTGTCCGCGGGACCTTGGTCACCGTAGAGAACTCCAGGACCTCGCGAACCTTGGCAATATCCACGGCGAACAGCTCACGATCGAGGCGGAAGGTCAGGTACTGCGCGGTTGCGAAAGCCATGGGCGGGGTCATGATGGCCCGCTATCTCGGGTCGTCCGAAAACGCTTCAAAGGAGGAATCATCGGCGTCCTCTGCCATTTGCAAAGAAATCCCGCTTCCTGCGCGAGCGCTACCCGGCCTGGCCAGCGCGGGAGCGGCAAGGTCGCGCCTGGGCACCGAAGGGAATCGGTTGCCGGTCGCCTTGGCTGGGGCCTTTTGTACGGGAGATTTCGCTGCAGCAGGGGTACGCACGCGGCTGCCCTTGTCGATCTTGAAGAAGGTGATGACCACCTGAAGCTGCGCGGACTGGCCCGCCAGCTCGTTGGCAGTCGAGCTGGTCTCCTCGGCGGCTGCAGCGTTCTGCTGGATGACCTGGTCCAGCTGCTGCAGAGCCTTGTTGATTTGCCCCGCACCACCGTCCTGCTCCCGGCTGGCAGCTGTGATCTCCTGAACCAACTCGGCCGTCTTCTGAACATCGGGCAGAATCTTGCCCAACAGCTCGCCGGCCTTCTCCGCCACCTTCACGCTCGAAGCCGATAGCTCGGTGATTTCGCCCGCTGCCTTCTGGCTGCGCTCGGCCAACTTGCGAACTTCGGAGGCAACGACGGCAAAGCCCTTCCCGTGTTCACCGGCCCGCGCCGCCTCGATGGCCGCGTTCAGCGCCAGCAGATTGGTTTGGCGCGCGATCTCCTCGATGATGGAGATCTTGCTGGCGATCTGTTTCATCGCCTCCACAGTCTGTCCCACGGCCACGCCGCCTTCCTTCGCGTCAGCGGCAGCCTTCAGAGCTATCCTTTCGGTCTGGCTGGCGTTGTCGGCGTTCTGCTTCACGTTCGAGCTCATCTGCTCCATCGACGACGACACTTCCTCGATGGAGGAAGCTTGCTCCGAGGCACCCTGGCTCATTGCTTCGGACGTCGAGCTCAGCTGCTGGGAGCCCAGCGATACGCTTTCGCCCACCGTCTGAATTTCGCCCACCACACTCTTCAGCTTTTCCACCATCCTCTTCATGGACGCCAGCAGCTGGCCGACTTCGTCCTGGCCAGGAACCTCGATGACCATCTGCAGGTCGCCTTCGGCCAGGTGATTGCTGACGTCCACGGCCACGAGCAACGGCCGGGTGATGAAACGCGTGATGAGGAAGGCAATGAACGCAGCCAACAGGAGGCCCAGCAACACCCCGCTGATCGAGGTCTTGATCGCGCTGCTCCTCGCCTCGTCGAAATGCCGATCCGCGGCCTCACTGTCTTTGCTCAGTGACTTTTGCAATGCCACCAGGGGATCGGTTACCGCCATTCGCAGCGTATCTATCTCGCCGTCGAGCTTGCTGATCGCGACTGCGTCGGGCTTGGCCACGCGCAAGAGAGGCATCAACTGGTTTTCCCAGGCATCGATGTATTTGGCGTAGGCGCCCACTACCGCCGTGGCAAAGCGCCGGTCTTCATCCGTGTTGGCCAGGGCTCTAACGCGCTCGCCGTCCCGCAGCGACTGAGCCTTCAGCTCCTCCAATTTGCGCTGCGACACCGTCAAATTGTGGTTGATGACAGCGTCCGCGATCTCGGAATAGACGTCGATGGCGCGCGCCTCGATTTCCTGAATCTCGATGGCCGCCTTGTTCATGCGGGCGCCGTCATCCTGGATCTTCCCCAAGTCTTGGGTGCGCAGTATCTGGAAGACGCACACGGCGGTGAACAAGGCGGAGACCAGGAAGAACCCTAGGTATAATTTGGCACCGATACGAAGATTGCGAAGCTGCATAACCTCTCCACTCTTGAGCCCCCGCGCCCTTGGGTGGCGGCTGCCCTCGAAACGACCGTCGGGGATTCATCGACAGTCCCGAATCGCCACTTGAGCTATGCGCAAGCTGCGTCCGCCGTGCGGTTATCCGCGCCGCTTGCACGATCTTCGGCTAGAAAGTCGTGGCGACCATGGATTTCCAAACTCTCGAAGGCTTGCGCAAGAACCACCCGGCTTGGCGCCTGCTGTCGGCCGATAGCGCGCCCTTGGTGGCCAGTTTCCTGCACCGAAGCTTCATCGAGCGCAATCTGCGTACGATTTCCCAGCAGGAGTTGGTGGCGAAGCTCGAAGACTACCTGTTTCACCTGCGCGAACAGCTTGGCGATGGCGTCTTCCCGCGCAGCGCTGGCGACTACCTCGACGATTGGGCGGCCGAGAGCCGCGGCTGGCTGCGCAAGTACTACCCGCAGAACAGCGACGAGCCCCACTTCGACCTGACCTCCGCGGCGGAGAAGGCCCTGGCCTGGTTGGCCAGCCTGCGCCAGCGCCAGTTCGTCGGCACCGAGTCCCGTCTGATGACGGTCTTTCAACTGTTGCGCCAGATCGCCGAAGGCACGACGGCGGATCCAGCGGCCCGGATCGCCGAGCTGGAAAAGCGCCAGGCCACCCTGGCCGACGAGCTGGGCCGTCTGCGCGAAGGTCGGGTCGACCTGATGGATTCTGCCCAGGTGCGCGACCGCTTCGTGCAGCTGTCGGACACCGCCTACGCCTTGCTGGCGGACTTTCGCGAGCTCGAACAGGGGTTCCGCGAGCTCGACCGCGCGGTGCGGGTGAAGATCGCCACCTGGGACGGCAGCAAGGGCGACCTGCTCGACCAGATCTTCGGCGAGCGCGATGCCATCAGCGACTCGGACCAGGGCCGCAGTTTCCGCGCCTTCTGGGACTTTCTGATGTCGCCATCGCGGCAGGAGGAGCTCTCGGCCTTGCTGGAACAGGTGTGCGCCCTGCCCTCCGTGCGCCAGCTGGAACCGGAAGCGCGCCTTCTGCGCGTGCACTACGATTGGCTCGAAGCCGGCGAGGTTGCCCAACGAACGGTGGCCCGGCTGTCCGAGCAGCTGCGCCGCTACCTGGACGAGAAGGTGTGGCTGGAAAATCGCCTGATCATGCAGACGGTCCGCAACATCGAAAAAGGCGCCCTTGCCATCCGCGACGCCATGCCGACCGGAACGTTCATCGAGCTCGACGAACCGGGGCCCGCCCTCGAGCTCCCCATGGAACGGCCGCTCTTCTCGCCACCGTGGAAGCCGACCATCGCCGAGCACGTCCTGGTCGAAGGTTCCGATGAAATCCCGACCGACGTCCTCTACCAGCAGGTCTACGTGGACAAGGCCGCATTGCTGGCCAACATCCGGCGCACGCTGCAGACGCGGCCGCAGATCTCGCTGGCCGACCTGCTGGCCGAACATCCCCTCGAACGTGGCCTGGCCGAGGTCGTAGCCTACCTGAGCCTGGCCGCCGACGACCGCCGCGCCCACATCGACGACGAGCAAAAACAAACCGTCTCGTGGACCGATCCGTCCGGACGCCAGCGCCAAGCCACGGTCCCCCTGGTTGTGTATTGCCGCTGAGCCACCGGCAATTATCGCTTCCGATCTTTGCGGCAATCAGCGGCAACGCAGAATCGAGGTCCACGACTCGCCCTTGTTGCATAACCGCCACGGTCGGCCGCCGGCGGCGCCCGCCGCTGAATGCCAAGGCGTCTTGACAAGTATATACCCCTATCTATACTTTCTCTCATGGGCGAGCGAGCAAGGATCTTTCAGAACGGAGGCAGTCAGGCTGTGCGTCTGCCAAAGTCTTGTCGTTTCAAGGAAGATCAGGACCAGGTGATCGTCCGGAAGGTGGGGAAGCAGGTCATTCTTGAACCCGCTGACGAGTGGCCCGCGGAGTTTCTAGCCTGCCTGGGCGCATGGCACGATGACATCCCCAAGCTGCCCGTACGTAAAGTCGCATCCAGAAGGAACCCCTTCGAATCGTGAAATATCTGCTCGACACAGACAGCGTCAGTTATGCGCTTCGCGGTCAGGGAGACGTGGGCGAGCGCATCCGAGAATGCAAGCCATCGGACCTCAGCATCAGCGCGATCACACTCGCCGAACTTCGATACGGAGCTGACAGAAAGGGATCACGAAAACTCCACGGGCTCATCGACACGTTCGCAGGCGCCATCGAAGTTGTGTCATTCGACGAAGTCGCCGCAGCCGAGTTCGGTCGGATCGGCAGCATGCTTGCCGAACGAGGAACACCTATTGGAGAGTTTGATGTCCTGATCGCCGCGCATGCGGTCTCACTCCGATGTACGCTGGTCACGAACAACGTGCGGCACTTCTCGAGAGTGCCAGGGCTTTCCGTCGAGAGCTGGGCATGAAGCAAGGCGGAGCGCTGCCGAACCAATAGGCGTTCAGCGGTCGGCCCGGGATGCGTTGGCCCGTTTGGTTGCGGCGGGATTCCTAGCGTCCGCTACGCCGAAAGGCCCTGTGTCTTGGAGAGTGAGCACCACGGCTGCCCAGGCCTTGTTTAGTCGCCCTGATGTTGTCGGAGGGGAAGGCGCACGAAAAACGTGGTCCCTTTCCCGACCTCGCTCGTGAAGTCAAGCTGTCCACGGTGCTGCTCGACCACTACCTGGCGAGAGGCGGTTTGCACATCGAAGACGCGATGCAGCCGACGTTGGATGCCCAGCAATAGCTCCTCGTCATCGTCAACGATCAGGACGCGAGGGCTCATTCGTCAGTCCAACGACGGCGGCCCGCCTCGAAGTGGCAGTTGTATTGGGCACAGACTGATTCCCCGCGCTGACACCATGATCGCTTGAACATCGGTGGCAGGAAACGAAACCTTGAAGCTCTCCTTCATCAGGAACAGCGGCTCTTCTGGATGGCTGAAGGAGGCCGATGCAAACGTGGATAGACCGCTTCGAGCCGGCCAAAGCAGTCACTCCTGGCGTGGATCCAGCGCCCCGAGTCGGCAGGAACGACCGATCCCAGCGTGAAGCCACCACTCCGAGCCAGCAGGAGCGGCCGATCCAGGCATGGAGAGGGCATCGCGAGCCAATCGGAACGGTCGATCCACTCCTGGATTGACCGTGCCGAGCCAGTAAGGATAGCTGATCCAAGCATGGCGTGAGCATCTGAGTCGCTAACCTAGCGGACTCGCTTGGTGCCGGCAGAGCCCCTAACTAATTGCTTGCGTCCGCTACGCCGAAGGGCCCTGTGTCTTTGAGAGTGAACGCCACGGCTGCCCAGGCCTTGTTTCCGCGTTTGTTCTAGGCTCGCGTGGTTGCGACGCCGAGATTAGGATCCATCCCCATGAGACTCGGCGCCGTCCCGAACACGGACTTGCTTACACTGCCTGTGTGGCCGCCGCTGCTTGCAACGCGCGGACTGGGCAGCGCGAGCAGCCTCCACGCACATCACGCCATGCACGTGGTGCTGGCGACGAAGGGCGAGCTCTCGATTCGGGTTGGCGACTCGGTGCCGATCGCTACGCCCGGTGTCGTTAGCGCGCCCGATGTGCCGCACGCGATCGATGCCGCAGGCGCGGAGGTGCTCCTGGTATTTCTCGACCCGGAGAGCGATGCAGGCGCATCCCTGTCGCCCACTCTCGGCGGTCCGTTTAGGCTGCTGTCCGCCCGCGATCGCGATGTGCTGCTCGACGGCGCAACGCCGCTCGCCATCATGACGTCGAGCTTTGGCGCAGAGTGGACCCGCCGGGCTGTCAGCGTGCTGGGCGGTAAGGCCATCGCCGAACGGCGGCGCGTGCACCCGCGGGTGAAGAAGCTGCTTGCTCTGCTCCGAACCACGGACGTGGAGAGTGATGCTTCCCTGGCCCACCTTGCCGACACCGTGGGGCTCTCGCAGGGCCGGCTCATGCACGCCTTCACCGAGTCCATCGGCATCCCGCTTCGGCCCTACCTCCAGTGGCTCAAGTTGCAGCGCGCTGCTGCGGCCATCGTCCGTGGGGCATCGCTGGCTCGGGCCGCGCAGGATGCCGGTTTTGCCGACGCCGCCCACATGAGTCGCACCTTCCGCCGCATGCTCGGGGCCTCTCCCTCGGAGTTGCGCGCCGCTGGTGCCAAGTCCGTCGGGCTCACGAGGTAGCCAGTTCGTTCATGAGGCGCGCATCGCCCGAGTGCAGTCTCTGGACATGAGCAACCACACAAAACCGAGTCTCCTTGCACTTCAGTGGGCCGCGTACCCGCATTCGCACAGCAATCGTAAGAACCTGATCCTTCACCTGGCCACGGTGCCGGTCTTCATGGCTGGCACCGTCACCATCGCGACAAGCCCGTTGACGGGCGCTGCTGCGGCTATCGCCGGCCTGGTCGCGATGGCCCTGGCGATGGCGGTTCAGGGATTCGGTCACAGGCAAGAGGCGACGTCGCCACCGCCGTTCCGGAGCAAGCGGGAGGCCCTCCTCCGAATCCTCGCCGAGCAGTGGATCACGTTCCCTCGCTTCGTCGCGACTGGAGGCCTGGGTTCGAAGCGTCGGGCTCGCCAGTAGCGGGTCCGCGGAGTTGTCCCGTCCGTGCCCCTCGCTGGGCTTGCTTAATCGGGCGGGCAAGCCTTAGATTCCCGCTGCCATGCCGACCCAGCCGAGGCAACCATGACCGAGCCCCTCGTTGACGAGGTAGCGGGGAAGAACGCCTTGTCGCTGGTGCTGGTGGCGCTGATGAAAGGGGTCGTGCACGGCGAGGCCGATCCCGCGGCTTGGCAATCGCTGCTTGGCCTGCAAGCGCGTGTGCGCGACCACGTGGCGGCCTTGGGCCTGGAGTTGATCGTGGACGAGACCGAGGCCTATGCCTATTTGCGCCAGCGCCCGGTGGCCCAGGGCGAGCCCGAGGTTCCACGGTTGGTGCCGCGGCGGCCGCTGGGCTACCAGGTCAGTCTCGTCCTGGTCTTGCTACGCAAGAAGCTGGCCGAGCTCGACGCCCAGGGCGACAGCACACGCATCATCCTGAGCCGAGAGCAGATCGTCGACCTGGTGCGGGTCTTCCTGCCCGAGGCGGGAAACGAGGTCAAGCTGCTGGACCGCATCGACAGCCACCTGAACAAGATCGTCGAGATGGGTTTCTTGCGCCGGCTGCGCGGCAAGGACGACCAGTTCGAAATTCTGCGCATCCTGAAGGCCTTCGTCGACGGGCAGTGGCTAAGTGAATTCGATCGGCGCTTGGCCGCCTACGCGCAACACCTGGCGAGCGGCGCCGCCGACAAGGCGGGCTTGGAACCATGAGCGCCGAGGCGGCGGGACAGGGAGCGCTGGATTTTGCCACCAGCAACGAACGGGCGGGCTTTCGCCTGCACCGCCTCGAAATCTACAATTGGGGCACCTTTCACCAGCGCATCTGGACCCTGCTCCCCGGCGGTGACAACACCCTGCTGACGGGCGATATAGGCTCGGGCAAGTCGACCCTGGTCGATGCCATCACGACCTTGCTGGTGCCGCCGCAGAAGATTGCCTACAACCGGGCCGCCGGGGCGGAGACGCGCGAACGCACCTTGCGTTCCTATGTCCTCGGCCACTACAAGACCGAACGCGGAGACGAGGGCCTTTCCGCCCGCCCCGTGTCCTTGCGCGATGGCAACAGCTATTCCGTGCTGTTGGCCCGCTTTCACAACGAAGGCTATGACCAGACAGTGACCTTGGCCCAGGTGTTCTGGCTGAAGGACAACGACGGCCAACCTGCGCGCCTTTTCGTGCTGTCCGACCATGCGCTTTCCATCGCCGAGCACTTCGCCAACTTCGGCAGCGACATCGGTGACCTGCGCAAGCGCCTGCGCCGTCTGCCCAAGACCGAGCTGCACGACACGTTTCCGCCCTACGCGGCCGGGTTTCGCCGGCGCTTCGGGATCGAGAACGACCAAGCCCTGGATCTGTTTCACCAAACCGTGTCCATGAAGTCGGTCGGCAACCTGACCGACTTCGTCCGCCAGCACATGCTGGAAGCCTTCCCGCTGGAAGAGCGCATCGATGCGCTGGTGCACCACTTCGACGACCTGAACCGCGCCCACGAGGCGGTGCTGAAAGCGAAGGCTCAGATTGGACGGCTGACCCCGGTGGTGACCGATTGCCAGCAGCACGCCAGCGTGTCGGTGCAAGCCCAGGCCTTGCGCAACGCCCGCAATGCCCTGCGCGCCTATTTTGCCCAGCACAAGGCGGCCTTGCTGGAGAAGCGCCTGGGCCACTTGCTGGCCGAGGTGGCGCGCTTGCAAGGTCGCCTCGACAGCAAGGCCGAAGAAAAGCGCGCCCAGCAGGCGACCCGCGACGAGCTGAAACAGGCCATTGCCGACCAGGGTGGCGATCGCATCGAGCGCATCAAGGCCGAGATGGCGCAAAAGCAGAGCGAAAAGGACGCCCGCGCCCGCCGCGCCGATCAGTATGCCAGCCTGGCGGCGGCGGTAAGGCTCGCCGTCCCGAACGATTGGGATGCCTTTCAGGCCAACCGGCAGCGCCTGACCGAAGAGCTGGAACGCGCGTCGGAGCGGCAAGCCACCGTGCAAAACGACCTGACCGAGGTGACCGTCGAGCTGCGCGGGCTCAAACAGCAACACGGCGAAACCGAACGGGAGCTGGCCTCGCTGCGCACCCGGCGCTCGAACATCCCGGCGCGCATCCTCGCCATCCGCACCGGCTTGTGCCAAGCGCTTGGTCTGCACGACGAGGACCTGCCGTTCGTCGGTGAGTTGCTCCAGGTGCGCAGTGAAGAACGCGATTGGGAGGGCGCCATCGAGCGGCTGCTCCACAACTTCGGGCTGTCGCTGCTGATCCCGGACGAGGATTACGTGCGCGTGGCCCAGTGGGTGGACCGCACCCACCTCGGCGAACGCCTGGTCTATTTCCGCGTGCGCGACGCCCGGCCGAGCGAGCTGGCGGTGGCCCCGGCCACGGTGCTGCGCAAGTTGGCCATCAAACCCGATTCGGGCTTCTATGCCTGGCTGGAAGCCGAGCTGGCCCGCCGTTTCGATCTGGTTTGTTGCGACACCCTGGAACAGTTCAGGCGCGAGAAACAGGCAATCACCCGCGCAGGTCAGATCAAGACCAGTGGCGGCCGGCACGAAAAGGACGACCGCCACGGTTTGGACGATCGCACGCGCTACGTCCTCGGCTGGTCCAACGAGGCCAAGATCGCCACGCTGGAAGACGAAGTGCAATCCTTGCAGACGCGCATCCAGGCTGTGGTCTTCCGCCTGGCCGGGCTGCAAGGCGAACAACGCCAGCTGGCTGACAGGCTGGCCCAGCTCAACCAGCTGACCGCCTTTCAAGACTTCCGCGAGCTCGATTGGCGCCCCTTGGTCAGCGACATCGAGCGCCTCGAGGCCGAGCGCCGCGCCCTGGAGGCGTCGTCCGATGTCTTGCGTGCGCTGGAGGTCCAGCTTGCCGAGCTGGAAGGGC
>Ga0302323_100004743_pt1 | contig 11086 bp, 8 predicted proteins | sample Fen_T0_3_FD_201950 | JGI IMG/M metagenome (GOLD analysis project Ga0302323, IMG submission 201950) | Peat permafrost microbial communities from Stordalen Mire near Abisko, Sweden - Fen_T0_3 | ecosystem: Environmental > Terrestrial > Soil > Wetlands > Permafrost | place: Sweden: Abisko... | reverse complement strand
AGATGATCTAGACGTCAGGCCGCGGCTTCGGCTTCGCGCTCCAGCCCTGATGTCGCCAGACCACCTTCTCCGGTCCCTCTCACCAGACCTCCTGCCGCCGATTGCAGAAGGGTGCAAAGGCCTCGAGGTGGCCGTCGGCGTTGCGCTTCACGACTGGGTGGGAGATGTCGCGAGCTGCCGGTTCGGGAAACTCGGTGTCGCTGGGCTTGCCGAGGAGCGCCTCGAACGGTGCGCTCGCCCGACGCCCGCCTCACGCCGGCGCGGAGTAGAAGGGCGGCGAAAGCGAGGCCGGCCGATCGAGCGCGTCCCGATCCCACCGCCCCAGGATCGCCCCGGCGTCGTAGACCCCCTGGAAGAAGTCGAGGATCACCTCCCGCGGGTCCTCGGCCTGGCGCACCGTCTCGTACGGCAACACCAGCTCGTGCGCCGCGGGCAGGTAGCGCGCCTCGGGCACGAACGGCGCCTGGGCGAAGCCGTCCGGCTCGGGCGCGGCGTAAGCGTAAAAGGCGGCGTCGTCGAACGGGCCGCCGCCGGGCCAGAACCCGAAGCTCATCACCTCGTGTGAATAGGCCTCCCGCGTGATGGGATCGGCCGCCGGATGTGGCGGCGCGCGCCGGCCCGAGAACCGGCTGCTGGCCAGGTCGAAGCTCCCCCAGAAGAAATGGACGGGGCTCTGCTTCCCCTGGAAGCGGCCCGCGAACTCCCGCAGCGCCGAGTCGGCCTGGAGCAGCACCCGCCAGAACCGGTGGGCCCAGACCGGGTCGTACGACGCGTGTACGTGGTCCTGGTCGAACGGGATGGCGTCCGGGATCTCCACCGGCATCCGCCAGATCCGCACCTCGACGTTCAGCGACCGGAGCAGCGCCATGAAGTCGGCGTAGAACGAGGCGACGCTCCGGGGTTCGAGCGGCATGGTGGCCATCTCACCGTCGCTGGTCTCGACGGAGAGCACGTGGTCCACCAGGTCGAAGAGGATCTCCACGGCGCCACCGCGGTAGGGGATCGCCGAGGTGGTCAGCCCGCGCGCGCAGACCCTCAACGTCACCTGCCACCAGTGGTTGAGCGGAGGGGCGAGCGCCAGCTTCACCTTCCCGGCCATCTGCGTCCAGAGGTGGAGCGTGTCGCAGGTGTCCTTCCACTGGGACAACGGGAGAGACGGCCAGGCGCTCTCGCGGTGTTCATCGACTCCAAGCATGCCAGACGGTCCCATCACGCCTCCCGAGCGACTTCAAAGCTACTGCCCGGCTGGCGGAAGACCAGCCCCCGGAGACCTCCGGACGCGAAGAGGCGGCCAGGGAGCTACGCCTGGCGAGCCGTGTGTCCTTACCCTTCAGAATAGACACGGAAGTTGGGGACGGAGCGACGAGGAGGTCGGCGATGGCGAGCGTCCGCTGGATCGTGGGGCTGGGGCTGGCGTCCTGGGCCGCGATGGCAGGTGCACAGGTGTCCGGGGTGTCGGGCGCATCGTCGTCGCCCGGGATCTCGGGGGGCGGGGCGATCCCGTCGCAAGGGCTGGGATCGGGCGGCAGCATGCCAGGCCAACTCCCTGGCGCGCCTGCGGGCGCCAGCGCCGGCGCCACGCGCGGCGCGGGCTCCTCCCAGAGAGCATCAACGACCGGCGGGCTGAGTAGCGAATTCGGACCGGATCTACCGGGCGCGGAGTTCACCGCCCAGCTCCCGGGGACAACCCTGAGTAACGGGCTGCCGGGCACCGGTGTCGGCGCTGGTATGTCCACGTACGGCACGAACGTCGGCAGCGGTCCATCCGGCACGAGCTCGGCTGGATCGATCTCCGGGACCACCACCTCCCCTGGCACCTCGGGAGCGGGCTCGCCGGGCACCGCTGGGACCCCTTAGGCTCGCCGGGCGTCGGCGCGGGCACCAGCTCCGCACGCGAGAGGTCGTTGAGCAGCCCGGCCCTCTCCCTGCTTCGCGGGGCGAGGGAGGGTGTCTCTCAACGGCTGGGCCGCTCCAGGGGGAGAACCCTGCGGATTGAGGGCCCTGGCGATCGGAATCGCGGGTGCCCTCCGAGCGCCCGGTCCGTGCTAACCTTTGCCCGCTCCCATGGTGCGCGTGAAACCAGGCGACTGCGGCTCTCCCGTTCTGCTCCGACGGATCGGTGCGGGTGAGCGCTCGGCGTGCATCGGACGGCACGCAGGTGAGCGCTCGGCGCGCATCGAGTGTCGCCACGGGGACGCCCGATGGTGAATGGACTCATCCTCCTCGCGGCGCTCTCCCTGGCGCAGGCCGCTCCTGCTGGCGGTGGCAACCCGCCTACAGAGCCCCCGGTCGAGAGCGCTGCGCAGCCTGGCAAGGGCGTCCTCACCCGCGCGCCGGAGCTGGTCCGGTTCGTCGAGGCGGCCTACCCGCCCGACGCGGCCGCAGCCGGGGTCTCGGGCGCGGTGGAGCTGGCGATCGTGATCAGCGCGGACGGCAAGGTCACCGACGCCCGGGTCACCGATCCCGGCCCGCACCCGTCCTTCGCCCCGGCGGCGCTGGAGGCGGTGCGGCAGTTCGAGTTCAGGCCGGCCGAGATCGACGGCCAGCCGGCCGCGGTCGAGATCGCCTACCGGTACGAGTTCACGCTCCGCCCGGCCGTGGTCGAACCTGCCCAGGGACCGGTCCTGCTCGACGGGAAGGTGATCGAGCGCGGTACGCGGTCGCCGGTGGCCGGAGCCAGCGTGGCGGTGGGAGACGTCACGGCTACCACTGGCCCGGACGGCGGCTTCGAGCTGCGCGGACTGGTGGCCGGGAAGGTCCACCTGCGCATCCTCTCCTCTGCACACCGCCCCTTCGAGGTGGAGGAGGAGCTCACCGACGGAACGCGGCGAACGGTGGAGTACCGGCTCACCCGGCGGCGCACCGACCCTTACGAAGCGGTGGTGCAGGGCGACCGGGAGCGGCGCGACATCTCGGTCCATTCACTTTCCGTGGACGAGGTCCGCAACCTGCCCGGGACCCAGGGCGACGTCCTCAAGGTGCTCCAGAACTTCCCAGGCGTCGCGCGCGCCCCCTTTGGAATGGGCCAGCTGGTGGTCCGCGGGTCCTCTCCGTCGGACACCAAGGTCTACCTCGACCAGGTCGAGATCCCCATCGCCTACCACTTCGGGGGATTGGCCTCGGTGGTGAGCGGCGAGGTGCTCTCCGGGCTCGACTTCTACCCGGGCAACTTCGACGCCCGCTTCGGCCGGGCCCTGGGCGGTACGGTCGATCTCCGGACGCGAGAGCCGCGGCGCGAGTTTCACGGGGACGCTCAGCTCGACATCTACGGCGGTAACTTCCTGCTCGAGGGGCCGCTCGGGGCCGGCAGCTTCTTCGTTGCCGGCCGCCGGGCCTGGATCGACGTGGTGCTCGATCGGGTGCTGGCCAACAGGCGGGGCGGCATCATCGCCTCGCCGGTCTACTGGGACTACCAGGCCAAGCTGGTGGAGCCGATCCTAGGCGGTACGCTGAGCGTCACCGCGAACGGCTCCAGCGACACCTTCCACCTGATCCTGACGCGCTCCCTCGGCCCGCCTCCAACCTACGACTCCCAGATCGCCTTCCACCGGCTGGCCGCGAGCTGGGAGCGCCCGCTGGGCCCCGGCCTGACCAACCGGGCCACCCTGGCCCTGGGCTACGATCTCCAGACCAACCGCACCAACAGCGACCTCGATGTCTCGGTGAAGTCCGGGCTGGTGTCGCTGCGCGACGCCCTCGCCTGGCGCTGGTCCGAGGCGCTCTCGATGGAGGTCGGGCTGGACGCGCAGCTCCGCCGCTTCCATTACGACCTACTCCTGCCGCCGGCCTCGGGGCCGGGGAGCATCAGCGGCGAGCCGCCCCAGTCGACGCGCGCCAGCGGCTGGTCGACCACACCGTCCGCCTATCTCGAGGTGCGGGCCCAGCCCTGGCAGCCGCTGCGTCTGGTGCCGAGCCTGCGCCTGGAGGGAGACTCGCGCACGCGCGGCCGGTTCCAGCTCGATCCGCGACTGTCGGCCTTCTGGGATCTGCGGCCCGGCACCACCCTCACCGCCGCGGTCGGCCTCTACTCCGAGTCGCCGCAGCCCAGCCAGACCGTCCGCCTGATCGGAAACCCGGACCTCGGCTTCCAGCGCGCCGTTCACTATTCGGTCGGCGTGCAGCAGGACCTCCCCTGGTCGACGCACCTCGACCTGACCGGCTTTTTCAAGGACCTGCGCCAGCTCGTGACCTCCACGCGGGCGCTGAACGCCGACGGAACCCCGCTCCGGCTCTCCAACACCGGGCGCGGCGAGGTGTTGGGGCTGGAGTTCTTGCTGCGCCGGCAGCTCGCGCGTGGGCTCTACGGCTGGCTGGCCTACAGCTGGTCGCGCAGCCTCCGGCTCGATGATCCCACCTCCACCAACTGGCCGGCCTGGTTCCTCTACCGCTACGACCAGACGCACAACCTGACCCTGGTCCTCTCGTACCGGACCGAGAACGACTGGACCTTCGGGGGCCGGGTCCGGTACACCAGCGGTAATCCGTACACTCCGGTCGCTGGCCGGGTCTTCGACGCGGACCTCGGACGCTATCAGTGCATCCCGGGCGCCTACAACACCCGACGCTTGTCGCCGTTCTTCCAGGCCGATCTGCGGGTGGACAAGCGCTGGACCTTCGACCGCTGGATGTTCTCGGGGTACATCGACGTCCAGAACGTGACCAACCGGGCCAACCCGGAGTTCACGACGCCGAGCGGGAGCTGCGACGAGACCGTCACCATCACCGGACTGCCCATCCTTCCCACGATCGGCGTGAGGGCCGAATGGTAGCGAGACTTCGACAGGCCGCGGTCGCGGTCGCCGCGCTGGCCGCGTCCGCCTGCACCACCATCCCCGGGGACGACTACGTGGTGAACCGGGTCCGCGTGGTGGGCGCACGCACCGAGGTGGCCGGTCCGGGCGATTGGGCGGATCCCGGCTCCGGGCAACAGGTGACCTTCTCGGCCCTGGTCCTCGCGCCCCCCAAGACCGGGTTCACCGTCCGCTGGATGCTCTGCATCCCGCGCTCGCCCTTCGAGGTCACGCCCTGCGAGGACCAGAAGGTGCTCACGCACCCGGAGTCGATCACGGTCTCGCCGCCCTGGATCCTGGATCTGGGCACCGGTCCGGCGATCGACTGGACCGTCACCAAGGAGGTGCGGGCGGAGCTGGTGGCGCTCTTCGGGCAGCCCCCCACGGACCCGGCGCTGCGCTGCAGCGAGTACCTCGAGCTGCCCATGCTGATCACCGCCGAGGGCGGCGGTAAGCGAGACGTGGCCTTCAAGCGGGTGCGGATCGCGCCGTTGGCCGAGTCGGTCGACTCGCTCTATGTCCGCAACTCCAACCCGGTCATCGCGGAGGTCCGGTACGACACCGGAAACGACGCCTGCACCGGCGGCCAGCGCCTGGCCTGGTTCGACGGGTGCGGCAGCGACGCCGAGTGCGGGGGCTCCGCCCAATGCCGCGACGGAGCGTGCGTGGCGCCGTTCCCCTCCGGCTGGCACGCCCTCTGCGCGGTGGCCGCCCCGGGGTCACAGCAGGAGGTGGCCCGGTGCACCAGCAGCGGCGCCGTGGTGGAGCCGCGGCTCGTTGAGTCGCTAAACGACTCCTGGTTCTCGGACGGCGGCGAGTTCAGCACCTCCGGCGACGATCTCGGCCCAGGCCAGATCCGGTTCGACGCCGGGGGTGCCGGTAACCTCTGGGTGCTGATGCGCGACGGCCGCGGCGGCGAGAGCTGGCGGACCATCCGCCTGAAGTGAAGGATGCTCAGCCCAGGGCCGAGGCTCAGCCCTGCGCGAACTGGAGCAGGAACTCGCGGAGCCGATCGACCGAGAGCAGGTCGAGGACCGCGCCCTTCTCGGCCGCAACCTTGGGCATTCCGAACACCACGCACGACGAGCGGTCCTGCCCGAGCGTGAGCGCGCCGGTCTGCCGGAGCTCGAGCAGTCCCTGGGCGCCGTCCTCGCCCATGCCGGTGAGGATGATGCCGACCGCGGCGGCCCCCCGGCTCCTGGCGAGCGAGCTGAAGAGCCGATCGGCGGACGGGCAGGCACCGCTTCCGCCGGAGGACGGGGTGAGCAGCACGCCGGTGGTGCCGAGCTCCAGGTGGTGGTCGTCCGGCGCGAGGTAGACGTGCCCGGGCTCGGGGCGCGTCCCCGGCACCCCCAGCTCGACCCGAACCTTGCAGAGCGAGTTCAGCCAGTTGGCCAGTCCGGCCGAGAAGCCGGAGGAGATGTGCTGCACGATCAGCATGGGCAAGGGAAAGTCGGCCGGGAGCGCCGAGAGCAGCGTGGCCAGGACCGGCGGACCGCCCGTGGACGCGGCGATGCCGATCACCTGTAGCCCACCGGGACGCGAGGGCGAGACGGAGGGCTGGGGCGCGTGCCGTGAGCGGTGGCGCCGGACCACCGCCACCTCGGACATGAGGCGGACCGCCTCCGCCACCTTGCGTCCCCAGTCCGCGGCGGACGAGGCGCCGGGCTTGACCTTGGCGATGAGCTCCAGGGCGCCGGCCTGGATGCTCTTGAACGAGAGGTCGATCTCGTTCTGCTGATCGACGGAGCAGACCATCAGGATCCGCGCCGGCGCGTCGGTCATGATCTCTTCGGTCGCGTGGAGGCCGTCCAGGAGCGGCATCTGGACGTCCATGGTGATCACGTCCGGCCGGAGCGCGCGGGCCATGCGCACGCCCTGCAGCCCGTCGCAGGCCTCGGCCACCACCTGGATGCGGGGATCGGCGTCCAGCGAGGCCCGCAGGGCCGCACGGACCGTGGCCGAGTCGTCCACGATGAGCACCCTGATCTTGTCCCCCGTCATCCGCCGCTCCGAGCCCGAAGCACCGACTGCAGCTCGCGGAGCAACCGCCCCTGGGCACACTCACTCTTGGTGAGATACCCGTCGGCGCCGGCCTCCAGCCCGCGCTGGCGGTCGTCGAGCCCCTCCCGGCCGGAGACCAGGATGATGGGGAGCTGGCGCGTGTCGGCCCGAGCGCGGAGCTGCGCGGTGAGCTCGATGCCGTCGATTCCGTCCATGGCGATGTCGCAGACAATCGCCATGTACGAGCCGCGGTCCAGGGCCTCGAGCGCCTGGCTGGCGCTGGCGACGGCGTGGACCTGGTAGCCGCCCGCCTCCAGGGTGGAGCGGTGGAGCGCGCGCGCGGTGAGCGAGTCGTCCACCACCATCACCGCGCTGCCGGTCGCGGCGGGGCGGGACTCCTTGCTGCGCAAAGGATCGACGAGCCAGCCGGCGTCCAGCATCAGCACCAGGTCGCCGCGGGAGAGGACCGAGGCGCCCTGGTAGGCGGCCAGCCCGGAGAGCTCGGAGGGGAGCCCGCGGACGGGGAGCTCGCGATCGCCGATCACCTCGTCCACCGCCAGCGCCGCGTACTGCCCGCGGTAGCCGAGGACCACCGCCGGCTGTCCTTCGGCTGGCACGGTCCCCTCGCGCAGGCCGAGGAGCGCGGCCAGATCCGAGAGCGGGATCAACATGTCGCGGAAGGGCAGGCGCATCTCGTTTCGCACTCTGTGAAGATAGTCGCGGCGGACCGAAGTCACCGACTCGATCGAGAGCATGGGCAGACCCAGCGTCTCGTCGACAGAGCGGACCAGCAGGGCCGGGGTGCTGCCGAGCTCCACCGGCAGGGTCAGGACGAACTTGCAGCCCCGGCCGGTCCGGCTCTGGATCTCCACCTGGCCGTGCAGCTTGGCCAGGGCGCTCTTGACCACGTCGAGCCCCACTCCGCGCCCGGAGATCGCGCTCACCTGGGCCCGGGTCGAGAACCCCGAGTGGAAGACGATCTGCTGGAGCTGGAGCGGGTTCATGGCGTCCAGCGCCTCGGACGTGAACAGGCTCCGCTCCTGGGCCGCCGCGCGGATCCGAGCCACGTCGAGCCCCGCGCCGTCGTCCTCCACCTCCAGGAACGCCATGTTCCCCTGGCGCTCCACCCGGATCGCGATCAGGCCCATGCGCGCCTTACCGTTCTGCGATCGGACCTCGGGCGCCTCGATGCCATGGTCCACGGCGTTGCGGACCAGATGGAGGAGCGGGCCGCGCAGCGCGTCCAGGGCGCGTCGATCGAAGGCCAGCTCGGTCCCCAGCGCGGACAGGCGCACCTCCTTGCCGCAGGCGCGGGCCACGTCTCGCACGGCGCGGTGGAGGGGATCGATGATGGTCCGGATGGGCACGGTGCAGATGGCCTTGATCCCGTCTTCCAGGCTGTTGACGATGTCGACGGTCTCGTCGCTGTCGATCGAGGCGGCGGAGGCGATCGACTCCACGGTCGTGGCCCGGTTGCGGCCGAGCTGGAGAGCGGCCTGGGATGCCTGGCGGACGTCCAGGGTGCGGAGCTCGCGGCGCCGCTCGGCCAGCCGGAGGCTCACCTCGCGCAGGCGATCGACCTGCTTCATCAGGGAGAGCACCTGGTGCGCCTCGACGCGCCAGGCGCTCTGCTCCCCGCCGGCCGAGTCGCCGGCGCGCGCCGCCTCCGGCGAGGGGTCGCTGGAAGAGGCGGGAGGGGAGTCGCTGGGCGCGGCGGCCGCGGGTCCGGGCGCTGGTGAAGCTGCCGAAGCCGCGGGAGCGGCAGGAGTTGGGGTCACCGGGTGCGCGGCATCGACGCTGGGTGAGGTCGGCGCGGTCGGCGGCGGCGCCGTCGGAGCAGGCCCGCCTGCGGGCGCCGCGGCCGACGCTGCGCCGCCAGGAGCCGCCGCCATGGCGGCCACGCGGGCGCGCACCTGTTGGATCAGGGCGTCCGGGCTCTGCAGCGAGGCGGTCTGCTCGTCGACGTGGGCTTGCAGCCGCTCCAGGACGACGTCGAGCGTGGAGAGGAGGCAGTCGGTCGCCTCGGGGGCGCGGTCGGGCTGGGCCTTGAGCGGCGCGACCAGGTCCTCGAGGGCATGGGCGATGGACGCCAGGTCGTCGAGCCCCGCGGTGGCGGCGCTCCCCTTGAGCGTGTGGAGCATGCGCGAGATCTCACGCATGGCCGGCCCGGCGGCGGGATCCCCGGGTGGGAGCTTCTCCAGCGCGAGCATCTGGCTCGTGATGGCGGCGCAGATCTCCTGCCCCTCGGTCCCGAAGGTCTTGACGATCAGCCGCAGTAGGTCTTTGTCAAGGTCCATGGCGGTCGTGGGCGGCGGCCTCGACGGGCTCGATCAGGCGGGCCAGGTCGATCAGGCTCACCACGGTCCCGTCGGGCGTGGGGAGGTCGGTCAGGATCCCTGTCCGGTGCATGGACGCTTGTTGCAAGAGTCGGATGGGGACCGCGGTGGTCCGCGGGACCTGCTCGCAGTCCAAGGCCACCAGCTTGCCCTTGCGCGCCTCCACCACCAGGAGGACCGTCGGGTCGCGCCGCCAGGCGCGGTTCCCGAGCAGGGAGGCGAGGCTGATGGCCAGGATGATCTGGTCCTGGAAGCGCAGGATCCCCAGGACGTGCGGGGGCGCGAGCGGGACCGGCGTCACGAAGCGCAGCGGGACGGCGGCCTTGAGCGCCTCCATGGGCATGGCGTAGCGCTCGTCACCAATGGAGAACTCGCCCACCCAGGCGGTGGCCTCGGCCGTCTCTTCGGACGGCCTTCCCCGGAGCCGCTCGGCGCGGCGATCGAGGACGGCCCGCTCCTCGGCGGAGACGGTGTTCTGTTCCAGCTCTCGGCTCCGGACGATCATCTCGCCCTCTCGTCCTGCGCCGCCCGGAGGTAGGCGGTCGCGGTGGCCCGGTAGTAGGCGACCGGCAAGATCTCCGGGCCCTCGACCGGCTCCTGCGCGTCGCGCGTGTTCACCTGAGTGAGGAGCTCGCGCATCAGCTGCGCGGCGGCCTGCCCTCGGCCCTGGCGCGCCAGGAACAGCGCACGCTCCAGCAGGCCAGGGACGTAGTCCGGCGCCAGGTTGGCCAGCTCACCCAGCAGCCGTTCGGCCGAGCGCCCGTCGCCCGCCTCCAGCGCCACCAGCGCGCGCAAGTGGAGCTTCACGTGCGGTGGCTCGCGGGGCGCAGCGCGGACCGCGACGTCGGGCGAGGGGCGCGAGGCGAGCGGCGTGGTGGTCCGCGGCGCCGGATGGGCGGAGGGGCGCGGGGCGGGTCGCCGCGTCGGCGGTCGAGGAGCGGGTTGACCGGGTGGAGACCTCTGAAAGATGGCCAGATCGACCCCTTCCGCGTGGACCAGCTCGGCCGGTACGCTGCGGCAGTCCATGGCCGAGAAGAAGAGGGTCCCCTCCGGCGCCAGGGCCGAGGCGAGGTGGTCCACCGCCTGCGCGGCGCGCCGGTCGTCAAAATAGATCAGCACGTTCCGGCAGAAGACCACGTCGAACGTGCCCAGCAGGGTGGGCGCCTCGAGGAGGTTGTGATGCGCGAAGCGGACCAGCCTGCGGACCTCCGGCCGGATGGTGGCGTGTCCAGTCCCGGCCGATTCCAGCAACGGGAAGAGCTGCGGGAGCCCGCGCATGGACCAGGAGCCGTAGATCGCGCGCTCGGCCGCGGCCACGTTCTCCGGGAGGATGTCGGTCCCCAGCACCTCGATCGGGAGCTGCCCGGCGCAGGCGAACAGGCAGGCGGCCAGCGAGTAGGCCTCTTCACCCGTGGCGCACCCAGCGCTCCAGGCCCGGATCCGCGTCGCGCCGCCGGCGAGCAGCCGAGGGATCACCTGGCTGGCCAGGAGAGCGAAGTGCTCGGGGTGCCGGAAGAAGTAGGTCTCCCCCACCACCGACCTGCCCACCAGCATCCCAACCGCCGCGGGATCGGCCGCCTCGGCGCGCCGCAGGAACGCCTCGGGATCGCCGCCCGGCCCGAGCAGGTCCTCCACCGCGCGCGACAGCGCGTTGCGGTTCACGGCGTCGGGACGGAAGCCCGTCCGCGCCATGACCAGATCGGCCAGCCGGTCGATCATCGGGGCCGTCAGGAAGGGGCTCACCAGAACCCTCCGCCGCCGTCTCCCTGCTCGTCCTGCGGGAGCTGGGCGATCTTCACGTCCACGGAGAGCCGGCGGGCCATGGCCCGCGAGATGAGCGCGGCGGGGTCGATCACAAGCCGGTGGCCGCGGGGCGTCTGCGCCACGGCCCGAATGGTCCCGCGCAGCGGCTCGTGCTCGGTCCCGGCGAACTGCTCGCGCGGGATCACCTGCTCC
>Ga0302323_100004742_pt1 | contig 11086 bp, 16 predicted proteins | sample Fen_T0_3_FD_201950 | JGI IMG/M metagenome (GOLD analysis project Ga0302323, IMG submission 201950) | Peat permafrost microbial communities from Stordalen Mire near Abisko, Sweden - Fen_T0_3 | ecosystem: Environmental > Terrestrial > Soil > Wetlands > Permafrost | place: Sweden: Abisko... | reverse complement strand
ATGAATTACGATAGTCCTGATGTAGAGATTTTTGGTTGGTCACAAAGTTTCGAAGTAGCTACTGGTAAAGGTCATCAAGGTTCTTTACAAGCTAAATTTCCGCAAGCAGGTACTTATACAATACAATTTAGACTACAGAATGTAGATACTAATAAGGATTATCATGCTGTAGCTGTAGTAGAATTCTCTGTTAATGGTAACACTACACGGAGAATATTTACTATCAATAACGGTACCAGTATTACTGGTGTTGGCGAAGCTGTACGCGTTAGTGTTTTGGATGACTTGGACGCAAGCGCAGGCGCCACAAAGCCTCAAACTTATGTGTGTAGTGTTTCCGTAGCTATTGGAGCACGAGTAAATGTTCAGCAACCAGTAGTTTATAATCCATTAATCACAGTAGGCGGTGTTACATTAGCCGGTTCTCTAGTATTAGCCGCTGCCTCAAATGCTACTATTGAAATACCTGACGATTCTGGAGTTATCTCGGTATTTACTACAGCTGGTTGTGCAGAAAAACTAGGACCTCCTGTGATATACACAGAGGCTGAATTACAAGTACAACACAGAGGAACTGGAGTATTGAAAATGTATGACCCACGATTACCAGTATGGGTTCCAATTGGTAATGGAGCTAGTAAATTGTTTTTTATCAATGCTTCTGCCACCGCTGTAAGATTTAGTGTTGCATACGGAATTGACGGGTAAATCAATGAAAAAGCCCTCTCACTTCAAAGCCCTTTTCGAAACTGACAGACCTGTCAAAGAGCTTCTTGATACTCACGCAGAAATGCGCATGTTGCATGCAGTTCAAGAAACAGCGAATCGGTTCGGAGTATCAGAAGCTGAAGTTTTGAAAGCTTTACGAAACGATACTTTCCTAGTGAAAGCAAAACGCTAAATGCCTCCAGAAGATGACACTTCGCCTGAAACACCGTCTGCTAAAAGGCGGTTTTCTGCGAATCAGGCAGGTCATCTTGTTAGGTTGTTACAAGTAACTATTGATAGAATCTCAACTCTTGAACGTTCAATGATATCATTACAATGCAGAATAGACAGATCAATTGAATCTGTCTCATTGCGTGAACGGATGAAAGAGATTCAAGATGATTGTATCAAACAGCTTGAATGGTTCATTGAATCACTAGATGACGATGATAGGCCCTCTCAGACTATTATTCTCAATACTCCAAGTCGCACTAAGTCTGATTCATTAAAACCTAAAAAAGAAAAGATTACGCAATTAGTAGTACTAATTGTAACAGCAGTAGCTGCGTTTTTCATGGCACTAAAGGAATCAGGGATAATAAAATGAGCCAAGCTCAAGAATTAGAAGCGTTTGACCGTTACATTGCGCGCACTAAACCCAATACTGTACGAGTTCAAAAGCTCTTGCAAGATTGGAAGACTTGGTATTCAAGTCTAACATGGTTCGATAAGAACTTAGGACCTAACACTATAGAGAAAGCTAATGCTTTTCGTAGTGCTCTTGTTTCAGCTGTATATGGAAATGGTTCTGAAATGGGTGCAGAAACTAAGGCTAGTGGAAGTTATACCAAAAAAGGTACTCAAGTACCTGATCCGCCTGGTTATCGTAGAGCTAAGAATACAGAAATTACTCCTACTGTTCAAGGCTTTGCAGTAGCTGCGTTGAACAATTTCGCAAAGGTTTCAAAGACTAAGGGTGAAGCTGCTTCAATTGGCATGCGTTATTCTGGTGTAGTTGGTGGCAAACAATTCCTTTCACAATGTGAATGGCATTTTGACAATCATCCTAAGGGCGGAAAGGGAGATCCGTTCTGGCATATGGGTTCTTCAATCTTCGTTCCTACTGCTCCAGTGTCTGCTCCTGCAAATTCTCCTCACAATCCTACGTTCCGCACTGAAGATCGATCACTAGCTTCACTCTCAAAGAACAACCCGTACGCGTAATGATATCATTATGGCATTAACCCTACTAGCAGCAAAGACTACTCCGATCTCCGCAGATCAAGCTGCTAAAGCTTTATCAGCAGCTTATAAGTCTGTAGTTAGAAGAAAACCCTCTTTCAACATTCTCAAGCTTCTAGTAGGGCAATGGGCTAGTGAAACTGGTAACGGTAAATCAATCTATAACTATAACTTTGGCAATACAATGCCAACAGGTTCTGATAAGTTCTATCAGGTATTGCATGCGTCGGAAGTTATTGATGGAGTAAATACTCCAATGGATGAGAAGTTTGCAGCTTATAAGACTATAACTGATGGAGCTCAAGCTTACATAAAAGTTCTCAAATCAAGAGCTCATTGGTGGAAAGGGCTACAGTCTGGTAACATCGATGATTTTATCACCGGTCTAACCACTAGCCCTAAGTACTTCACTGCTAGTCCTGCATCTTATAAAAAGTTACTAACTGATAGAGTCTCAGCTTATTCACAGTACGCTAAAAAGTACTCGTCAAATATTCTTTTGACGATAGTCGAATCAGTCTTTGGTATCGGACTAGGGACTGCGGCGTTATACGCATTTCACAAGAGGCATCGTCATGGCGCTTGAACAACATGGTATTTCTGTTACAGGTTGGAAGCAATACGAATTTGACGATGACGTCAATGCGATAACTGATTACATTGAAAATCAGCGTCCTAAGATTCCTCAGTATCCAGCTTTACAAGGTGTAATCGATGATTATGAACATTGGTTAACTAACCTTAGTTGGTCTGAAAAGTACTTGACTCCAGATGTTTCTAAGGGTGAAGCTGTTTTCTATAGGGATAAAGTTAATCAAATTCTTGGAGAAGTATTACCTGCTGATATTATTCCAGGTGATATCAAAAAGAAAATTATTTCACAAGACCCTTCCACTGCTCCTTCTATGCTTGTTTCATTATTGAAACAACTAATACCCGAATCTCTCATCTCCACAGTAAAATGGACAGCTTTCGGTGCAGTTGCCATTTTATCAGGAGGTGCTATAATATACCTATTCGGACCTACTATTCGCGCCGTGGCAAATCGTAAATATCTCAACCCGCCACAATCAAATGATATCATTAAGGAACTAAAGCCATGAGTGCAGATGACCTTGACGCAATCAATCGATACATTCAAAACACTCCTGCTAAGACTACAGCAGCAACCAATGACAAAGCTGCTTGGAATACGTGGTATAACAATCTAGGCTTCTTTGATAAGATTACTGACGCTACCACTGCTAATGCAAGCGCAAAGCGTGATAGGTTTAATATTGACAATAATGACCCTCCTATTCCCTCAGTACCACTCACTAAAGAAGAGGCTGCTTATTGGGATGGAGCTGGAGTCGATGTTACTGGTCTATCACCAGAAGAAGCTCAAAAGAAAGTTTGGACTACAACGCCTGCTAAACCAATGCCCACTAGTATGACTGTAAATCGTTCACAAATCAAAGAAGGTTCTACTGGTGATAACGTCAAAGAATGGCAACGTATTGTTGGTGTAAAGATTGACGGTAAATTCGGACCTGGTACTACTACAGCTACCAAAGTATGGCAAAAAGCTCATGGTCTAAAGCAAGATGGTATTGTTGGACCTAATACATGGGGTATTGCTTATGGTGATTTACCTAAGCTTAATCCAGAAAAACCAAGTCCTTCTACTGTAGCAAGTGCAGCCGCTGCTACTGGTCCAGCTATAACTGGTACCGTTCCAGCTGGAACATTTGCTCCTGAACCTACTGCTCCGAAAACTACTCCAGCGCCTGCTGCAACTGTAGTTCCAACATACACCACTGGCGGTAATCCTGAACCTCCGAAAACTATCCAAGCTGGAATGTTTGGTTTCGTAGATAATCTACCAGTTTGGGCTAAATGGGCTATGGCAGTGATTGGTATTGGCGGATTTGCTTATGGTTTGAAACACCATAACAGCACTCAAAGGAAAGCATAAGAATATGACTTCGTTATTTGCAAGCGCTTCTGTCAGTACAAGCGGAATTGCTAACATTGCTGGTACACTCAAGAGTGGAGCAAAAACTGTATCTAATATTAGTAGTGCAGTAAAATCTCTTGTACCAGCATCGAAACCAGCTCCGGCTCCTGCTCCTGTAATTGGAACTCCACACGGTCCACAAGATCCTAATGCGTTTAATCCTCCTACATTCACAGGTCCTACTATCGGAACTCCGCACGGTCCTACTGACCCAACAGCATTCAATGCACCTGTTTACAAAGGACCTACAGCTCTACTAGAGAAGAATTCAGCTTTTGCTCCTGAAGAGCCTCTATTTGCAGAACCTCAACCTGTTGCAATTCCGACCTATGTTGAACCTGCTAAGAGTAGTTTTCCAGAGTGGGCTAAGTATCTACTTGCTGTACTAGGTCTAGGCGGAGCAGCTTACTATGTAGTGGGCGGAAAGAAGAAGAAGTGAAAAAGCGCTATCGCACTAATGATATCAGTAGCTCCGCGCACCACGGTGAAGGTCCTAGTGATCCAAATGCGTTCAACGCTCCTGTTTATACTGGTCCAGTTACTCAACAACAAGTAACTCCGGTTCTCGATTCTCATGGTCCTACTGACCCGAATGCATTTACTCCTCCAGCATCTACTAAAGTAGCTCCTGTACAGAGTAAAGTTCTACGATTAGGTTCAGGTGGAAGTGCTGTAAATGAATGGCAACGCTTAATGGGTGTAGCTATTGATGGTAGATTTGGTGCAAACACTGAAGCTGCTACCAAGAAGTTTCAGTCAATGAACGGACTGAAAGTAGACGGAATTGTAGGGCCTGCTAGTTGGGATGCTGCAATGAAAGCTGGTCCTCCCGTAGATCCAAATACATTCGTACCTGAACCAGTTTCGCACGGTCCTAGTGACCCTAACGCATTTGCTCCACCAACATACACAGGACCAGTTGCACAGGGACCTAGTGACCCGAGTGCATTTGCTCCACCAACATACACAGGTCCTTCAATGCCAACTTCTCACGGTCCTACAGACCCTAATGCATTCAATGCTCCTACATATATAAGAGTAGCAGTACCAATAGACCCACAAGTAACTGCGTCAATTGCACTAGGTAAATCTACAGTAGCTAGTAACAGTGTTTTGAACTATGGTCTTTCGACTATGGTTTCTGACGCTGATAAGAACGGATATTTGGCAGCTTGTGGTCAATATCGCGGTACCAAGAACGAAGCTATGGGTGTGCGGAAGTTGCTACCTGGTGATTATACCAATGGTTTCGATACTGGTTACGCTGCTGTTGTTGGCGTGAAACACATAACCTTCCGTATTGGTAATGATGCTAAAGATTATGACCTTGCTATCCAGTACGGTCTAAACGGTATTGAACCAAATTCACCTGATTCCTATGGGAAAGATGCAGTTGGTAAACCACAAGCTACTGAAGTGAATTCAGCATTCGCTCCACCTGCTACTGCAGAAACTCTATTCTCTACACAAGCTACCCCCACAACTACAACTCAAACTTATCAAGTTACCCCTCCGCTCAGCTCATTAGCAGCCACTACGCAAATCGTAAAGAATTTGCCTAGCTGGGTGAAATGGTTAGCGGCTGCACTTGGTTTGGGTGGAGTTGCTTTTGCAATAAAGAGTAGAGGTAAAGGTAAATGATATCATACTATCGAACTTTACTCATTGTGTTATTGTTCGCAGCATGCAGTTGGATTCATCCTACTCCTTCAGTATGTCCGAATCAATGGTGCGTTGCTATAGCTGGAATTCCTGGAAAGCTTTGTTATGATACCGAAGCACAAGCTATGGCAAAAAAGATTGAGCTTGAAAAGCAAGGACAGAAAGTAATACTCTCAAAATGACAAATGGTTTCTAGGTAAATGATTTCTTTCAAATCCTCCCTTAGTTATCTTGGTTTATTAGTCACTGGCGTGGTACTGGGTATTGCAGCAGTACCACGCAAACGGCACTATGCACTTCGTAGTCCTCAAAACCTAGCCCGATTAGAGCGTGGTCGACGAATAAAGCGAACGCAGCAATTAGCTCAGTCTGCGGCAAAACGAGAACTCAAGCGTCAAAAACTTCTCAACAAGCTCAACCAATTATGACAACTAATGATATCAATACCCCAAAAACTTCGTCTAAGCTTGGACGTATTCTTTCTTATTGCATCATTGGTGTTGTTGGTTTCATCTTTCTCAGCACACTAAACCTAAAGAGAAAACCTAATAATGGCTAAAAAATCAGTTGCAGAATGGTGTCGAGAGGTAATGCTCGACGAGAATTATGGCAAAATAGTTGCCATGATGCTCCAGTTTGATAATGGTTATTCACCCAAAGAGATTGACAATGTTACATTTGGTAGTCGTCAATGGGGAACTGAAGAGCTGGAACAGAGATTTACAGGAAAGTGTGAGAATTACTGTGGTGATACTGAAGGAGATCATCAATTTCTTCTACAGGCAATATACGAAAGTTCAGCTGTTCCTCGTAATGAATTCCGTTTCACGGTAAGAATTTCTGGTCAAGGAATGTCAGGGTTTAGAACTGATGCTCCTACAGAAAAGGGTATACTTACTCAGATGATGCGTCATACGGAAGTTCTAAATGAACGTATGATGAAAATGACTCAAATGACTCTAGATTCTTGTGAGCGACAAATGGGTCGCATGCAAGATAGAGTTGAACGAGCTGAAACTGAGAACAGAGATGCGTGGGATATTGTTCGTGAAATGGGCAATAAGCTCATGGATAAACGCAACGAACACGATCTCGAACAACTCAAATACAAGCGTACCACTGAACTCATGGCAGTTTGGATGAAGTTCGGACCTGCGCTTGTGAATCAGATTCTAGGTCGAGATGTGTTTCCACAAGACATGGCCGACGCTTCATTGATGGAAGCTATTGCGGATAGTCTTGATGAAGACTCAATAATGAAGCTATCCGAAACTCTCAAACCTGAACTATGGGGAGTACTATCCAATCGTTTGACTCAAGTTATTGAGCAGAAGAAACTACTTGCTGCTCATGACGAAAAAACCTTATCAAAAATTGATGACCCAGAAGCGAATGCTGCTGGCATAGTAAAATCGGAGTACTCAGATGAGTGAACAATTATACTGTGTAGCTACGCTCTCATTTCGTAACAAGCAATGGGTTGGAGGCTTTGAATATTTACATGCTCAAAATCAAGCAGAAGCACGTAATAAATTCACTGTTGGCAACTCTGGAGCACTCATTTCTGGTAAGTTGAAAATTACTGGTATAGCTCCAGTAGTTGGATACTTCCAAGATAAATCGGACACTATCTATGTCTAATTTCTGGTCAAAGCTATTAGCAGATAGTTTAGAATCTGTAACAGTGAAGAATACTGAGAATGGACCTCAAGTACTTCTAGAACCGAAGGGTACTCTAAAAGAACTGATTGAAGTTCTCCAAAAACGTCACGAGCTCAAAGAGAATAACGATTCTCACAACAATAAGAAAGAGAAGTAATCAAATGGCAAAGAAACGACGCAAGAAGAAGGCTACGAAACGTAAAGCTACCAAACGAAAGGTGCGTAAGACTCGCAAGGTAGCACGCAAGATTTCGAAGAAGGTTGTCAAGAAGCGACTTCGTTCAATCATCTCGACAGCTAAGCTTATTGCTAAGTCTGTCTAATGATATCATTCTAACTTCTCACAATGAGGTACTAAAGTATAATGGCAAAAAAGAAGCGACGTAAGAAGACTAAAACTTCAAAGCGTAAGACTCGTACTTATCATCGAAAGAATCCTCGCCGTGTTGCTGCTGGTCGCAAAGCTGCGGCTGCTCGATTTGGTAAGAAAACTACACGCAAGAAGAGCAAAGCTCGTAAGAGTTCAGGTACTATCCTTGAGCGCCTCAAGCGTTTGGAAAGTGCTCTTTTGCGTAAACCAAAGCGGCGAAAGAAGCGAGCGAAAGCTGTGATGTTTGGACCGATTTTCGATCCAAAAACTCGAGCAAAACAGAATAGACTCGGTGCGCTAGCTAAAGCTAGAGCAGTACGTGCAGGTAAGAAACTTCGTGCTCTTACTCCCAAATTCTTCTATTCTCATTCGGGCGACTAAAACAGTTTTCGAGGGGTGTTTCGGCACCCCTCGTTTCCCTTTACTGAAATGATATCATTATGTCCTTCTGGAAGAGTCTTGCAAAAGTAGCTGGTACAATAGTTCTAGCCCCAATAACTGTTACGAACACAGTTGCAAAAGGTGTGGGTAGCGTAGTAAAAGAAATACCTGTAATTGGTTCGCCATTAGCTTCGGTAATAAACCTTGGTAACGCTCCAATCGATTTAATCGAACATATAGCTGAAGGTGATAGAATCGACCAAGCTGTATTGAATAATATCAAGTCACAAGTGAAGGATGTAAAAGAAATAGCACCATATGCAAAAATGGTTGTCTCATTGGTACCTGGTGTTGGTACTGCCGTATCTGCCGCACTCGCTGCTGGCTCTGCGTTATGTACAGGTCAATCTATTACTAGTGCGCTAGTAGAGGGTATTAAGGGCGCTATTCCAGGTGGTGCATTAGCTCAAACAGCTTTCAACATTTCTAACGATGTTATCAGTGGTAAATCTCTCGATGATACTGTTGTAAATGCATTACCACTATCATCTTCTCAAAAAGATGCGCTGAAAACTACTGTGAGTATGGCTAAGCAATTAGCTTCTGGTAAAAATGTAGTCAAAACTGTATTGACTACAGCACAAGCTCAGTTGCCACAAGATGTGCAAGATGCAATCAATATCGGTTTAGCTATAGGGTTTGCTCAAACTCAACAACCTGGTAGTGGTGCAGTTCCTATTGTGTATGAAGGTATTCATGGACCTTTAGATCCGAGTGCATTTAATGTACCTGAATGGACTACACATATAAATCCTAATCAAGGTCCACAAGACCCTTCAGCGTTCAATCCTCCTGAGTACACCAAAACAATGGTCAATCAGGAAGCTGTGTGTATCGATATTGGTAAGACTATCGTACCCTACAATTTAGTTCTCAAGGCAGGACTTTATACACTTACTAATCAAAATGATGTAAATGGTTACTACGCAGGTATTGGTCTAATGTATCACACTGCAACTCCAGCAGAAATTGAAAAGTTCTACAATATTCTCAATCCTGCTGATTTGAATGGTTTCAATATTGGAGCTGCTGCTGTTGTTGGTATCAAACATCTAAAACCGACAGGTAACTACTTATTAGACTTCGGTTGTGCAGTAGCTTATGGACTAAATGGAGCTCCTGAAGATACTAAACTAGCAGTAGTAAGCCAAATTGGGCAAAATCCTACTGTGAAAGCTGGTATCCTCGAAGTAGCGAAAGCTCGCAGTGCTGGTATTATTCACAAGTTACTAGTTGCACTTCATATCATAAAAGAAAGTCAATATGCGACGTAATGATATCATTATGTTAGCAGGTCTTACAACACTAGTTTCTAGTGCTATCTATTTCCTAAGTAATAAGCGTTCACGTCTTGTAAAGGTTGCACTAGGCGAAGTAGGTAAAGCTAGAACTAGTGTTTATTCTTTAGATGCATACGGTTCTGAAGTAGATAAGAACTGGTGTGGTATCTTTATTCTATGGGCATTGCATCAAGTTGGTTTAGCTAAAGACTGGAAATGGGAAGTAGGAAAAGGATTTATTTACAAGCTAAATACTACTTTAGTTCCTAAACCAGGAGATATCGCTTACTTCAATAAACTAAATCACCAAGCTCTAGTGAAGAGTGTAGAAGGTGATAACGTAAGACTTATAAATGGTAACGGAATGAATGGAGTAGTGAGCGAAAGTCTTACTCCAAAGAAGAATGTAACAGCATTTTATTCTATAGAATCACTACTCTAACACTTGACATTTATTCCGCCTATGCTATAATTATAGAGTTCAGCACTCTTGTATCATTTGAACAGGAAATGACGGCTTCGAAAGCTTGTAGGTAATCCAATGTTCAAACGAGAAGGTTCGCTTTACGTGCCAGCTGAAAACGGTGTTGGGTCGATGAGTGCGGGTTTTGGGAGTGCAAAACGAGGTAATCCACTTTCGAACGCTATTCTTTACGCTGACGCTAGAGATGTTGCTTTAGGAAGCGTTTCTTCTATACCTAATCAAGTTTTTGGTGGTGGAACGATAACTCAGGCTAGCATTCCTAATAGACCTACTTGCTCTAATGTTTGGAGCGATGGAGATAGGGCTATTGTTCACGTAGCTGCGAGTGGTCAATATTTACTAGCTCCCGATGTGTTACGAGCGGTGCTTCCTGGTTCTTCAGCTTCAACTATTTGGTACGGAAAGCTGAATGCTCCTGTAGGAGATAGCACTGTGATATGCGGAAGTGGGGTCGGCGGTCATTCTGAAGCGGCTTCTACATTTTACGCGCAGTCAACACTTCACTTATCCAATTTTAGAAGAAATGACGCGAGTGTAATAACTTCGGTGATAGGACCTTTTTGGACTAGTGTCTCTGAATCTTTCATTGCTTTCATTCGAGATGTATCAGGAAACACTCTTCGTATAATATCGAATGGTCTTTCTATTGTTGGTTCTCCGGTTGATATAGCTGGGTCTCAAGTTATGTCCGTTGGTAGTATAGGGGCATTTGTTTACGCTGGTAATCCAGTGAATCTACTGAATGCCGCTTGGCGTACTTTGGGTATAACCACTGATATCATTTCTGACGTTCAATATAACTTCTTAGCAAAAGCTATTACTGGGAATTCGTTTTTTAACGTCATATTTGACGGGAATTCGTTGACAGCTGGTCAAGGTTCTACAGGAGGTTTGACTTACCCAAATCAAACGCTCGCTTCTTTGAAATATCATTACTCAGGACCAAATGATGGTATAGGAGGACAAACAACTCCTATGATGTTAGCTGCTTTGAATAATGCTAACCATCCTGGAACTCAAATTCTAGTTTCTCCAATTGGTAATGTCGTGTCAGCGTGGGAAATTTCAAACGACATTTTTGCCAATAACGTAGACGGACCAACAGCTCTAGCTCATTGGGCTTCATACGTAGCAGCAACTAGAGCTCTAGGAACCAAGGTTGTTTCTGGCACCGTGATAGCTAGATCTGAATTCACTCCTACTAACCAGACGGCAGCTGATTACGTGCACGCTGGCTT
>Ga0302323_100004741_pt1 | contig 11088 bp, 9 predicted proteins | sample Fen_T0_3_FD_201950 | JGI IMG/M metagenome (GOLD analysis project Ga0302323, IMG submission 201950) | Peat permafrost microbial communities from Stordalen Mire near Abisko, Sweden - Fen_T0_3 | ecosystem: Environmental > Terrestrial > Soil > Wetlands > Permafrost | place: Sweden: Abisko... | reverse complement strand
GAGGCCGCGCTGCTCGGGTTTGCCGAAATGAGCGTAGACCTGGGGCACGGTCGTGAGCACGATGAAGAGCGCTGCGCCCACGTCCGTGGCGAGCACGCTAGACGTCAGGTCCTTGTCGATCACGGCCTCAATGCCCGCGTACTGACCGTCAGGCAGTTGCTTGATCGGGATGCCGCCGCCGCCGCAGGCGATCACGACGTGGCCCGCGCGCGCCGCGTCGCGGATCATGTGGCGCTGCACGACCTTGATCGGCCTGGGCGAGGGCACCAGACGCCGCCATCCGCGTCCGGAGTCCTCTACCACCTTCCAGCCGGACTCGCGGCCGCGTCGCTCGGCCTCTGCCGCCGCCAGGAAGGGGCCGATGGGTTTGCTGGGAGCGGCGAACTCGGCGTCATGCTCATCCACGAGCACCTGCGTCACGACCGTGACCACGTAGCGCTGCACGCCGCGTCGGCGCAATTGGTTCAAGAGCGCGTCCTGCAATATGTAGCCGAGGCTGCCGGCGGTCATGGCCACGAGCACGTCCAGAGGCAGGGCCGGCACCTCGTCCCGGGCGCGCTCGTGCTGGATGAGCAGATCGCCGACCTGGGGGCCGTTGCCGTGCGTGACGATGAGCTGGTAGTCGCGCTCGACGAGCGTCATGAGCAGCGCGGCGATGGTCGCTGCGTTGCGCTCGTGGTCGTCGATGGTGCCGCGCTCGCCTGCGCGGATGAAGGCGTGGCCGCCCATGGCTACCAGAACGAGCGGGGTTCGAGTATCGAGGGTGGGTCGCTCGCTTCGGTCGTTCGCAGCCACGTCCGTGCCCCTCTGTTAGCGGCAGCCGGAGGAAGCGCACGTCACAGGCGGGTCACTCGCGGCCGGCGTCACTCAGGCCGAGGCGCTTCTCGACGGTGCGCAGGCGTCGCAAGAGCTCCGGCAAGCGCGCGAAGAGCACCACCGAGCGCAGCCAGCTGCGGTTCTCGATGGCCGGATAGCCGGAGACCAACGCGCCTGCGGGGACGGAATGGGCGATGCCCGACTGCGCAGTGGCGATCGCTCCATCCCCGATCTCGAGGTGCCCGACCACGCCGACCTGTCCCGTGAGCGTGACGCGGTTTCCGACCTTGGTGCTGCCTGAGACGCCGACCTGGGCGCAGAGGATCGAGTCCTCGCCGATCGTGACCGAGTGGGCCACCTGCACCAAATTGTCGATCTTGGTGCCACGGCCAATGCGTGTCTCGCCCAGCGCTGCCCGGTCGACGGTCGTGTTGGCCTGGATCTCGACGTCGTCCTCGATGACGGCGATACCCACCTGGGGGAAGTTCTGGTAGTGTCCGTCCGAGTCCTTGGCGAAACCGAAGCCGTCAGCGCCGATGACCACGCCGTCCTGCAAGACCACTCGCTTCCCGAGGCGGCTTCCCTCGCGTACGTGCACGCCGGAGTACAGCAGGCAATCCTCGCCGATCTCGACGTCGTCGTAGACCACTACGTGCGCGTGGATGATGGTTCGCGCGCCGACGCGGCAACGCCCTCCAACGACCGCGAACGGGCCCACTGTCACATCGGGGCCGATCACGGCCGACGGATCCACATGGGCGGTGCGGTGGATGCCCGGCAGCGGCCGCCGTGCAGGATGTAGTAGCGGCAGCGCCTGCGCGAACGTGAGGTAGGGATTGGAGGAGAGCAGGCTCGGGAGCGGGGTCGCGATGTCCGGCGCCACGACAATGGCCGACGCGTGAGTCGCCGCGAGCTTCGGCGCGTACTTCGGGTTGGCGAGGAAGGTCAGGTCGCCCGGCCCGGCCTCGGCGATGCCGCGGCCACGCGTGACCTCGACGTCGCCGCTGCCGCGCACGGAGCAGCCGAGCTTCTCAGCAAGCGCAGAGAGTTTCACCCGGCAGAAGTCCCCGTGCCTGGCTTGCTCCCGGCGCTGATCGTGCCGTTCATCTGGGCGCCCTCGCGCACCGCCATAACCTGCGCGTCTATCTTGCCCACGATCTTGGCCTTCTCCATCAAGAGCAGGCTGCGCACGGTGAGGTCGCCCTTGAACTCGCCGCCCACCTCGGCTGCCTCGGCCTTGACGTTGGCCTCCACGTGCGATCCCTCGCTGAGGACCAGCCGGCCGGAGATGTCGATCTCGCCCTTGAAGCGGCCGAGGATGCGAGCGTCCTTGCCTTTGAGCTTGCCTTCTACTTCGGTCTGGGCGTCTATGATGGTCAGCTTCTCGACTTCCATCGTTTCTCCTGCGTCCACTGAGGACCACGAGCACGGCGCTCAGTCGCGCGCTCCGTTGCGGCGGCTCGAGCCCGTCGTGCGAGCGAAGACGCGAGCCATTCTAGGGGAAACCCGCCTCCAGCGCCAGGCGCGACGGGCTAACCGTGCAGAACCACCTGCTCGATGCTGGTCCCGGAGCTGCGCCGAGCATCGGCCCACTTGAGCAGCAGGGCACACACGACGCCGACCGCGCCCAAGGCCACGAACAGCAGCATGGTCGAGGTGTAATCGACCACGGGCTCGCCGCTACGGGTGACAGTGGTGTGAGCGTCTGCGATCTTGCCTGCCAGCCATGGGAACAGCCACAGGCCGACGTTCTGCACGTAACCCACGACGCCGAACGCGGTGCCCAGGCGTCTTTCCGGCACCATCATCGGGATGGCCGCCCACAACGCAGCAGGTACCAGCGAGAGGGCCACGCCGACAAAGAAGATCGGGATCACCGGCGGCACGTGGGTGTAGGCGATCAGCACGTGGCAAGGCACCAGGAGCAGGGAGCCCAGGATCATCAGCGTGGCTCGCCGGCCCTTGCGGTCCACGATCCATCCGAAGATCGGTGTGAAGATCATGGTGCCGAAGATCAGGGCCGAGGTGTACAGGGCGGCGCGGTCGACGGAGTAGCCGAACCTCTGGACCAGGATGTCAGGCGCGTATGACTGGAAAGGGAAGACAGCAGAGTAGAAGGCGACGCATAGCAGGCTGATGCACCAGAAGGGCGCGCCGAACGAGAAGGCCTCACGCAGCACGAAGCGTTCTTCGGGTGCCACGCCGCCGCCGGCAGTCACGCCCGGTGCGCCCAGCCGGCCGCGTGCGGCTCGTTCCAACAGCAAGTAGGCGAAGAACGAGGCGAAGCCCAGCGCCATGACGGCGGCAGCGAACCAAAGCGAAGTGCTCAGATCCCACGCCACTCCGAAGCCACGCTCGACCGCGAGCTGCACCTGGGAAAGAAGCCAAACAAAGCCGCGGGAGATCGTCGTCAGAATCCCCGCAGCCGCCTGGGGCTCGGAGCCCACGCCGAGCGGCGCTTGCAGGTTCAGGGCCAGGAACGTGCCCAGGCGCATGATCGTGAGGTTGGCACCATAGGCAAAGGCCAGTTCCTTGCCTTTGAACCAGCGCGCGAGGACCTTGTTGTTGACCACGAGAATCGCTTCAGCGCCGACTCCGTAGATCATGCGGCCGAGCAGCATGATCTTGAGTGCAGGGCTCCAGGCAGGTAGGAACGCAGTGGCCAGCCAGCCGTGAGCGCCGCCGAAACCGCCACTCACGCCCACTGTGGCGCCGAGCGCGGTTAGCAATGCGCCGAGCAGGCAGAGGAGGCCATACAGGACGCCCGAGGTCGGAAGGCCGAGCTTGTCGACGACCACGCCGGCCACGAGCACCATGAGCAGGAACACGTTGGCCACGGCGTAGTAAGAGAAGAGCAGGCCGTAGTCTGATCCGGAGAAGCCCAGGTCATGCTTGATGAGCGTGGCCAGAGGCGTGATTGAGTCGTAGACGTAGTACTGCGCGAAGCAGATCAGGCTCAGCACGACCAGAACGAGCCAGCGAAAGAAGGCGGGTAGCGGTCGCGGGGATGAGGCCTGTGTCATCAGCTGTCCTCCGGGCCAGGCGCCGCGGCGCGCCAATGCCGCGCGACCAGCGTCGCATGATGTGCCTTTGCCGCATCGTGGTCAACCCCGAAATCGGACGCGCCAGGTCGCATTGCTTTGGGTCGGCACCGCTGGTCGCGGCGGGTCGCCCACGCGCGCTCCGCCTGATCGCCCGCGCCGGGCCGATAGCCTCGTGATGGAGGGTGAGCAGGGTCGTCACGCAGCGCGGCGTCTGTCGGTGCATAGGAACCTGACGAGTGCCCGACAGCCGAGCGAGGACGCGATGCCCTTTCTTCCTTCGCGCCAAGCTTCCGCGTCCGAGCGTCCGCGCGAGGACGACCCTGCGGCACCGACCCGATGCTTTCGAATGAGCGCGGGCGATATCGGCACTCGTGAGTCGCGCGCTTAGGGCGACCCGCCGCTACGCTTCGCCCGTCGTTCGATCCACACCCCCGAACACGCTCGTCGTTCTGACACGTCCCTTCACCAGCGCGGTGCAATCGCGATTTGGACGCACCTGCGGCATGCACCCCTACACGTGTGTGCCTGATTTCTGACGGCTTCTCAGATTTCCACTCGCAGCCGGGCGACTTCGCCCTGGAAGACAGGGATCTGGGAAAAGCTCAGGGTTTCGCCGCCCGCGGCCGTGGCGCGCTGCGCGTGCCAATGGCTCAATGCGAGCCGCGTGACGGCATATGCGAACTGGCGGCGCGCGGAGAAGCGCGCGCGGTCGCCGAGGGCAGCGGCAAAGAAGCGTTGGCGCCGGAGCCAGGCAGCGACGGTGTCTGCCTGCTCAGCCGTCAAAAGACCGCGCGCGATCTCGATGTCGAGCATGGCGCGGATCAGGCGTCGCTCGCGGAAGCCCATCCAGATCACGACCGAGAAGAACAGCGCAAAGAGCGGCGCCCAGACGATGACGTACACGACGACCACGCTGGCGAGAGATCGCGACGCGCTGGCCAGCACGTTCCACACGAAGTGCAGCGTGACCGCGCCGGCATAGCCGATCAGCGGCATGCTCACGCGCAGGAACGTGCGGTGGCTCTGACGTGCGATGCCGCAGCCGATGCCGGTCATCGAGGTGAACAAGGCGTGGGCAAAGGGCCCGAGCACGCCGCGCATGAAGAACAGCGTAGCTAGCCCCGCAAACCCCTCACGGGCCACGGTGCTCCCGTAGTAGAGGACGTTCTCCACTGCGGCAAAGCCGAGGGCTACGACGCCCGCGTAGACGATACCGTCGAGAATGCCGTCGAATTCCTCTCGGACTGCGAGGAACAGGAGCAGCACCGCGAGACCCTTGAGCGCCTCCTCGATCAACGGAGCAGAAATGCTCACCGAGAGCAGGTGCGCCGTCGCGCGGCTACCGGTCGCGGACGCCATGACGGCCGCGAAGATGCTGTTGAACTGGCCGGCCACGAACGTGGCAGCGCCAGCACCCCACACCAAGGCGCCGGCCAAGATCCACGCCGGCTCAGGGTCATAGCGGTCCAGCCACAGCCAGATGAGCAGGTAGGCCGGCGCGGCCGCAAAGGCCACGCCGACGCCAATGAGCGCAGCGCCGAAGCCCAGCTGGAAGATCAGCATCAGCGTTGTGAACAGGCCCAGACACACGCCGCTGCCAGTCATGGCCATGACCACCAGGATGCCGGCAAGCCCATGGCGACCCTTGTCGCTCAAGGGGTCGTAGAGGCCCTGGTGGGCGAGCGAGCGCCGCGGCGGGACATCTCCGACGCGCGGCGGGCTGGCATCTGTCGAGACGCTCACGCGCAGCCGCGGGCCGTCCGCTCCCAGCCGGATGACGTCCCCGGACTCAAGAACAGCCTTCTGGATGCGCTGGCCGTTTACCCACGTGCCGTTCGAGCTGTGGTCGGCCAGGACGTAGCCCAACGGTCCGCGCGTCAATGAGGCGTGATGACGGGAGACGTTGGCCTGGGATCCGTCGAACAGGACGTCGCACTCCATGGCACGGCCGATTTCGAGCCCACCTCGCTCCAAGACGTATTGCCGGCGCGAGCTGCGGCCTTCCTCGACGAGCAACGTCAGCTTCATTCGGCCAAGCTTCGGCCGCGCGTGGCAGGGTGTCAAGGCGCGACCGCGCTGCCAGGGACGGTTATCATGGGGTGCTATGGCGCGTCGCAGCGGTCGAGCCGTCGACGAAGAGCCCAACCCTGAACCACGGCTCGTGCCGGCCCGGGCCGACACACGCTTCGAGCTGGTCAGCGAGTTCGAGTCGCGGGGCGACCAGCCGCGCGCGGTGGAGGAGCTCGTCGCCGGCATCGAGCGCGGCGACAAGCAGCAGGTCCTGCTCGGGGTCACAGGCAGCGGCAAGACCTTCACGATCGCCCAGGTCCTGGCGCGCGTGCAGCGACCGGCACTGGTCCTGGCGCACAACAAGACCCTCGCGGCGCAGCTCTACCAGGAGTTCAAGGCCTTCTTCCCAGGCAACGCCGTCGAGTACTTCGTCTCGTACTACGACTACTACCAGCCAGAAGCGTACGTGCCGCAATCCGACACGTACATCGAGAAGGAAGCCACGATCAACGACGAGATCGACCGCCTGCGCTTGTCCGCCACGCGCAGCCTCTTCGAGCGGCGCGACGTGGTCATCGTGGCCTCGGTCTCGTGCATCTACGGTCTGGGCTCGCCAGAGGCGTACTACGGCATGCTGCTGTTTCTCAGGCGCGGCGAGGGCATCGATCGCGAGCGCCTGCTGCGTAAGCTCGTGGATGCGCAGTACACGCGCAACGACATGACGCTGGCGCGCGGCACATTCCGGGCCCGCGGCGACGTGATCGACATCGTGCCGGCCTACGAAGAGTCGGGCATCCGCGTGGAGCTCTACGGCGACGAGATCGAGGCGCTGTCGTCGTTCGATCCTCTGACTGGGCGGACTCTGGCACCCTTGGCGCAGGTCGCGATCTATCCGTCGAGTCACTACGTCACGCCGCGGCCGCGCTTGGACGAAGCGGTGCGCACCATCGCCGCGGAGCTCAAGGAGCACGCGGCCCGGCTCACGGCAGAAGGCAAGCTGCTCGAGGCACAACGCCTGACGCAGCGCACCGAATACGATCTGGAGATGCTGCGCTCGGTGGGATACTGCAATGGCATCGAGAACTACTCGCGACACCTCTCCGGCCGCGCGGCAGGCGAGCCTCCGCCGACCTTGATGGACTACTTGCCGAAGGACGCGCTCATCGTCGTCGACGAGAGCCATCAGAGCATCCCCCAGGTGCGGGGTATGTTCCACGGCGACCGGGCGCGCAAGACGACACTGGTGGACTTCGGCTTTCGCATGCCGTCTGCTCTGGACAACCGGCCGCTCAACTTCGAGGAGTTCGAGGCGCGTCTCGGCCAGGTGCTCTTCGTGTCAGCCACCCCAGGCCCCTACGAGCTGGAAAAGGCCAAGGGCGTGATCGTCGAGCAGGTCATCCGGCCGACGGGGCTGACGGATCCCGAGCTGCACGTGCGGCCGGTCAAAGACCAGGTGGACGATCTGTTGGCGGAGATCCGCGATCGCGTCGCGAAGAACGAGCGCGTGCTGGTGACGACACTCACCAAGCGCATGGCCGAGGACCTGACCGAGTATTACCACGACCTCGGGGTGCGCGTGCGCTACCTGCACTCGGACGTGGAGACGCTGGAGCGTGTGCGCATCCTGCGAGACCTGCGCAAGGGCGAGTTCGACGTCCTGGTCGGGATCAACCTGCTGCGAGAGGGGCTCGACCTGCCGGAGGTCTCGCTGGTCGCCATCCTCGACGCCGACAAAGAGGGTTTCCTGCGGTCCGGCGGCTCTCTCATCCAGACCATCGGCCGCGCGGCACGCCACCTGCGCGGGACCGCGATACTGTACGCCGACGTCGTGACAGCCTCCATGCGCTACGCGATTGACGAGACCAATAGGCGGCGTGCGATCCAGGAAGCGTACAACCGCGAGCACGGCATCACGCCGGAGAGCGTGCGCAAAGGCATCGGCGAGCTGCTGGCATCGGTCTACGAGGCCGACTACGTGGCGGTGCCCGAAGTCGCCGAGCCGCCGGAGCGGTACCGGTCTTTCGAGGAGTTGGAGGCGGAGGTCAAGCGCCTCGAGCAGGAGATGCGCGAGGCGGCCAAGCGCCTGGAGTTCGAGCAGGCGGCCGCGCTGCGCGACCGGATCCGAACGCTACGCCGCAACGAGTTCGGGCTGCGCTAGCCCTAGCTACGTCGGCCGCGCTTCTATCATGACCGCAGCGCCGCGTCCGCAGACGCTTTCGAGTAGCGTGAAAGGCACGCTCAGCCAGACCAGGGCGAGGTATTCCAGGTTCGCAGCCCACTCGCCGGCGCCACGTGACGTTCCGCGCGCGGCGCGCGCTGGCGGAAAAAGCCCGGGTGCCAGACTGTTGGCGAGCGTCGTCGGGTTGTCGCGCAGCGAAAAGAAGGTCGTGCGTATCGTTTCGAACCCGCTCTTCGCGAGTGTCGTCGTGAGCGCGCGGGGCGTGTAGTTGACCAGGTGCCGCGGCGGTTCGTAGCCGTGCCAGCGGCGTCCGAGCAGCAGCGCCTGCCAGGAGGCCGTGTTGGGCACCTGCACCACCAACCGGCCGTCGGGGGCCAACAGGCGGCGCGCGGCCTCCAAGCTGACCGCGGCCTGGGGCACGTGCTCAAGATAGTGGAACATGGTGACGAGCGAGTGGCTCCTGTCGCGCATCGGGGTCGCGGCCAGGTCGCCGACGACGGCGCGGAGACCACGCGCGCGCACCGCCGCCGCTGCGGCAGCGGAGCGGTCCAGTCCAACCGCTGGTTGCACACCGAGCGCGCTCAGGAACGAACCGTCCCCGCAGCCGACGTCCAGGATGCCGCGCCAAACGCCGTCGCGCTGCTGCCTTTCGACGATCCTGCGGACGAAGCGCACGTGATCGACGAGCACCAGCCGTCTATAAGTTTCCAGCAGACGCTGGCGCAGCGTCGCCGCGTTGCCCGCGCCGTCTGGCGCGCCGATCCAGTATCCAGAAGGATAGTAGCCGACCAGCTCGGCTGGAGACGGGACAGGCTGTAGCAGCCTCAGCGAACAACCTGGGCACTCGCAGATCTGGAAGCGCCGCGTCGTGGTCCGAAACAGGCGGTCGCCGACCTCCCACATGGCGTGCAGATCGTCCCGCCCACAGAGCGGACAGCTCAGCGCGTTGCTCGGCACGCGTACCCCAGCGTGGTCAGCTTGTCGTGGTCGAAGCGGTCGAGCCATGGCAGGAGAAGGCCCAGCGGTCCGACGATGCCTGCGACAAAGGGGAACAGCAGCCAACGCGCGCCACCCTGAAAGAAGAAGACGCTGTCGAGCAGTCGACGGCCTAGCAGCGTGAAGAACCCTCCGGTCGGCTGGATCTCGATTGAAGTGAAGCCGGCCTCGGACAGCAACCACTTCAGGCCGTACCTCGTGTAGCGGAAGTAGTCATGGGGCACCTGATGGACCGCCCACTCCTGTGGTGCGATCAGGAGCAACCGGCCACCGGGTTTGAGCACGCGCGCCAGCTCTACCACGACGCGGGCCGGTTCGCGCACGTGCTCGAGTACCACAACGTTGAGCGCGGCGTCGAACAACGCGTCGCAAAACGGCAGTCGCAGGAGATCGGCGACCACGTCCAGCCGCGCGTAGTCCCACGTGACGTCGCCGATGGCGAGATCCACCGATGTCAGCCGGCAGTGACGGAATTGGTTCGCGTATTGACACTCGCCAGCGCCTGCATCGAGAACGCGGGAGCCGGAAGGCAGCTCGCACGCGAACGCGGCCACACTCGTCTCGATCCAGACCTCCCAGCGCGCGATCAGCGTCCGTATGGGCCGTGGCAGGTGCGCGAGCAGGCGGCGGTGCCATGGCACGGGTGCGGCCGGGCCGGACGCAAACATAGAACTCGAACGCTACTACGATGCTCGCACGGTTGCAAAAGCGGGACGCCGTTGGCTATCATCGCGGCGCTTGCCGACACCACTCGTCTCCGCCATCGTCGTCAACCGCAACGGCGCCCGGTTGCTGCCTGAGTCGCTGGCCTCTCTGTTTGCCCAAACGTGGAAGGAGATCGAGGTCATCCTGGTCGACAACGCCTCGAGCGACGGCTCTGCCGACGCGGCGCGCGAGCAGTACGGGGAACGCCTGCGCATCCTTCGCAATGCCAGGAACGAGGGCTTTGCTCGCGGCAACAACCAGGCCATCGAGCTCGCTCGCGGCGAGTGGGTCTTCCTGCTGAACAACGATGCGGTGCTCGATCCGCGAGCGATCGAGGAGCTCATGCGGGCAGTCGGGGGCCGGCCCGATGTCGGCATGCTCGCGTGCCGTGTGCTGTGCTACGACAAGCCCAACGTCATCGACTCGGTCGGCCTGCTGATCTACCCCGACGGCGTCTGCCGGCCGCGCGGCTGGGAAGAGAAGGACACGGGACAGTACGACCGTCCTGAGGAGATCTTGGCGCCAGTCGGTAGTGCATCGGCCTGGCGCAGGGCCATGATTGACGCGGTCGGCGCGTTCGACGAGAGCTACTTCGCGTACTTGGAGGACCTTGACTTGGGCATGCGCGGCCAGCTCGAAGGCTGGAAGGCCCTCTACGTGCCGACAGCCGTGGCGCGCCACGCGAAGTCGACGACTGCCGGGAACTACTCCAAGTTCAAGGCCTACCAGGTGGAGCGCAACCGCATCTACAACGCGGTCAAGCTGCTGCCGCGGTTCATACTCTTTGTCAGCCCGCTCTTCACGCTCAACCGCTACCTCATGCAGTTCTACGCCGCGATGACGCACCGCGGCCTGTCCGACCAGCTGCTGAAAGAGTACTCGTGGCTGGAGCTGGCCTGGATACTGGCGCGAGCCTACGGCGCAGCTCTGATCCGCTTGCCGGCGCTACTGGCGAAAAGACGGGGCATCGCGCGCCGCCGGCGCATCTCGGTCGCTGAGTGGTACCGACTGATCAGCCGGCACAAGCTCGACGCGATCGAGCTCGCTCTGAAGTACTAGACGCCTCCCTGCTGCGCGCCGCGAGGCAAGCCGGAAGACATGTAGGGGCACGGCGGCGCCGTGCCCCTAACTCTACTCCTCGAGTGGTGGCTGGGGACCGGGAACGATGCCGGCGAGATCGGGATCCTCGCCTTCAATGCCGGGCTGGTCGCCCCGGGTCTCCTTGCGTTGCTTGCGCTTGAGATCCTTTTCCTTCTGGCGCTCCTGGCGTGCCAGCTCCTTTTGACGCTTGAGAAAGGCTCGATTCGGTGGCATCGCTATCTCCTACCAGCGCTCGCC
>Ga0302323_100004740_pt1 | contig 11091 bp, 7 predicted proteins | sample Fen_T0_3_FD_201950 | JGI IMG/M metagenome (GOLD analysis project Ga0302323, IMG submission 201950) | Peat permafrost microbial communities from Stordalen Mire near Abisko, Sweden - Fen_T0_3 | ecosystem: Environmental > Terrestrial > Soil > Wetlands > Permafrost | place: Sweden: Abisko... | reverse complement strand
GGAACCGAACGTCGTGCGTTTTTATGTGGACAGCAACCTGTACGAGACGCGTACTCCAGCCAATCTCCCCGCCGGTAAGACCTGGGTTTTCGATCATTCCTTCTTCATCATCTTGAATGTGGCGGTAGGAGGAAATTGGCCGGGAAGTCCGGACGGGACCACGGTGTTTCCCCAGAACATGTTGGTGGACTATGTTCGCGTGTATAGCAAGAAATAGAGAGGGAGTACCTACAACTTGAATCAATCGTGGCGAAAGCGAGCCTACCAGTGGAGCATTGGGCTCTTCCTTTCGATTGCGCTGGCCGCGGCCGCGCAGACTGCTCCCGTCAATCCGCTGGATCTAAGGTCCCGAATGCAAGCAGCCGCAGCAGCCCAGCAGTCGGGGGATGCCTCGGCTGTCGCCGATGCCAATAAGTTCGTCATCGCTCTCGCTCTCCGGGAGATGTCGGACGTGCATGCCAGCGCCGGCCAGTTTCCATCCGCCGTGGAACTCTGCAAGCGATCGCTGGACTTCGAAGATACCGTTGCGGCCCGCTTCCAACTCGCGATCGCCTACACGCGCTCCGGCCGAACCGATGAGGCGCTCGCGGAAGTTGCAAAGACTCTTGCGGCCGATTCCGGCAACGCAGCCGCGTGGAATCTCCAAGGCAAGCTCTGGATGATGCGCAAGGAGTATCAGAAAGCTGTCGACTCGCTAGCGCGTACTCTCGCCCTGCAGAATGATCCAGAGGTCGCCTATACGATGGCGACGGCCTTGCTGCGCACCAACCAACTGGAGAAGGCAGCTGCGGTGTTTGAACAGCTTCAAGCTGCGAGCGGCGATCGAGCCACCGGCCACATCCTCGCGGGTCGGGCCTATGAAGGGGCGAATCTTCCGGCACAAGCGGAAGCCGAGTACAAGAAAGCCATCGCCCGGGACGCCAAGGCTTCACGCGGACATTATTTTCTCGGTCTCTTCTACCTGACGGCGAATGGATGGAACCCGACCCCGCAGGCGCGAGCGGAGTTCGAGGCGGAAGCCGCCCTCAATCCCACCGATTTCTTCGGAAACTACTTCCTGGGATACCTTCTCTCTCAGGAGAAGAACTATGACGAGTCGGACCGCTATCTCAACGCCGCGGCCCTGGCCAGGCCGGAGTGGCCCGAACCATTTCTGTACCTTGGACTGAATGCCTTCGGCAGCAGTTCCTACGCACGGGCCGAGCCCGCGTTGCGCAAGGCAATTCAACTCACTGGAAGCGATGAATCCCGCAACAACTATCAAATCCGCCGAGCCTATTTTGCGCTTGGCCGCACCCTGATCATCAGCGGCAAGCAAGAGGAAGGCACAAAGCTTGTGGTCCGCTCTCGCGAAATGGGAGCTACCGTGATGGCCAACGACCAGCAGGCGCTGGCGAGCGAACAGGCTGCTCCCGGGGCTGAGCTTGTGCAGACGCCCAGCGCCCGAACGGAAACCACGTCCCCGTCGAAAACGGAAGATTCCTCCGCCATGATCGATCCGGAGATATGGAAAACGGCGCCCATCGCTGATTCCGAAAAAGCGCAGGCGCAAGAAACCGAACGCCGCCTTCGTACGGTGCTTGCGAATGCCTACAACGACCTCGGGACTTCCCAGGCCCGTCGCCACGAGTACGAACTGGCAGTGGCTTACTTCCGCGACGCCGAACGATGGGATTCGAATGCGCCCGGACTGATGCGCAACCTCGGCCTGGCTGCGTTCCTTTCCAAGAACTACACGGAGAGCGTACGCGCACTGAAGCAGGTGGTGCAGGAGGATCCGTCCGATCAGCGCGCAGTTGGAATGCTGGCCTTGTCCTTGTTCTCCACGAAGAACTACGCTGAGGCGGCAAAGACTTTCGATCGTATTCCGGATGTGGCTGCATCGGATCCGCGCATGGCTTACGGGTGGGCGCTTTCCCTGGCAAAAACGAACGACCGGCAGCGGGCTTCCGCCGTTTTGGAAAGGCTCGTCACACAGCCCATTCCGCCTGAGATGCTGGTGCTTGCCGGTAGGCTCTACGTGGAGATGGGCGATCAGAAGAATGCTGAGATTTGCTTCAAACGGGCCAAAGAGCAGGATCCGAACGTTAGTGTGCCTCGCTGAGAGCGGCGCAGATTGGGCCACTCCGAGTGCGTTGCGTCACTGACCTTCCTCCGTAGACCTGTAACGATACCGGAGCATATGAATCGAATTGCAGGAGGGATGGAGGCATGAAGGTTCGCATCGCCTTGTATTGCGTTCTGGGTGCACTGCCCTTGCTCATCGCAGCCATGGGGGCCGGCCACTGGCCCTGGTGGTTACTCTCTGGAATCGTGTTGGCAGCAGCGTTCGTGCCGGTGGCTTTTTTCGGACCTCGCGGCGCCCTTCGGCAGGTCGGAGTAGTCGGGTCGGCGCTGATCTTCATCACCGCGCTGTGCACATGGTCGGAAGCGGTCATCTTCATGCCGATACCCGACATGCAAAAGCACCGGTTCCAGATGCTGATTGGCTCCCTGGTTATGTACGTGATCGTGGCGGCAGTGCTCGCGGTACTGGCCGCGAGCCTGAAGATGACGCACGAGTCCACGACAGTTCCCGAACATCGCGGTGCCAGTGTGGCCGTTCTCATGGTGCTGCTCAGCGGATGCGCCTATGCGCTTTACTACCTCGTCTTCGGTGCGATCACGTATCAGTTTTTCACGAAAGGTTATTACCCCGAAGCGACGAAGATCGTGGAAAAACTCGGCCTGTGGTTCTGGGCAATCCAGATCGGACGCGGCGTCCTCATGACGCTCGGGATCCTGCCGCTGCTCTACACACTGCGGATGCGCCGCTGGCAGACCGCAATCGTCGCCGGATTGGTGGTTTGGGTCGCGGGCGGTCTCGCTCCTCTGCTGCCGCCGAATCCATACATGGGGGCCACGCAGCGTTTTATCCATGTCGTGGAGATCTTCACACAGAACTTTTCCCTCGGCGTAACGGCTGCCCTGTTGATGCGTTGCAAGGAAAACTGACAGAACTCACAACCTGCATTCGATGGCGCAGCAAATCTAAAATGGCGGAGGGGAGGTCCCTTTTTTGCTAACCAGCGGCAGGCAGCGATCATAACGGACTCCTTTAGAATGATTGGCGGGCGGATTGTACTCGCGCGTGACGGAAGACAAAGGCGAAACTTCCGTAGAAAACCGATTTTCTAGATGTCGCCGTCCCCGCAACCGGGCCCGATGCCGTATTCTCTTAAGGGAGACTCCCGCGACCGCATGCCTCGCTTGAAGTTCAGCCTTCGTTCCGCCTGCTCCAAGGGACTGGCCTTGCTGCTTTCAGGGAGCCTGTTCGCCCAGTCGCACGTTCCCAATGCTCCGCCGCCTCCCGGAGCACAGAACCGTGTCTGCCAGAATCGCGCCGTTCCTCAACTCACCGACAACACTGAAAAAGCGGGCATCAAGTTTGTGCACTTGTCGGCGCCTGAGAAGAAGTATGTCGTCGAATCCATGCCCGGTGGCGTCATCGTGATTGACTATGATCGCGACGGTTGGCCCGACCTCTACTTCACCAACGCGCCCACGGTGGGCCAGGCGTTGAAAGGTGTGGTCCCGCGCGGCGCGCTCTACCACAACAATCACGACGGCACTTTCACCGATGTCACCGACAAAGCGGGGGTCGGAACTCCGTGTTTTGCCATGGGTGGTGCGGTGGCTGACTATAACAACGACGGCTGGCCAGATCTGTTCATCACTTGCCTGGGCCCGAACGTGCTCTATCGCAACAACGGCGACGGAACATTCATTAATGTGGCGAAACAAGCGGGATTGGCCAATACCGACAGCTGGTCCACCGGAGCCGCTTTCGGCGACTACGATGGCGACGGCTTCGTCGACCTGGTCGTCACCGGATACGTGGATTTCCATCTCGACGATCTGCCCGGCTTCGGCGGAGTTCCTACCTGCAAGTACCGCGGCATCGACGTCCAATGCGGCCCGCGCGGCCTCAGGGGCGCACCCGATCACCTCTACCACAACAATGGGGACGGCACCTTCGCCGACGTTTCAAAAGCCACCGGCACCGACGATCCCAACGGGTACTATGGCCTCAGCGCGGTTTGGGTTGATTTCAACAACAGCGGCCGTCCTGACATTTACGTCGCTAACGATTCCACCCCGAACTTCCTCTACCACAATGAGGGTGACGGCAAGTTCAGCGAAATCGGGCTCGAGTCCGGCACCGGCGTCAGTGCCGACGGTTCCGAGCAAGGCTCCATGGGAATCGCGGTCGGCGACTATAACCACTCTGGGCTCCCATCGCTCTACATCACAAACTTCGCCGACGAGTACAACACGCTCTACCAGAACCAGGGCAAGTATGATTTCCGCGACGCATCCTACGAAGCGGGAGTCGCCCTCGCGGTGCTCCCTTGGGTGAAGTGGGGAAATGCTTTCATCGATCTCGACAACGATGGATGGCTCGACCTGATCTCAGTCAACGGGCAGGTCTATCCACAGGTGGACCAGTTGCCCTCCGGAGCCCGCTACCGTCAGCCGAAAAATCTGTTCATGAATGAAAGGAACGGAAAGTTCTGCGATGCCGCCAGTCAAGCCGGCCCAGCACTGCAGCAGCCGGGGGTTAGCCGCGGTCTTGCCATTGCGGATTTCGACAACGATGGTCAGATGGACGTCGTCGTGGAGGAACTCGATGGCCCGCCCATGCTCTTTCACAACGGCGGCTCACCCGAAAACCACTGGGTCAGCTTCGAACTTGCCGGAACAAAGAGCAACCGGCTTGGGATTGGTGCCCATCTGAAGATCGTCGCCGGCGGAATGATGCAGACCGATCAAGTCCGAAGCGGTGGAAGCTACCTATCGCAGCACGACATGCGCGTTCATTTCGGCCTCGGTTCTGCCACTAAGATCGACTCCGTTGAGATCCGCTGGCCTTCCGGCAAGACCGACACGTTGACCAGCCTCGCGCCCGACAAATTCTACGCGGTTCTTGAAGGCTCTGGCGTCGTCGATCGCTCCAAAATTGTCCCCACTGCAAAGAAATAGAGACTCTCCGCCTCAGTCACCCAGGAATGGGTACTTCCGGTTTCACAATCCGGATGTCGGGGTCGGTGAATGCGCCATTTTCAATTGGCGCGCTGGCGGGTACAACCGTCCCGAATGATCTTCCAATCGAGCCAGCCCAGCGCTAGAATCATCGCTGCACGAGGTAGCTCACCATGAAAATCACTTGCCTGTTGGTTATGTTTAGCGCGCTGGCGACCCTGCCCGCGCTCGGAGACGACCAGACCAAAGCACGGAAGCAACTGGATCGCATCACCGCGATGGCTTCGGACCTGACCGGACGCCGCGTTGTCGGTATCACGATGTCGGACCTGGTGAACCTGAAACGACCCGACCTGGTCAAGCAGCGCAAGCAATACAACCTGAATTACGGTTCGCTTTTCCTGCTGCATCAGCTCAAGGCTGCGGGCATGACCGAACAAGAACTGGCAGAGCAATTAAGAAATGGAAAGAACATCTTTGACGTCGCCAATGCCCGGCACATCGACTGGAAACAGGTCTTATCGGAAGCGAAGAAGCTGAACGGCAAGGTCGACCGGCATCTCTTCGAGTATTTTTTTGATTCCCGGGCCGATCACCAGCGGGACAAGGACGAGGGCTACAGCGTGTTGGCAGATTCAGTCCAAGCCGATGACGATCTGAAAGAGGAAGCAGTCGACGCCGCCACCGATGCCTACGTGCGCGCCCGCGACATGGCCATGCAGAGACCCGGCCGTCACGCGGAACAGGGTCTTAATCCTACGGACGAACTGACGTTCCGGCGCGACCACGCCCGCCAGGGCGCTCCTACACCGTCCGACGTCGGAGTGAGTACCGCGGCTCCCAAGTGAACGGGCGCGATTCCAGCATCGCTCCCTGAGCCGATCGCCGCACTCTCACTTTGTCCCCACCGCCGGCCGCGACACCGTCTGCGTGATGCCGGAGCCCTGTGGCACCGTGTAAATCGCCTCTGCCGCCACAGCTTTCAGCTCTTCCTCTTTGCCGTTCGGCCACAGGATCACAACCCGGCTGATCTTCGTTACCTCGCCCAGCCCAAAATGCACGCGCAAATCATGCTGCGAGATGTAGCTTCCGCCGGAAAGCTCTTCGTTCACGCGCGCCACACCGCTGGCATATACCGTCACGCGTGCTCCAATTTCCGCGCGATTGCTGGTCGTTCCAACCAGTTTGAATAGCACGCGATGATTGAAGCAGCAGCTTCCCCGAAATAGCCCACGCGAGTAATATGACCTAAGGATATACGAGAACGGCACCACCCCCATTTCCGCAATTGGAATCGCTCCTTCGCAGGCCCCTCAAAATTATTCAGTTTTGTGCTTTCCTGCGGTTCTCATCTGGCCTACAATAACGATTTTGTAGGGAGATGGAAACGTTTTCATAAAATTCTATTGTTCTTTGGATCGGAGGCTGCATGACGTCCCGCCTTACGAAGTGCGTCGTTCTTCTGCTCGTCACCTTCTGTACGCTTTCTCTCTGGGCGGGTGACGCGATTCCGAAGATCGCATGGAAACGTGGCATCGGTGAACCGCTGGCCAATGCCGGAACTCGCAAGCCCGAGATCAACTACATGATCGACGACGGCTATTGGCAAGGCGCGCCGGTCGGCGGTTTCGGCTCGGGTACGTTTTCTCGTACGTATCGCGGGGACTTTTCTCGGTGGCACTTGAAGGCTGGTATTCATAAATATGAAACTGTGTATTCCAACCAGTTCGCGATCTATGAAAAATCAGAGGGCGCGTCGGAAGGCATCGCCCAGGTGCTGCTCGCCGATCATCCCAAGAATCAGGATCTGCACTCCTGGAAGTGGGACTACCCCGTAGGCGCGGGCACATATTATTCGCTCTACCCGAAGTCGTGGTACGACTACCGCTGGGATAAGTTGCCCGCGCATGTGACGCTCGAGCAGTTCTCCCCCATCCTCCCCGACAACTACCGCGAAAGCAGCTATCCCGTAGCCGTTTACCGCTGGCATGCTGAAAACCCGACCGATAAGGCGGTAACCGTGTCTGTTCTTCTCTCCTGGGCGAACATGGTGGGCTGGCTGCGCTACCCGTCGCGCGATTTCAACGGCAAGATGAACTCCGGCAACTACAACAGCATTGTCTCGACGCCCATGGGTTCTGCCGGCACGATGAAGGCTGTGTTGTTTGATCGCATCCGGCCGGGCGAGGTTCATGACGACTGGGACGGCCAGTTCGCCATCGCTGCTCTCGAGTCTCCCGGGGTGGAAGTGACTTACCAGAACACATACATCCCCGACGAAATGGGCGGCGACCAAGTCTGGACTCCCTTCTCGAAAGATGGCCGCCTCGCCAACAGCGATTTCAAGTGGACCAGCAGCGGCGAGGATCTGGCCGGTGCGATCGCTGTCCGCTTCACGCTCCAGCCCGGGGAGAAGCGGGTCGTGCCCGTGGTGATTTCCTGGGACCTTCCCGTGGTCGAGTTTGGCACCGGGCGCCAGTGGTACCGCCACTACACTGACTTTTTCGGCACGTCTGGCAAGAACGCTCTGAAAGTGGCTGCCGAGGGCCTGACTCACGCCGCCGAGTGGAGCGATGCCATCGACGCCTGGCAGGCTCCTTACATCAACGACGCGAGTAAGCCCGAGTGGTATCGCGCCGCACTATTCAACGAACTCTACATTCTTGCCGACGGCGGCAGCTTCTGGGGACGCCCCATCGGCGCCGATCCCAAGTCTGCTCCCATGTTCTCTTTCATGGAGTGCTACGACTATCCCTTCTATTCCACGCTCGACGTGCGCTTCTACGGTTCCATGCCGCTGGTCAAGTTCTGGCCCGATCTCGACAAGCAGGAAATGCGAATGTTCGCCGAGACCGTTCTGCGCAGCGAGCCGGAAAAACTAATCTGGACGTGGAAGACCGAGCAGGACCACAAAGTGACGTTCCGCACGCGCAAGAGCAAGGGAGCCGTTCCCCATGACCTCGGCGCGCCCGAGGAGGACCCGTTTTTCAAGGTCAACCAGTTCAGCTGGCAGAACACCGACGACTGGAAAGACCTGAATACCAAGTTCGTGCTCATGGTGTATCGCGACTACGTCTTCACCGGCCGTACTGACACGCAATTCCTGCGCGACACGTGGCCCTCCGTGGAGCTCTCGCTCGAATATCTCCGCAAATACGATCGCAACGGTGACGGCATCCCCGAAAACGACGGCTTCCCCGACCAGACCTACGACGTCTGGGTGGTTCGCGGCGAAAGCGCTTACTGTGGAGGACTCTGGCTGGCCGCGTTACGGGCCGCCGAGGAGATGGCCAAGGCGTTGAACGACCCAACCGCCCAGGCCAAATACCACGATCTGTTCGTGCGAAGCCAGGCCAGCTACATCAAGAAGCTCTGGAACGGTGAATATTTCCGCTACGACACGGGGAGCGAATACCGCGACAACATCCAGGCCGACCAGCTTGCCGGACAGTGGTACGCCCACATGACCGGCTTGGGCGATCTCGTTCTGCCAGACATGCAACGCAAAGCGCTGAAGAAGATTTTCGACTTCAACGTGATGAAATTCGCAAAAGGCGAGATGGGTGCCGTTAACGGCATGGCCCCGGACGGCAGCATCCTCAAGGGTAACGAGCAGGTCCGCGAAGTGTGGACGGGCACCACCTTCAGCGTCGCCGCTCTCATGCTGGCGGACGGATTGAAGGACGAGGGCTACCGCACGGCCTGGGGCGTCTACCACGTCATCTACGAGACCCAGGGCTACTGGTTCCGCTCGCCCGAGGCCTATGAGATGGACGGCCATTTCCGCGCCTCTATGTACATGCGGCCGGCCGCCATCTGGGCGATGGAGATGACCGCTCCGCCGTCGAACGCAGCCGCGAGTGCGGGAGCGTCCGCGACCAAATAGCGCGCAGGTCGTGGCCTCTCATCACGTAGCGCACTGGCCATACGGCGCGTAACCAGCACTGGCCACAAGTCCGTCCGAAGTTTGCTGATCCGGGCCTGCGCGCTCCTTCTTCTGTAACCTTGTTATGGAGGTCGAGGCGCGGCACACTGACGTCACGTCATGTCCGCCGCACCTCAATTGCACCATCTGAGTGACACCGATCGTCTTCCGCGCGCATACAATAGCGCTGCGGCAGACCAGCGCCAGCTTGAGGCAGCAGCCATGACCGGCACGTGGAAGCGTTGGGAAGGTCAGGTCGTCAATGGGGAATTCCCGTTGCAGCGCTATCTCGGCGGCTCGGACCACAGTGCTGTGTTCCTCACCCAGCGGGGCTCCGAGAAAGCAGCCATCAAGCTCATTGCCGCCGATCTGGATAGTGCGGAGGCCCAGCTTTCCCGGTGGCGCCTGGCAGCGAAGTTATCCGCTCCCCACCTGCTCCGCATTTTCGACATGGGGCGCGCGATGATCGACGACACCGATCTGCTCTACCTGGTGATGGAGCTTGCCGACGACGACCTCTCGCAGATCCTTCCGGTGCGCGCGCTCACCGCGCAGGAAACGCAGGAAATGCTCCAGCCGGTATTGCGGGCCCTGGCCTATATTCGCAGCGAAAACTGCGTTCATGGCCGCGTGAGACCGTCCAATATCTTAGCCGTGGGCGACCAAGTGAAAATGTCGAGTGACAGCCTTTCCGCATCCGGGGAGACCGCCCGCCGGGAGGCGTCGGTGTACGACGCGCCGGAGTCGGCCGGCGGCGCCATCTCACCCGCTTCGGACGTGTGGTCCCTCGGCGTCACCATCGTCGAGGTACTCACGCAGCGCCTGCCCGACCCGACGCAATCCGGGCACGCCGTCTTGCCGGCTGGAATGCCGTCGCCATTTCAGGACATTGCGCGCCGTTGCCTGCACGCCGATCCGCAGCAGCGCTGGACGGTCGTACAAATCGCAGCTGGCCTTGAACCTGCTGCGGTCGCCTCGCCGAAAGCAGTGGCCTCTGCGCCCGCGGCGTCAAGATTGGCGACGCCCCTCGATAGAACACCCGCACTGACAGACAAGAAGACCATTGCCAAGTGGCTCTACTTCGTGCCGGTGGTTGCGGGCGGACTCTTTGTCTGGGCGCTCATGTCCGGCTCGAAGGCCAGGACTCCCAATCCGCCCGCACCGGCGCCGGTTGAGCAAAGGCAAGTACAAAACGCGAATTCTTCCCAGCCATCGCCGACGAAGCCACAAGCGAAACCGAAGCCGAGTCCGGTGAAGCCGACAAAAGCTCTCTCGCAAAAAACTCAGGGAGCAGGGAACTCGACCCCTGCTGCGGCGGCGGTTGCGACCGCACCCCCCGCGAGTACTCCCAAGCCCGAAGCAGTCCCGGCCTTGAAGGCGAGCACCGCTGCCGGCTCCGGGATAGCGGGCGTAGTTCACACTGTCATGCCGGTCGTGTCCCACGGCGCGCGCAACACCATTCAAGGCAAGGTGAAAGTGCGCGTAAGAGTCCAGGTGGACACCTCCGGCAACGTGACCGCTGCGACCCTGGATTCTCCCAGCCCGAGCAAGTACTTCTCCCGCATCGCCCTCGAAGCTGCGCAGGGCTGGAAATTTACTCCTGCCCAGGCCCACGGACAGTTCGTGCCCAGCGAATGGACGCTGCGCTTCGGCTTCACCCGATCCGATACCGAAGTTGTGCCTGCGCAGACTGCGCCTTGACGACAGCGAGTTCTCACCTGGTTTTCCCCTATTAACTATCTGGTACCGGGGTTAATGATGCGGCGATGAAAGCCAATCAGTTCTGGTGGCTTCAGCAGAATAGGTCGCTGAAGCAGGATTGCTCCCAAACGAGGGACTGCTGGTTGCCGAAAGGAACTTCGTCGTCTTTACCGCCGCAGTGGTAACCTTCTTCATTGCCGGTCTCCTTTTTATCTGTGCCTTGAGCACGTCGATAACTTGGGAGCCTACAGCATCCCGTCGGAGACCGGCCTTCTCCCTCGAAAACAACTTCGGGGAAGCGGTGGGTTAAGCAGCTTCCATCGGCTCTAGAGTTACCTTGTGCCCGAGTTGTTGGAGCCGCTTCACCAAGTACCGCTTGAGACCGTCGGAGTGGATGCGATCGAAGTAGTTTCCGCCAAGATCCTCGTAGTTGCTCTGGTTCT
>Ga0302323_100004738_pt1 | contig 11094 bp, 6 predicted proteins | sample Fen_T0_3_FD_201950 | JGI IMG/M metagenome (GOLD analysis project Ga0302323, IMG submission 201950) | Peat permafrost microbial communities from Stordalen Mire near Abisko, Sweden - Fen_T0_3 | ecosystem: Environmental > Terrestrial > Soil > Wetlands > Permafrost | place: Sweden: Abisko... | reverse complement strand
CAACCCGACTCGCCGCCCGTCGCCCGGCGGGGTCGGGCCGACCGTCGGTCAGCCGCTGGCCCCGAAAGGGAGTGGCCCCGCGCGCCCGCGGGCGCGGGGGGTGGTGGCGGAAATGCCGGCCGAGGTGTTGCGAGCCGAGCTGGTGGGCCTGGCCGGGCGCCTCGCAGCGGGGACCTACGAGCTCCTGGTGCTGGTGGGCGAGCTCGATGCCCGTGGCACGTGGAGCCTGTGGGGTGCCCTGTCGTGCGCGGCATGGCTGGCGTCGGCCTGTGATGTGGAGGTGAGCACGGCTCGGTCGCAGGTTCGTGTGGCCCGGGCGCTGCGCGACCACCCGGCCCTGGATGCGGCGATGCGCCAGGGTGACGTGTCGTACGCCAAGGCCCGGGTCCTCGTGCCCTACCTCACCGGCGACAACGCCGAGGTGCTGGTCTCGCTGGCGGAGTCGACCCCGGCGGGGCGGCTCGGCGCGGCGATCGCGGCGTGGTCGCAGCGCCACGACGATCGGGAGGCCATCGAGCGTCGCCAACACGCGGCCAGGTCGCTGTCGTGGCGCACCGAGCCCGATGGCATGGTCACGATCACCGCGCGGCTCACGCCCGCGGCGGCCGCCTCGGTGTGCACCACGGTCGACACGCGGGTCACCCGCACCCACGCGCCCGCGGGCGCGTCACTCACGCAGCAACGCGCCGACGCCCTCGTCGCTGCCCTCACGTCCGGCGGATCGGTGACCACCGAGGTGGTGGTGCACGTCCGACCCGACGGCAACACCCTCGCCGACGGCACCCCGCTGTCCGACAACGCCGTGGCGTCGTTGCTCCCCGAGGGGCTCGTCTCGCTGCTCGTCCACGACAGCCGGCGTCACCCCATCGATGCCAGCCCCCGGCGCCGCCTGCCGACCCGGCGCCAACGACGGCTGCTCGACGAGCGCTACCCCGAGTGCCAGCACCCCGGCTGCGACGCCCGCACCTTCCTGCAGTACGACCACATCGAGCCCTACGGCCGGGGCGGTCCCACCATCGTCGTCAACCTCCGGAGGCTCGGCGGCACCCACAACCGGGCAAGGCAGGCGGGAGGTCCCTGAACGTCGCGTGAGGCCCGCGCGTCACTCGTAGCGGCGGAGCTCGCGCTGGGCCACCGTGCGGCGGTGCACCTCGTCGGGGCCGTCGGCGATGCGCAGGGTGCGGATGCCGGCGTACATCGCGGCGAGTGGGGTGTCGTCGCTGACGCCCATGGCGCCGTGCGCCTGGATGGCCCGGTCGATCACCCGCAGCGCCACGTTCGGCGCAGCGACCTTGATGGCCGCGATCTCGGTGCGGGCCCCCTTGGCCCCCACGCTGTCCATCAGCCACGCGGCCTTGAGCGTGAGCAGCCGGACCTGCTCGATCTCGATGCGGCTGTCGGCGATCCACTCCTGGATCACGCCCTGGTGCGAGAGCGGGCCGCCGAACGCCTGGCGCTCGCGGACGCGCACGGTCATGAGCTCGAGCGCGCGCTCGGCTGCGCCGATGCAGCGCATGCAGTGGTGGATGCGGCCCGGGCCGAGGCGTGCCTGCGCGATGGCGAAGCCGCCACCCTCCTCGCCGAGCACGTTGGTGACCGGCACCCGCACGTCGCGGAAGGTGATCTCGCAGTGCCCCTCCTGGTCCATGTAGCCGAACACCGGGATGGCGCGCTCCATGTTCACGCCGGGCGTGTCCAGGGGGACGAGCACCATCGACTGCTGGAGGTGCCGCGAGGCCGTGGGGTCGGTCTTCCCCATCACGATGAGGATGCGGCAGCGCGGATCGGCCGCCCCGGAGATGAACCACTTCCGGCCGTTGATCACGTACTCGTCGCCGTCGCGCCGGATCGAGCACTCGATGTTGGTGGCGTCGCTCGAGGCGACGTCGGGCTCGGTCATGGCGAAGGCCGAGCGGATCTCGCCCTCGAGGAGCGGCTGCAGCCACTGCTCCTGCTGCTCGGGGGTGCCGAACATGGTGAGGATCTCCATGTTGCCGGTGTCGGGGGCCGAGCAGTTGCAGGCCTGCGACGCGATGTGCGAGCGCCCCATGATCTCGGCGAGCGGCGCGTAGTCGAGGTTCGACAGGCCGTCGGTCCACTGCGTCTTGTGGGGCAGGAAGAGGTTCCAGAGGCCCCGCTTGCGCGCTTCGGCCTTGAGGTCGTCGAACACCGGGGGGAAGGTGTGCGGGTCGCCCGACTCGACGATCTGGCGGTGGTACACGGCCTCGGCGGGGTACACGTACGAGTCCATGAAGTCGAGCAGCGTGGAGCGGAGCTCCTCGCATCTCGGGCTGAAGGCGAAGTCCATGACCGCAAGCTACTCCCGCGCTCCTCGGCCGGCTCCCGGGCCGCCCGGTAGGTTGCGCCCGTGGACGACGTGTTGCACGTGAGCCGCTCGCTCACGATCCCGGTCGGCGAGCTCGACGTGCGGTTCTCGCCCAGTGGCGGCCCGGGTGGGCAGCACGCCAACCGGGCGCACACCCGCGTCGAGGTGCGCTTCGACGTGGCGGGGTCGCCGTCGCTCGGCCCCCGGCAGCGGGCGCGCCTGCTCGAGAAGCTGGGTGACGAGGTGCGGGTGGTCTGCGACGACGAGCGCTCCCAGCACCGGAACCGCACGATCGCGCTGGAGCGCCTGCGGGCCCGGCTCGAGGCCGCGCTGCGCGTCGAGAAGCCGCGCCGCCCCACGCGCCCGTCGCTCGGCGCCAAGCGGCGGCGGCTCGACGCCAAGAAGCGGCGCGGCGACGTGAAGAAGGGCCGTTCCGGCTCCTGGGACTGAAGGGCGCGGCGGACGGGCGAGGAGCCGTTGGTAGCTTCCCGACGTGAGCCGAGCCCCCGACGTCCGCCGTGGGACCACCCTGCTCGGCCTGGTGCTGCTGCTCGCCGCGTCCTGCTCGCACGCCACCCGCCGCCCCGACGCCCTGAGGGTGGTCGCGCCGCGCAACTCGCCGGCCGCGCTCGCGAACCTCGTGCCGCTCTACGCGCTGGCCCACGCCGACGCGCACCTGCTCACCACGGCCCCCTCGGAGCGTTCGGCCAAGGAGCGCCGTGGCTGGACCCTCGACGGCACCCCCACGTCCGACTGCGACGGCGTCGTCGGCTACGCCTACGACCGCAACGTGACGTGGCAGGTCGAGGGCCGCTCACGGTCGACCGTGGCGCTGTACCGCTTCGTCGACCACCCGACCGGCGGCTTCCACTACGAGACCATCGTCGGTTCCGCGGACCAGGTCCGGGCGCGCCTCGCCCGCCTCGCGGCGCAGGGCTTCCGCCACCCCATCCGGCTGGGCTACGTGTTCTCCACCGCCCGCCGCGCCGATGCCACCGACCAGGCACACGCCCTGCGGAGCTTCGTCGACCCCGCCACCCACGAGTCCTACGCGTCGGTCGATCCCCGCCCCCGGCCGGGGTTCCGGCAGGACGCGGTCATCGCCTACGTGACCACCGGAGCGACCCTGCGGCGACGCACCGGCAACGCCCCGCAGGGCACCGAGCTGTGTCCCCTCACCCTGCTGACCAAGGGGTCGGGAGCCGGCGCCCTGCAGTACGCGACCACCGACCTGGCCGACCGCACCCGGCACCTCGCCACGGGCTGGTCGCTCGACGACGGCGCCGTCGGCGGCGGGGCCGACGGCATCGCCGGCTACCTCTGGTCGAAGCGCGTGCCCGGCACCGGCGCCACCGTGCGCTCCTACGACTCCGGGCCGCCGACCTTCAGGATCGACACCGTGCAGGCGCACGAGGCGACGACTCCTGCGAGCGGCCGGACCGTGCTCGGCTACGGGTTCGCGGTCCACGAGCCGGGCACCGCGGCGCTCGCCGCGTTCACGAACGAGCGCGGTGCGTGGCGCTACGCGACCACGGCGGCCGGCGCGCGGGAGGCCACCGCCCACGGCTTCCGCGCCGCCGCCGCGCCCGTGCAGCTGCTGCCCGACCCCGACGCGGGCGTGCCCTACTTCGAGGTCCACGGCCCCGCGCTGGCCACGTCGAACCGGGCGGTCATCGCCATCCACGGCGGCGCCTGGATGGGTGGGGTGTACACGACCTTCCCCATCGCGCAGCTGCCCCCGCACCTCGGCCCACCGCAGACCAGCGCCGGCGACTCGATCGACGACATGACGCGTCGCTACACCGCACTCGGCTGGACCGTGTACGACGTCGACTACCACTCGGGCGGCGTCCGGGGCCTGCGAGAGCTGCAGGCGTTCTACGACTCCCTGCGGCAGTCGGCTCCCTCGGCCAAGGTCTGCACCGCCGGCGCCTCGGCCGGGGCCCACCTCGCCCTCATGCTCGCCGCGCACAACCCCGCCATCGTCTGCGTGGTGGCGCTCGCCGCCCCCACCGACCTGCACTCGCTCGTCCGCAACGGGCCCATCGACGGGGCGATGGTGCGCAACGGCATCGGTCCCGACTCGGGCGACCTGTGGCGCGCCAACAGCCCGGTCGCCCTGCTCGGCCGCTCGCGGGCCGCCACGCTGCTCGTCACCGCTGCCGACGACCACGTGGTGCCCTGGTCGCAGGCGGCCGAGCTCGAGGCCGTCATGCGGGCCCAGGGCGCGCGCTGGGTGCAGGCGCTGCAGATGTCGCCGGGCCCGCTCGAGTTCGTGCACGGAACCACCAACGCCGGGGCGGTGGAGCTGTACCTCCTCACGGAGCGCTGCCTGCTGCTCCAGACGGCCACACCGGGCGCGTCGTGCTCCTCCGGACCGGCGGGCCGTCACGCACCTTCTTGACACGGGTCGTGCTTTCGTCCATACCCTTTCGCCGTGCCCAAGCCACTCGTGATCGTGGAGTCCCCTGCCAAGGCCCGCACGATCGCGGGGTTCCTGGGCGGCGAGTACACGGTGCTGTCGTCGGTCGGGCACATCCGCGACCTGGTCGCCAAGGGCCTCAGCGTCGACGTCGACAACGGCTTCAAGCCCACCTACGAGGTGTACGGGAACAAGAAGGACGTCCTCCGCGACCTCCGCTCGGCGCTGAAGGACGCGTCCGAGCTCTACCTCGCGACAGATGAGGATCGCGAAGGTGAGGCCATCTCGTGGCACCTGCTCGAGGAGCTCAAGCCCAAGGTGCCCGTGAAGCGCATGGTCTTCCACGAGATCACGCCACAGGCCATCGAACGGGCCGTGGCGGAGTGGCGCGACATCGACTACGGCCTCGTCGACGCCCAGGAGACCCGGCGCATCGTCGACCGCCTGTTCGGCTACCCGGTGTCGGGGGTGCTGTGGCGCAAGGTCAACGCCGGGCTGTCGGCCGGCCGGGTGCAGAGCCCCGCCGTCCGCCTCATCGTGCAGCGCGAGCGCGAGCGCATGGCGTTCGTGTCGGCGGGCTACTGGGACCTCGACGCGGCGTTCCCCACCGACCCCGCCTTCTCGGCCACCCTCGTGGCCCTCGGCGATCGACGGGTGGCCGCCGGACGCGACTTCGACGCCTCGGGCCGGCTCGCCAACCCCGACGTGGAGGTGCTCGACGAGGCTGCCGCCGGTGCCCTGGCCACGGCCCTCCGCGGTCCCGACGCGGCGTTCACCGTGCGCAGCGTCGACGAGAAGCCCTTCTCGTCGCGCCCCAAGGCGCCGTTCATGACCTCCACGCTCCAGCAGGAGGGCGGGCGCAAGCTGCGCCTCAGCGCCAAGCAGGTCATGAGCGTGGCCCAGGGCCTCTACGAGCGTGGCTACATCACCTACATGCGCACCGACTCCACCAACCTCTCCGAGACCGCGCTCAACGCGGCCCGGTCGCAGGCGCGCGAGCTGTACGGCGCGGCCTACGTGCCCGACAGCCCCCGCGTCTACGCCCGCAAGGTGAAGAACGCGCAGGAGGCGCACGAGGCGATCCGTCCGGCCGGTGACTCGTTCCGCACGCCCGACTCCCTCAGCCGCGAGCTGTCCGGCAACGACCTGCGCCTCTACGACCTCATCTGGAAGCGCACCGTCGCCTCCCAGATGGCCGACGCCACCGGTCGCAGCGTCTCGGTGCGCATCGCCGCCACCGCGCCCGACGTCGACGCCACCTTCGCGGCCTCCGGTCGCACCATCACCTTCCCCGGCTACCTGCGGGCGTACGTCGAGGGCGCCGACGACCCCGAAGCCGACCTCGACGACCGCGAGAGCCTGCTGCCCGCGCTCACCGAGGGCCAGCAGCTGCCGGCCCCGGAGCTCGAGGCGAAGGGCCACACCACCAGCCCGCCGGCGCGCTACACCGAGGCCTCGCTGGTGAAGCGGCTCGAGGAGCTGGGCATCGGCCGGCCGTCCACCTACGCCTCGATCATGCAGACCATCCAGGACCGCGGCTACGTCTGGAAGAAGGGCACCGCCCTGGTGCCGACGTGGACCGCGTTCGCCGTCATCAACGTGCTCGAGCAGCACTTCGGCGAGCTGGTCGACTACGCCTTCACGGCCCGCATGGAGGACGACCTCGACGAGATCGCGGCCCGCCACCTCGAGCGTGAGCCGTGGCTGCGCGACTTCTGGTTCGGCGGCCCCGCGGTCATGGACGGCGCGCCCGACAGCCGCCACATCGGGCTCAAGGAGCTGGTCGACACCGCCCCGGAGTCGGTCGACGCCGCCGCCGTCAACAGCATCCACATCGGCATCGACGCCGACGGGCAGGAAGTCGTGGTCAAGCCCGGCCGGTACGGGCCCTACGTCAAGCGTGGCGACGACACCGCCTCGGTTCCCGACAACCTGGCGCCCGACGAGCTCACCGTCGACCGGGCCATCGAGCTGCTCAACGCCCCCCAGGGCGATGTCGAGCTCGGCACCGACCCGGTCTCCGGCCTGCCCGTCTTCGCCAAGGCGGGGCGGTTCGGCCCCTACGTCCAGCTCGGCGAGATGGTCGACGGGGCCAAGGAGAAGCCCCGCACGTCGTCGCTGTTCAAGGACATGTCGCTCGACACCCTCACCATCGACGACGCGCTGCGCCTGCTGTCGCTGCCCCGCGTGGTGGGCGTCGACCCGGCCGACGACGCCGAGATCACCGCGCAGAACGGCCGCTACGGGCCGTACCTGAAGAAGGGCACCGACAGCCGCAGCCTCACCACCGAGGACCAGCTGTTCACCTGCACGCTCGACGAGGCGCTGCGGATCTTCGCCGAGCCGAAGCGACGGCGCGGCCAGGCCTCGGCGGCGCCGCTGCGCGAGCTGGGACCCGATCCCGCGTCGGGGGAGCCGGTCGTGGTGAAGGACGGGCGCTTCGGGCCCTACGTCACCGACGGCACCACCAACGCCTCGCTCCGCAAGGGCGACAGCGTCGAGGACATCACCATCGAGCGGGCCGCCGAGCTGCTCGCCGACCGGCGTGCGGCCGGTCCGGCCAAGAAGCGGGCCCCGAAGAAGGCCGCGGCGAAGAAGAAGGCGCCCGCCAAGAAGGCCGCGGCGAAGAAGGCCGCCGCCAAGAAGGCCCCGGCGAAGGCGAGCGCCGCGAAGAAGGCAGCGGCGAAGAAGGCGGCGCCCCCCTCCGCTGACCGTGCCTGACCGCCTGCGCCACCGTCGTTCGGGTCACCGGGTCAGCCGCACCCCATCCCGTATCGTCGCGGTGTGCAGGCTCCCGCAGACGGTTCGCCGGTGACGGTGATGGCGTCGCCTGTCGAGGAACCGTCACCCCCGACCCCGGCTCCCGGCATCTCCGTCGAGCCCACCGCCGCCGGCGCGGACGCGGTTCCCGAGGTCGTCGGTCCGCACGACATCGCCGGGCAACCCGCGTGGGTGGGGCGCATCTTCGGGTCGCGCGACTTCTTCCGGCTGTGGCTCGCCCAGGTCGCCTCCGCCACCGGCGACTGGATCGGCTTCCTCGCCATCGCGGCCTTCGCCACCCGCGTGGGCGCAGGGTCGCCCGACGTCGCGGTGAGCGTGGTCATGGCGGCGCGCATCGCGCCCGGCTTCTTCCTCGCCCCGGTCGGCGGTGTGCTGGTCGACCGGTGGGACCGCAAGAAGGTGATGGTGGTCTGCGACCTCGGCCGCGCCGCCACCTTGGCCATGCTGCCGTTCCTCGACACCGTGTGGGGCCTGGTGCTCGCCTCGCTCGTGCTCGAGGTGTTCACCCTCATGTGGTCACCCGCCAAGGAGGCGTCGGTGCCCAACCTCGTGCCCGAGGACAAGCTCACCAGCGTCAACTCGCTCTCCCTGGTGGCGGCCTACGGCACGTTCCCGATCGCGTCGCTGCTGTTCGCGTTCCTGGCCACCGTCGCGGTGTGGCTGGGCAACATCCCGGTCCTGCACTTCCTCAGCCTCAACCAGGAGGCCGTGGGCTTCTACTTCGACGTGCTCACGTTCCTCACGTCGGCCTTCATCATCTCCCGGCTGGCGCTGCCGCACCTCACGCGGCGCGAGCGCGAGGCCTCGCACCCCGAGGGCCAGGACCTGGGCGTCACGTGGGGTCAGGCGTTCCGTGAGCTGAAGGAGGGCTGGCACTTCATCTTCATCGACCCGGTGGTGCGGGCGGTGATGATCGGGCTCGGCACCGGCCTCATCGGCGGCGGCATGCTCGTGCCGCTCGGCCCGGTCTTCGCGCGCGTGGTGCTCAAGTCGGGCACGGCCGGGTTCGGGCTGCTGGTCACCGGCCTCGGGGTGGGCGTGGCGGTCGGCGTCGGCACGCTGTCGATCCTGCAGAACCGGATCCCGCGCACCAAGGTGTTCAGTGGCGCGGTGCTGCTGGCCGGGTTCGCGCTGATGGGTGCGGCGTCGATGTCGACGCTGTGGCTGGCGATGCTGTTCGTGGGCGTGGTGGGGGTCTGTGCGGGCGGCGTCTACGTGGTGGGCTTCACGCTGCTGCACGAGAACGTCAGCAACGACCTGCGCGGCCGCATCTTCTCGGCGCTCTACACGCTGGTGCGGCTGTGCATCCTGATCGCCTTCGCGCTCGGGCCGCTGCTGTCGGGGCTGCTCGACAACCTCTCGGAGCGCTACCTGCACTCGCACGTGGGCGTCGCCGGCCTCGAGGTCTCGGTCCCGGGTGTGCGCCTCACGCTGTGGCTCGCCGGCCTCATCATCGTGGGCGCCGGGCTGCTCTCGGTGAAGTCGCTGCGCGCGGGGCTGCGGCGCACCGCGGCGCAGCACGCTCCCGCCGACGAGGGCGCCGACGCCGGGATCCGCGCGTGAGCCCGTCCCGGGGGCACCTCATCGCGTTCGAGGGGGGCGAGGCGTGCGGCAAGAGCACCCAGGCCCGCCTGCTGGCCGAACGGCTCGACGCCGTGCTCACCCGCGAGCCCGGCGGCACGCCCACCGGCGAGCAGATCCGCACGATCCTTCTCGACCACGACACCGGCGACCTCGACCCGCGCACCGAGACGCTCCTCGTCGCGGCCGCGCGGGCCGAGCACGTGGCCACCGTGATCCGCCCCGCGCTCGAAGCCGGCCGCTGGGTGGTCACCGACCGGTTCTCCGGCTCGTCCCTCGCCTACCAGGGCGCCGGCCGGGGGCTGCCCGTCGAGGAGGTGGCCGGGATCTCGCGCTGGGCCACCGCGGGCCTCGAGCCCGACCTGGTGGTCTTCCTCGACGTGGCGCCCGAGGTCAGCGCGTCGCGCCAGGGCGGCGGGCGCGACCGCCTCGAGGAGGCCGGCGACGACTTCCACCTCGCGGTCGCCGAGGGCTTCCGCAAGCAGGCCGCCGAGCACGCCGAACGCTGGGTCACCTTCGACGGTGCCCGCCCCATCGACGAGCTGGCGGCCGAGATCGCCGCCGAGGTCAGCCGCCGCTTCGCTGGCTGAGCGACCGCCGCCGCGACGCCAGCAGGGCGACCGCGGCACTCAGCACGAGGAGGGCGCACATTTCCGTCCCCAGAAGTCGGTCCGGGAGGGAGAGGCCGGTGCCCGCCGTACAGTTCTCCGCCGACAGATCGAGAGGCACCAATGGGAATGCACATGGGTGGGCCACCGGGCATGCGGAGCTTCTTCCGCGACAGCTCGGTCACCAAGCACAAGGTGGTGAAGGGCACCGGACGCCGCATGATGCGGTTCGCCGCGCCCTACAAGCGGCTGCTCACGGTGTTCCTGGTGATGATCGTGCTCGACGCGTTCCTCGGCGCCCTGAACCCGCTGATCTTCCGCTCGATCATCAACAACGGGATCATCGGCAAGGACTCGCAGCTCGTCGTGAAGCTGGCCCTGCTGGTGGCGGTGCTCGCCATCGTCGACACCGCGCTGTCGCTCGCCGAGCGCTGGGTGTCGGCCACCGTCGGCGAGGGGCTCATCTTCGACATGCGCTCGCTGGTGTTCCGCCACGTGCAGCGCATGCCGCTGGCGTTCTTCACGCGCACCCAGACCGGCGCCCTGGTCACGCGGCTCAACAACGACGTGCTCGGGGCGCAGCAGGCCTTCACCGACACGCTCTCCAACGTGGTGAGCAACTTCATCAGCGTGGTGATCGTGCTCGGGGCGATGTTCTTCCTGTCGTGGCAGATCACCCTGGTGGCCCTCATCATGCTGCCCGTCTTCGTGCTGCCGGCGCGCTGGGTCGGTCGCAAGCTGTCGTCGATCACGCGTGAGGGCTACGCGCTGAACGCCGAGATGAACACCACCATGACCGAGCGCTTCAACGTGTCGGGCGCGCTGCTGGTGAAGCTCTTCGGCCGGCCCGAGGACGAGGCCGCCACCTTCGAGGGCCGGGCGGGCCGGGTGCGCGACATCGGCATCATGTCGGCGATGTACAGCCGGGTGTTCTTCGCCTCGCTGATGCTCACCGCGTCACTCGCCACGGCCATCGTCTACGGCTGGGGCGGCGTCATGGCCGTCAACGGCGAGCTGAGCGTGGGCACGGTCGTGGCGCTCACCGCCTACCTCACCCGCCTCTACGGGCCGCTCACCGCGCTCTCGAACGTGAACGTCGACATCATGACGGCGCTGGTGTCGTTCGAGCGCGTCTTCGAGGTCATCGACCTGGCCCCGATGATCGACGAGAAGCCCGACGCGGTGGCCATCCCGCGGGGCGTCGCCCGTGTCGAGTTCGACCACGTCGACTTCAGCTACCCCACGGCCGAGGAGGTCTCGCTCGCCTCCCTCGAGTCGGTGGCGGTGCTCGACCAGGCGCCCAGCCAGCAGGTCCTGTTCGACGTCGACTTCGTTGCCGAGCCCGGTCAGCTGGTGGCGCTGGTCGGACCGTCGGG
>Ga0302323_100004735_pt1 | contig 11099 bp, 17 predicted proteins | sample Fen_T0_3_FD_201950 | JGI IMG/M metagenome (GOLD analysis project Ga0302323, IMG submission 201950) | Peat permafrost microbial communities from Stordalen Mire near Abisko, Sweden - Fen_T0_3 | ecosystem: Environmental > Terrestrial > Soil > Wetlands > Permafrost | place: Sweden: Abisko... | reverse complement strand
CCCGGAAGGACGCCCGCCATGGCGCGCGACTACGACAGCAGGAACTTCCCCGAGAGCGGCAGCGAAGCCCACCGGGCCGTGCGCCGCGCCGCACTGCACCAGCTGTACACCGAGACGCTCGAGCAGGCCGAGCACCACGAACAGGCCGCCCGCGGGCTGCTCGCGCTGGACGGTGACATCGTGCTGAACCCCGAGAGCTGCCGCGCGTCGCTGCGCCGCGACGAGATGGGGCGCACCGCCTGGCACCACTACAACGCCAGCGTTGGCGGGCACGTGTTCGCCCTCGAGCTGGCCACCTGGCTGGACCAGACGCCCGTGCGGCCGGTCCACCAGCGGCCGATCCCGGCATGACCAGCAGCTGGCGCGATGCGCCATCCCGCTGGCACCTCGAGCAGATCCTGCGTGAGGCGTTCGCCCATGCCGACATCGACGCCACGGGACACTACGTGCCGGGCGTGCACCCCCGCCGCCCCGACCCTCGCCCGCCGCTCACCCCAGCCCGGAAGGCTCCCCGATCATGACCACCATCCTGCTGGCGTTCGCCGCTGGCTGGGCGAGCGGCATCGTTCGTGACGCCTTCACCGCCTACGCGGACCGCCGCCAGCTCGAGCGACACCACTGCTACGTCTGCGGCGAGCCCGCCACTGTTGTCGCCTACCTGGACATCGCCGATCGCCGCACCACCATCGCCGGCTGCCTCGAGCACGCCCCGGACGTCGGCGGTACCGCCCGTTCGCTGTGGGACGGACGCGACGAAGGCTAGGCAATCACATCTACGTCCCGTTCACGAACGCCGGCCGCCAGCAGGACAGCGGAACCGGATTCCCCACCAGCGACATCCCCTGGCTGCGCCGTACGAACGGTGAGATCCAGATGCACATTCATTCCGACGACACGGGCGGGGTGTACTGCGACTACGCGGTGGCGATGTAGCACCCGCACAGCAACCGGCCGCCGCCCCCATGGCCTGGGGACGGCGGCCGGTTTCGTCGTTCCGGGCTAGCGCCTGGTGCCGTCCCAGCCGCGCCGGCGCGAGCGCGCGGCGTCCTTGCTGGCGCCCACCAGGGCGGCGATCTCGGCGTCCCGCAGGGTCCGGCCCGACTCCTCCCAGGCCTTGCGCGCACCGTCCCAGTCGGTGGCCACGACGGCGGCCGTGATGGCCACCTGGCCATGGCCACGGCTGGCCACGGCCGGCCGGGTGGCCACCGGTGCGGCCACGGCCGGCGGCGTGCGGGTGGCCCGGCGGAACGTGACCTCCGTGGCCGTCTGGGTGGCCACCGGCGGCGCGTGGACGCCGGCCAGCAGCATCGCCCCGACGGCCGACCAGGCCGGCCAGCCCGCGGCCACGAAGCCCCAGGCGGAGTGCTCGGCCCCGGCCAGGTTGGCGGCCAGGGTGAACAGGCCGGCCGACCCGCCGGTGATCCAGACGGCGGTGCCGCGGTCGCCCATCATGATCTTGCGCATGGCCAGGGCGACGGTGAGCTCCGGCATGCCGGCGATGGCCCAGGCCAGCCAGCCGGTCTGCCCGTGCGCCTGCACGGTCTCGCGGACGTGCGTGAACGAGCCGGCGAACGCCACGACGACGAGCAGCACGGACACGCCCAGGGTGAGCGGGTCACGCTGCGCGGGGGTGGTGGTCATGGCGAAGATCCCTTCTGATGCGAGTACGGACAGTTACGATCATGGATTGCGTCCGGTGATCTACCGGATTTGGCACCGATCCCCAAGTAAAGGACCGTCCACCGGTAGATCGTTTAGGCCCCTCCGGCATGATCACCGGACGTGTACCGGTAGATCACCGGTAGATCATTCTCACTCTTCGTAGTTGCGATCCATGTTCAGGGTGTAGCGGTAGCTCTTCCCCGATCGGCCGCGCACCAGGTAGCCCTGCGCCGTCAGGACCCGCAGGTCCGACGCGCACGCCGAGCGCCCCAGGCCGGTGGACTCTTCCAGGTCGGCCCGGGTGAAGCCGGCCAGGCCCGCCATCGTGGCGAGCTCGAGCACCCGCTCGACGGCGTCGGCGGCCAGCGGCACATCCCGGTCGGCCTTGGCCACCGCAGCGGCCTTGGCCAGCCAGCGCCGCTGGGTCTCGGCCGGCCCCAGCCCGGCCAGCTCGGCCAGCGCAGCATCGGCGGCCGCCCCTGCGGCCATGGCGGCCGCCTTGGCCGCCGCTGCCCGGTCCTGGCCACCGGCGCCGTCCCGGCCACCCTTGGCCATGGCCAGGTCGGCCACCGAGCCGTCGTCGTCTTCGTGGCCGTCCAGCTTGTCGGTGGCCAGGACGCCCTTGCCGGTGCCGGACTCGTTGGCCGCGGGCTCCGGCGTGGCCACGGCTTCGTCCACGTCGTCGTCGTCCACCCCGTCGGGCGACCGCTCGACCATCAGCGGGTCGTCCCCGACCCCGGCGTGTACACGCTCTGTCGGGTCGGGAGCACTGTTGCCGGGCAGCACCCGTTCGGCGGCGATGGCCCGCACCGTGTCCAGGTCGGACAGGTCGAAGATCCGCCCGGCGAACCAGGCACCACCGGACGGGGCGATCAGGGCCACACCCTTCGCACCCTCGCCATAGGTCGACATGTCCGGCATTCCCCGGTCCTCCCAGTCGGGCACGATGAAATGCATTTCGCTGGACTGGCTGACCCCCAGGACGACGCGCACCATGGCATTCGCCTTGACGTCCCCGGTGCCCAGGTGGGCAAGCACGCCACGCTGTGCAGCAATGAGGATGATGACGGCCTCGCTGGCGCCCTTCCCTTCGATGAATGCGACCAGGCTGCGCGCCTCGATCCCCACCTCATCCTTGCGACCCAGCAACTCCGACGCCTCGTCGAGAATGATGACTTCGGCGGGCGCCCGCTTCGTCACCCGGTGAACGGCGTCCGGGTTGCTGGCCGCGCGCCGCACGATCAGCGCCTTCGCGTTGCGCAGGATCTGCAGGGCGTGCTCGACGGCGTCCGGCCCCATCGCAGCGTCGTGCACCGCAGGAATCCAGGCCCGCCCGTCCTTGCCCTTGCTGACGTCGATCATCCGCACGTAGACGTCGCGCGCCCGGGTCAGGAACTCGATCACCCCGTTCAGCAGGGTCGTCTTCCCACCACGGGTACCGGCGACGATCACGTGGTGGACGCCGCCTTCCTTGGTGACCAGCTGGATGGTCATGGCGTTGCCGGACTCGGGGTCCTCGCCGATGACGATCGGCGACTCCACCGACGTCTCGGGGGCGCCGTCACGCGCGGCCGCGGTGGCCATCGGGTGCGGCACCGGGGTCGCCCACGGGTCCTGGGTGCGGACCGTGAGGATGACCTGGCCGGCGTTCTTCGGGTTCGCTCGCGACAGCACCCGCCCGCCGGGCAGCGCCAGCTTGCCGGCCAGCGTCTCGTTCAGCGTCTTGCCGACGACCTTGCTGGCCGTCTTGCCGGTGTTGACGATGTTCACGACGATCTCGTAGCCCAGCCGGGTGCGCTTCGCGGACTGCACCGTGCTGCCTTCCAGCCCGATCTGCTCGGCGAACATCTTCCACTTGCTGCCGTCCTTCTTCCCGGTGTGCCGGCCGACGACGTGCGGCGCGCTGAACAGCACCAGCCACAGCACCGTGCACGCCACGACGTACCCCAGCAGCATCGGCTTGCTGAAGTACCCGGCGGGCCCGGCGTGCTTGCACAGCAGCAACCAGATCACGCCGGACGTCACCATCGTCACCAGCCGTATCGCCCAGTCACGGTTGCCGGACCGCTTCCCGACGGCGTAGGCGAGCGCCGCCGCGCAGGTGCCCAGGATCCCGATCACCGTGGGGTCGCCGAGCAGGGCCGCGACCAGGCCCGCCGGGTACATGATCAGCATCACGATCAGGGGCCCGCGGGTCAGGGCGCCGTCGCCCACCCAGCCGGCCACCGACAGGAACGCCCACATCTTGGCGCCCGGCCGGTACTTGCCCGACTCGACCACCGGCACCGGCGCCGGCTTGCCGGCCGGCCGCCGGGCGATCCCCTTCCCGGGCCCGCTCATTCGACGTCGTCCCAGAAACCGTTCGTGCCGGGCACCGACGTACCGGACTGGACGGCTTCGATGATCCCCTCGTAGGTGGTCATGAACTCGTTCACGGCCTCGGCGCAGCTGCCGGCCGCCTCGGCCAGGTACTCGGACACGGCCTCGAGCGAGTTGACCGCGGACGAATCGAAGCTTGCTTCGATGCAACTGGCGGAGTACTCGGCGACCTGGTCGGACAGCTGCTCGAGCTGGGTGGCCAGCTCGCGCAGGACTTCCAGGTGCTGCTGCGCGGTCTCGGGTGGCTCTTCCAGGGACGCGCCGCCACCGGCGACATGGCTGCCGCCGCCGGTGCCGCCGGTGCTGCCGCCGGTGTTGGTGGTCATGATCGGATTCCCTCCGTTGGTGCTGCTGGTCGGGGTGTTGGCGGGGCGGCCGCGGGTGCCGGTGCCGCCGGTCGGGTTGATCGTGCTGGGTGGTGAGCTGGGAGTGAACGCCCCCGTCTGGCCGCTGGTGCCCATCCCGCCCATGCCGCCGTTGCCACCTGCGCCACCGGTGCCGTACTGGCCGGGCCCCAGGCCGTTGCCGGAGTTGCCGGGCCCACGGATGCGCGACGGCGGACTCTGGACGGTGCCGCGCCCGCGCGGGCGGCCCCGCACGCGCCCCTTGCTGGCCTTGACGGCCGGGCCCGCCATCGGGGTGTTGGTGGGCGTCGGCGCGGTCGTGGTGACGCCCTGGCCCTTCCAGACGTTGTGCATCGGCTGGGCGGTCGGTCGGGCGGACGGCTTGCCGGCGCGCGGCCGGGTGCCCTTGCGGGCGGGGCCGAACCAGTTGCCGTTGATCGGGATCTGCCGGTTCGGGTGCCGACGGTTCCACCGGCGAACCAGGTGCCGGCCGGCCGCGCCGCCCAGGCGGTGCCGCAGCCGGTCCAGGTGGGTGGCCTTCGCGAACCCCGCCCAGAAACCGGCCACGCGCCTGCGCCGGTGCCCGCTGCGCCGACGGCGCGGGCGGGTGCTCACTTCTGCCCGATCGAGTCGATGGCGTGGTAGATCGCCTGCCCGAAGGACGTGGCTCCGACCAGGATGAAGAACACCGCGGTAAAGATCAGTTCAACGATCCACAGCCGCCGCGCCCACACCAGGACCATCACGCCCACCCCGGCGACGATCATCAGGAAGACGACCCAGTGCACGGTGACGGTCGAGCTGCCGGGCAGCGCGGCCAGGACGGCGTTCATGACTGGTCGCCCCCGATCAGGTCTGCCATCTCCGTGGCCGAGCTCTGGTGCTCCCCGGACGGGTCGCGGTGACGCGGGGCCGGGCTCGAGCCCAGGAAGGCATCCGCAGCGGCCTGGGTGCGCCGCTGGCGCATCTGCGCGACGACTGTGGCGCCCAGCACCAGCAGGCCGAGCACGCCGCCCAGGGCGACCGCAGGGACCAGGGTGCCGGCGGCCGGGCCGGCCGCACTGCCGCCGATCAGGACGGCGACGCCCACCAGGACGGCCAGGGCCACGACGGCCTTGGCGAACGCCACCGGCGAACGCCAGCCGGCCAGGCCCAGCACCAGGGCGACGGGCGCCGGCAGGTACCCGGTGTCCGCGGGCGGCAGCTGCCCGTCAGCAACGACGATCGGCGGGGTGCAGCAGATGCCCCGGCGCAGCATCGGCGCGGCCGGGCGGTGGGCGGGGTTGGTGTTCAGCGCCTGCGCGACGGCAAGCGCGCGGGTGCGGGTCGGGGTCGGGCCGTACCACCGGGCGCCGCAGCGCTCGCAGACCACCCAGTGCTGGGTGGCCGACTCGGTGACGGTGGTCACGGTGACCGGGTGCTCTGTGGGCGGGGTGAGTGCCACGGCGGGTAGTTCCTTTCGCGGGTCAGAAACGGGTCGGCCTGTTCGGCTCTTTCGGGGCCGGGTGCTCGCGGAAGGCGGCGAGCGCATCGGCGAACACCAGCTGGTCGGCGGCGGGCGCCTTCGCAGGGGTCGGGATCGGGGTCGTGATCGGCGGAAGGGTGATCGGTACGGTGCGCCCCGACGGGCCGGGGTCGATCGGGCCGGGCCGGTCGTCGCGGCCGCCGCGCCGGCGGTGGTTGCGCTTGTGGTTGCGGACCAGCAGGGCCAGCGCGGTACCCCAGAACAGCGACTGCAGGACGTACCACGTCCAGTGCTGCGGCGCTTCGACCAGGTCCAGGGCGAACGTCAGGTTGCCGACGTCCAGGTGCGGACGCCACACGAAGGCGATCAGGACGCCGAGCGCGAAGGCCAGCCAGTGCCACACCTTGAAGTCACGCCGGCGCAGCAGGAACGGGTGCGGGCACTGCACGCACTCACGGTGCGCGGTACGGGCCACGTCCAGCTGGTAGGCGCCCCGACGGTAGGGGTGGCGCAGCCACTGGGCGAGCAGGCGACAGGTGATCATCGGGTCACCTGCGGCGCGGCGCCGGTCAGCACCAGGACGACGCCGACGGACAGGACGACCAGCAGCACGATCATGATGGTGCGCGCGAGCCACAGCCCGGGCAGTCGGCGGCCGTGCTCGCCCGCCGTGTACACCTCCTGCACCCACATCCAGGCGGCCAGGCCGAGCGCGCTGGCCAGCAGCCAGGCGATCGGGTGGACGGGCAGCTGGTGGCCCTCGGCGTTCAGGATCAGGGCACCGACGGACATCACCGCCAGCCACACCATCACCCCGCGGGCCATGTGCCGCAGGTGCGCCGGGGAGCCGATCGTGACCGCGTGGGCGGCGACGTCGTCACGGGTGTGCCCGAACAGGTCGGTCCGGGGGGTGGGCGGGCGGGCGGTCGGGTCGTCAGACTGGGACATGTCGTTGCTCCTGGGTGTCGGTCAGGACTTCGGCGGGGCCCCGGACCGCGCTGCTCGCAGCGGTCCGGGGTTCTTGATCTTTAGTTGTTTCGCGATGGCCTGCTTGCTGACCGGTGGGACCATCAGCCGGCCGACCTGCGTGCACGTCATCCCGGCTTCCACCGCGGTGGCGACCAACCGGTCCATCTCGATCCGGTCGGCCGCCATCCGCTGTGCCAGCCGGCGGATCTTGCGAGAGCTGTCCGCCGCATCTGACGGCTGACGGCTGCTCGGCACAACCGCAGGGTAGCAGCACATTGCCGACAACCTAGGTTGTCGGCAGGCGACAACCGGAGTTGTCGGCGTGGCGGGGTAGCGTCGCGGCATGAACGGACCCGGTCACCGCCTGCTCGGCATGGCGTCGGCGCTCGAGCTCGCGGACCTGGCGGGCTGGCCCCTGCTGCAGACCGCCGGCGCGGTCGCCATCGCCGGCATCACCGCCCACGGGCGCACCTCACCCGACGTCGATCAGTTCGACATCTGGCGGCACTGGCTGGGCCGGCTGTTCCCGGCGGGCTGGCGCGAGCACCGCGGCACCACCCACTGGTGGGGCTGGCAGGCCCTGGGCGCGGCGCTGCTGGCCTGCGGCTGGCTGGCGGCCCGGACGTACGCCCCGGCCTGGGCGTCCTGGTGGTGGCTGCCCGGTGCCGTCCTGGTGGGCTGGACGTCGCACCTGGTCGGTGACGCCCTGTTCGGCCTGGGCAAGGGGATCCCACTGCGTGCCAACGGTGACGGGCACGTCGGCCTGATGTGCTTCAAGGTCGGCGGCCGGCTCGAGCAGGCCACCACCTGGGTGGTCCTGCCGCTGGCGCTCGCCTTCCAGGCCTGGCTGGTGACCGGCGGCCACGCCGCCGACGCGGTGACGGCAGCCCTGGCCCTGCTGCCCCGGACATGACGATGGGGACCCGCCGGAAAGCGGATCCCCATCGCCGTGCTGTTGCGACTCACCCCGAGCCGGCATGCGCTGCCAGGGTACGGCATTCGGTGCTGGTGCGCCCGACCCCTCCCGGCGCAGCACGGGCCATGGGCTGCGATGGACGGGGGTCGGGCGCGCCCGCGAGCTTACCCGTTCATGCCAGCGGGTGGATCAACCACACCGTCAATGCCAGACCAACGCCCAGGGAAGCTGCCACGTAGTCCTTGCGGACCACGCCGAGCACCGCGGCGACGATGAACGCCACCAGGGCGAGCAGGGCCACGAACATGTGATCAACTCCCCTTCGTCGGGTCCGCCGGAGCGGGCTTGTTGCCGATCTTGTACACGCCGGCGTAGGCCACGATGCCCGCACCGGCGATGACCAGCCACTCATCCAGGGTGATGCCGTCCGGCGCCGCCTGGGTGATCGCGGCGGCCACGGCGACCAGGGTGGCCACGCCCGCCTTGCGCGCGACGTCCCAGAAACGATGCCACTGCATCACAGCGCCCGGAAGGCGGCCGCGGTCAGCGGCTGGCGCGGGTTGGCACCCGACCCGTTGAACATCTCGAAGTCGGCGTCATACCCGCCGGCGGTCCCGATGTTGAAATAGCAGATGTACTCCACCTGGCCGGGGCCGCTGCCGCCGTGGGCGTTCGCCCATGCGTACATCTCGCTGACGTAGTTCGGCGCATCGCCACCACCGGCGCCGCCGCCCGAGTCCAGCGCCGGGTTGCCCCACTCCGGCAGGGCCATCCGCACGCCCCACCCCAGCGCCCGCTGGCGCCACGCCTCCACACCGATGCCGGCGGCGTTGATCTGGTCGGCCTGGACCTGGGCGACGCTGACCGAGTGCGGCCACTGGTTGTAGGTGTCCGGCCCGACCACGTCGGCGTACGCGGCGCCCGGCCAGAAGTCGGCCGGGTCGTAGCCGCCGTACGAATTGGCCGGCGACCAGACGACCAGGGCGCCGGGGCATTCCTGCCGAATGATCGTCGAGTAGCGCTGGAAGGCCGCCTTGAAGTTGGCGGCGTCACCCGCGCCGACCGACCAGCGGAACCACGTGCCGGTGAATTCATGGAACAGGCGGATGCGCAGGTTCGACTTCGGCCTGTTGCCCCACGCCTGCGCGATGCCCTGAATCCGGGCACGCCAGAACGCATCCCAGCTGCCGTTAGCAGCCGCCGCCCAGCCGGACGGGATGGGGTTGGCCGGGTTTCCCTGGTCCGCGGCGTTCCACCAGCCGCCCACCGCGACGTCGATCAGCTCGCCGGGGTTGACGCCCCAGCTGCCGAACTCGCCGGTGAGGTTGCCGGGGCCGCCGGCGAAGACGTCGATCCACGTGGCGGTCACCTTCAGTCGACCCGGGCCCTTGGTCATCCAGCCGTCGCAGGCCCGGTTACCGGCGCCGGTGCCGGACACGCCGAGCGTCACCGTGCCGGTCGTCGTGCCCGCAGCAGGGGTGACCGAAACGGCGTTGCTGGCCGGGGAGTCGCCGGCAGGGTTGCTGGCCTTGACGGTGAAGCTGTAGGCCGTGCCGTTGGTCAGCCCGGTGACGACGTAGGACGTGCCGGTGCTGGTGGCGACCTGGGTGGCGCCCTGGAAGACCTTGAAGCTGGACGCGGTGCCGTCGGCCGGCGTCCAGGACAGGACGGCCTGCCCGCTGGCACCGGTGTTACCGGTCAGGGTCGGCGCGCCGGGGGGCGTCTGCGGCGCCACGGCACCCAGGGAGCTCGCGGAGGCGTTGGCGAACGTGACGCCCGCGCTGGACTGCCAGGCGGCCAGCCGGACGCCCTTGGCGGTCGGCGCCGGGGACGGGGTGATCGTCTGGGTGGTGACCAGCGTGCCGTTCCAGTAGATCCGCACCGTCAGGCCCTGCAGCTCGGCGCGGAACAGGCCCGACGCGCCGGACAGGCTGCCGACGACGTCGGCCATCCCGGGGCCCTCGATCTTCCACTGCGTGCCGGACTTCGCGACCGTGATCCCGGATCCGCCGGCGGCGCCGGCGCGGAACTCGAAGCCGCCGTTGTGGTCGGTGTCGGACAGCCCGCCCAGGGTTACCTGGCCGTACTGGTCGTTGCCCGCGGTGGTGCCCAGCAGGGTGTCCCACGCCCACGCCCATGTGGCGGTCGGCGCCCACGACGACTTGGTGAGCACGGTCTCACCGGCGGCGATCACGTAGGACAGGCCGGTGGCGGTCGACGGCTGGAAGGCGGTGGGGTCGGTGGGGGTGAAGGCGGCGCCGACGCTGATCGTGCCGGCGGCGGACGGGGTGAACGTGGCGGTGGCCACGCCGGTCACGACGGGCACCGGCAGTGAACCGCCGGTCCCGGTGAAGGTGACGGCTCCGACAGCGGTGGCGGGGGTCACGGTGGCGGTGACGGTGACCAGCGTGCCGAGCGCCTGGGGGCTGGGCGGCGTGGCCGCCAGGGCCAAGGCCGTCGGGGTGGACGGGGACGCCGCCCGGGTGATGCTGACGTTGTAGACGTTCCCGTCGTCACCCGGGACGGATCCGATGATGTTGACCATGCTCGTTTCCCTATCTGCTCGCGGTTCCAGGGGATGTTGCTGCAGGTGGAGACTAACTCGCCTTCAGCGAAACGATCAGTGCTGCAGCGCTCATCAGCAGGACCAGCACGCCGACGATGGCGCCCAGCACGGCCAGGTTCTGGCCGACGTTGCCGCGCTGGTCGGTGACGGCGGCGCTGGCCCCGGACGTGACGCCCTCGCCCCGGTCCAGTCGGCTCTTCACTTCGTCGATCTTGTCGGACAGTGCCCCGTTGGTGGACGTCATCAGCAGGGCCAGGGCGTCGATCTGTTTCTGCGTGGCGATCTCGGATTTCCCGATCGCCAGGCTGTTGGCGGTGTTCTGTTCCTTCACCGCTTCCTTCGCGGCGTCCAGGGCCGCGGTCAAGCTCACCCGCGACTCATCGGCGGCCAGCCGCACGGCCCGATCGGACAGGTCGGCGCGCTGCTCGAGCAGTTCCCGCAGGTGCCTGACCTCTTCCTGGGTCTTCGCCGGGGCACCGTTGATCATTTCCAGGCGTAGCAGGGTGGCCCGGTCCATGGCGTCCAGCCGGGTTTCCAGGATCTCCCGCTGCGCGGCCAGCTCCCGGTGCCACTGCGCCGTCGCCCGGTCGACGGCCTCCGTGGTGAGGGTCGTCGGGTCCGGGACGGGCATCAGGCTGCCGTCAGCGGCCGGGCGCAGCACCGGACCGGCGCTGCGCCGCTGTGCGGGGTCCTCGGTGTCCGACACGGGGTGAGCCTACGAAGCCAGACGCGCGGCCAGCTTGTCCGCGACGGCGGTGGCCAGCAGCGCGGGGTCGACCTGGTTGGCGACGATCTGCG
>Ga0302323_100004734_pt1 | contig 11099 bp, 10 predicted proteins | sample Fen_T0_3_FD_201950 | JGI IMG/M metagenome (GOLD analysis project Ga0302323, IMG submission 201950) | Peat permafrost microbial communities from Stordalen Mire near Abisko, Sweden - Fen_T0_3 | ecosystem: Environmental > Terrestrial > Soil > Wetlands > Permafrost | place: Sweden: Abisko... | reverse complement strand
GCGGTGGGGATTGGGGTGGGGGGGAGGGATGGGTGGCGCGCCCGGAGCGGCCTCGTCATCCCCCGAGCAGCAACGCCCGACCGCCTCGCGCGCCGCCTGGAGGGTGGTGGATGGGGATGATGGGGGGATCTGGCGGCGTGCTGCCCGGGTTTTGGGCATCGCGATGGGCCTCGGAAGGTGGGCTTCTCGCGCAACGGCCAAGGCTCATGCGATCTGCGAGCCGTGGGCACGCTCTTCGCGAGGGGCTACTACTTTGTTTCCGTGGCTGCGCTGGTGTTTTCGGCGGGCCAGGCGCGGAGGCGGACTTTGCCGTCTTCGATGGCGACGTCCAGCTGAATGCTTTGGCAGCGTCTTTCTTCCAGGATCTTTGGCAGTTGTTTGCCCAAACGTAGACGCATTTTTTCTTTGGGAAGAGCTTCTCCGGCCTTTCCCAGCTTCTTGTGCGCGTCCAGGTAGCGATCGTAGGCCGTGTCGAAGTCACGGTCGGCCAAGCCTGGCAGAGGCGGGAGCGGCGGTGCGCTGGCAGCTGCATCTGGACTTGGCGAACGGCGGGCCGATGCGGGAATTGGCGGCGGCTGGGAGCGGGCAGAGGCGGGGGAAGAGACAGAGGCGGGAGCGGCGGGAGAGACGGGAGCAGAGGTAGAGGCGGGAGCACAGGCGGGGGAACGCGGTGTCGTGGGGAGAAGCGGGGTCGTGGGGGGGACCGGGGTCGACGGTGCTTTGGGGGCGCTGTCGGCCTTTCTTTCGGCCAAGCGCTGGTTGTGGGCCACGAACGCTTTGACGCGGTTTTTGGGAATGCCGAGGGCCAATGCTTCTTCCTCGGTGATCACGCCTCCTCGGTCGGCCAGGTGGCGCTGGGTGCGCGCCATGTCGCGACGGAAGGTGCCTGCCTCGATCTCGCGCATGGTACGGTTCCAGTAGGTGATCAGCAGAACCCACTTTTGGCTCAAGGACTGGAAACGGAAGCGCAGCGACGAGTTGCTGATGGTGACTTGCTGCATTTCCAGCATCATTCGGTTCATCTCGCGGCGCGGGGTGTTCGGGGGCGTGCGCTCCATCCCCATGAAGAAGGATTCGTAGAGCGATCGCAGGCGGTCGATCTTCTTCTCCATTTCTCCGATGCGCGCCTCGATACCCTCGCGCGTAAGCTGAAACGTGAAGGCGCCAGCCTTTTTCACCAGCAAAGCTTACTGCCCTTGTGGGTGGTGGTCTATAGCAGGCCGGGCGGTTTGGTCATGGCCCGAGGTTCATCCGCTCGGCCCGCGGGCGTGCTAAGAGTTTATTTTCCATGACAGTTTCAACCGCCACAGCGCCGGGTTGCGGACATGAGGTCCGGGGATGACGCTTACCCTGTGGGCCGCCGCCGTCATCGCGCTTTTGGGCGTATTGATTTTGGCCCACGAGCTTGGTCACTTCCTCGTCGCCAAGCTCTTCGGCGTCAAGGTGCTGCGTTTTTCCTTCGGGTTCGGGCCGCGCCTGTTCGGCTTTACCGCCGGTTCCACCGAGTATCGGCTATCGCTTTTTCCGCTGGGCGGTTACCTGCGCTTGCTCGGTGAAGATTCCTCCGAGCACGTGCCCGAGCAGGATCGCGAGCGTGCCCTGTGCGCGCGACCGCTTTGGCAGCGCTACGCCATCGTCGTGGCGGGTCCGCTGTTCAACTTGATTCTGCCCGTGGGCATCTACTTCGTGCACTACGTGGGGCAGAAGACGCTACTGTCCCCGACCATCGGAACCGTGATCGCGGGGCTGCCCGCCGCCCAGGCAGGGTTGACGCCGGGCGATCGCGTGGAAACCGTGGACGGCAAGTTCGTGCATTACTGGGAGGAGCTGGAGGAAATCATCGCCGACTCGCCCGGCAAGACCATGCGTTTTGGCATCCGTCGCGGCAACGTCGCCGAAGAGCGCGACGTCACGGCGGCGACCACCGTGCGCAAGGGGCCGCTCAATCTCAACGAAACCGTGGGTTGGATTGGGGTTTCGCCGCGCTTTCACTTGCCCGAGGTGGGCATCATCGATTTGACGTCTCCCGCGGCCCAGGCGGGCTTGCGAACGTTCGACTACATCATTTCGGTCAATGGTTCACCGGTGTCCCACTGGGCGGAATTCGAACGTGCGGTGACCCGTGCCGGGGCCTCGCCCTTACGCATCACCTACCTGCGCGGGACGCATTCGGCGGTGCCTTTCGTTCACGTGGAAATCCAAGAGCCGGGCGCCGCGGTGGTCATCCCGCAGGCGGTGCTGGACGCCAACGCCGGTCGGCGCTACGAAACCGGCATTCAGCCGTCGGAACTTTTCGTCTATTCGGTCGAACCGGGCAGCCCTGCCGATCGCATCGGGCTGCGCCGGGGCGACCAACTGCTCGAGCTCGACGGCCAGCCCATCCTGCACTGGAACCTGCTGCGCCAGCACTTGAGTGCCGATCCCAGCCACGTCTTTCGTCTGGTATGGGCGTCGCCGGGCAATGTCCGTCGCGAGGCGACGTTCAAACAGGAGCTGCGTTCCGAGATCGATGCCTATCGTCAGGAGGAACAGCGGCTGGTGTTCGGCGCGACCAATCGCTTCGCCTGGAAGACCGCCGATCCGGTTCCGGTGCGGAATCGCTTCTTCTACGCCCTTGGGCATGCCCTGACCCGAACCGGAGAGATCGTGACGTTTACCGCCCAGGGGTTCTTTCAGATCATTCGCGGCGAGATGTCGCCCCAGTCGCTCGGTGGTCCGCTGACTATCGGCTACGCGGCCGGTGTCGCCGCCGAGCAGGGCTTGGCCCAGTACTTGTGGCTGATGGCCCTCTTGAGCATCAACATCGGCCTCCTCAACTTCCTTCCCATACCCATCCTCGACGGCGGTGTGCTCCTGTTCTTCACCATCGAGCTGTTCAAGCGACGGCCGCCGTCGGCCCGGGCGCGCGCCATTACCACCTACATCGGCGTGGTCGTGGTGGTGCTGCTGGTGGCTTTTGCCTTGAAGAACGACGTGGTTCGCTTTTTTCTCCCGCGATGACAACAGCTCTTTCGCTCCCCCTGCTGGCCTTCGACACGTCGACCCCCACCGCGCGGGTTGCGCTGTTGTCAGCCGACGGCACATGCCTGGCTGCGCGCGAGAAAACGGCGGCGCGGCACTCGGCCAATCTGTTGGCTCTGTGCGACGAGGTCTTGCGCGAAGGCAAGATCCGCGTTGGCGATCTCGGCAGCATCGCCTGTGGCGCCGGGCCCGGCAGCTTCACCGGCCTGCGCGTCGGGCTGGCCGTGGCCAAAGGACTGGCCTTGCCGACGGGGCTGCCCCTGCTGCTCGTTTCATCGCTCGATACACTGGCTTGCGATCTCGACGTCCGACCAGCGCCGCTCCTCCTGCCTTGCATCGACGCAGGCAAAGGCCAGATCTATGCGCGCATTTACCGAGGGACCGCGTCGCCAGGGGAGTCCCTGCCGCGACCTCTCGGCGAGAACGATTGGGTGCTTGCTCCGGCGGTCCTGTGCGACCTGGTCCGCGACGAGTCGCAAGGGCAGTCGATCGTGATGGGTGGTACTGGGGTGGACCGCTATCTCGACGTCTTTCGCTCGGCCTTCCCGGCAGAGCAGATTCTCGTCTCGGTGCCCGGACCAAGCGCTACCTCGATCGGGCGTTTGGCCATTTTGCGTATTCAGCGCGAGGAGTTCGACGATCTCGCGGCTGCGGTGCCGCGCTATGGGCGCCCGCCCGACATTACCCGCTCCAAGAAGCCGCTGTTGGCAGGATAGGTAGCAGCATAGGTAGAAAGACAGGCAGACCGGGAGGGGGGGCTTTCCGCCTGCGGCGACCAGGCCCGCCGAACGCTAGTTGACTCAAGATCGGTGGACTTATACGATCACCTCGCTCCATGAACGATATCGATACCCTCAGGCTGCGTCATAAGGAACTGGAAGAGGCGCTTGCGGTCATCGATGCGCATGTTTCCTTAACGTCCAAGGAACAAGCGGATCGAGCCAAGCTGAAGAAGGAAAAGCTGGCCATCAAGGATCGCATTCAAGCCCTTTCCGTCAAATAGTCGTAGCGCGCCCTTGCTATTCCGTTCTTCCCATCGCGAACGGTGGGCGTGTTAGTCCTTTGTCATGCGGCTAGGAAGTATCGTTGCAACGGCTTTTCTTCTTTTCGGGTGCGGCCCCAAGAGTGATGCACACTTGCCGGGTGCGGCCGTTCCAGTCAAATCGACGGGTGGCAGCGTCTCCGGCAAAGGCGGCAGCGCCTCCGGCAATGGCGGAAGTGTCGCCAGCAACGGCGGCAGCGCGGCGAGCGCAGGCGGCGCCAATCCATTTTCCGGGGGAGGCGGCAGTGGCGGTGCTTCTTCCTCGGGCAGCGGCGGGACCTCTAGCCGCGGCGGCTCGGTTTCGCCTTCGGGCGGGAGCCCGGGCACTGGCGGGATAGCCGGGACAGCCGGCGGCTTGGGCGGGTCCAGCAGCGGTGGCTCGAGCGGCGCAGGTGACGAGCCTTGTTCACCACCCACGGATGTTTCCGGGGGAAAGCCGGCAGATTTCGGTTCGGCCGCCACCGTCTGCTATCGCACCGCCGATGACATCGACGGCTGGGGTTGTTCGAACTTAACGGGCTGGACGTTGAAGGTGAATCGTAAGGAGATGACTGGCTGCGGTTCGACCTCACCCCTTCCGCCCAAAGTCAGCGGGTTTTACTATTTCGAGGCCGTCCGCTCAGCCGGAGCCGTCGACTACGCCAGCATCTACTGGTGGGGGACCTACCATCCCGGTCCCTATGCGCCATGGTCGGGCGGCAGCGCTACGACCTCGGACGCCAGCACTTCTGCTGGGATCGACGCCAGCGCCGCGGCTGGCCTCGATGCCGCCGCGAGGTCGTCTTCAGACGCTGGCGCACTCGACCTCTAATTCCGGCTATCAAACCCTACTTTTCCGGTCACGTAAAGGAACGGCTCGGGTCCTCCGATGACGATGAGGTTGGGCCTTTCGCAGGGCCGAACACGGCTGGCTAACATGGCCCGCAAACGGGCGGAAAAGATCGAGATCACGGTTGAATTGGTACGTGGGCAGGTCTACTCTGCCCTCGTCCGCGCCAAGGCCTTCGTGACAAAAAACACAGCCGGTATCGTGCGGAAATGTCCCCAGGAGTTTGCACCATGAGCACGTTCATCGAGCAGATCCACGAGAAGGCGAAAGCCAGCCCACGCAAGGTGGTACTTCAAGAGGGCGAGGACGTCCGTGTGATCGAGGCAGCCTCGAGAGCGACCAAGCTCGGAATCGCCGAGATGACCATCTTGGGCGACGCTGCCAAGATCAAGGCGACCGCCGCGGCTGCGTCGCTTTCCCTCGACAAGGTGAACGTCGTCGACATGACGTGTGCGCCCAACCTCACTGACTACGCCGGCACCTACTTCGAGCTGCGCAAAGCGAAGGGCATGACCGAAGAAGAGGCGCTGAAGACCATGAAGGACCCGCTGTTCTACGGGGCCATGATGGTGCGCCTCGGGTTGGTGGACAGCTTCGTCGGTGGGGCGACCTATACCACCGCCGACGTTTGTCGCGCCGGCATCCAGATTGTCGGTATGCAGCCGGGACTCAAGACCCTGTCCAGCTTCTTTGCCATGATCTTGCCCGACAAGTCGTTCGGCAAGGACGGCATCCTTTTCTACGGCGACGGTGGCGTGGTCATCGATCCCAACGTCGAGCAGCTGGCGGATATCGCCATCGCAACCGCAGACAGCTACGCCAGCCTGGTCGGCGAAGCCCCGCGCGTGGCCATGCTTTCCTTCTCGACCAAGGGCAGTGCCAAGCACGCCCGTGTCGACAAGGTGCTGGCCGCCATGGCGCTTGCCAAACAGCGACGGCCCGATCTCGTCATCGACGGCGAGCTGCAGGGCGATGCTGCCTTGGTCGCGTCGGTGGGCGAGCGCAAGGCCAAGGGCTCTCCGGTGGCCGGCAAAGCGACGGTGCTCATTTTCCCGGACCTGGATTCGGGCAACATCAGCTACAAGCTGACCGAGCGTCTGGCCAAGGCGCAAGCCCTGGGACCGGTTCTGCAAGGAATGGCCAAGCCGTCCTCGGATCTGTCGCGCGGCTGCAATGCCGCTGATATCTTGAACGTCATCGCTATCAACGTCGTTCGTCTGCAATTCGCGCAGAAGTAGTTGTCGGAGGCGCGCCTATGCGGATTCTCGTCGTTAACTGCGGCAGCTCATCACTCAAATTCAAGCTGTACGATTTGATCTCGGCCGAGGTCTCGACCCTGCTGGCCGAAGGCGTGGTAGAGGAAATCGGGCGCGAGAAGTCCAAATTTACCTACAAGAGCCACAAGTCGCCGAACAAGGTGGTGCTGGAGGTCGTCGCCAAGGACCACACGCAGGCCGTGTCGGCCATGAAGGACGCGCTTCTGCATCCCGAGTACGGCCTCTTCACGGGCAAGATCCTGGTGGACGCCGTCGGCCACCGGGTCGTCCACGGTGGCGAGAAGTTCTCCGACTCGGCGCTGGTCACGCCCGGCGTACGCTCCGCCATCGAGGAGTGTTTTGCGGTCGCACCGCTGCACAATCCCCCCAACATGGCTGGCATCCTGGCGTGCGAAACCATCTTCCCTGGGCTGCCGCAGGTGGCGGTGTTCGACACCGCCTTTCACCAGAGCATGCCTCCCCACGTGTTCTTGTATGGCTTGCCCTACGAACAATACGAGCGCTACCACATTCGCAAGTACGGCTTTCACGGTACCTCGCACGAATACGTCGCCCGCCGCTGCGCCGATTTGATGAAGCAGGATTTCACCAAGCTTCGGATCATCACTTGCCACATGGGCAACGGCTCCAGTATCACCGCGGTCAAGCACGGGCGCTCGTTCGACACCTCGATGGGGCTGACGCCGCTCGAGGGTGTGGTGATGGGCACGCGCACGGGCGATATGGATCCGGCGGTCGTGCTTTACATCATGGACAAGGAGAAGCTGTCGCCGCAGGAGATGAACGTCCTGCTCAACAACAAGAGCGGCATGAAGGGCCTGTCCGGTATCAGCAACGACATGCGCCAGATCGAAGAGAAGGCGGCCGAAGGCAACCATCGCGCCCAGCTTGCTCTCGATATTTTCGTCTATCGCGTGGTCAAGTACATCGGTTCCTACGTCGCTGCCATGGGAGGCGCGGATGCCATCGTCTTTACCGGTGGCATCGGCGAAAATGCCGTGACCATGCGATCCAAGATTCTCGAACCGCTGGCCTTCTTGGGGGCCGATCTGGATCCCGTGCGCAACGGATCGGATGCCAAAGAGAAGCTCGTGACCCGCGACGGATCGCGCATCGCAGCCTGGGTGGTGCCAACCAACGAAGAGTTGATGATCGCCAAGAAGACGAAGACCATCGTCGAGGACTTGACACCCGGGGCGTAGCGGCCCATCGGCCGAGGTACGGAGCGGACGTTCCGGGTGGGGGCGCACGGTCGTCGTTCCGGCTTGGCGTTCGGATTTTAGCTTCGGATAGCCCGATTCGGATGCTAGGTTCAGCCGCTAGCTGACAGACGCCTCCCAGAGGCGTGGTGACGAGACGAAAGGACCGCATCCGTGGAACAGAAAGATATCGAGCAGACCCTGGTACTCATCAAGCCCGACGCGCTCAAGAATTCGCTGACGGGCTATGTTTTGTCGCTGCTCTCGGAATTCCATACCGGGCTGCGCTTTGCTGGTGCGAAGATCGTTCACGTCAGCTCCATGTTGGCCGGTGAGCACTACGCCGAACACCGAGGAAAGTTCTTCTTTCCCTCGCTACTGGAATATATCCAGTGTCAGCTGCACTACCCGAACGAGCCGTGGAAGCGCCGGGTAATTGCTTTCATGTATCAAGGACCGAGGGCCGTCGCGCGGGTGCGCGAGCTTTGTGGTCCCACCAATCCCCATGCTGCGCGTGACAAGCAACCCGGTTGCATTCGCTCGCTGGGTACGGTGGAGATTTTGAAAGATGCCGATGGCAAGGCGATGGGCGAGCGCATGGACAATCTCATCCACGCCTCCGCCAACCTCGCCGATGCCGAGCGCGAGATCAAACTGTGGTTCAAGCCCAACGACATCCCGCCGGCCATGCATCCGTACCCGACGGCGGCCAGCCAGGCGCACTACTATTTCAAGGACGGCAAGCTATTCGACACCTACGCCACCGGCCGCGTCTGCGTGGTGGCCACCGGTGACCTGGCGTGGAAGTCCGACTTGGAGGCGCTGGCGAACCTGCTGAAGGGCCAGCCATCCGCAGTTCCGGTCGAATCCGTCGTCGCCAAGTATCTCATCAACGAAGAAGCCGAATAGGTCGGCTGTAGTTCGCAAAATGCCCGCAGATTTGCTTGGCGAAAGGGCGGGCTTGGCCCAGCCGCGGGCGCTGTGCGACCGCTGCCGCCGGCCGGTGGCGGTCTGCTACTGCAAAGGCATCGTCCCCATCCAAACGAAAACGCGGGTGGTGATCTTGCAACACCCGCGCGAGCGTGACGTCGGTATCGGCACTGCGCGCATCGCACGGCTGTGTCTGCCCAACGCCGTGTTGCGGACGGATGTGGATTTCAGCAGCGACCCCATCGTGCGCGGTCTGTTGGCCGAGGGAAATGCCCATATTCTGTTTCCCGGCGCCGAGGCTGCCGACGTCGAGACAGCGCATTTTCCTGAACCCATCACGTTGGTCGTTCTCGACGGAACCTGGTGGCAGGCGCAAAAGCTGTTGCGGGCCAATGCCGCCCTGGCCAGCCTTCCGCGCCTGCGCATGACCCCTTTGCGGCCAAGCTTGTACGGTCAAGTCCGCCGGGAACCGGCCGATCACTGCGTGGCGACCATCGAGGCCATCGCTCACGTGCTCGGCCACCTGGAAGGCGAGCCCCAGCGTTTTGGCGAACTGTTGCGTCCTTTCGCGGCCATGGTCGAGCGCCAGCTCTACTTTGCCACCGAGGTCGCTGCCGGCCGACCCAAACGCATCAACAAGCGCAAACCGCGGGATCGCATTCCCGTGCTGCTGCGCCAGCGCCAGGGCGATCTCGTTTGCGTTCATGGCGAGGCCAACGCCTGGCCCCGCCACCACGCCGATCGCAGTCCGCCTGAGACGGTGCACTGGCTGGCCCGGCGCTTGGCGACGGGCGAGGTGTTCGAATCCATACTGGTTCCACGGCGACGATTGGCTCCCTCGACTTGTCGCCACACCCGGTTGGCGCCTGAAGCCCTGGCAGCAGGTGAATCCTGGGATGACTTCAGCGCCCGCTTCAATGCCTTTTTGCGACCGACCGATGTTCTTGTGGCGTGGGGATGCTTTGGCCTCGCCACCCTCGCCGCGGACGGTTTTCAGATCGGGCAGACGCTTCTTGACACCCGACCCGTCGCTGGCAACGTGCTAGGCCGGCACACCGGCACGGTCGAGGACTGTGTGGCGCAGATGGGGCTCGCGCCACCCACGCCCTGGGGCGCCGGTCGCGGTGGTCTGCGCTTGGCCAACCTGTGCGCCGTGACCGAAAAGCTCTGCGCCTGGCGGGTGGGCGCCTAGGCCACCTCTCGCTAGTTACAAGTGGCGTTCGTCGCCTACCGTCGTGGCCGCTTCGATGCGCTTGGCAAGCCATGCTTTGGCGGTAGCCACGGCAGCATCCAGTGGTTGCCCGCGCGCCAATTCGACTGCGATGGCGGTGGCCAGCGCACAACCGGTTCCGCGCGGACTGGACCCTGGGCTGCGCGGGCAAGACAGCAGTTGCTCGCCCGCCGACGAGAACAGCACGTCGGTGGCAGCGCCGGCGAGGTGACCGCCCTTGACAAGCACCCCGCCCATCCCCAGCGCATGTAGATCACGGGCGGCTTGGCGGGCATCGGATTCTGTCTGCACCGGCCGCCCCAGCAGCCAGGCCGCCTCGTCGAGGTTGGGTGTGACCAGGGTCGCCCTGCGGGCCAGGGCGAGGATGGCCTCGCGATCCCCGTCGTAAAGCGAACCTCCGCTCGAAGCGCGCAAGACTGGGTCGTAAACGATTGGCCCGCCAAAGCTGGCCGACGCTTCCAGGATGGCCTGGGCAATGGCACCGGTTGCCACCATGCCAATCTTCATTGCACTGCCACTCTCCCCCGTTCTCGCTAGTGCGGCAGCCAGGGAAGCCCTCACCCGACCGGGGTCGCGCGGCTCGACTGTGCGCACTGCAGTTGCATCCTGCTCGGTCCAGGCTGTTCCGACGACGATGCTGCCCACGGCAAGGCTGGCTGCCGTGAGGAGGTCGCGCGCCACTCCGGCCCCGGTGCCAGGGTCAAGTCCGCCCACCAGGACAAGCCGCAGCATCGTCCAACCGTCCGCGGCTCGGGTAGCTCCAAGGCGGGGGCGAAGGCGGGCGCGAGGGCGGGCGCGAGGGCGGGCGATTGTCTGATGGGCCGGCATAGGGCTCCTTTAGTGGACTATGTGCGTTCAAGTGTTACCCTTTTCGGTGACGATTACCTGCAGGAAACCTTGCGCAAACCTGTGACTCGCGAGTAGGTTGACTGCCAATCACAAAAATCGAGATGTTCTTGGAGAGAATTGTGGCCAGGGAAGAGGCGGAGCCAGGGCATTTCGAGATACAATCTATCGTAAAGTCGTGGGGGTAGCGCTTCCGCAGCCGATACCATTCGGCAAGTACACGCTGTTTGAACGCATCGGGCGTGGTGGCATGGCCGATGTTTTCAAGGCGCGAATCCAAGGCCCGGCGGGCTTTGAGCGAACCTTTGTCGTCAAGCGTATCCTGCCCCACCTGTCGGGTGACCCTTCCTTCACGAAGATGTTCATCGACGAGGCCAAGATCGCGGCCAAGCTGAACCACCCCAATATCGTTCAGGTCTTCGAGCTGGGCTCGGTCGACGAAGAGTACTTCATGTCCATGGAGTACGTGCGCGGTCACGACCTTGCCGAAACCATGCGCACCTTGTGGGCCCGCGTTGGCCCGCCCCGGCCCGAAATGGTGGCTTATATCGGGCGTGAGATGAGCCGGGCCCTCGCCTATGCGCACGACTTCACCTCCGATGACGGGCAGTCCCTGGGGATGATTCACCGTGATATTTCGCCGTCCAACGTCATGTTGTCTTACGACGGCGCGGTGAAAATCCTCGACTTCGGTATCGCCAAGGCACTGGGGGCCGACGCGGCC
>Ga0302323_100004732_pt1 | contig 11100 bp, 9 predicted proteins | sample Fen_T0_3_FD_201950 | JGI IMG/M metagenome (GOLD analysis project Ga0302323, IMG submission 201950) | Peat permafrost microbial communities from Stordalen Mire near Abisko, Sweden - Fen_T0_3 | ecosystem: Environmental > Terrestrial > Soil > Wetlands > Permafrost | place: Sweden: Abisko... | reverse complement strand
GGCGTGGGCGTGGGCCGAGAACAGCGCAGGGTCACGGTCAAAGATGCGCGTGGGAACGCCAAGGGTCACAATCCCAAGCCGTTCGATTTCTGTCATGAATGCAACCGCCGACGCGGTTTCGATGGCTGCGATCTTGGCGATGCGGCGGGCGTGGCGGCCGCCCGCGAAGCCCGTGGCCAGCCAGGTATCGACGATGGCATAGGCTTCGCTCTCGGCAAGGAACCGTCCGCCCAGGCAAAGCACATTGGCGTCGTTGTCGAAACGAGACAGCCGGGCCGCCTCGACAGTCGCCGGCACCACCGCGCGGATACCGCGCACCTTGCCTGCGGCGATGGCCATGCCCTGACCTGTGGCGCAGACGAGAATGCCTTGCGACCCGGGATGGCCGTGCACGGCATTGGCCACTGCGTACGCGAACTCGGGATAATCACATGCGGCGTCTGAGTCCGTCCCCAGGTCCACGACTTCCCGGTCCTGAGAACGCAGGCGTTCCAGCAAAGTCTTGCGTAGACTGAAGCCTGCATGATCGCTCCCCACATAGACTCTCACGGCGTCCTATTCTCCCTCCCGGTGTCAGCATGAAGATCGCCACTTGGAACGTCAACTCGATTCGCAAGCGACTCGATCGCGTTATGCCTTGGCTTGCCGAGCATCAGCCGGATGTCCTTTGCGTTCAGGAAACCAAGGTCGAGGACGATGCATTCCCACGGGCCGAGATCGAGGCGGCGGGATACCACGTGCTTTGCCACGGCCAGAAGACCTACAACGGCGTGGCGCTTTTGACTCGCGAACCGGCGCGTAACCCCGTGCGAGGCTTCGGGGATGGTGTGCAGGATCCGCAGGCGCGTTTTCTGGTGGCAAGCGTGGGGCATGTGAGGGTCGGTACGGTGTATGTACCCAATGGCCAGTCGGTTGGATCAGAAAAATTCAGTTACAAATTGGATTGGTTGGGCCGCTGGCGGAAGTGGCTTGAAGCCAATGGCGACAAGGCGTCCGAAATCGCCCTTTGCGGAGATCTCAACGTGGCGCCCGAGGATCGGGATGTCTACGATCCCGTGGGCTGGAAGGACCAGGTGCTGTGCCATCCCGACGAACGGGCCGCCTTGGCCGAGGTGTGCCGCTGGGGACTGGTGGACGCGTTTCGCCAGCTTCATCCAGAGCCAGGCGTCTACAGTTGGTGGGACTATCGCCAACTTGGCTTTCCCAAGAATCGCGGGCTTCGTATCGACATGATCCTGTGTTCGCCCGCGCTGTCGCGACGGCTTGTTCATGCGGCCATCGACCGCGACGCTCGCAAAGGGAAGGACCCGTCGGATCACGCCCCTGTCATTGCAGAGTTCAAGTAAGACTTGAAGTTTAGAACCAGTGGCGGAAGCTGTAGGCGAGGCGTTCGAGGATGCGCGTAATCAGCGAACGCTTGCGAAAAATCTCCCAGTGGATTTCCTGCCCCGCGGCCATGTCTGCCTCCAGCATGGCGGCGACTTGGCCATTGTGCTCGCGGTCCAGGGCATTGACGACAAGTTCCAAGTTGTAGACCAAGGATCGGTGGTCGATGTTGTAGCTGCCGAGCGAAACGAAGCCGTCGTCCACCAGCAAGGCTTTGGTGTGGATGACCGGATGATGTTGGAAGATGCGCACCCCAGCGGGCAACAACCGGCCAAAGGTTGCCCGGGAAGCCAGATCGACGGATTGGGTGTCGCTGTGTTTCGGAACCAGGATGCGGACATCGATGCCCCGTTTGGCCGCGTGGGTAAGACCGCGCACAAAACCCGGGTCGGGCACGAAGTAGGGACTGGCAAGATAGACGCGGCTGAGGCTGGCGCGGATGGCGTGCAGAGCGGCCCGGCGGATGGCGAAGCGGTCAACAACCTCGCGGTTGGCGATGATCGCGACAGGTACGTGACCGGCTGGCATCGAACGCACGAGGCGTGTCTGCTTCAAGCGCAGTCGCCGCTTGGCCCGCCAATTCCAGGTGCGCGATAACACGGCTTCGATGGTTGCGACTGCTGGACCGCGGATCTCGACAGCGGCGTCGTGCCACCCGCCGCCCCCCTCGCTCTCGGGCGACCACGCATCGGATATGTTGATGCCGCCGGTGAAGGCCAGGTCGCCGTCGCACACCAGGGTCTTGCGGTGGTTGCGCCGGATTAGGGTCCAGAAGTGGGGACGCCAAAAGCGGTAGGGGTGATAGGGAACGGCCCACACGCCAGCATCGCGCATGGCTTGGAAGAATCCAGGCGCGGCGTGGCGGCAGCCGACCGAATCGTAGAGCAGCCGTACCTCGACCCCGCGCCGGGCGGCCTGCGAAAGCGCGTCCGCGAAGCGCCTGCCGATCTTATCGTCATTGAAGATGTACATCTCCAGCGAGACCCGGCGGCGGGCGGCTGCGATGGCTTCGAGCCAAGCGGGAAAGGCCTCCCGGCCATCACGCAAGAGCCGGACAGCGTTGTTGCACAGAAGCGTTTCCGGCTCCTCGATGTAGCGCAGGGCCTGCGAAGGCAGGCCTATGGGGGTCGGTCGCGACAAGGTGGAAGCGAGTGTATCAGTTGCCCAAAAGACTGAATTCTCGATTTGACCAGCGACGGGCGAGCGAGTAGCCTCTGGCCTCCCCAATGGGTCGAGAAGAACACATAGAGTTTCAAGGCCGCGTGATCGAAGTCTTGCCAGCAGGCAATTTTCGTATCGAGCTCGAAAACGGCCATCAGGTCTTGGCGCACCTCGGGGGCAAGCTACGGAAGCACCGTATCCGCATCGTGCTTGGGGACAAGGTCACCGTGGCCTTGACGCCTTACGATCCGACGCGCGGAATTGTCGTCTACCGCGGTTGATAGCCGCTTGACGCCGGTCCGTCCGGGCTTTCTCTAGCAGCATGGTCATGTCACCTTCTGTTGGCGTTCTGTTTTTGCTGCTGGCCCAAGCCGCCCCCACACCGACCGAACTTGGAACCTCGGTGGCGCCGCTCGTGGACCGGGTCAAGGCGTCAGTGGTCACCATTCAAAGTACCAAGGTCCTTCCCAGGGTCGTGAATGAAGACCCGGCGATGCAATACTTTCGCGAGCGCTTCGGCCTCGGCCAAGCGCCTTCTCGCCGGGAAACCCAGCGCGGCCTCGGCTCGGGCTTCGTGGTGAACAAGTCGGGCGTGATCCTGACCAACAACCACGTGGTGGCGGGCGCGGACGAGGTTTGGGTCCAGCTTTCCGACGAACGGCGCTTCGAGGCGCGCGTGGTGGGCAGCGATCCTTCGACCGACGTGGCGGTGGTCAAGCTCACCCATCCGCCGGCTGATTTGAAGCCCGTGCAGATCGGCAACTCAGAACAGGTTCGCGTTGGCGACTATGTCCTGGCCATCGGCAACCCGCTTGGCCTGGGCCAAACGGTGACCATGGGTATCGTCAGCGCCAAGAACCGCATGCTGGGTGGGCGCATCACCCAGTACGAGGATTTCATCCAGACCGACGCCGCCATCAACCAGGGCAATTCCGGCGGGCCGCTCTTCAATTTCAAGGGTGAAGTCATCGGCATCAATTCCGCCATTCTCAATCCGGCCGTGGCCATGAATATCGGGTTCGCCATTCCCATCAATCTGGCCCGGCAGATCGCCGAACAGATCCAGCGCTCTGGCAGGGTGGCACGCGGGTATCTCGGCGTGGGCACCGAGGACATGAATCCGGGAAAGGCTGCCAATCTGGGCATTCCTTTTGAAACCGGCGCCCTGGTGAACGTAGTGAATCCGGGTTCGCCGGCGGCGGCGGCGGGCCTGCGCTCGAACGACATCATTACCGAGGTAGCAGGGCGGCGCATCGAAAACAGCGCCGGTCTGCAGCAGGTCGTGCAGTCGCGCGCTCCCAAGGATGCCGTCGATGTGGTCTATCTGCGGGGCGGAAAGCGGGCCTTGGCCAAGGTCCAGCTCGAAGAAAACTCTGCCATGGCAGGCTTGCACGTGCTTGGCCTGCAACTCGCGCCACTCTCGCAATCGGAAACCGCCGAACTTGGCGTGGTGGGTATGAAGGTCACCAGTGTCGATCGCCGCAGTCCGGCGAGTGGCTCCTTGCAACCCGGCGATGTCATCACCCACGTCGTCACCGGCACCCAGGCCAAAGGCGCAACCACAGCCCTGCTAAAACAGCTCGAACAAAGACTGGCGCGTGGCGCTGGTGGCCAACTGGTCTTCGTGCGCGACGGCTACCAACTGGTCCTGACCTTGCGCTAGCCTAGCTGGCCTGGAATAGCGTCGGGTGGGTCATGAAGAAGGGGATGGCTTCGGCCATAAGGTCGAGGTCGGGATCGAGCTGGCGGCCGATGCCTTCGGTGACGGCGATGGCGATGTTGACGACGGTGAAGGCAGGGGCCATTCGGATGCGGTGCCGGCGCAGTAAACCGAGCATGTCTAGCAGCAGTTTGCCCGGATGGACCTCGGCCATGCGCTGGCCCCAGGTGCGCGCCATGAAGTCCACCACGGCGACGCGAAAGCGCTCGAAGGCAGCACTGCCTTCCACTGGGTTGATGGCCACCGAGTAGAGCAGGTGCGCCATGGTGTCACCGTCGTGGTTGGCCCAGGCGGCGAAGAAGCGCGAAAAGGTCGCGCGATGGGGCGGATCGAGTTCGCCCACCAGGCCCAGATCGACGATGGCGATGCGGTTGTTTTCGAGCACGAAGATATTGCCCGGGTGCAGATCCGCATGAACGAAGCCGTCCACGAAGATCATCTTCATCAGGGCGCGCAGACCAAGGCGGGCGATGATTTTGGGATCGCTTGGGCCCTTGCGCGCATCCAGTATCTTGGTGCCCTCGATGTGGGTCATGCACAGGATACGTTCCGAACAGTATTCGTCGAAGATTTCCGGAAAGACCACGTCAGGCTCGTCGCGGAAATTCTCGCGAAACCGGCGGTTGTTGCGGGCTTCCACGCGGAAATCGAGCTGGGCGTAGATGGCGCGGCCAAACTGATCGACCGTGGATTCCGGCGCCATGGCGGCCAGCGCGGGGATCTTGCCAAGCAGGTGCGCCACCTTGCCCATGACCGCCAGGTCGAAGCCGCAAATTTCGAGCACGTCTGGCCGCCGCACTTTCACCGCCACGATACGGCCGTCGTGCAGGCGCGCTTTGTGAACCTGGGACACAGAGGCCGAGGCGATGGGGCGGGGCGAGAATTCGGCAAAAACTTGGTCGATGGGCCGGCCCAGATCTTCAGCGATGGTTCGGGCCACGGACTCGAAGGGGAAGGGCCCGACGTCGTCTTGCAGGTGGGCCAGGGCGTGGGTGATGTGTTCGGGCACCAGATCGGGCCGGGTGCTCATGATCTGGCCAACTTTGATGAACGTGGCGCCAAGATGTCGGAACAGGTCGAGAAGGCACTGGCCAAACCAGGCGCGCCGTCGCGCCGGGCCGGCAAAGGCCACCAGCAGAACCAGCCAACCCACCAACCAGCGCACCCCCTGGCCGAGGAAGAGCGCGCCGATGGCCAGGGATCTTTGCAGAATTCGCAAGGTGCTCAAACTGGCCCCGTCCATGGGTTCGGCTATCATTGTTCGGCTATCATTGTTTCATCACACTCCGATGCCGTCCACCCCACAGCCATCTCCCTACGCCGTTCTTGAAGGCAAACTCGCCTACGTCTTTCGCGACGCTTCGCTGTGCGAATGCGCTCTTACCCACAAATCGTGGACGAACGAAAGCCAGGAAGCCGCGCGCACCGACAACGAGCGGCTAGAGTTTCTTGGTGACGCGGTCTTGTCTTTGGTCACCAGTGACCTCCTCATGCGGCGTTTTCCGGAGCAGCCCGAGGGCGACCTGTCCAAATCGCGCGCCGCCATTGTGAACGAGTTGGGGCTTGCACGCGTGGCCGAGACGCTGCTGCTCGGCCAGTGGATCTTTCTCGGACGCGGGGAAGAGCAGGCGGGTGGCCGACAAAAACGTTCGCTGCTCGCCAATGCCTTCGAGGCCTTGATGGGTGCGGTTTACCTCGACGGTGGCTTTTCGGCCGCATTCGAGGTCACCGAACGTCTTTTTATGCCCATCCTCGCCGAACTCCATTCGGCGACCAGCAAGGACTACAAGTCGCGGCTGCAAGAGCTCTCGCAGGCCAGGCTACAGATGGCGCCTTTGTACACTGTGCTATCGGAACAGGGGCCAGACCACGCCAAGACCTTCGAGGTTGCCATCTTGATCGGCGAAAAGGAATACGGCAGAGCGTTCGGGCGCTCGAAGAAGGAAGCCCAACAGAACGCCGCCGAGCGAGCCCTCGTCATCATGGAGGGCCAGTAGCCCGCGTTCATGCCCACGTTCATGATCGATGCGGGGGCCATTCCGCCTGACGTCCTCGGCATTTGCCGGCGGCTACGGGAAGCAGGACATGCGGCATTTGTTGTCGGTGGCAGTGTGCGCGATTTGCTCATCGGCCGTGCTCCCGGCGATTTCGATGTGGCCACCAGCGCCTTGCCCGACGCGACCATGGGCGTCTTTGGCAGGCGCTATGCGCTTCCAACCGGTCTTCAGCACGGCACCGTGACGGTTTTGGCCGGCCTGCCGCCCGACCAGCGCCACGTCGAGGTAACGACTTTTCGCGGTGAAGGTGCCTACCTAGATGGCCGACGGCCTTCCAGCGTCACCTTCAGCGTGACTCTCGATGAGGATCTGGCGCGCCGGGATTTCAGCATGAACGCCATCGCATTCGATCCCGTATCGGGTGTGCTCATCGATCCTTTCGACGGTCAGGGCGATATCGCGCGCAAGCTGGTGCGTGCCGTGGGCGATCCTTTTCTGCGTTTCACCGAGGACGGCCTGCGCCCGATGCGCGCGGTTCGCCAGGCTTCCCAGCTGGGATTTTCTCTGGATCCGGAAACCCAGGCCGCCATCCCACGCACCTTCGATTCGTTTCGCATGGTTTCGGCAGAACGCATCCGGGATGAACTGCGCAAGTTGCTTCTCTCTCCCAAACCGTCGCTCGGGCTCGACCTCATGCGTGTGACGGGGCTCTTGGCCGAAGTCTTGCCCGAGATGCTGCCCACCATCGGATGCGTGCAGAACCGTTTCCACAAGCACGACGTCTACCAGCACATCCTGGCCACCGTGGACGCGGCGGTTCCGGATTTCATCGTGCGCATGGCCGCGCTCCTGCACGACCTTGGCAAACCTAAGACGCAAGCCCCGCGCGAAGGCGCCCCTGGCGAGTATTCCTTCTTTCGCCACGAGCAAGTCGGGGTTGATATGGCCGAGTCGATTTGCACCCGCCTGAAACTCTCCGCCGCCGAGCGCTCGACCATCAGCGCGCTGGTGGGCGGTCATATGTTCTTCTACACGCCCGACTGGACCGACGGAACGGTCCGCCGCTTCGTCAAGCGCGTGGGACCAGCCTTGGTGCCGCCCTTGTTCGCCTTGCGTGAGGCCGACGTGGCCAGCCGGGGACAGGGTGAAGATCCGCAATGCGAGACGCGCGTCTTGCGCGACCGGATTGCCCAAGTGGCGACCGACGATGCGGCCCTGCGTGTGACCGATCTGGCCATCGACGGAAAGGACGTGATGCGCGTGCTCGGCATCCCTCCCAGCCGACGTATTGGTGAGATCCTGGAGCAGCTCCTGGAAAAGGTTTTGGACGATCCCACGCTCAACCAGCGAGAGACGCTCGAAGCCGTGGTCCGCACCATGGCCTGATGTCTAATTCGCCCGCCGCCGGAATTCCACGTGGCCGACGTAGGGGTCCTCCCAAGTGGCGACGATGCGGGGGAATGTTCCCGTCAGGTAGTCGCGTAGCGCGCGCTCCTTCAGCATGGTCATGCCGGGAACTACGATCGCGAGGTCGAGATGATCCTGTTCGAGGGCCTGCACCCATTGTTCGGGCGTGCTCTCGTGGACCTTGAACCGGTGCGGGTTGGTGTCGGCCAGATTGGCGCCGAGAACGCACGGGCCCAGCGCGCCAGCAAAGGGCCCGAGGGAGTATTCTCCGAAGATGCGCTCGCCGGGCCGGCATTCGGAGCGAACCGTGCGCACGAAGCCGTCGATATTTGGGGCGTGCATCGATTCGTGTTGCAGGTAGTAGGTGATGGCGTTGGGGGGATGGATGGGGTCGCTGCTTGGCGACCAGAAGAGCCCACTCACAAGTGCGTTCAAGCTCGATGGGAGGTAGGGGCTGTCGTACCAGGTGTAGTGCGACGACTCGTCCCCCATATCGACCTGCCGGTCACTGCCGATGCCTTGCCGATAAAGCAAGACGGCCGCGAGTGCGGCAGCACAAAGAATGGGTGGCCAGAGGCTCCACGCTGGCCCAGGGATGACCTGGCCTTTGTGCTTGCGCGTCCCTTGCGCGCGCCGCCGCCGCTCGGCACGAGATAGGTCGGGTTCGATCGCCTTGGCCGCGCCCTTGCGTTCGCGAAGGAAGCGAACCAACACGAAGCGGACAACATCGATCGCCACAGTCGCGGTCATGAGTCCCATCCAGGGCATGATGAGCATGAAGTAGTAGGAGTAGTAATCGACACGGGTCGAGTAGAAATAGAAGTATCCGCAGATGAGCGTGGCGAAGATCATTTGCGCCCCCACGCGGTCGCCGTTCCATAGGTTGATGCGGGCTCCGATACGGCCAAGAACCCCAGGAAGGGCGCAATCCCCGCTCGGCCGCCCGCGCAGGATCCACATGGATGCCGCCCAGACAATCCCAGGCACGAATCCAATCATGGCCAGCGAATTCAGGTAGGCAACGTTTCTGAACTTGGCGAACCAGGAATGGCGGAAGGCGATCTTGTTCAGGTTGTAACTGAAGATCTGGTACCAGAAGGCGTGCGTGCCAGCCATCGAGGCAAACACCACGCAGATGAGAAGACAAACGGCGGCGTAGCTGGCCAGCAGGCGCAGCGATTCCCGCCACGAGCGGAAGGCGATCAGCACGGCCAGCATCAGCGCAAGCGGCGCCATGTACACGCCAACGAACGTCGCCACCGCAAAGAGGACACCGGCCAAAATCGCTCGACCATTCAGGACCTGGTAAGCGGCGGCAAGACCGAAGGCGAGAGCGCAGTTTGCTCCCGTGAAGTGGGACGAGCCGCGCAAGACATCGAAGGTGAACAGAAACAGCGCCGTTCCCAGCACGGCTTCCGACCGGCCGACCAGTCGCTTGCCAATAAGAAACACGTGCACGCCCGAGAACAGCGCAGCCAGGCTGGGGATGGCCTTCGACAGCGCCAGGGAGTAGCCGAAGAGCTTGTACAGCGCTCCCGCGATGTAGAGCTGCAAGGGCGGATGCGAGAAGAAGAAGTCGCGGTAGGGCCACTTGCCCTTCGCGACAAGCAGGCTCATGGTGAAGTACATGTGCTCGTCGCCATTGACGAAGTTGAGCGAATAGAGCTTGAGCACTGTGAAGGACAACAGCACGGTGACAAGGGCTGCGACCGACAGATGAGAAGGGCGCAGCAGGCGTGCGCGAAGAGGCGCGCCGGTTGCCACAGGAAGGGCCGGCTGGTCCCCGGCGGGGTGCATGGTTACTTCCCTCGCAGAAGGATGTGCGCGGCCTCGTCGAAAGATTTGTACTGAACGATTTGGGTTGCCTTGGGCACGAGGGTACCCAGCAGATCGGGGCGGGGCACGAGTCGGCTTGCATCGATAGCCAGCTGGGCGAGCGTGAGCGTCTCGACGGCAGGGGAGGACTTTCCGGCCCCCGTTTGCGGCCTGTCAGCCACCCATGCTGGGGGAATGGCCAAGACGGCGGGCAGGGGGCTCACAACTTTGCACAGCCGCCCGCTCGAGCGGACGGTCAGCCGCAAAACTTCGTCGCCGGTGTCTGGCAAATGCACATCCGCGACTCTGGCGAATAGGGGGGCGCGCAGGTGATGGGCCAGTGCCGCTGGCACCATCCCTTGCCCTTCACCGTCTGAATGCTCACCCGTGAAAACCACGTGGGCCCCCAGATGCCGTGCAGCCTCGGCCAGAATCATACCCAGGGTGAAATAGTCCGCCTTGTCGAAGGTTGGATCGTCGAGATGGACGATTCGGCGAACGGTTCCAGTCTGGCGGGCCAACTGGAACGAGGCGCTGTCTGCCGCGCCACCCGCCGAAACGACCACGACATCCGCCTTTTCTCCAAGGTTGCACGCAAGGCGCAGGGCCGCGCGGCTGGCCTGGCTGGGTGACTGCGGTTCCACACACACAAGGACGATCATGGTGCCGCCTTTGAGTCCCGGGCCCGGCGAAGCGCTGCCGCGAATTCCGCCAAGTTCGCATCATCCGATCCTGTTTCCCCAACCAATTCCGAGGGCCCGGCGACTGTCGTGGCTCCTGACCCCACACGTGTGACCGCCGCTCCGGGCGCCATCGGGGGCAGGATCGCCGTCGGTGCGAAAGCCGGCGATGGCAGCACGACCAAGTTGCGGGGTGCCGCCACTCGAAGGGCTGGCGACACGGCCTCGTCCGCGGTCACGAGCCACGTTCCCGAGGGTAACTCGGCCCGCAGGGCGGCGCTGGCTGCTCCAGTGGGCTTGCCCGACCAAACCATGGCCTGGCACAGTTCAAGGTCAGCGGCTAAATCCACGACTGAATCGACCACGCGGGCGTCAGGAAACTTCACGTCCGGACAGGGAACCATCTCGACCTCGGCGTAGGGCTCCCCCGCTGGCGGCGGAAAGGGGCCGGAAGCAAGGCTGGCGACCACGGGCCGCTCAAGGTCGCCCACATCGATTCTGCGCTGGCCGTCACGTGCTGCTCTCCACCTGGAAATGAGCACTCGTTGCGAGGGCGGTTCCGGCGTGCGGTCTTCTGCATGGACATCCAAGCTGGCGTTGGCCATGAACGCGGCGCCGATTCGGACTGCCAAGGGCGGACCAAGATGGACGGCCGTGCCGCCCGCCGGAAAGAGAAAGAGCAATGGCCGCAGGTGCTCGGCAACCTGGGCTAGGAGCGACCCATGCGTTACATCCAGCGCAGGACCGTCCAATGTGTCAGCCGAGGAGCACAGGATGCGATCCGCTCCCGCGGCGCTGATCTCAGACGCAAGCTTGTCCATTTCCACCTGCGCGAGTGGGCCCACCATGAGAAGGGCGAAGACGGTCGCGCCCGCTGCATCCGCTATGCGCCGCGCCTCGGCCACGACAAAGCGTGACGGCCGGGTGACGGCGC
>Ga0302323_100004731_pt1 | contig 11101 bp, 7 predicted proteins | sample Fen_T0_3_FD_201950 | JGI IMG/M metagenome (GOLD analysis project Ga0302323, IMG submission 201950) | Peat permafrost microbial communities from Stordalen Mire near Abisko, Sweden - Fen_T0_3 | ecosystem: Environmental > Terrestrial > Soil > Wetlands > Permafrost | place: Sweden: Abisko... | reverse complement strand
CCCAGGTGCAGCCTTCACCGCGCTGTTCGGCTGAAGAGGACGCGCCGTGTCGGCCATTGCCGTCGAAAACGTCAGCAAGCAATGGACGACTGCCGATGGGCAGGTGCGCGCCGTCGATGGCATCTCATTTGAACTCGCCGCCGGCACGTTCAACGTGCTGCTCGGGCCCTCGGGGTGCGGCAAGTCCACGACGCTGCGCCTGATCGCGGGGCTCGAGGCAGCCGACACCGGGCGCGTCATCATCGACGGGCGCGATGTCACCAGCCTGCCACCGGCGCAGCGCAACATCGCCATGGTTTTCCAGAGCTATGCACTGTTTCCCCACCTCTCGGTCGCCGAGAACATCCTCTTCGGCCTGCACGTGCGTCGTGTGCCCGAAGCCGATTGCCGGAAGCGGCTCGCGCGCGTCGCCGAACTGCTCGGTCTGTCGCCGCTGCTGGCGCGCAAGCCGTCGCAGCTGTCCGGCGGTCAGCAACAGCGTGTGGCGCTGGGGCGGGCGATCATCAACGAGGCGCCGGTCTGTCTTATGGACGAGCCGCTGTCGAACCTCGATGCGCAGCTGCGTGCGGAAATGCGGCTGGAGATCCGGGCGCTGCAGCGCAAGCTCGGCATTACGATGGTATATGTGACGCATGACCAGGTCGAGGCGATGTCCATGGCCGATCGCGTGATCCTGCTCAACGGCGGCCGCATCGAGCAGAACGGCACGCCGGTCGAGCTCTACGAGCAACCCGCAGATACTTTTGTGGCGCGGTTCATCGGCACGCCGCCGATGAACCTGCTGACCCTCGAGCCGGGCGCCGACGGCTCGATCATTCAATGCACGGGCGGACCGGCGGTACTGCCGGCCCAGTGTGCCGGTGGCATGCTGGGCGTACGGCCGGAGCACATCGGCCTCGCGTTCGAGCGGGGCGTGCGTGCAACCGTTGAAAGCGTCGAATACCTGGGCGGGGATTCCCTCATCGCCTGCCGGATCGGCACGCAGCCGCTTGCCGTGCGCACGCAGGGCAACGTGGCGCTGAGGCATGGTGATACGGCCTGGCTGACGTGGGCGCCCGGTGCGCAGCACTATTTCGCGGAGAGCGGAGTTCGCCAGGCGGCCTCCGCGAATCAGCAGACCGAAACGCAGATTGCGTGATAACAGGCGGATGACATCCGCCGCGAAGCAGCCTGCCGGACTTGCCTTCGCGTATGCGTTGCTGGGCCAAAAGGCGTTGGATGCGAGGCGCGAGGCGCAGCGAATATCGCGAATCTTCGCCAGCCGAGCAACATAGCAGACGCGTCTCTTGGCCTTAGTATGCAAACTGCGCGAAGTGACGGGGCGTTTGGGCGCCTCAGTTGGCATGTTTCTGCGTTACTCGCCCTCACCATATTCGCGATATGCTCTCGGGCTCGCGCCTTGAACTGCGCCCAAAAACGCCTTCCGTCGCATGCGCGAAGGCAAGTTCGACAGGCTGCTAGGAGGAGGAAACCATGTTGCATCGAAGCATTCGTAACGGGCTGGTCGCACTGCTTGCAATCGCGCTCGGCTGCATTCCGGCGTTTGCGCAGACGCAAACCGAAGTATCGTTCTACTATCCTGTCGCCGTCGGTGGTCCGATCACCAAGATCATCGACGGGCTTGCCGCGGACTTCGAGAAGGAGAATCCGGGAATCAAGCTGAAGCCGATCTATTCGGGTGCCTACCAGGATTCCTTGACCAAAGCGCTGACCGCCGTAAAGGGTGGCGAGCCGCCGGTGACGTCGATCCTGCTGTCCACCGACATGTACACGCTGATCGACGAGGACGCGATCCAACCGTTCGACGATCTCATCAGGACACCCGAAGACAAGGCGTGGCTGAAGAGCTTCTACCCGGCGTTCATGGAGAACAGCCAGACCGGCGGCAAGACGTGGGGCATACCGTTCCAGCGTTCGACCATCGTTCTCTACTACAACAAGGAAATGTTCAAGGAGGCCGGGCTCGATCCGAATCGCCCGCCCGCGACATGGAAGGAGATGACCGAATACGCGCAGAAGCTCACCAAGCGCGACGCCTCAGGCAAGGTCACGCAATGGGGTGTGCAGATTCCGTCGACTGGCTTTCCCTACTGGCTGTTTCAGGCGCTGGCGATCGAGAACGGCGCGAACCTGATGAACGCCGCCGGCACGCAGACTTACTTCGACAAACCCGAGGTGATCGCCGCGGTGCAGTACTGGGTCGACCTCGTGAACAAGTACAAGGTTCATCCCGAAGGCATCGTCGATTGGGGCACGACGCCGAAGGACTTCTTCGAAAAGAAGGTCGCAATGGTCTGGACGACGACCGGCAACCTCACCAATTTCAAGAACAACGCCAAGCTCGATTTCGGCGTCGCGATGCTGCCCGCGGGCACGCAGCGGGGCAGCCCGACCGGCGGCGGCAATTTCTATATGTTCAAGAAGTCGACGCCGGCACAGCGCGAAGCCGCGTTCAAGTTCATCAAGTGGCTCACCACGCCGCAACGCGCGGCGCAGTGGGGAATCGACACCGGTTACGTCGCTGTGCGCGCGGACGCGTGGGAAACACCGGTAATGAAGCAGTACGTGGCCGGTTTTCCGCTGGCCGCGGTCGCACGCGACCAGTTGCCCTTCGCCAAGGCCGAATTGTCGACGCACGACAATCAACGCGTGACCAAAACGCTGAACGACGGTCTGCAGGCGGCGCTCACCGGCACCAAGACGCCCGAGCAGGCGATGAAGGACGCGCAGGCGCAGTCGGAGCGCATCCTGCGCACGTACCGGCGATAACAGGAAGCCGGGCGCACCGCGAATTTGAGCCATAGGACACAGTGGGTGTACGGCTGGCTGCTGCTGTTGCCGGCGATGGCCTTGCTCGCCCTCTTCACCCACTATCCGGCGATTGCCAACCTGTGGCACAGCTTCCTGTCGACTCCCAAAGGCGACCGGCCCGCGGTGTTCGTCGGCCTCGAAAATTATCAGCAGTTGGTCGAGGACCCGATCTTCTGGCAGGCGTTTTCCAACAACTTCTGGTACGCGCTTGGCACGATTCCCGCGTCGATCGCGCTCGCGTTGTTGATGGCCGTGTGGGTGAACGATCGCATCCCGGGCCGCGGCATCCTGCGGCTCGCTTTCTTCACGCCGACGATCCTGCCGATGATCGCTGTGGCCAACATCTGGCTCTTCTTCTACACGCCGGAATACGGACTGCTGGAACAATTCACCGGCGCGTTCGGTCTGCCGAGCCACAACTGGCTGGGCAGCAAGAGCACCGCGCTTGCCGCGCTGATGGTCGTCACGATCTGGAAGGAAGCTGGCTTCTTCATGATCTTCTACCTTGCGGCACTGCAATCGATGTCGCCGCACCTGGCCGACGCGGCGGCGATGGAGGGCGCATCGCGTGGGTATTTCTTCCGCCGCGTGACCTTGCCGCTGCTGATGCCCACGACGCTGTTCGTTCTCGTTAACGCCGTGATCAATGCCTTTCGCCTGGTCGACCATATCGTGGTGATGACCCGCGGCGGCCCCGACAACGCGACCGAACTGCTGCTCTTCTATATCTACGAAATTGGCTTCAGGTTCTGGGATTCGGCCTACGCGGCTGCGCTCACCATGGTGTTGCTCGCGATCCTCGGGGTCGTCGCACTGGCACAGTTCTTCTTACTCGAGCGCAAAGTGCATTATCAATGAACGCGACGCTGCACGTGTACGAGCCGCGCGGCATGGGGCGGGCGCTTGAAGCCACCGGCGCCTGGGTGCTGGGCTTGTTATGGGTGCTGCCGCTGCTGTACGCGTTCTGGACGGCATTTCATACCGCGGAATTCTCGACGCGCCTGTCGTTGTCGGCGCCGTTGACGCTGGCCAATTTCGTCACTGCCTGGCACGCCGCGCCCTTCGCGCGATACTTTCTCAATACGTTGTTGCTGGTGACGATGGTGCTCGCGGCGCAGCTGGTTCTGACCACGCTCGCCGCCTATGCGTTTGCGCGCTTCGCATTCCCCGGGCGCAACGTGCTGTTTGCGCTGGTCCTGGTGCAATTGATGGTGATGCCCGACGTGCTGATCGTCGAGAACTACCGCACGATGACTGCGCTTGGATTGAAGGATACGATCCTGGGCATCGGCCTGCCGTACATGGCGAGCGCGTTCGGGATCTTCCTGTTGCGGCAGACGTTCAAAAGCGTGCCGCGCGAACTCGACGAAGCGGCGCGGGTCGAGGGCTGCACGCCCCTGCAGGTCCTGTGGAAGGTCTACGTGCCGCTCGCGCGGCCGACCTATCTAGCCTACGCGCTCGTTAGCGTCAGCTACCACTGGAACAATTTCCTGTGGCCGCTCATCATCACCAATTCGGTAGAGGCGCGCCCCGTGACCGTCGGGCTGCAGGTGTTTTCCGCGACCGATCAGGGCATCGACTGGTCGATCATCACGGCCGCCACGCTGTTGAGCACCGCGCCGTTGCTGATCGCATTCCTCCTCTTTCAACGCCAGTTCGTCCAATCATTCATGCGAGCCGGAATACGATGAAGCTGATTACCTGGAACGTGCAGTGGTGCTGCGGTGTCGACGGCAAGGTCGACCCGGCGCGCATCGTGACCGAGGCCAAGCGTCAGGCCGATTTCGATGTGCTTTGCCTGCAGGAGATCGCTGACAATTTCCCGCATCCCCGGCTGGCGGGAAGCGCGGGGGAGGACCAGTTCGCGTTGCTGAGCACATTGCTTCCGGGCTACGTCGCCATCCCGGGTGTCGCGGTCGACCATCCGGCGGAAGGGGGCCGCCGCCGCCGCTTCGGCAACATGATCTTCTCCCGGCTGCCGGTGCAGCAGGTCTTCCGCCATCTGCTGCCGTATCCGGCCGATCAGGATTTTCTCGGCATGCCCCGCATGGCGCTGGAGGCGGTGGTCAGCGCGCCTTTCGGCGATGTGCGCGTGATCACCACACATCTCGAGTACTACTCGGTCGCCAAGCGTACGGCACAGATCGACGCATTGCGCGCAATTTACGCCCAAGGCTACCAATACTCCCGCGGGCTGCGCGTCACCGGGACCGACGGCGGCCCATTCCAGACCTATCCAAGTCCCGCGGCGACCATCATCACCGGTGACTTCAACATGGATCCGGCCGATCCCGGCCACGCCAGGATGCTGGCGCCGTTCGTGGACGGAACGCCGGCTCTGTCCGACGCGTGGGAGCGCACGCATCCGGGTGTACCGCACGCGCCGACGATGTGCATCTACCAGAAAATCAATCCCGCGGCACCCGGCTATTGCTGCGATTTCATCTTCTTCAGCAAAGATCTTGGGACGCGGGTCCGCGGGGTCACGGTGGACACCCACCTGCAGGCGTCGGATCACCAGCCGGTTGTCCTGACTTTGGACTGAGACCGACTGGCTCCCGGTACCCCGACCGATAGGTTTCGGTATGTTCGAATCGACCCGCATCGCCGATCGCTTTGTCGTTCATCCTCGCCATAGCAAGTGCTATGGCTGCGGTCCACTTCATTTCGAGTCAACTGAGGCGCTCGGCGTGTGGGATCGATTCTCGGCATTTACACAAACTTATCGGTCGGGGTACTAGGCGGCTACAATTCGGGGTTGTGCATGGGCGACTTCGCCGCCGCCTCTTCCCCCACTGTCGCAAAAAACCTTGGCCTCCGTTCCTTCCGCCTCTCCCGCGCTCACATTTACCGGCGAGCGTTTCACGCCCGAGGTGCGCGGTCCGATCTGGTACGAGCATTGGCATCGCTACGCGTTTATCGCGGCGAACTTCCGCAGCCTGCGCATGCTCGACGCTGCCTGCGGCGAAGGCTATGGCAGTTTCATGCTCGCGCACGGCGCCTCGCAGGTGACGGGCATCGACATCTCCGCCGATGCGGTGGCGCATGCGCGCGAACGCTATCCATCGGGTAACCTCACGTTCGTCCACGGCTCCGTGACGGACCTGCCCTTGCCGGATGATTGTGTCGATGTCGTCGTTTCGTTCGAAACGATCGAGCATCTGTCCTCCCAGCGCGAAATGCTCGCGGAATTCCGCCGGGTGTTGACGCCTTCAGGCGTGCTGGTGATTTCCTCGCCCAATCGGCCGGTCTACAACGAAGCAGGGGAGATCGAGAATCATTTTCACGTGGGTGAACTCGACCGCGCCGAACTGAAGGCGCTGCTAGATCCTGCCTTTCCACGGCAAGCCTGGTACGGGCAGCGCGTGCTCGCCCAATCGGCGCTGTGGGCGGAGGGCGATAACCGCCAACCCGCGCAATTCCTGTCCCTTCCCGACGATTCCATGCACGTCATGCCCGCACCCGCGCCGCCGATGTATTTTGTCGTCGTCTGTGCGGCGGCCGGCGTGACGCTGCCGACTTGCGCTGCCCTGTCTCTGTTTGATGATGGCGGTCTCGCCCTCTGGCGCGACTATGCCCGTGCACTGGTTCGCGAACGGCAGGTCGCTTGGGATGAACTCGATGCGCGCTCCATTGCAGAGGCACGGCTGGCCGAACTGGTGACTGCCGTCAATGCGCTGGCCAGCGAAAGGGAGGCCGGGATCGCGAAGGACCGCCGCATCGCGGCGCAGGCCGAGGCGGAGGCCGCATTTTCGCGGGAGATCGCCGCCCACGCTGCGACGCGCGAGCAACTCGTCTACCGTGAATCTGCGCGAGGATGGCTGCGCCTGCCATTCTCCTTGCTGAAGCGCCGCTTTTCGGATTTGCTCTGATGCCGACCGTCGACGTCATCGTTCCGGTGTACCGCAATCTGGAGGCGACGCGGCGCTGCATTGAAAGCGTTCTGGGATCGTCCTGCCGCACTCCCTTTGAATTGGTGGTGGTCAACGATGGCACGCCGGAACCCGAGCTCGCGCGATTCCTCCGCGACCTGAAGGAGCGTGGCCATGCGACCCTGATCGAGCAGCCATCGCGACAGGGTTTCACTGCGGCGGTGAATCGCGCGTTTGCGCTGCATCGCGATCGGGATGTGGTCGTACTGCAATCCGACGCCGAGGTCGCGAACGACTGGCTCGACCGGCTCACGCCCCGAGGCGACGTGCGCGCAATAGGCGTCATCGGTACATTCACCAACAACGTGGGTACCGCGACATATCCCCTCCCACGCAACGACAATGCGCTGCCGGCGGGATTTACGGTGGCAACGCTCGATTCCCTGTTTGCGCGTGCGAATCCGGGGGGCAGCGCCGTCTTGCCCGTTGTGAAGGGGCCCTGCCTTTATTTTCGCCGTGATTGCCTCGACGTGGTCGGTGCATTCGATGCGGTACCGCTGGGAAGCGACTACGGCGTGGAAGTCGATTTCTGCCTTCGCGCCGGCAGCGCGGGGTTTCGCAACATGCTTGCCTGCGATGTGTTCGTTGGCCATGCTGGCCATGCAACCTTTGGTACGCGCGAAGCGACCGAATTGGCCGGCCGCGCGGAGCTTGCGCTCACCAAACTGTATCCGGCCTATGCCAGCCAGCAGGCGGAGGCGCTGCTCCGTGACCCCGGCCGGCCATTCGCGCGGCGCGTTGATCTACTGCGCCTTGCGGAAGCTCCGGAGCGCCCGCTGCTGTTCATATCCCATCCCTGGGGCGGAGGCATCCGCCGCCACATGAACGATCTCGCGGCACTCGTTTCCGCTCGCTGCGAAGTACTCTATCTCGAACCCGCGGCAGGCGACACCGTGAAGCTGTATTGGCCGCGTGCCGGTGAAGACTTTGCCGCCTATTTCACCCTGCCTGCCGAACTGCCGGATCTCGCCGCTCTGCTGCGGGCCATCGGCATCGAGCGGCTGCACTTTCACCATGTGCATCTGCTGCCTCGCGGCATACTCGAGCTCCCTTCGGCGGTTGGCGTTCCCTACGATTGCACATTGCACGACTACTTTCCGATCTGCCCGCAATACCACCTTGTCACCGAGGACGGGCAATACTGTGGCGAGCCCGACGCGACCGGGTGCGCCGCGTGCCTGACGCGTCGCCCGGGACAGTGGGGGCTCGATATCACCGCGTGGCGGGGAACCTTCGGACAGCTGCTGCGCGGCGCGGACCGCGTCATCGCGCCGTCGCATGACGTGGAAACGCGCATTCGGCAATATTTCCACGATCTTTCAATCCAGGTCTGGCCGCACCCCGAGGTTGCGCCCGATTCACCACCGCGGATCGCGCGTGTCGCGGTGTTGGGAAACCTGTCGCCGGAAAAGGGCCTGAATGTGGTGGCGGCCTGCGCGCGTGACGCGCGGGTCTCGGGACTTCCCCTCGTGTTTCGCCTGTTGGGTTCCACTACAGAACCCATTCCGCAGTCTCCGGAGTTGCCGCTGACTATCCATGGTCAATATATCGATGCCGATCTGCCTCTGCTGATCGGTGCCGAGAAACCCGACGTGATCCTGTTTGCCGCCCAAGTGCCGGAGACCTTCGCGTATACGCTTTCGGTTGCGCTTGCGTCGGGCTTGCCGATCGTTGCGTCCGCACTCGGCGCGTTTCCGGAGCGCCTGGCCGGTCATCCGCGTTCGGTGACCGTACCCTGGAATGCACCCGCTGCGGTGTGGAACGAGGCACTGCTCGCCGCGGCCGGGTTGCCTGCGCGCCAGACCGCACCGGCATCGGCGCTCAAGCTCGAGGCCGCAAACTGATGGATCCGGAGCAATACGTCGGCAAGTATCTGGCAGCCGTGCCCGAGGGTCTGCGTGGACCCCGGTCGACCAGCAATTTCCCGGAATTGAATGAGCATCATTTCTATCTCGCCGAAGGCCACGTGAAGGCGCCGCCGCTGACGCTGATCCAATTGTTTTCCGCCGGAGTGGACTGTGGCCATACGGAGGCTCGCAATGAACTCAAGCGGCGCGTGGCGGTGGTGGAACTGCAACTCGAGGAATTTCGTGCGATTCGCGACCGTGCGCAAGGTGACCGCGAGCATCTCGCGGCGGAACTGCTTGCGGCCCAGCGCGCGCTGTACACGATGCAGATTCCCACGGGAAACTACGAGACATCGCTGGCCATCGCGCGGCATCGCATCGACGAGCTCGAGTCATCGACGACCTGGCGGCTGACTGCGCCGATTCGCAGCGCCGGCCATCGCACGAAGGTGCTGGTCGCACGGGGGCGTGCACGCTGGGCGGCCATCCGTCGCGCGCCGCACTTCGCGGCGCTGATGTGGTCGATTCTGCGCAACGAGGGACCGGCGGCGGCTTTCAATCGGGCACGGGACAAGGTCCGGGGAAAAGGGCGGTTCAAGGCGCCAGGTGTAGCGATGTTCGGACTCGAAGAGGACATTGCTCCGCTCGCGTTTGCGGCGAATGACTCGCCCCGCGTATCGATTGTGATTCCTGCCTTCGGCAATCCGTTGTTGACATTCACCTGTTTGAAAAGCGTCCAGGCGCACTCGCCCGCGGGACAGTTCGAGGTGATCGTGGTCGACGATGCTTCGCCGGAACCGGTAGCAGAACAGCTGAAGGACGTGACCGGCGTGCACTTCGTGCGCAACGAGGCCAACCTTGGTTTCGTCGGCACCTGCAATCACGGCGCAGGACTTGCGCGTGGCGAAATCATCGTCTTCCTCAACAACGACACGATCGTAACTCCGGGCTGGCTCGATGCGATCCTTGCGGTGTTCCGGGACCATCCGGACGCCGGGCTCGTCGGCGCCAAGCTGATCTACCCGGACGGAAGGCTGCAAGAGGCGGGAGGGATTGTCTGGCGCGACGGATCAGCGTGGAACTGGGGCCGCAATGACGACCCGGACAAACCGGAATACAACTACGTTCGGGAAGCCGATTACTGTTCCGGCGCGTGCCTTGCGGTCCCTCGGGCATTGTTCCGCGAGGTCGGCGGCTTCGATGCTGCCTACGCGCCGGCGTATTACGAGGATGTGGATCTGGCGTTCTCCATTCGCGCAGCCGGTCGCAGCGTGTATTACCAGCCCTTCGCCACCGTTGTCCATTTCGAAGGACAGACGTCCGGCACCGACGAGACCGCGGGCGTCAAACGGCACCAGGTCGTGAACCAGGCAACGTTTGCCGCGAAGTGGGGCAATACGCTGGCGCTGCATCGGTCGAATGGCGTGCATCCGGAGCTGGAGCATGACCGCACGGTGCAATTGCGCGTGCTCGTCATGGACGCGTGCATGCTCACGCCCGACCACGATGCAGGCTCGATGCGGATGCAGGCGATCCTCGAAATCCTGACGTCGCTTCGGTGCAAGGTCACCTTTGTTGCGGACAACCTCGAGTACCGGCAGCCTTACGTTTCACAACTCCAGCAACGGGGGATCGAAGTCCTGTTTCATCCCTATCCCGACTCGATCGCAGAACTCCTCGCCCAACGCAGCAGCGAATTCGACATCGTGGTGATGTCCCGCCACTACGTCGCCGTCAAGCATCTCACCGCGGTGCGCTCGTTTGCGCCCAGGGCGCTGGTCGTTTTCGACACGGTCGACCTGCACTTCTTGCGCACGGAACGGCAGGCGGAGCTGGAGGGCAGCGCGCTTTCCCGGGCGGCGGCGAACGCGAAGCGCGACGAGGAACTGGCGCTGATACGCAAGGCGGACGTCACACTTGTCGTGTCGCCGTTCGAACAGGCGCTGCTTGCCGATCTGGTGCCGGACGCGCGCGTGATGGTGCTGTCAACGATCCACGAACTGCTGCCGGGCGGCAAGCCATTTGCGCAGCGGGAAGGCCTCGTGTTCATCGGCGGCTTTCAACATCCGCCGAACACCGACGCCGTGTTGTGGTACGCACGGCAGATATTGCCGCGCGTGCGGGAGGCGCTGCCCGGTGTCAAGACATACATCGTCGGCAGCAAGGTGCCCGCCAACGTGCGCGCGTTCGCGGCCGAGGACTTCATCGTCACCGGCTACGTTCCCGATGTCACTCCGTATTTCACCAGTTGCCGCGCGTCGATCGCACCGCTGCGCTATGGTGCCGGCGTCAAGGGCAAGATCAATCTCGCCATGAGCTATGGCTTGCCGGTGATCGCGACCACGCCCTCGATCGAAGGCATGCATCTCAATCCGGGCGACGACGTATTGGTCGGCGACGACCCGGTGGCCTTCGCTGTTGCGATTCAGCGCGCCTACCAGGACGAAGCGCTGTGGCAGAAACTCGCCGCCGGCGGGCGCGACAACATTCGCAATCACTTCTCACGCGACG